>Ga0315293_10004252_pt1 | contig 13667 bp, 12 predicted proteins | sample YL17G13_20_MG_FD_203071 | JGI IMG/M metagenome (GOLD analysis project Ga0315293, IMG submission 203071) | Sediment microbial communities from Yellowstone Lake, YNP, Wyoming, USA - YL17G13_20 | ecosystem: Environmental > Aquatic > Freshwater > Lake > Sediment | place: USA: Wyoming | collected... | reverse complement strand
CGTCGGGCGGCTGGCGCGAGTCCCGGGGGCGGACGGGCGAGGGGAGCGGCCGGACGCTCCCCGGCGAGCGGATCGCCGGCCACGACGAGCGCGACGGGCCCGGAGCGGGCGGCTCCCGCCCCGGTGGCGGCCCCGGCGGCTCCCGCCCCGGTGCTGGAGCGGGCGGTGGCCTGGGCGGTGGCCCGGGCGGTGCGCCCGGGTCACGGGCGGGCGCCGACGAGGCACCCTTCATCGCCGGCGAGATCGCCGACCGCGGACCGGTGGAGCGCGCGGCGGCCGAGGCCGCGCTCGAGGTGCACGCCCGCGACGCCCGCGAGTGGGAGCGCCAGGCTCAGTGGCGCGACCAGGCCTCGCGCGCCCTGAAGGCCTTCAAGGCCGAGGAGGGGACTGGCCCGGCGAACGTCGCCGACCTGCTCGCCGACGACGAGCGTCTCGCCGACCGGGCGATCGCCGCGGCGGTGGACGAGGACGGCCCGGCGCTCCGCGTGGAGAGCGGGATCCTGCCCACCCTGCGGGTCTTCCCCCACGGGATCAGCCGGAAGCACCTGGAGCTGGCCATCAAGGAGCTCCAGCTGCCCGTCATCGTCGTCCGCCTCGTCGACGAGGCGGACGTGGTGATGACGCTGCGCAGCGAGTACCGCCAGAAGGGACCCACGATCCGCGAGGCGGAGGACCGGGCGCTCCCCGTCTACGTGCTCAAGGCCAACACGATCGTCCAGATGCAGGCGAGCCTCACCTCGATCTTCGCCCTGGAGGTGGATCCGCGCGAGGCCGCATTGCGGGAGACGGAGGAGGCGATCGGCCTCGTCTCGCGCGAGGCGCAGCCCGTGGAGCTGGCCCCCCAGAACGCGTACATCCGGCGGCTGCAGCACCAGATGGCCGAGCGCGCCAACGTGGTCTCGCGCTCCCGGGGCCGGGAGCCGTACCGCCGCGTGCGCCTCTACCCGGACGAAGCGCGCGCCTGGCGGTAGGCGAGCCGTGACCGCCGCCGCCCCGCCGGTCGCCGCCCCGCCGGTCGCCGCCCCGCCCGCCGCCCCCCCGCCTGTTGCGGACCTGGCCGAGACTCCCGCCGCCGGCCTGTCGGATGCCGAGGCCGCCCGCCGCCGAGGCGCCGGCCACGGCAACACGGCGCCGCCCGCCACGAGCCGGACCTACCTCCAGATCGTCCGGGAGAACGTCTTCACCTTCATCAACAACGTGATCTTCGTCCTGGGCGTCCTGCTGATCCTGGTGGGGCGGCCCATGGACGCGCTCGTTTCGATCGGCGTGATCGGGACGAACATCCTGGTCAGCGTGATCCAGGAGGTGCGGGCCAAGCGGATGCTCGACCGGATCGCCCTCCTGACCCGTCCCACGGCGACGCTCGTGCGCGACGGGGCGGAGCGCGCCGCGCAGCCGGAGGAGCTCGTCGTGGGCGACCTCCTGCGCGTCGGCGCGGGCGACCAGGTGATCCTGGACGGGCGCCTGGTTGACGGGTCGCTGGAGGCCGATGAATCGCAGCTGACCGGCGAGTCGGACCTCGTCCCGAAGCGCCCCGGCGACCCGGTCTACTCCGGCAGCTTCGTCGTCAACGGCGGCGGCCGCTTCGTTGCCACCGCCGTCGGAAACGCGAGCCTGGCGAACCGGATCACGGCCGGCGCCCGGACGTTCCGGCGCGTCCTCACGCCCCTCCAGTCCGAGATCCACCTCGTGATCCGGGTCGCCCTCGCCGTCGTCGTCTACCTCGAGATCGTCCTCCTCCTCAACAACCTCCTGAAGCTGGTGGGGGCGGGCCAGGTCGTGGGCGAGGCGGCGCTCCTCGTGGGCCTCGTCCCGAACGGGCTCTTCGTCTCGATCGCGATCGCGTACGCCCTGGGCGCCGTCCGGATCATCCGCTTCGGCGCCCTGGTCCAGCAGGCGAATGCCATCGAATCGCTCAGCAACGTGGACGTCCTCTGCCTGGACAAGACCGGCACCCTGACGGCGAACCGCCTGGCGGTGGAGGAGGTCGTCCCCCTCGCGGCGGGCGAGGAGGAGCTGCGGGCGACGCTCGGCGCGGTCGTGGCGAGCGCTGCCGTGCGCAACAAGACCGCCGAGGCGATCGCCGTCGCCTGCCCGGCCGAGCCGCGGCCCCTGGCCCTGGACGTCCCGTTTTCCTCGGCCCGCAAGTGGAGCGCGGTGGCGTTCGCCCCGGACGGCCCCGTCGCGGCGGACGGCCCCGGCGCAGGCGCGGCGGACGGCCCCGGGCCCCGCGGGGTGGTCGCGATGGGCGCCGCGGAGTACCTCCGGCCGTCGCTGGCCGGCATGGACGACGGCGGCTGGGAGGCGCTGCGGGAGCGCCTGGACGGCCACGCCTCGCGCGGCCTGCGGGTCCTCGTCGTGGCGGGCCACCCCGACCCGGGCGGCCTGGCCGGCGAGGGCGACGAAGCCCGGCTCCCCGGGGGCATGGCGGTCCTGGGCCTGGTGGTCCTGCGCGACGAGCTGCGCGAGGAAGCCGCGGCGACGCTCGCCCGCTTCGTAGCCGCCGGCGTTACTCCGAAGGTCATCTCCGGCGACGACCCGGAGACGGTCGCGGCGCTCGCCCGGCAAGCCGGCCTGGGCCCCGGGATCCGCATGATCTCCGGGCCCGAGATCGAGGCGCTCGATGATGCGGCCCTCTCGGCGGTCGCGGCGGAGACCACGGTCTTCGGGCGGATCACGCCGGCCCAGAAGGAGCGCCTCGTGGACGCGCTCCGCAGCCGGGGCCACTACGTCGCCATGATCGGCGACGGGGTGAACGACGTCCTGTCGCTCAAGAAGGCGAACCTGGGGATCGCCATGCAGAGCGGCAGCCAGGCGGCCCGCGGCGTGGCCGACATCGTCCTCACGAACGACTCGTTCGCCGCCCTGGCGCCGGCGGTCGAGGAGGGCCAGCGGATCATCAACGGGATGCAGGACATCCTGCGGCTCTTCCTGACCCGGATCACCACCGTCGGGCTGCTGATCATGACCTCGCTCATCATCGGGCTCTTCCCGATCGACCTCCGCAACGGATCGGTCCTGACCCTCTTCACGGTCGGCATCCCGACGGCGATGCTGGCGATCTGGGCCCAGCCCGGGAAGCGCGTGCACGGCACGCTGGGCCGCACCCTGGCCCACTTCGTGGTCCCCGCCGCCGTCCTCTCCAGCCTGGCCGGCCTGGCAGTCCTCTACGCGACCCTCTTCCTGCGGGTCGGCCTCTCGAACGCGATCGGGGGGACCCTCGACGAGGCGACCTTCGACGCCGCGGCCAAGGTCGCCCAGTCCAGCCTGACCACGTTCCTCGTCTTCGCCGGCCTCGTCCTCGTCGTCTTCGTGGAGCCGCCGACCGACGCCCTCGCGGTCATCGAGCCACGCTCGACGGACCGCCGCCCCACGATCCTGGCGATCCTGCTCGCGGTGGCCTACCTCGTCGTGCTGGCGATCCCGGCCGGCCGGGAGATCTTCGCGCTCCAGCCGCTGGGCGTGGCGGAGCTGGCGATCGTGGCGGTCGCGGTCGCCGCGTGGACCGTGCTGCTCATGCTCGCCTGGCGCCATCGCGTCGTGGAGCGGTTCCTGGGGATCTGAGCGAAGGCGGACGATGGCGGACGAGCCGGCTGGCGGGCTGCGGGTGAGCGAGGTGGTCATCGATTGCGCCGACCACGGGCGGGTCGTCGACTTCTGGGCCGCGGCCCTCGGCTACGAGCGGCGCGAGGTGAACGAGCAGTACGTGGCGCTGCTGCCGCCCGCGCGGGCGCCCGGCCGCCCGCCGCTCCTCTTCCAGAAGGTGCCCGAGCCGAAGGCTGGCAAGAACCGGGTCCACCTCGACTTCCGGGCGCCCGTGATGGCCGACGAGGTGGCCCGGCTGGTGGGGCTGGGCGCCAGCTTGATCGCGGAGCGCTCCCTCGGCGACTTCCGCTGGACGGTGCTCGCCGATCCCGAGGGCAACGAGTTCTGCGTCGCCGGCGACGCCTGACGCCGGCGGTCCCGCGGCGCGCGCCCGCCCAACGTCCCGGCGTCAGGCCGGCTCGACAGGCTGGCGGATCAGGGTCCGCAGCTTCGCGGGGGCGGAACGGCCCGGATCGCCGAGGTAGAGCTCGTGATGGCGGCCGCGGGGGCGGAGGCCGGCCGCGGCGATCGCCGCGTGGAGGCGCTCGATCGTCGGGCGCTCGTCCGCGTACGGACCCAGGTGGAGCACCTGGGCAACGGCACCCTCCGCGAACGTCTCGATCCGCAGGTTCGCGGCGACCTCAGGCGGGACCTTCGCCCGGCCCTTCCCGAGCGCGTCTGCCAGCTCCTCGGGAGTTGCCTCGTCGGGCAGGGCGATGAAGAGGGTCCAGCGCCACGTCCCCCGGTCGGGACCGAGGATCACGTCGAGGTCGGTAGCCCGGTCCGCCGTCCAGTAGAGGCCCTCCAGCATCCCGACCCGGCGCTCCACGCCGCGACGTTTGAGGGCGAAGCGGAGCGAATACGCCGTCGTGTAGAGGCCCGGCATCCGGGACCCGAAGGTGTCGGGGCCGGGCTGGCCGTCGCCGTCGACCATCACCGCGCGCAACGGCGCGATCTCCAGGAAGCGGACGACGCCGGGCTTGCCGGCCAGCTCGTCGGCGCGATCGGCCGGCTGTTCGAAGGTGACCGATGGGGTGGGGCACATCATGGAGCCTCCCGGGCTACCAGAGGCGGACGCGCTCGGGATGGATCCGGATCGGGAGCGGGAAGTCGTCCGCCGTCTCTCGCTCGTCCATGCCCCAGTGTGCGAGCGGCTCCCGGTACTTGGCCGCGTACGCCGGGTGGACGTCCGAGCGCTTCTCGAGCGGGACGACCTGGGCGCGGCCCTCGATGACGACGACGTGATCGCCGTACGGGTCGCAGTTGAGGTTGAACGACACGGCCCCGTTGGCGGCGATGTTGCGGACCTTGGGCGTGTCGGGGCGGCTGTAGAAAAGGATCCCGTCGCCGTCCCAGAGGAACGGGATCACCGCGGTCCGGGGGCGCCCGTCGGCGGCCACGGTCGTCAGCCAGCCGACGACGTCGCTCGCGAGGTGCTCGCGGGCCCCCGCGGCGTCCGCGCCGACCAGGGCGCCTCGCACGGCCTCGGGAAGCCCGGGACCCAGCGGGAAGGCGCCGGCCGCGCCGCGGTCCTGGTCGCTCATGGCTTGTCCTCCCGGATCGATGGCAGCCGGCGGATCGCATCCCCTCGGCGGACCGTCCCGGGCCGGACGACCCGGGCGTTGAGGCCGCGCAGGCGGAGCGCCCGCCCTTCCGGGGAGTTCACGAAGCGCAGGGCCTCGCTGCCGAAGCGCGCGCGGAACTTGGCGCAGCCCGTGTGCGCGGGCTCGGTCACCTCGATCACGGCCGAGCCGATCGCGAGGCGAGTCCCCGCCGGCAGGTTCGCGGCTCCCAGGTCCAGGTCGACGTAGAGCTGGTCGCCGGCGAGCGGCCAGGCGCCGCGATCGCCCCCTGCGAGGAGGTCGACGATTCGAGAGCCCATCACGGTCAGCTGACGGTCCGGGTCCGACGCGCCGTCCGGCGTGGAGCGGCTGCCACGGGCCCGCCAGTCGTCCCCGGCGAGGCCGTCCTCGGCGGTGAGCAGGCCCTCCTCCAGGACCTCGCGCTCGTCCTGCGCCGGACGCCGCACGATCATCTCGACGATTCCCGCCTCGGCGGGCGCGTCGCGGATGGCTTCGAGCCCCGCCGCCAGCTCCTCGGCTCCCAGGTGTGTCATGGCTCCTCCTAGAGGCCGAATTGTCCCACGGCCGTGGTGGCCAGCTCGCGCCCGATGGCCAGGCTCGCGGTCGCGGCCGGCGACGGCGCGTTCTGCACGTGCAGGACGTGCGGACCCCGGGCGATCGCGAAATCCTCGACCAGCGAGCCGTCGCGGCGCAGGGCCTGGGCCCGGATCCCGGATGGCCCCCACGCCAGGTCGGCGAGGGCGACGCCCGGCGTGAACCGCCGCAGCGCCCGCAGGAAGAGCCGCAGGGAGAGGTCGCGGGCCACCTCGGCGGCCCCGACGCGCCAGTAGCGGCCGGCGAGGCGCAGGAAGCCCGGGTCGCCCAGGATGCCGGCCAGCTCACGGGCGTCGACGTCGCGGCGGCGGTAGCCCTCGCGGGCATAGGCGAGGACGGCGTTCGGGCCCGCCCAGACCGCGCCGTCGATCCGGCGCGTCAGGTGGACCCCCAGGAACGGGAAGCGGGGGTCGGGCACGGGGTAGATGAGCGCCCGGCAAAACCGCCGTGCCGACGGGCGCAGGACGGCGTAGTCGCCGCGGAAGGGAACTATGCGGATTCTGCCCCCGTCTCCCGTCATGGCCGCGAGACGGTCGGCGTGGAGCCCGGCGCACGTCACGAGGTCGCGGGTCGCCACCGCGCCCGCGGTCGTCTCGAGGACGAGGCCGTCGCTCGTCCGACGGATCGCCGTCACCTCGGCCGCAGGGCGGATCTCGCCGCCCCGGGCCCGGACGGCGTCCGCGAGGGCCAGCGCGAAGCGACCCCAGTCGATGATCCCCGTCCCGGACACGTGGAGTGCGCGGAGGCCCCGGACCTCCGGCTCGACCTCCCGCATCGCCTCCGGCCCCAGCTCGCGGAGCGCCACCCCGTTGGCGCGGGCCCGCTCGGCGATGGCGGCGAGGCGGGGGAGCTCGGCCTCCTCCGTCGCCACGATCAGCTCGCCGCAGATCTCGTACGGGATCTCGTGCTCGTCGGCGAAGGCGAGCGCGTCGCGCATCCCCTCGGCGCAGAGGCGGGCCTTCAGCGAGCCTGGGGCGTACGTGTTGGGCGAGTGGATGACGCCGCTGTTGCGCCCGGTCTGGTGGGCGGCGAGCCGCTCTTCCTTCTCGAGAACGGCGACGCGCAGCGCCGGCCGCGCCTCGAGCATCCGGTAGGCGGTGGCGAGGCCGACGATTCCCCCGCCGACGACGACGAGGTCGGCGCGGTCGGTCATCGGCGGTCGCGTCGTTCGCCCGGGGGACCGTCAGGCGCCCAGGCGCAGCGCCGGCAGGACGTCCTTGCCGAAGGCCTCGATGAACGCGGCCTGGTTGCGTCCCACGTTGTGGAGGTGGACCTCGTCGAAGCCCATGTCGACGTAGTGCTGGATGTTGGCCGCGTGGACGGCGAGGTCGGACGAGATCAGGACGCGGTTCCGGAAGTCCTCGGGCCGCACCATCCTGGCCATGGCGGCGAAGTCCTCGGGGTTCCTGATGTCCTGCTTGGGGAAGGGCATCCCGCCGTTCGGCCACTCGCGGACCGCGTTCTCGGTCGCCTCCTCTTCGGTCGTGGCCCAGCTGACGTGGATCTGGAGGAGCTTCGGCATCCCCGCCGGGTCCTTGCCGGCCTCGCGCGCTCCTTCGGCGAACCTGTCCCAGAGCATGCCGATCTTCTCGTCGGCGGCACCGACCGTGATCATCCCGTCCGCGAACTTGCCGGTCTTCTTCGCGTTCAGCGGGCCCGCCGTCGCCACGTAGATCGGGACCGGCTGCTCGGGACGGGTGTAGAGCTTTGCCGACTCGAGCCGGAAGTGGTCGCCGCGGTGGCGGACGACGTTCCCGGAGAAGAGCTTCGAGATGACCTCGATCGCCTCGAACAGCATCGCCGAGCGGGTGCCGATCTCCGGCCACTCGCCGCCCAGGATGTGCTCGTTGAGGGCCTCGCCGGCGCCCAGGCCCAGCCAGAAGCGGCCGGGGAACATGGCGCCGAGGGTCGCGGCCGCGTGGGCGATGACCGCCGGGTGGTAACGGAAGCCGGGGCAGGTGACGGCGGTTCCGAAGGGCAGCGACGTGCGCGTCCCGAGGGCACCCATGAAGCTCCAGGCGAAGGCGGCCTGGCCCTGCTGGGGCGTCCAGGGGTGGAAGTGCTCCGAGACCATGAAGCCGGCCGAGAAGCCGGCCGCCTCCGCCTGCGCGCACAAGTCGAGCAGGTCCGTCGGGTGGAACTGCTCCAGCATCGCCGCGTAGCCGATCCTCGCCATGGTTCCCCTTCCTGCCGGTGCGTGCCGCGGGCGGCGGCCGCCGCCGGGCGCGACGCCCACCGCCGGGCGGCGCGACGGATCGCTGCCGCGCAGGTGGAGCGTAGGGCAATCGCGCCGCGTGCGGGGCGTGTCGGTGGTGCGCGCCCCCCACCGCTTCCACCGCCCAGGCCGGACGCCAGCTCGAGCAGAGCGCCTGCTCAGATTCGACCACGCCGTACTCAGCCTTCCCGACGAAGCGCCAGTTCGCCGGGAAGTCCGCGCTTTCGATGCCCGATTCCCAGCAGCCTGCCTGCTCGAACCCGCGGCCCGGCGGCACATCGCGGATGCCGGGCGTCCATGCGTGGGCCAGGCCCGCCCGATGCGCCCGTGATGCGGCCAGGGGCATCGAATCCGGGCCGGGTGTCGCCGCCGGCCCTGCGCTCCCGGGCCTCCACGCCCCCGCCGCGCGGCTCCGACTACACTCCCTGCGGTGGAGGACGAACGTCGAGAGCAGGGGATGCCGGCGCTGGATCGCCAGGCGGTCCGGCTTCCGGTGGCCTCGCCCGGCGACGCCGCCGCGCCGCCCCGCCTCGCCGGCCTCCCGCCCAGCCTCGCCGGCCTCCCGCCCCGCAGCGTCCCCGAGACGAAGCCGACGCCCCTGCAGAAGCACTACGTGCTGCTCTCGGCGCCCGCCCTCGTCTTCGGCGCGGTCGCGATCACGGCCCTGGAGCTGGGCGTTCCTCTCGGGAGCCTCCTGGTCAAGGGCTGCGTGCTGGTCGCGGCACCGCTCCTCGCCATCGCCAACGCCGACGCGATCGTCCGCATCTGGCGCTCGGCGTGGGCCTGGATGCCGGTCGATCGCGCGAAGGGGCTCTTCCGTCTCGCCTGGGTCGCGGCCGGCGCCATCCTCTACGCGCTCCTCCTCGGCGCGGCGTGGCTGGTCCTGGCCCCATGAACGCCCGATGAACGCCCCGACGAGCACCCGATGAGCCACGGCCAGCGGAACCCCGCGTCCCACGGGCTCTCCGACCTGCGCGCCGGCGCCGACGTCCATCCGGGCGCCTTCGACCCGAGCGCCGGTCGCGGGGTTCCGACGTGGCTGGCGGCGATGCTCAACTACTGCTCCCGGTGCGGCGCGGCGCTCCGGCTGGGCCCCCTGCCCGCCGAGGACCGCGACCGGCTCGCCTGCGAGGCCTGCGGCTACATCGCCTACGTCAACCCGCGGCTCGTGGTCACCACCCTGCCCGTGAACGAGGCCGGCGAGGTGTTCCTCCTCCGCCGCGGGATCGAGCCGGGCCGCGGGCTGTGGGCCCAGCCGGGCGGCTTCATGGAGATCGACGAGACGGTCCACGAGGGGGCGGTCCGGGAGACGCTCGAGGAGACCGGGCTCGTCGTCGAGCCGGGCGAGATCGTCGGCCTCTACACGCGCCCAGAGGCGGCGATCGTCGTCATCGCCTTCGTCGCCCGGATCGTCGGCGGCGCGCCCATCGCCACGCCGGAGGCCCTCGAGGTCCGCCCGTTCGCGCCCGACGCGATCCCGTGGTCGGAGATCGCCTTCCGCACCAGCGAGTGGGCCCTCCGCGACTGGGTCCGCCGCGTCCGCCCCGATCTCGCGCCGGACGACCGGTGAGCGGCGGCCGGACCTCCGTGCGCGACGGCCGGATCCCCGTGCGCGCCGCGGTCTTCCTCGGCGCAGCCGCCGGCTTCCGCGTGGAGGAGCTCCTCCTGGATCCCCCCGGCCCGGGCGAGGTGCTCGTCCGAATGCTGGCCTCGGGCGTCTGCCACTCCGACCTCCACGTCCTCGACGGCGACTGGGAGCGGCCGGCCCCGGTGGCCATGGGCCACGAGGGCGCCGGGATCGTGGAGGAGCTCGGGCCCCGCGTGGGATCGCGCTTCGGCGGCCCCCGCGTGGGAGCGCGCCCCGGCGACCCCGCGCCGGGCGACCCCACCATGGAAGCGCGCCCCGGCGACCCCGCGACCGGCGGCCCCGCCGCCGGCGACCTCGTCGTGCTCGCCTGGACCGCGCCGTGCGGCGCCTGCCCGGCCTGCGCCCGCGGCGAGGGGTTCCTGTGCGCCGATCCCCGGGGCGGAGGCCATCGCCGGGCCGCCGCGGACGTCCGCCTCCGCCGGCCCGACGGGACGCCGGTCGGCGTCTACTCCGGGATCGGGACGATGGCCACCCACCAGGTGGTGGCGGCCGAGGCCGCCATCCCCGTCGACCCGGCGCTCCCGGCGGCCGAGGCCGCGCTCCTCGGGTGCGCCGTGACGACCGGTGTCGGGGCGGCGACCCGGACGGCCGGGGTCCGTGCCGGTGAGACGGTCGTCGTGATCGGCCTGGGGGGCGTCGGGCTCTCGGCGGTGATGGGCGCCGTTCTGGCGGGCGCCGCCCGGGTCGTCGCGGTGGACCGCGTCGCGGCCAAGCTCGAGCTGGCCCGGACGCTGGGCGCGACGGACGCGGTTCTCGCGGGCGACGGGACCGCCACCCGCGCCGCGGTCCTCCGGCTGCTGCCCGGCGGCGCGGACCACGCCCTGGAGGCGATCGGCCTCGCGGCGACCGTCGAGCTCGCCCTCGACGTCGTGCGCCCCGGCGGGACGGTCACCCTCGTGGGGATGACGCCGGAGGGCGTCCGCGCCGGAGTCGACGTCTACGCCTTCGTCGAGCGCGGCATCCGCCTCCTCGGCAGCAACTACGGCTCGGCCATCCCGGCGGAGGTCTTCCCGGAGCTGGCCCGTCACGCCGTGGCCGGGCGGCTACCCGTCGGCCGGCTGATCGAGGAGCGGATCGGCCTCGACGACCTGGCGCCGGCGTTCGAGGCCCTGCGCCGGGGCGACGGCGCCCGCCGCGTCGTCGTCTTCGACCCGCCCGCCTGAGCCGCCGACGCCCACGCTGGGCGCCCGCCTAGTAGATCGAGGAGGCGTCCCCCGGGACCGCGACGGCAAAGGCGCTTTCCGGGATCGACGCGTCGGGCGCCAGCTCGGTCGCCTCGACCCGCCGCGTCACCGTGCCGCCGAACGACTCGACGAGGAGGGAGAGGAGGCCGGTCTCCCGGTCGAAGGCGACCTCGAGCCGGTGGTCCGGCCGGTCGCCGGCCATCTCGATCGTCCGGGGGTGGTCGCACGTCACGAAGATCGCCTCGCGGCCGGCCACGGTCCCGGTGCCGGTCACGGCGGTCGCCCCCGTCGCCAGCACGTTCTGGCAGTAGCCGCCGGGGTGGACGAAGGTGTCGGGCAGCGAGTTGGCCGGCAGGGCCGTGAGCGGCGCGTACGGCCGCGAGGTGCCCGGCAGGTCCCGGTCGGCGATCCCGACGGGCCGCCGGCGGACCGGGCGGTCGGTGGCGAGGCGGTGCCAGCCCATGTAGGTGCGGACCGTCTCGCCGTCGCTCAGCCAGGTCTCGTAGTTCGTGGTGGCGGGCCGGTCCGGCCGCACGACCGTCACCCGGGCCGTGCCGGGATGTCGCACGAGGACTTCGTGGACGCGGAGCGTCTCGCCCCCGGCGATCCAGGCCCGCTCCTCGAGGCGGAGGCGGAGCGTCGCGAAGCGGAGCTCGGCATCGCGGGCGAAGGCGAAGAGCGTCGCCAACTCCGGGACGTTCGGCCCGAGCTGGACGATCTCCGGGATGCGGCGTCCGTCGGGCGCCACGGGGGCGAGCGAGGCGCGGTCCCAGGGGGCGGGGGTCGAAGCCATGGCGGGCATTCTAGATCAGCGCCAGCCCGGCGGGGCCGGGGGTCGGTCGCCCTCGATGATGCCGTTGTATCGACCCCATCATTGGCGGGCGGGGATTCCCCGTTCGCTGTGCCGTCCACCGCCGGCTTGGGGGGCTCCCTCGCGACCGTCGGGGCACCGTCGCCCTCGGTTCCTGCGCGGATCTCCCGGTTCGAGCCGCGGCGCGGGCCCACCCGAGTCGGCGGAGAAGCTCACCCGGCTCGGCCCGAGGAGACCCCGTTCGGTACTGATGGGGTCGATAGAGAGACAGGGTGGCCGTGGGCGAAACCTGGCTGCCCCGAGCTCGCCGGCACGCCGGCCCAGCGGCCCGACCTGCCGCGCGTTCGCCCCCCGACGTAGACTCGCGGCCGTGAAGATCCACGCGGAGGCCCGGCGCTTCCTCGACGCAAACGGGCTGCGGGTGGGCTACGACGTCGTCGGCGCAGGGCCGCCCCTGGTCCTCCTGCACGGCGCATCGTCAACCGGCCGCGAGGACTTCGGGGCCCAGCTGCCGCGCCTCCGCAAGGCGTTCACGTGCTACCTGCCGGACGCGCGCGGACACGCCCGGACCGTGTACGACGCAGCGAACGGCCTCGCCCTCGACGACCTCGTCGCCGACCTGGCGGCCTTCGTCGACGGCCTGGGGTTCGAGGCCTTCGACCTCGTCGGCTTCTCCATGGGCGGCGCCACCGCCCTGGCCTACGCGATGGAGCATCCGGCGCGGCTCCGCTCGCTGGTGCTCGTGGGAACCGCGACGGAGCGCGAGCCGCGGACGAGCGTCATCCGCCACCTCGCCGACGTGGGCAGGATCGAGCGCCAGGATCCGGCGTGGGCGGCCGCCCTCGCGCGTCGGCACGACCCGCTCCAGGGCGAGGGCGCCTGGCGCCGGCTGATGTCGGCGATCGCCGCCCTCGTGGTCGCCCAGGAGCCGCCGACGCCGGCCCGGCTGCGACGGGTCGATGTCCACGCCCTGGTGGTGGTCGGCGACCGCGACCCGGTCGTCCCGGTTCCCCAGGCCATGGCGCTGGCGCGGCAGCTGCCGGACGCGCGCCTCTTCGTCGTGCCCGGTTGCGGCCACGAGGTCCCCGCGAAGCGACCCGGCCTCTTCACCGAGGGGCTGACCGGCTTCTACCGAGCCGTGGATACTGGTGGGCAACACCGCGAGATAATGCGGCGCGCAGACGAGGGTTCGACGTGGCCGACCAGCTGACCCGGGACGAGGCGGCGGACCTCGTCCTCGTCGAGTACCCCGCCCGCCGTCGCGGCCCGGACGGGGCGCCGGTCGAGCCGCAGGAGCCACTCCCCGGCGTGGCCCTCGTTACGCTGAACCGGCCGCGCGCGCTCAACGCCCTGAGCTTCGCCCTCCTCCTCCGCCTCGCCGAGGTCGTGGAGGCGCTCGACGCCGACCCGTCCTGCAGGGCGATCGTGATCACGGGAGCCGGGACGCGGGCCTTCGCCGCCGGGGCCGACGTCGCGGAGCTGGCGACACAGACGGCTGAGAGCCTCGCGGCATCGCCGGGCTTCCGCGGCTGGGACCGGGTGGCGGCCGTGGCCACGCCCACGATCGCCGCGGTCCGCGGCTTCGCCCTCGGCGGCGGGGCGGAGCTGGCCCTCGCCTGCGACATGCTCGTCGCCGGCGATGACGCGACCTTCGGCCAGCCGGAGATCAACCTGGGGATCATCCCGGGCGCCGGCGGCACCCAGCGCCTGGCCCGCGCGATCGGCAAGGCCCGGGCGATGGAGCTGGTGCTGACGGGGCGCCGGGTCAGCGCCGCGGAAGCGGACCGCCTGGGGTTCGTCACGCGCGTCGTGCCGGCGGCGGAGACGCTCAACGCCGCCCTCGACCTCGCGGCCGCCGTGGCCGCCCAGCCCGCCGAGGCGGTCCGCGCCGCCATCCTTGCCGTGCGGGCTGCGTTCGAGGGCCCGCTCGCGGACGGCATCCGCGTCGAGCGCGACCTCTTCCGGGCCCTCTTCGGGACGCCGGACCAGGCGGAGGGGATGCGCGCCTTCGTCGAGCGCCGCGATCCGCGCTGGCGTGCGCGGGGGG
>Ga0315293_10004251_pt1 | contig 13669 bp, 16 predicted proteins | sample YL17G13_20_MG_FD_203071 | JGI IMG/M metagenome (GOLD analysis project Ga0315293, IMG submission 203071) | Sediment microbial communities from Yellowstone Lake, YNP, Wyoming, USA - YL17G13_20 | ecosystem: Environmental > Aquatic > Freshwater > Lake > Sediment | place: USA: Wyoming | collected... | reverse complement strand
TTTTTCTTCCTGCGGTTTAATTGTAGTTACGGGTCTTGTCTGCACTAAATAGATTTTATTCTTTTCAATTGCCCATTCCATGTCCTGTGGAAAGTTATAGTGCTTCTCAACTTCCAGAGCAATCTCCCATAATTTGTCAATTTCTTTTGGCAGCAAAACCTGCGCTTTTTGTTTTTCAGAAGGAATATTTTTCTTTACTGTGTCTCCAGTATATTCATTGCGGGTATACATCCAAGTCTGGCCTGGAATATCTTTTTCCGTAATTTTTCCGCTTTCCTTATCCAAAATGTAAGTATTAGGATTTACCTCTCCTGAAACAACTGCTTCTCCAAGTCCCCAAGCAGCTTCTATTACTACTTGTTTTGTGTCATTGGTTGCAGGATTTATCGAAAACATAACACCTGATTTCTCAGAATTGATTTGCTTCTGTATAACAACTGCTATTGCAACTTTCATGTGCGGGAAATTGTTTTTTACCCGGTAGTATATTGCCCTCGCAGTGAACAGAGATGCCCAGCATTTCTGCACAGCATTCGTCACATTATCTTTCCCTTTTATATTCAGTAAGGTTGCCTGCTGGCCCGCAAAGCTTGCTTGTGGTAAATCCTCAGCTGTTGCTGAACTTCTGACGGCAACAAAAGGCAGGTCCCTTCCGTTTACTAATAGTTGCTCTGCAAGCTTTACATTTCTCAAGTCTTCATCGGTATCAAGGTATTGATAGAATTCCTGGATTTCCTCTTTCAGCTCATGCGACATCTGATACTGTAGAATCAAATCCTGTACTTCTTTTGCTGCTTTCTGCAGTAATTCTGTGTTTTCAACATCCAGGTTCTCTAATTTCTCCTGGATTTTCTTGTCAAGCTTTTTTTCTTTCAAAAAGACGCGATACGCTTCAGCCGCGACAACAAAGCCGGGAGGCACTGGAAAGCCCGAATTGAACATCTCTCCGAGATTTGCGCCCTTTCCGCCAGCTATTGGAATATCTTTCTTGCTAATCTGTTTGAACCATTTACAGTAGGCCATTAAGAAAACTAAAAACTATCAGGGTATAAATATATTTTCACGCAGCGATTTCCTTACCATACTCTCTATAGACCCAATCTTCTAGGCTTCCATCGGAGCTTTTTGTTTTTCTAGTTTTATCAATTTTATCGGCGTCCAAAAAAACGATTGATTTAGCGGGCTTCGCTTTGGCTATTATTCCATTATTAACGCGAGGAAACTGATTTTGTGGTAACACTAACTTAATAAATTTCATATAATCTTGTGGATTATTTTCTAAATATTCCACTATCTCTGAACTTAATTTGTGGTCTCCTATTATTGTTAATGCGGGCGGCATAGGACCTCTACCATAGCTATCAAAAATATCAGCTCTTATTGTCAAGCTGACAAAATATGCCTTATTTTTATTATCTGTGTTAATAATCTGAGATAATTCTTGAGAACCTTTATATGAAATTTCACTTGATGCGCCCATTTTATAAGCGACTTCCATGGCTGCTTTGTTTGCTTCTACCAGCGAATTAGTTTTTATAAAAGTGTGTCTAAACTGCGCAATATGCGCTTCAGCAGAGGGCAATAATCCGTATGCGACAACCCCAAAATCTGTTTTGCAGTCCACTATTCCACCTATTGCCTTTTTAACTTCATTATCCGAAATTGACATAGGCGTCGGATTTCTAAGATTATGAATTGCTCTTGTATAATTATCTGCGTCTTCAGGTGTCCAGTCATTTAAATCTGCTCGGCCAGCTGAGTGCACATACACTTCAAAACCAGCTTCTTTTTTTATTGCGTCTGTTAGCTCTGTTAGTTGGACCATTTTAATATGTAAAGATTAGGCTGCGACTTCTTTGCCTGTCGCGACTTCAAATACTTTTACATGACAGCGCATTGGCAGTTTTGATTTGGCTTTTCGGGCTGCTTCAATTGCAAAAGGGATTTTTTCCTTTTCCATGTAAATACTGAATAATATCTTTCCTGCGATAACCTGCGCCGCGTGTCCGATAGGATTTCCAAAGCTCTGTGACATACCTTGTTGGAACCTGTCTGCGCCAGCACCAGTTGCCAATGGGTTTTCTCTGATAATGTGATGAGGAACTGCCCTTAATTTCATTGCCCAGCCGGTTTTTGCAAAAAGCTCCAGGTATCTGACTGCAGTTTGCCTGGCCGCTTCCAAGGCGTTGTCTCTGACCTGAATAGGTCTTGAAGAAGTCATCTGCAGTTCGTACGGATATGTCTTTGTTCTGTCACCCATGTCAAATTGGGCTATCTTTGAGTCTGGCGCACCTTTAACGTAATCCTTTGACCTGAGCCTGCTCGTTCTAGTATAGGGTCTTTTTATCCTTCTGTAAGCTTTAGCCGCTCTTAGCTTTGCCATGTTTTGGTCTTTGAATAGTGTCTTTTAAAGATTATGTATTTTGGCTCGAAGACCTATCTCTTTCTTCAACTTTAGAAAAGGGTTGGCAAACTATATAAATACAAATCGCGGTTTAACGTATATGGAGCACAGGCCACACGAGCATCTTCCATTGCTGTTATTTGGACTTGTAGCTGCACCTTTGTCTATAACGCAGCTGCTGAGCTTAAATTCAATTCTTTCAATAGGTTTTGCAGCCATTATGGCTATTGTTGCTTGTGTTGCAGCAGTTCTCGGAGTCGTCAGGCACTGGCGCTACGGTTAACGCAAACCAAATGGTTCGCGGTACCGTGAAACATACAGTTTCACGTTAAGTTTAATAATTAATACCTGAAGCTCAAATTGAGATGACTCGAGCACTTGAGGAGCTTATTGATTCTAGTCGCAGCGTATGTGAAGACCCACGAAAATTTATTGAAAACAAATTGTTTGACACTCTAAAAGCACTTAAGCCAGCTTCTGAAACTTGGCTTTTCCTTAAAGACGCGTTAGTGCTTCAAGGAGCGAGCGCAGAACACGCAACAGTAAAGTTAGGTAAAGACAAATTTGAAGTCGTAGCGATTTATAACAAACACAGAGACTTGATAAAAGAATATTCTTTTGTTGAGCTTCCTGACGACAATGGCCTCGTGACTTTAGATGATTTTGGAAACCTTTTGAAAGACTGCGTTTTTGAATTTGGCTTCTCTGAAAGCAAGCCAAAGACATATTTCAAGAATTTCTTAGATGAAGTAAAAAATGCGAGAAAGCAAGATGTTACAACGGAATTCAAACAGGATTTGGATAATTCTTTGCTGTCGATGTATGCGCCAATCGCGGCTGCAACAGGCAGGAAGAATTTTGCAAAGGTAGTTGGTTTGCTGAAAGAACACGAGCCCGAGCTTTACGACATTTTGAAAGCAACCTGCAATATAAAATTCAACTCTCCTGAAAACATTGCTAACACGCTTTATGACAATCTGAATTCACATGCAAAACAAATTCTTTTGGCTGAAAGAAAAGAACATAAAAAAGAACTTGCTGAAATCATAGATTTGCCTGTTTATACCAGAGTTGCAAACGTTGCGAAAAACGTTGTTGCCAACGGTCTTATTTGGACGCCTATTCTGGCAACAATAGCTGGCATGGCTGGCCTGATAGCAATAGCGCCACATGCCGCCGCGCAAAACTCGCCTGAAAAAACCAGCAGCAGGGACATTACCCCTGTAAAGATAACTGACGGGGTCGGCGATGAACTATTCTGGGGCTGGAGCCCAGATGGCAAGAAGATAGTTTATACCGATAATGGCGACATCTACGCCATAAACTCTGACGGCAGCAGGAATACAAAATTAGTAGACCTTGTAAACGATACGGGTTATATAAAATATAGCCCGAATGGACATAAATTTGCTTTTGTTGAGAACCTCCAGGGGCCCAATGCCCTGTACATTGCAAACTCAGATGGTACAAACATACAAAAAATCTCTACTGGTGCTGTTCCTTCTGGAAGCGGCATGCTCGATTTTTGGTGGAGCCCGGACAGCACAAAACTCGCATTCTACGGGTATGGGCCAAGCTCCAGCGATCTTAACCTGTGGGTCATGGACTTGCAAAGCGGAAAAGCTGTTAGGGCAGGAGATTTTAAAACCGTAGTAGATGTCGCCTGGAATTCCAATAATAATGACCTAGCATATGTTGCGGTTAATGAAAACGCGCAAAAAGCAGTCTGTGTGGCCCGCGGCTCTCCGCAAACGGGGTACACATTCTATCAATTAGACGCGGCCAGCGACTACATAAGCACGTACGAAAATCACCTGGGAATCGGAAACCAGGTATTTTGGATAGGCAGCGACATATATTATTCCTACTTTGGCAACATCGTAAGGAGCAATGGCGATGTCGGCAATAGAATCAGCATCACTGATTTTGCAGTAAATTATAATATCCACGGCTTTTCCCTGAGCCCGGACAAAACCAAATTCGCTTTGTACACCGACAATTCTGAATTTTGTCATGTGTATGTCGTGAACAAAGATGGAAGCCAATTAAAAAGAATCGCCGATATTTACTCATTTGACGAGGGAGAGTTCATACAAAATATTCCGCCGCCTGTGTGGAACAGTAAAAGCGATTTGCTGGCGTTCAATAACATAGCGAGAGAAATTTCCGATTCCATATTTTACGTAAACCGGTTACCTTATGACACGCCTACAAAAGTGTTGTACGGTGACCTTTTTGGTTTCTCGGGCGTAGCACGCGAACCCATTTGGAGCCCCGTGAGCAATGATTTGGCTTTCCTCCGGCTCTCGGATGGTTCTGTCTACGCACTTAATATAAACCCTGATGACCTTGCGTGGACAAACTTCGAGCAACTACGTATGATTGGGGTGTACGCCCCGCACATTATTCATGACAGCAGACCTGATACAACTGCCACTCAAACCTATCTGCCCGCGGACCCGCGCGGGGACAATACCGATGTTACGGATAACCGCGAAAACTATGACGCCGACGCCTCAAAATTTTCTGTAAATGAAAAAGATCCCGTTTATGTAAAAGTCACAGAATATCCCGAAGAGGGTTACGACATCTATACATATATTTATTATCGAACAAACAATCCGCATTGGGTCGGCTTGGAAGCTTTCAAGCACGAGCACGATGTGCAGAGAGTGCACGTAAAGGTCAGCAGAGCCGGTGGTCCCATGGAAATAGCATACAGCCAGCATAACTGGATGGTAAATCACCCAGTAACAGATACCACTGATCTTGTATTGTATAGTGAATGGGGCGGGCACGAATACTGGAAATTTGTGTGGTCCGGCGCGAACGGCAAGGGCCAAGAATCAAATGATGACAATTGTGAATTCAGGCCTCTTGATGAAATTGTCATTAGTACGCATTTAGACGCGGATGACTGCTACAAAACTGATGAAAACCACGCTCCTTGGAGCCCGCCGCCAAAAGGTCCGTGGCTCTATAAAGACGTGCAGGACCCCAAGTCCGCATTTGAACCGTTTGGCGGGAAAGCCGGCGTATTTACAGCTGAACTTCAAAGCCCGGGCGAGTTGAGTGTGATTTTAGATGGGAGCGAGACCGGCGCGACCAAATCAGAAATACTATATTCGGCCTGGCAAAATAACGCCATAGGAATTTTGGGAGTAGACCAAAATGATACTCCGACTTTGAAAATATTAGGAACAGAAAACGGAACCTATGGAATATCGGGAACACTTGCTGCAGACAAGGCATATGCTATTAATGTTGCTGACATTCCAATAGAGAAAGGCGAAACCCATACTTACAAAATTCAGAATTGGAAAGATTATGCTGACGGCAAGTCCTCGATAGAGTGGACAATCCAGAAAGACGGCAAAACATATTCCAAGACTGTTTCTGCTTCCGAGATAACTGCCGAGAATTATGATAAAATCATAAAATCTCCGCCAAATGGAAATAACACTACTCAGCCCTCGGACAACACTCCTTTGATAATAGGCGCTGGTGTGGGTATTGGTGTTGCCGCCGTGGCTGCTGGCGGTTACTTGATGATGCGAAGACGCAGGCAACAGCCGCCGATGCAGGCAACCCGCCAATCAGCGTACAATCCCCGGCAAGAGTTATCACAACAACCGCAAACTCCTGCTTCCGATATGTACGCCGGCGATTATGAGGCTGGCCGGCAAGATTACTATTCAGACGGTTATGCCGAACCGCAGGATACATGTGCTCCTGCTGCAGACCAAGAGACTTATTATGACGAGTCATACCCGCAGGAATACCCGAAACAGCCTGAGATACCAATACAACAACAAGATTCAGACATAGAAGACGTTATCAAAAGATTGCAAGACCTTAAGCGGCTGGACCCATAAGGAGTAGCGGCAAGCTTTTCCCAGTCAGCCATTCTGTGGCTGCTGACTGTATACTTCCTCCTAAATCCTGGTTTCTTTCTAGGTACTTTATGCGCCAATAACCAGAATCACTCTTTATGCTCGAATCGGGTGGCCAAATAACATGTTTCATCGGCCCACCTTTATCGCTTGTACAATCAAAAGAGTAGCAGTAACTTTGGCCCGTCCTCTGGTTTGTGTTCTCTTGTGCAACTGTCTTAATCATGCCCGCGTCAAGTATGTTCGAATCTTTTGATAAATGTTTTACTTTAAATTTGAAGCAAGCTCCGCCTCGCCAGCCCTGAATTAAACCTGCAATAGATTGCTTGCCATCGCCGTACATGTACCAGCACCTGTCCATTAAATTCAGAATTTGCTGGGAAGCACACAACTCTCTGCCGCGCTTAATATCTGGTTTATACAATTCTGCATTGCACTTGTCCCAGTCTGTTGCGTCTATTGTGACAGTTCTTTCTGGGCAGAACATTAAAGGAAGCACAGCCCTTCCTGCAGAACTAAATTTTCCTATAATTGCTGTATTGAATTTGCACATGGAATCAACCATTGCTCCTGCGCCTGTTGCTTCTGCGATGTTGCCGAAAAGAAGCATGATAAACATACCTGCGATTATTGCTACTATTATTGCAATCAATACTGACAACACAATTGCTTTTTTGTTTGACATGTTACGAGTTTACGACGAGTAATTGGCTTCGCAAAATTGCTTTTGTCATGGAATTTTGCGTTGACATCTTATGCAAATAGCTTGCTTTTTGCTGCCTGCACAAATTCACCGTATTGAGTGCAGGTCACATTATCTTTGAAATACAAGTTTGCGGTGTAATTTATATCTGCTGTATTGACTGATATGAAGTCACCTCTGCCTTCATACTCAACAAAACTGTTTTCTTTTTTCAAAATATTGAGCTGAATATCTTCAGGTGTCGTTATGTTGAAGTCACTGTTGCTGCTCACATAGCCTTGTTCCGTATATGCGCGGAAATTGCTTTTAGCCTGAGCGCGCAAGTCATCTGAATTTATGACTGCAAAACAATTTTCGCCTAAACCGCCTTCCTGGCTTGTTGCACTATATATTGAGTAGCGGGCTGCAAGCTTGAAATACTCTCTAGCTTGTTCCGCTTCAGTGTACGCTTTCAGAGCATTTGTCTGTTTAGAACCTAGGGTCGCAGTCGTGTCCACGCCTTTTGCGACCACGAGCACGAAAGCTATTATTATGACTAAGACAATTATGAAATCGAGCTGTCCTTTTTTGTTCATTTATTCTGTCAGAGCCAGTCTGACAATCAGCGGCTCTCCTCCTCCCAATGAAGGTATTGTTTTTGAACACGTGTCCATTACATCTATTACTGTTAAATTGCCAAAAACAAGGAAAGGTTTTGTTACCCCTGAGCTTAAACTAATTTGCCATATTCCGCCGGGCACATTATCGTAGCGTCTGTAGTTATCAGCCATAAATTTGGTTACGTTTGCTTTGAAAGGATCTGCATTTCCCGGATTTGTTTTTACATAAGCTGCTTTTTCTGCAAAAGTTACATTTCCACTTTCAGTTCTTAGCATGTTCATCACGTAATAATCACAGGCTTTTGAAGGCGTGAAGTCTTCAACCGTTCCCGTTATTTTGCCCTTTAGTTCCAGGCCGCCGGGCAAACTCGTTAAATTCATTATTACGGTAGCCACCAGCAGCAAAACGCCCATTAACATAGCTGCAAAAACAAATTCCACTAAGTCTTCTATCTGCGCTTTCTTCCCTCGCACCATCGCAGATGGTGCTTTCCAATCTGAACGAAGTTCAGATGGAGCAGCTGAAAACGTATCTTTCAGCTTGCTTTCCGTCAACGCTTTTGGTAAAAGGGTTGTCATTTTATTTGGATTGTAATTAATTGAGTGCTAAATTTGCCACTATCATAAACGCGGACTAAAAAAGTGTCCATCAGCGCATCTTTGACATCGCCGGATGCTTTTTGTTTTGACTCGCTAGCGCCTAATTCATAGAGTTTCAGATCAAAATTTTTACCTTTTATACAATTGGATATGCGAGACTTGTCAAATTTCTGCATATCTATGATTCCAGAATGAACTATGTATTGTGTCTGGCCTGCTTTTGTATAGCTTTCAGTCCACGCCAGACAGTCCGGAGAGTTCAGTAATCTGGCTGAGAGCAGACTGTGGTCCAAATCCTGCGTCTTAAATTCTATTGTTGTGTCAAAACCGCTTGCAAACCTGTTTATGATTAAGAGACCTATTATCAGTAATACCATGGATAACAGAACATGAACGACTGTTGGCAGCCAGATTGTCTGCTGTCCGCGTTTAGTCATGCTTTCACCCCAATAGTAGTTGTATTTGTGGTCTCATCGTAATATTTGGTTGTTATCGCATTACTAGTGAATCCAGCACTGTCTCCTTTTTTTGCGTAAGAATCTTCTGTAAAAGATTTGCAAGTAGCATCAAAGGTGTTTCCAGCTACGGTTATTTTGCCGTCAGAATAAGTAATAGTTGGCAATATGCCTACTGTGCCTCCTAAAGCTGCAACAAAATTCTTCAGGTTATCTACCTCCAAACGCGTGGCACAGGTTTTAGATTCTCTGGGGTCTATTGTTCCTGCCCACAGCTTGCTTGTTGTTTTCAGAAAGCCTTCTGTACGCGCCTGTGGCAAAGTATTTGTGATTTCAACATCCTCTGGTGCTGCCAAAGCCGCATTTGCTGTTGTTGACATTTCTTTTGCCAGAAACTGCGGCGTTTCCTTGACTACAACTGAAAAAACGCGCATTCCAATCACAAACACAAGCAAAATAGCTACAAGAACTCCTATCGCCAAAATAATGTCTGTGACTGCTTTTTTTGAACCCATTATAACCCTATAAATTTAAGCGCTACTATAGCTGTTATAGTAAAAATAACAGTCAATACAATTGCTATTATAAGATAAATAAGTGGGTCAGCGACGCCCTTTTTTTTACTTAGTTTTATTATCGGCGGAATAATCAAAGGCAGAATCATCGGTGTTTCCGTTGCCGGCTCTTGTGCTTTCTGGAATAAATTAAACCCGACCGCAGCGATTATGAGCGCTGCAAGTATTATCAAAACTAAATACAGGATTATCTTTCCTATCTCATATTGTGCTTTACGATTTTTTATAATCCTAAATCTGTCTACGGCTAAATTCCGCGCATTGTAAAAAATCGGAACTTGTTTCATGGTGCGCTACACGTATATGTGCAGTAAGGCGGATTGCTGCAAGGTGCATTCTCTCCACCTGCGGGCCCTATTTCATTTCTACTGCAAATCCTCACTATTTCGTTATTATCCTCATTGCTTTCATCAACCCAATCTTCACAATCTGCATTTATGGTTATAGCAAACGTAACGGGGCAAACTCCCCTAATGGGTGCCCCAAGATTTCTTCGCAATGTAACGACTTGCTTGCCTGCAGACTCGAGTTTTGGTATGGGTTGTTGGTTCCTATCTACTCGGAACATAGAGGCATAACCTGGTTCAATCAAAATCGGATCACCGTCTTCGTTAATTTCACAAACATAAAAACCATCAGTCTCAGGACTTTCAGCAACTTTCTTGCCGAGATTAACCACTGCCACTTTAATAAATAAAGCGTCCTGGTTTATGCACGTGGCTTGGAAAGTTCCGGGGTCCATCTCCAAATCAGGGAAATTTCCTGCTAATTTCTCCTGCACTTTTGCAAGAGTGCTGAAGGGCTCTTCTCCCGCTTTTTCTGCGCGAGCGCCGGCACCATAAAAGATAGCTGCTCCGATTACAGCACTTATTACTAAGCTTATGAGAACAAATATAATCAGCATTATTACTGTTGTTCCTTTCTTTTGTGCTATCTTCGATGGCACTTTTTTCGTCAAGCTTTCCAATCTGACTTTGTCAGATGGAGCAGCTGAACCCGGTTCAGCTTGCTTTGGAAAAAAGGTTGTATTCATGCCTTAGTTCCTCCACAGGTTTCGCCAGGCAAGGCAAAATCCTTATCACACTCAATCGGGCAGAAACATCCTCTGCCATAGGGTTTATCTCCAACACAAGTAGCTGTACAATCTCGCAGAACCTGCATTGAATTTCCTGTTGATGTTCCACAGACAGCATTGCCTATCGGAATGTAACCTATTCTTCCAAGCTTTTGTGGGTCGCAACCATTGGGACAACTGCAAAGCATACCATCCGTGCATGACTCAAAGCAGTTCGTAAGGGCAGAACCCAGTTGAGGTAGTTTTCCTCCACAAGAAGTTCCAGGGGCTATTTGTTTATTTCGCGCACTTTTACAGTATGCTGGACAGAAGCAGCCGCCTTCAAAATCCTTGTCTGATGGGCATTTGCCACAATCTGTCAGATTAATCAGTTTATCCGGATATTTTTCTGCATTTACGCCACCGCAATCATTGCCGCCACAAATTTGATGATTCACACAATAAGATGGGCAATACATTGCATTTTGGTAGTTTTCACCACACGCCAAACCCCACTCAGTATAACAATTTACAAGATACTGAGATGGACAATCTACATTCACGACATTGTTTATTTCATCAAGCTCTGCAACTTGGTCATAGCAATCTGCTATAAGTTCGTAATTACCGGATGCAGGAAATTGAAATGCTTTTTCCTGGCTTATTTTCAGACCGCTGACTTCTTGTTTGATTATATCACCTGTGCTATTTTTTGCACAAATAATAAATGTCAAGTTTTTTGGAATAGTACCTTCTCCTTCATTACTCACTATTATTTTTAATTCCCCTTCTCTGCACCAAACATTACCACACGCTTTGATGGTCGCGCCGGGGCATTCGCCATAAACTACTATGTCCGGCTTTCCGATTTCGGGTGCTTTGACTGATGAGAACCAGTCATCAAGGATGTTATTCAGAGTGCTTCCGCCTTTATCTGAAAATGTAGCGAAGAAAGCGATTCCTATTATTGCAAGTATGATAATTGCAATAGCACTTAATACAAATGCGCCTTTTCGTGTCAGTGGCATATTAAAATACTACAAAACGGCATTTAAATTTCTTATGGAAAAATGCTACGGGGTCCCGCACTTAAGCGCACGGATTAATAGCATTTTTACATTCCAACGAAATGCGGGGCATTTCGTTGTTATGCACTGATGCACTGGGCTGTGCCTTGGGCCGATACAAATACGTTGCACTTGTGTTGATTATTATCCGTATTAAATTCTGGCGTTTCTGGACTTCCGCAGTTTACAACTGCTGTAGCTTCACCAGAGCCAAAAGATATGCCGCTTTCCAGTCTAACATCTATCGTTACACCAGCCTCTAGTCCGTCAACTATTTTGGATAAGTCCTGGAAGCAAACTTTGAATGGTGCTGCGAAATCTGTTCCACCAACATTTTGTACTTTAACTACCCTCACAGATCCGGTCTTGCTTTTCTCAAATTGCACGTAAGGATAAATAATAGTTAAATCGGGCAGAGTCTGGCAATACTGATTTTGGGTAATATAGTTTTTGTAACACATGGGAAACTTGGATTCATGATGTATTCCATTTCTATAATCTGTTGTCGGACATGTACAGGCAGTATCAGTGCAAGTCTGCAGACAACCTGTCAATTTTGTAGAAGGTTCTGGTGTTGGTATAATTCCGCCACAATTTCCGCCTTTTCTGACTGCAACCCACCATGAAAAAACACAGCCGGCAGGACACCGGCAATAATCATCTTCGCATGTGCTGTCGCATGTGGTTTCTTTAACAGTTGCGAACTCTTCTGCCAAGCCACCGCATTCAGCGCCTCTTTTTATTGTCTCATCTGCAAGAACACATTTTGTAGGGCAATAACAGCATTTGTCATTTCCACCGCATTCGCCACAATCATCCAGCGTTACAGAAGGTATACAGCCGGGAGATTCTGATATTGCACTAAACGATTTTGATAGGCCTCCGCCGGTGACATTTGAAGTGAATAACACCATCACGAACAGAAGTCCGAAAACTACGATTGCTGCTATTACAATAAAATCAATGAAAGCTGCTGCACGTTTAGCAGGAAGCATCTGTGAAATCACCAGTCTGGCAAGGCGTGCTTATTGGCGAATCCCTGCAGCAGACTTTTTCATCGCCGTCAGAGATGCACTTGGCACCTATTCCGCCTTCATTACCATTTGGCCGAGGTTCGTCTGTAATGTTGCCGTCACCATCCAAGTCAAAAGAAAAAATCTTTGTGCAGTAGCTTGTTCTATTGAATTCTGCTTCCGTCTTAACTCTGCCAGCCTGCAGGCAAAGCTGGGAGCACGAATTCTGTGCTGCAATAATATCTGCATCAGATGTTGTTGAAACAAGCGCCTTTGTACTGCCAAATAATTTTGAGAATGAACCAGTTGCAAAAGCTATGACAAGAACTAAAATAAGGAGCCCTATTATTGCCCAGACTATAACATCCATTGCAATAAAGGCCCGCTTCATTTTAAACACACTCAATTTCCGAGACTGTTGTTGTTCCTATCGTAGTTGAACAAGTTACTGTTATTGGCGATTCCCAGCAGCTCAATCCTTTCTCTTGTTGTTTGTTTGCGTTATAATCTGCCGACGTGCCTATAGTTTTCACTTCAGCACCAGTTGTGTCATATCCGCCTATTTTTCCGCTTCCGTCTAAATCAATATTTGATGTTCTTCTGCAATACGAAGTTGTCTTCCATGCTGCTGTTGATATTGATTGCTGTGCTTTTGTGCAATCAGCTCTGCAGGCATCCTGTACAACAGAAGTTTCATCGCCTACTGCTGTGATGCCGCCTTTGAATATCTTGCCGAAGAAAGTGCCTGCGCCGCCTATTGTAAAAGCAATTACCAGCACCAGTATTAGTGCTGCTATAACTGCTAAAACTATCATATTCAGTGGCAAACCTTGTGCTTTTTTCATTGCTTACCTCCTCGCATTATTGAATTATGCTGCTATATAAAAGTTTAGGAGTGCTGCAGCTGACGGTTTACCCCAATGGAATATATTCACAACTTCTTCGCCGCCTTTGGATAGCGCGCCTGTAGCGAAAAGCACAATTATGACTACTGCGATTGCGACGAGCACTATTATTATGATTAATTCAGCTATTTCCATATCACAATTTTGGTTGCGCCACCATTAAAAGTTCATCATATATTGCTAAATCTGTTACGCTTGATGCCCAAGTATCAGTTCCCATATAAAGCAAGTCTGATGATCCCAGGTCTTTGCACCTCTTTGCAATTCCGCCCGTAGGTTTACTACTCGTATCGTTCAAAGTTAGCGCCCCTGTTGTTTTCAGTGAAGTAAGGTTTGTTGCACAAATCCTATTTCCAAGCGCATAATACAAAACTACTCCCGAGAGAGCTGGCGTGCTGTCA
>Ga0315293_10004249_pt1 | contig 13676 bp, 10 predicted proteins | sample YL17G13_20_MG_FD_203071 | JGI IMG/M metagenome (GOLD analysis project Ga0315293, IMG submission 203071) | Sediment microbial communities from Yellowstone Lake, YNP, Wyoming, USA - YL17G13_20 | ecosystem: Environmental > Aquatic > Freshwater > Lake > Sediment | place: USA: Wyoming | collected... | reverse complement strand
TCAGCGTCAGCTCCTCCGGCGTGCACCGCAGCCGGCGCGCCGATGGAATGTCCCGCGCCAGCGAGGCCAGTGCCCCCTGCGTCTGCGCCACCGCTTGCGCAGAGACTGCCTCCGCGCGCAGTACCTCGAAGCTGCGCCATACCAAGTGCGCCACGCCCACGCTGAGCAAGGAGAGGAGCCCGAGGCCGACTACCAGGTCCAGTAGCAGGGCACCCCGTGCGCGTTTCACCGCTCCTCTCCTCTGCTCAACGCGTAAACCGTCCCGCTGAGCCTCGCCCGCCCAGGCGGCTTCCCAATCCCGCGCCAGCTCACCACCAGGTCGACCTGCCGCAGGCCGGGGCCAGCCCCCGGCGTCACCATGACTCCGGCCTCCGCATCGGGCAGCAGTCTCTGCGCGCGCGCCGTCAGATCCCCCTCCAGCCGCTCCCATGGAATCGCGCCGGCCCGTGCTCGCTCCATCTCCCCCTCCAGCAGCGCGCTGGCCACCAGCGACTGACGCGAGGCCGCCGTCACCTGAACCGCCCGGCCGATACCCGAGACAGCCCCTGCCGACACCAATGCGACCATCGAGAACCCCACCAAGACGCTGTACACCGTTATCCCCTTATCCCTCCGAAGAGGCCACGGGCGAGCCGCAATCACCCCGCGCATCGCCGATACCTGCGGCGCCAAGCGTCGCGGCAGCGGCCGACGCAGCAGACGCCACCGCGGCCACACCCGAATCAGCAGCAGCGAGAGACCCATCACGCTCAGGATGATCGGGTAAACCGAAACCGTCCCCAAGCGAAGCGCCGGCCACAGCACCAGCGATATCGCAGACAGGCATAGCACCACCACGCCAAACCGCCTTGTTCGCACCCAGTTCAACAGCGCCAACACGAAGAGCAGATATACTCCCGCCGCGATCGCCACCACAACCGCCGACCCCACCGCAACAAGTGCCGAGGATTCTCTTCCAGCACTCACCACTAGTGATCCCGCCCGGGCGCCGCTCGGCGGGGGCGGGGGTGGCGGCACGGCCCCTCCCCGGCCGCCGCGCATTCGCGGTTCCGAGCGATCCCTCGCGCCCGCGGCGCCTCCGCGTGTGCCGACCGCGGACGACCGGCCGCCGCGCCTCACGCCATGCGGCCCATCTCGCTCCACCCCGAGCGCAGACACACCTCGTGCCGACGTTCCCGGTCGCTGCCGCGCGCCGACAGCCGCGGCCTCGCGCGACTCCGATTGCGCCGCTCCCGGGCCGGCGAATACGAGCAGTCCGACTGTCGCCATCAGCAGGACGTACCGCAAGACTAGTCCTCCCTGTTGATGACTCGCGCGATCTCTTCGAGGGTCGTCACGCCCTCCGCCGCCTTCCGCACGCCGGCCTCCCGGAGTGACCCCGGGGATAGCTTGGCCGCCCGCCGCTCGAACTCTTGGGCGGGTGGACGCGCCATCACCAGATCGCGCATTGCGTCGCTCATGGGGAGCAAGTGGAAGACCCCGGTCCGGCCGACGTATCCGGTGCCCCGGCAGGACTCGCAGCCCTTTCCCTCCACGAAGTTCGCCCCTTCCAGCGGCTCGCGCAGCCCAACGTGGGCCAGCACTTCGAGCGATGGCGCAGCCGGTTGCGCGCAGCTCCGACAGACCGTGCGCACCAAGCGTTGCGCCATCACGCACGTGATCGACGACGCCACCAGGAAGGGCTCCAACTCCATGTCGATCAAGCGCGCGAACACGCCCGCCGCCGAACCTGCGTGCGCCGTGCTCAGCACCAGGTGCCCCGTCAGACCGGCCCGGATGGCTATCTCCCCCGTCTCCGCGTCTCGTACCTCACCCAGCATGATCACTTCCGGATCCTGACGCAGCACCGTCCGCAAGCCCGCGGCGAAGGTGAGCCCCGCGGCCGCATTCACCTGTGTCTGGCTGACCACTCCCAGATCGTACTCCACCGGATCCTCCACCGTGATGATGGAAGAAAGCCCCCGCCTCCGCTCGTGGATGTGTTGAAGCGCCGCGTAGAGCGTCGTGGTCTTGCCCGAGTTCGCCGGCCCGGTGAGCAGGATCGTGCCCTGCGGCCGATTCAGCAAAGACGCAAACTGCTCCTCCACCTCGGGGGTCATCCCGAGCTGATCCAGCGGGCGCAGCGCCGTCTTCGAATCGAAGATGCGCACCACCGCCTTCTCCCCGTGCAGCGTCGGCAGCACCGAGACTCGCAGGTCCACCGATCTATCCTGGACATCGATCACCACCCTGCCCTCCTGCGGAACGTCTCGTCGGAAGAGGGTCAGATTGGCGAGCAGTTTCATCCGAGCAAGCAGAGGATCGGTCAGCTCCGCGTCGAGTGAGGCTGCGTCCTCCAGCATCCCGTCGATGCGATAGCGCACGCGCAACCTATGATGGAAGGGCTCGAAATGCACGTCGCTCGCGGAATGCAACACCCCCTGCACAATCAGGAAGTCCACCACCGCCGGCACGGCCCCGTCGCCGGAAGCGACGAGTTTTTCCGTCACCTGCTGGATTTCCGCCGTCGGCACCGCCTCCTGCATCACCGGATCCGCGCGCCGCGCGCGGACCTCCAATTCATCCGTGATGAGCGTCGCCGCCCAACCGGCCTGCTCGGCGATCAGGTCGGTCACGGTCACGTCGGCCCCGCCGTTGCGGCGGCTGATGCGCAGGCGCCGCCCGCGCCCCACGGACTCCGCCTCCGCCGCGGCGATCTCCTCCCACCGCAGCAGCTCCGCGCTCCCTCCGAAGCGCGGGAAGAGCTGCCGTTGCACCACGCCCACGCCCTCGGGCGCAATATGCACCTCCACGTGGCGCCTTCGCAGCCAGCGCGTGCGAGAGATGATCTCTTCCATGGCTACCTCCGGTGAAGGGCTGTCGCCCTAATTGCCCCCGAACGTCATCAGCGACGTAATCGCGCGCATCAGCGGCGCGAACACGCCGCCGAAGACGAACGCCACGCCGATCCCCAGCAGGATCACGAAGAATGGCTCTATCACCGCGCCGAACAGCGCCGCCAAGTGCCGGGCATGTCCGGCGTAGAAGTCGCCGGTGGACTTGAGCGCCTCCGGCAGCGTGCCGCCGGCCTCCGCGGCCGCCGCCCTTGCGATGAGCGCTTTCGGGAACACTCCCGCCTCCTCCATCGACGCCGCGAACCTCTTGCCGCGGGAGAGGCCCGCGGCGGTTCGCCTCGCGCCCCGCGCGATCTCCGCGCTGCCGCAGCCCTCCCCGGCCAGCTCCAGTGCATCGAGGTTAGGCACGTGATGGCGCAGCAACAGCCCCAGCGCGCTGGCGAAACGCGCCAGCGCGGCGTGATAGACCACCTGCCCAAGGAACGGCAGCCGGAGCTTGAGCGCATCCAGCATCGCGAACCCGGTTCGATTGCGAGACGCCGACGCCCACACCCCGGCCGCAATCAGCGCCGCGGCCGCGAGGATGATGATGGCCGGAAAAGTGACGCTCGATACCCTCAGCAGCGCGCGGGTGATCCACGGCATGTTCTGGTCGATGCCCAAGTCCTTGTAGATTGCGACATACTGCGGCAGCACCATGACGAGAAAGGTTGCCGCCACAACGACCAGCGTCAGGCCGACGATCGCGGGGTAGATCAGCGCCGCGACGAGCCGCCGCCCGATATCCCCGCTCTGCTCCAGATGGTCGGCGATCTCGCTGAGCAGAGTCGGAAGCTGCCCGCTCCTCTCCCCCGCGCGCACCAAGGCCACTTGCGCCGGCGAGAACGTCAGCGGGAACTTCTCCAAGGCTTCGGAGAGCGGCCGGCCGCGCGCGAGCGACCGAGCAACTTCGTCGAGCACGTGGTGAAGATGTTGGTTCGGGCTGTCCCGCCGGAGAACGTCCACCCCTTCGCCCAACGATACGCCCGTTTCGATCATGGCGCCGAGATGGCGGAACAGCAGCGCGAGCTCGTGCTCAGTGATGCGAGGCTTGTGCGCCAGGATGCCGGGCTGCACCTCCCGGATACGCAGCACCCGCGCCTCCTCCCCCCTCACTTCGACCAGGGCGGCTGGCAGGTTGGGCGCTTCCACCTGCCCTCTCCGGAGAGCGCCCGACGCCTCTCGCGCCGCATACGCGTAAGTCCGCATGTATCCCTCCGCGCTGCCGAACTACAAGGATTGGACGCGAAGGAATCCCGTTTAGTTCGCGGCGCGAGGAATTTCCCGCCCGAAGGCGCTCAGCGGCGCTCTGGGAGAAGGGAGAGAACGATCTCGATGTTTCGCCGCGCGCTTGCGCGTAGGCGCTCGCCGTCCTCCGCCACACGCCGGCCGATCTCTTCTCGCGAATCCCAGGTCGAGTGGATGGCCCGGCTCAGCGCCTCCTCGTCGAGCGCTCCAACCGAGCTGGCGGCGGACAAACCAAGCTCACCCATGAGCGCGTCCACCTTCGGATCATAGGAGATGGCAACCGGCGGCACCGCGCAGATCGCGGCAAAGATCAGCGCGTGGAGCCGCATGCCGATCACCAGCTCGCACCCCGCGACCAGGGCCAGCATCTCGCGGGCCGACAGTCCCGCCCGCACCACCCCGGCTGCCATCGGCAGCGCCGCCGCAACCTCCTCGGCCAGCTCGCCGTCCGCCGGAGGCTGCATCGGCAACAGCACCGGGTGCAGCCCAAGCCGCTCGCACGCCGCGCCAATCGGCCGCGCCAGCGACGCCGCCAGCCCGACCCTAGGCTCTCCCGGCGGTCGCCGCAGCGCCACCGCCGCAGCCGGTCTCTCCTCTTCGCTCAGGCCGGCCTTCGCCCAAGCGCTGGCCGTGGCTTCCGCCTTCGGTCGCGGCAGGAGAAAGGCGAGATCGGCCGTCACCTCCACTGGCCGCCTGACGCCCAGCTGGCGCAGCGCCTCCTGCGAGGCGCGGTCCCGCACCGCGATGGCCTCCACGCGCGAGAGGCTGTTGCGGACAAGCCCGCGCACGAAGCCACGACGCAGCGGCCCGATTCCCTGCCCAACGCAGGCGACCCGAGTCCCTGCCGCGCGCGCGAGCCGCATCACTTGCAGGTAGTACAGCGGAGAGCGCCAGCTCGTAGCGTCTTGCAGCAGCCCCCCGCCGCCGCTCACGAGCACGTCGCTGTCCCTCCCCCGGAGGAAAGCCGACCCCAACCCGCGGCTCACCGCCCGCACCCCGTGCTCCCGCTCCGTGGCGGAGGGGTTCCCGGACAGCACGGTCAGCTCAGCCTCGGGCGCCTGCTCCCGCAGGCCCTCCGTCAATCCGGCGAGAATCGCCTCATCCCCCGCGTTGCCGAACCCGTAATACCCCGACACCAGCAGCCGAGGCGATCGGGTCATGGCTCGATCGGCCGAGGCCTGCGGTCGAACAACACGCCCCACGCGATCACCACCGCACCCCCGACCAGCGCGCCGATCCACAGACCGTGTACGCTCCGCAGCAGCGTTACCAGCAGCGGCGTGTGGAGATGGCAGAAGGTATTGAGCAAGGACACCTGGCCCACCCCCGCAAGCAGCGCCACAAACGGCAGCCACGTGCGCCGATTCCGCAGCGCCAGGACGATCGCCAGCATCAACGCAGGATGGCCGACCAGAAACTCCTTCGTCCTCGGGCGCACCACCAGCAGCGACTCCAGCAGGCTGCGGAACTTCAGCTCCGCGCCCGAAGGCGCCATTACCGCCTGGTTGCCGCTTCGCATCACGGCGAACGCAATGGCCCCCACCACCGCCAGTATCACCACCGCCTCGATTACGGTCACGGGGCGCCCCAGAGCCTGGCCCGCCCGCAGCCGCAGTCTCGTCCACCACACCTCTCGCGGCTCCGCGCGGCCCCCGAGATCGGCGACCACCGCCGCGACGATCAGCGCCAGAGGAGCCAGATAGGCCAGCTTCACCCCGGCGAACTGCCCCACGCCCGAGAGATACGCGACCGGCGACAGCAGGCCCGCAATGAACAGTCCTCCGATGGCCGTCACCACCGACGCGGCCGCGAGCCCATACCCCGCGCGGCCCGCCAGGCCTGCGACCGTCAGCCGCGCGCCGGGCCCGCGCGCCGCCTGAAGAGCCGTCACCACCCCCAGCGTCGGGAAGATCACTGCGGCGGCCAGCCCGCCGAGCGAAACCGCCAGCTGGCTGTTCAGTGCCACCAGTCCTACTGCGGCGGCGCTCACCACCAGCAGCAGTATCCACGCCATCCCCGGCCGCAGCGGAACGAAGCGCCGCAGCAGCAGCAACAGCGCCGGCGGCAGGCCCAACAGCACCAGGCCGCGCAGCCACTTGGGCGGCCAGCCGATCGGTCCCTCGAACGGAGCCGGCGGACCGATCTGGAAACCTCCCGCGCGCAGCGCGCTCGACAGGTTTCGCACATACCTCACATTCGCGCCGGCCGGATCTTCCCGCCCACCCACCAGCAGCCTCACATAACAGGCCCGAATATTCCGTTCCCTCACCGCCCGCGTATAGCGCGCCACCGCCGTCGACGCCAGCATCGTCTCCATGTCCGAGTCGCTGATGCTGTGAACCCGGATCAGGCTTGAGCTTAGCCGGCGTGCCAGGCCGCTATCGCCGAGCTGTCCGGCCATCTCCACGAACCCGTACCGCAGGTCGTGCCGTCGGAAGGCCAGCGTGGTTTCCCCCAGCAGCCCCGGATAGCCCAGCACTTGATCCTGATCGAACACGATCAGCCGCGCCCGCGCCGCCTCCGCACCGGCCGCCGCGTGCTCGATGGCGCGCGCGGTGGTGATCGGCGAATTCAACGGGCGCGCCACCACGCGCATACCGGCCGACTCCGCTGCGCGCAGATCCTCGGAGCGCAGGAAGAGAGGCACCTCGGAGAGCTGATCTCCCTCCAGAGGCACCCGGATGCTCGTCCGCGTGTCCGCAATCGACGCCTCCGCCTGCGGAAGCCGCGCCCGCAGCGCCTCCTCCAGCCTACCCCCGAGCTCTGGATCCAGCGTCACGACCTCCGTGCCCCCCTGCGCGGGCCCCATCTCGATACGACCCGACTGTGCCAACTGCCCCAGCGTCACCTCGCGGACGGCAAGCGCGCTCGCGCCCGCCTCCCGGAGCTGGCCCAGGAGTGCGGTCGTCGAAAGCCCGGCCGCCGCGGCCACCTGGCGCACATCGTCCGCGTCGAGGATGATCTCCACCGTTCGGTTGCTCTGTTCGACGCGAACCCGCCCGACCGCCAGCCAGACGGCCGCCGCGAGAGCCACGATCACCAGCAAGACAAAGACCTTGTCGGAGCGATCCACGATCGTCCCCCTGCCCGGTGTGGGAGAAGTGGCTCGTATTGTAACACGCCGCTCGGGCGCCAGCAAACCCGCTTCAGCGAGGAGCGCGCTCCGACGTGGCGAAACACCCGACGGAGGGCGATTGATGTCTCAGTGCGTCCTGGGAATGGACGGAGGACAGACCACCACCACGGCCGCCATCTGCGACTTCACGGGCCGGCTCCTCGGCCTCGGTCGGGCCGGGCCGGCCAACCATGTGTGGGAGCCGGGGGGAGTGGCGCGCGCCCGCCGCGCCGTCACCGGAAGCGTCTCTCGCGCCCTCGAGGATGCCGGCCTTCCCAAGGTCCGCTTCGAGGCCGCCTTCCTCGGCCTCACCGGCGCAAACGGGCGGACCACACGCGCGGTCAGGCAGTGCGTCTCCACCAAACGATTCCGATTGGAGAACGACAAGGTGAACGCCCTCGCCTGCGTCACGGCCGGCCGACCGGGAGTAGTCGTCATCGCCGGCACGGGGACGATCACTTACGGCGAGAACGCCCGCGGCCGCACGGCCGACGCAAGCGGATGGGGCTTTCTGCTCGGCGACGAGGGAGGCGGATTCTGGATTGCGCGACAGGGCATTGCCGCCGCCTGCCGCGCCTACGACGGCCGCGGCGAGCCGACCGCCCTCGGCGACGCGCTCTGCGCCGCCGCCGGGGTGGACGACATGTGGAAGCTACACGGCCTCATCTACTCCGAGAAGCTCTCCCGCTCCGACATCGCCGCCCTCGCTTTGACCGTGCGGGAGACGGCCCAAGGCGGAGACAAGGCGGCCCGGAGCATTTTACGCGAGGCCGGCAAAGAACTCGGGCTGGCGGCGGGAGCCGTCGCCACCAAGCTTCGCATGCACCGCGGCCGAGTCACGGTGGGGATGGTGGGTGGAGTCTTTCGCGGCTCCCCCGAAGTCCGACGCAGCTTCCGCAGGGAGGTCAGGCGTCGCGCGCCGAAAGCGGTCTTCGCCGACCCCTGGCTGGCGCCGGCCATCGGCTCCGTGTTGCTAGCCTTGAAGCTGGCGCGAATTCGCCTCACGCCGTCGGTGCTGGCCAACTTGAAGCAGGCATCTAGCGTGGTCGGCGATAAGTAGTCGGCAGGCCCGCTCCCACAGGCCAACGTCATTCGAGCTGGAGGTTCCGAGCATGTCTTACGAGATCAGATGGTTGCGTGACGACGAGCACGACGAGGTCCTCGACTTGCTGGCCGAGGTGATGGACGCCAGTCGCGGCTACTTCTCCGACAGCTTCAAGCGCAGCGGCTCCGCCGCGCCCTCACTCATCTGCGTCGTCGAGGGCGAGATCGCCAGCCACCTCCGCATCTTCGAGCGCGGCCGCACTGTCGGGAACTGCATCATCCGCTCGGCCGAGATCGGCGACGTCTGCACCCATCCCCGGTATCGCGGGCATGGATTCATGACGGCCCTGCTCAACACGGCCGCTCACTATCTCTATCTGAAGGGATTCGATATCAGCTCCGTCTACTCGGGTGTCCCGATCTACCAGAAGGCCGGCTGGGTAGCATTCCCCGAGCCCGACCAATACCTGCTCTGGCGACTCATCAACATAAAGACTCTCTTCGCTCGCACCGCGCCTGTGTTCGAAGCCCGTGCCGCCGCGCTCGACCCCGCCTTCGAGGGCGTCATCTGCGTGTCGTGCGCCGGGCAGAGCGGGTTCCTGGAGTTCCGCGAAGGCTGGTGCCGCCCGCTCGACCATTGCGCCTCCCCGGACCTGACTCTGGAGCTGGACCAGCTCACCTTCTTCCGGCTACTGCTCGGGCGCGATGCCTCCTCCGAGCTCGGCGTGCCGGCCAACCTCAAGCTCTCCGAGCGCGAGGCGCAGGTGGTGGAAGCGCTCTTCCCGAAGGCTCGACCCCGGTTCTAGCCACCGCGCTTTTGACCGCGCTTTCGGCAGCGCGTGCCGAGCCAAGGAGCAGCCCATGAAGGCGGATGTCATTCAGCAGATCAAGGGCGGACTCGTCGTCTCCTGCCAGGCGGAGGAGGGAGAGCCCTTCTATGCCCCCGAGCTGATGGCGCGCTTCGCCAAGTCCGCCGAGCTGGGCGGCGCGGTGGGCCTACGCGCCAAGGAACCTGACATTCGCGCCATCCGCGAGATGTGCCGCCTTCCCATCATCGGCCTTGATAAGGTCTACCTCGACGGCTTTGACGTCTACATAACCCCGCGCTTCGAAGACGCCCAGCGCATCGCCGACGCCGGCGCCGCCATCATCGCGCTGGACTGCACCCCCCGCCCCCGGCCTGGCGGAGTCACCGCGGACCAGCTCATCCGACGTATCAAGGAAGAGCTGCAACTCCCGGTCATGGCCGACATTTCGACCCTTGAAGAGGCCGTCGCCGCCGAACGCGCGGGGGCCGACCTGGTCGCAACCACCTTGAGCGGCTACACCGCATACAGCCGGAAGACCGACGGTCCCGACTGGGACCTGCTCAGGGAAACAGTCCAGGCCGTTGAGGTGCCTGTCATCGCAGAAGGCCACCTAGGCTCCCCCGCCGACGCGCAGGCCGCCTTCGACCTGGGGGCCTGGGCGATTGTCATCGGCGCCGCCATCACCAGACCGATCGCGCTGACACAGCGCTTCGTCGAGGCCATCAGCCAACGCTAGCATTCTGAGAGAAGGAGACCCTGGACACCATGTTCACAGGCCATGAGTTCGCCTCCCTCCGGGCCGCTCTGGACGAGGTCCCGATCATAGACACGCACGAGCATTTCGGCGACCAATGGGCATCCTCGGAGACGACCGTCTACAACCTCTTCTTCGAGTCTTACCTGGAATGGCTCGCCCAGGACGAAGATCTCACCCACGACCCCGACTCCTTGGCGAAGTGGCTGGAGCTGAAGCGCTACAACTCCTACACTGTGTCGTTCCTGCGCGGCCTCGAGAAGCTCCACGACATGTCGCTGGCCGAGCCCAACGCCGCCACCCTCGCCGAGCTGGCCGAGAAGGTCCACCAGGCCTACCAGGACCCGGGGTGGGCGCTGGGTGTGCTCCGCAAGGCGGGCATTCGTCACTGCATCGTCGATCCGCTCCCCACGCCGGGATACGTCCATGACGAACCCAGCTTCCACCTGGCCCTGCGCTCCCACATGTTGGTGCATGGATACGACCGCGCGGCCAAGGACCACGGCGGCGACAGCCCCTTCGCCTACGCCGCCAAGTTCGGCCACAACCTCTCCAGCTTCGACGACTACCTGGGATACGTGGACTTCTGGGTGAGCGAGCACAAGCGCAAAGGAGCCGTGGCCATCAAGTCCGCCCTCGCCTACGAGCGGGACATCGACGTCCAACCCGTGACCTACGGGGAAGCCGAAAGGATCTTCGACACCGGCACCAACGACCCGGTCGAGCAGAAGAAGTTCGGCGACTTCATCCTCAACCTGCTCGCGCAGAAGGCGGCCGCATACAACCTGGTCTTCCAGATTCACGCCGGCCTTGCCATCCAGGCCGCCTCCCACCCCTGGCGGCTGATGTGGCTCCTCGACAACAACCCCGACACCACTTTCGACCTCTTCCACGCCGGCTATCCCTGGATGGGCGACGTCCTGGCGATGGCGGCGGAGCGGCCGAACCTGATAGTGGACACCTGCTGGCTGCCGATCATCTCCCCCACCGCGGCCGTGCGGTTCTACCACGAATACCCCGAGGTCGCCTTCCGTGCCGACACTCTGCTGTGGGGCGGAGACTGCTGGCACCCCGAAGAGAGCTACGGCGCCGCGCTCACCTTCAAGGACTGCCTCGCCAAGGCTGTCTCCGAGAAGATCGAAGGGGGTTACTGGACCCGCAAAGAGGGCCTGCGCTTCGCCGAGGGCGTCATGTGGCGCGCCGCCTCCCACTGGTACGGCATCGACCTCTGACCACCTCCCCTACCGGCTCCCGCCCGCACCACTGATCAGCAGCACCGCGCTGCCGATCAGCATCGCCGTCGTACCCCCCAGGAAGAGCCCGAAGAACGCCGGTCGCACCTTCGCATACAGCCGCAGGCCTCCCAGCCGGTAGATCACGTTCACGATCGCCCAGCCCACCAGCGCGTTCGCCCAGATCAGAGCATTGATGCCCCACCCGCCCTGAAGCAGGAACCCCACCGGGCTCAGCCGCCACCATGTAATGTGCATCTGAAGCATCGACAGAACGCCCACCACCAGCGCTCCTGACAGCATCGCCGCGATCCCCGTGCGGTCCGCCGCCTGCGGGTCCGCCAACTGGCTCAGCATGTCCCCGAACTCCCACCTCGGCACCATGTCGTACGTCCACATATCTAGGCCCCCGATCCCCTGCTGGTATCCGGCCCACACCCTCCCCACCGATCCCAGCACCACCATCAGCACCACCGCCGCCGCCAGCGACAACACCACACTCGTCCCCCGAAGCCGGCTGGCGTGCAGGATCTTCATGTCGTTGGCCGCGTAGTGCATGAACGAAACCTTGAACTCCGTCATGAACACCGCGTCCATCTGATTCATCAGCACATAGCTGCCAGGCCGAACCCCCAGAGTACCCAGACCGTGATCCAGCAAGTAGCGAACCTGCGGCCCGCACTCCACATGATTCGTGCCGGCCGCCGCGATCACGCGCGTAAGCGAAATCGCAGTCATGTAGAACATGAACAGTAGAATCAGCAGCCGGTGCACTTGCGCGCCGGCCGCGCGGGCCATCAAGCACAGCCCCACCGTGCTCACCAGAAGCCCCACCAGCGCGTAGCGAGGCTTCACCAGCTCCAGCGGATCGTGGTTTCGCCACTGCGGATCCCACCAGGAGCGCACGGCGGCGACGATCGCCCTCCGCGACTGCCACAACGCCAGCACGCCGAAGCCGATCAGCGCCCCTCCCGTCTGATAGCTGAAGAACGCCCCCGGGTTGAACGCATAGCGCGCCCCCGCCTCGCCCGTGAACCCCAAGGCCGCAAGCCCCACCATCTCAATGTAGTACCAGACGTGAAAGAACCACAGGCTCAGAGAAACCTCGACCGGCAGCAAACACATGATCCCGAGGCTCGTCCACGTCAAGTTGAACTCTAGCCGGTTGAGCGCGCCCCACGGCATCACATTCTCGTCGAAATAGCGCCCGATCGACCACCGCATGTTGTGGAAAGGGACGGCCGGGTAGTAGGTGTTGAGCAGCCCGACGATCCCATACGCGAAGGCCAGGCCGAACCCAACCCAGAACATCCGCTGGCCCAGCAGCGCCGTCCCCGGAAGCCCGCGATACCCCACCGTCTCCAGCGGAATCTGGGCCAGGGGGAACACCAGCCGCTGTCCTTCGATCCAGTCCCGCCGCACCAGCGAGATCAGCGAGAACGAGCCCACGTAGATGCATACAGCAATCGCCCCCCACGCCGCCAGCGGGCCCCGCCAGGCCCCCCAGGGGATGGGCTGCTTCTCAGGAATCCCTTCCCACAGCCACCGGACGGCCAGCGGATCGTTGAGCTGCATCCACAGCGGGATGTGAGGTTGGATCAGCAGGTCCCAGTGGTTCTCCGGCGTCGCGAAGTACTGGCTCGCCGTCACCATCACCGTGACGAACGTCGCGTACCCGACGGTGGCGATCGCCGAAGTCGCCGCCACCATCGCGTAAACCGTCAGCACCTCCTGCCGGGTCAGGCTCCGGCGCCGCGACCGCCAGATAATCAGCCCGTTGATCGGACCCAGCACCAGGAGCAGCGCAAGTATCGAGGCGCCGTTTATCGGGCCTAGCCCAAGGTCGGCCCCGCCCTTCACGGTATCGAGGTAGGGAATCAGAAACGCGATCCCGCCGACCAAGGCCAGGCCGAGGACCACCGCCCGCAGAGTTACCCCGGAAGTCCGTGTGTCCTCGGAAGCCACGCTGCCCTCGCCTCCAGCCCGTCCGAAGTGGCAAACCGCACGTCAGCCGGACCGAGCTTCTCCCCCGGACCCCAAGTCCCCCGCCGTCACGCGCACCGTCAGCAGCGTCATGTCGTCCCGCCGCCGCCCCTCCTTGCCGTACTCGTTCACGAACTCGAACACCCGGCCGGCCATCGCGTCCGCGGTGGCAGCCCCCGCTTCGGCTTGCAGGCGCTCCAGCAGCTTCTCCCTGCCGAGCATCCGATTCGCCTGGTCCGCCACCTCCGTCATACCATCGGTGAAGAGCACCAGAGTATCCCCGGTGCAGAGCGGCAGACTTTCGTCCACGTACGTCGCCTCCGGCAACACTCCCAGCACCAGTCCCGTACGCTCCAGAGCGACGATCTCGCCGTCCGTACCGCGCATCACAACCGGCGGCTCGTGGCCGGCGTTAGCGTAAGTCAATTCGCCCGTGTCCAGGTCCACCACCACGTAGCACAGGCTGATGAAAGTCTCCGCATCCAGCTTGTCCGCCACTTCCCCCGCCACCTCGCGGTTCACGTCCTGCAGCACCGCCGCCGGCGACTGCTCTCTCCGGGCCACCAAACGGAGCGCCGACTTGAACGTCGGAAGATAGATGATCCCAACGCTGCGCTT
>Ga0315293_10004247_pt1 | contig 13680 bp, 19 predicted proteins | sample YL17G13_20_MG_FD_203071 | JGI IMG/M metagenome (GOLD analysis project Ga0315293, IMG submission 203071) | Sediment microbial communities from Yellowstone Lake, YNP, Wyoming, USA - YL17G13_20 | ecosystem: Environmental > Aquatic > Freshwater > Lake > Sediment | place: USA: Wyoming | collected... | reverse complement strand
GATAGCTCGATGTCCGGCGAGCGGGCCCCGCCGGCCGGAACCCCGGTCGACCTGATCCACTATGACACGAAATGCTTTCGGGGTGTCAGGAAAATCTGACGATGCGCGAGAGTTGCCGGCTGATTGTCGGTCGGGGCGGCGTGAGAGGCCCGGCCGAGATTGCTCCCAGCCGGGCCTTCACCGCAGGACGCGCCACACGCCTGAGGACGAGCGAGGAGGCTCGCGGCGGAGCGTAGAGGTGGCGAATGGTCTGCGCAATAACCCGCGGGTGACGGCGGCCACCCTTCCCCCTGGACCCCCTACCCCTCGCGACGTCGAGCAGGAGAGGTCACCGGAGAAGATCGTCGGGCTACACACGTTCGACCTACGGGGGGTTCCTGGATGGCGTTGCGATCACGCCTACCGCATGGCGTCTGCCGACTGCGGAAGTAGCGTCTGCCGACGGCGGAAGGGCTTGCGGGGGGCAGGCCCCCTCGGCGCCCGGGAGATCGACGGCTGGGTAGTGGCGTGCTTCACCGGCTTCGCCATCTCGATCCGGTGGCGCTAGCCGCTATCCGATGGCCAGTGCAATGCGAGTGGCCCGACCCAGCGCTCCGGCTCCCAGGGCACCGCCTCCGCTTCTTAGCGCGCGGCGCATGGTTTGCGTGATAGGTCGCCGTCAAGAGCTGCGCAAGCCCCGCCGGCTTCGTGTCGCGTTTTCAGGACTCGCAACTAACCGGCAACTCGGACCGCACGGAACCGCACGGGAACGCATTGGACACAACGGAAAACCCCGGCCGAGGGCGCCGGGGCTGGGTGGGATTTATTTTTCGTCGCGTTCGTGATTCGCTTGACGTCAGTCGTCGTCGCGACCGTCTTCCTCGTCGCCCGAGGCGGTGCTCGCCGCGTCGTCTTCGCCGTCATCCTGCCAGCCGTCGGGCAGGCCGAGCGAGAGCTGGCCGTCCGTGTCGATGTGCATGTCGAACTCGGTCGCCTCGCGGGGGCGTCGAACTCGCGGCTTGAGCGTGCCCTTGAACCGACCCTTCTTCGCGTGCTTCACGTCGAGGGTCACGCTGAAGGAGCCCTGGGCGCCGGATGTCGCGACGCCCGCCTGGATCTCCGGGAAGGCCGCGATCAGCTCGCGCTGGAATTGATTCGTGACGGTGGCGACGATCTTGCGCTGGCCGAGCGTCAGCCCAGCCATGAGATCCTTTAGGGTCGCGCTTTCTGCGGACTTTCCGCCGGGGAACTTGTGGACGTTTGAAGCCATAACGGTGCTCCGTGGTGGTGCTCGATGGGAACCGAGACCGACGTGGACCCGGTCGCCATGCGACTGAAAATGGTGTCGAATGGCGAGCCCACGACGGGGCGGGCGAAGATCTCCAGCCGGGCCCGCTCGCCCTGGGCGCCGACGACCTCTTCGACGATCGCGCGCACGATCTGCGAGTCGTCATGCCAGAGGATTCCGTTCGCCGCATCGCAGACCGGCTTCGCGATATTGTCGAAGTCGCCGCTCGTCTTCCGCGTATCCCATCGACGGGGCACGACCTTCGTCTTCCGGTGGTCGCCTTTCGGCAGCTCCTGGACTGCGAGGATGAAGACTTCGACGGGTTCTCCATCGGCCACGAGCGGGCGGTTCTGGAGCTGATCCCGCGCCGCTATGCGGAGCTTCCACTCCAGGAGCTTGCGCCAGTTTTTGTGCTCGGTGGTCGTCTGCGGACTCGTCGTCGCGCGGAATAACCCCATGAGGTCGCGCATGGAACTAGCAGCGCGAGCCCGCGCGAGAAGCGCGCCGGTCGATGCGGTGGGGACGAGCACGGCCGCTCGGCGTTTGGCCGGCAGAGGGTCGCCTTCGATGATGCAATGGACGGATCGAGGTGTGGCGTTTTCGATTCGATGATTCTCCCGCCATCGGGATCGCTCGTCAATCGTCGCCGTCGATTGCGCCGTAGGCGGCCGGAGTCCCGAGCGTCCGCTGCTGGACGGGTCGGTCGGGTTCGCCCTTTCGCAGGTGCGCGAGGTCGTACTCCAGGACGAACTCCCCGAGGCCCCCGGTCGGACCCCACCAGCTCTTCGTGACCGAGATCGTCTTCAGGTGCCCGTGCTCCTCGTTCGACTTCATCGAGAGCCCGATGTCGGATCGGTGCTCGATGAACCGGCCCTTCGCCTTCCCCTCCTTGTTCAGCTCGGAGAGCAGGAGCCACGCGACATGCCCGTGGGTCATTCGACGGGTCGCGGTCGCGAGCCGGACGACTTTCCGCAGGCCGTCCATCTTGAAGGGGTCGTTCGATCTCGGGTCGTCGACGAGGTTGTCCACGAAGGAGGACATCGAGTCGAGGATCACGAGCGAGTGCTTCTCGGTCACGACCTGGGCGAGCAGGGCCACGACGGCCTCGATCGTCACCCCGACGTCGACGTTCACGACCGTCAGGTTCTCCGGGATCTTGAGCGTCCTCGCGCGCAGGACGGCCTCCGCCTTGAGCTGCGGGTTCCGCCACTCCCATTCATCGAGGTCAGAGCCCGCCAGAGCCCGCACGGCGCGCGCGAAGACGATGTCCTCGTGCATCTCCGCGGAGAGGTAGAAGACCTCCCAGCCCGCATTACAGGCCGCGATGGCCGTCGAAATTGCGAAGAACGATTTCCCCGCCGACGGGTCTCCAGCCAGGACCGTCACGCCCTGGATGTGGCGGAGCTTCTGGGAACCCACGAGCCCGGTCGGGCACTGGGGCTGCTGCTCGGGGACGTGGTCCCGGCTGATCTCCTCCAGGGCGGAGCGCCCTTCGGCGTCGAGCGCCTGCTGGATCATCATGCGCTTGAAGCGCGCCGGGTCCGAGATCAGGATGTCGTCCGGGAAGGGGAAGACCTGGATCAGCTGGGCGACCGTCTTGCCGGCGGCGAGGTGGTCGGCGACGTCGTTCCCTTCGGTGCACTCCCAGATAGAGATCCGCATCCGATCGCCCAGGCTCGCGAGCAGCGAATCGTAGACCGATCGCGCGTGCCTCTGGCCCGCGCGGTGCGGCTTCCCGTTCGCATCGAACTCCGGGTCACGGTCCTGGAGGATCCGAATCTCGGCGCCCTGCTGGCCGAACTTCACGAAACACCCGTCGAGCGTCTCGTTCCATTTGCCGGCGCCGCCGGTGTTGCACGTCGCGACGCAGGAGGCGGCGAGGAGCGCTTCGACGTTCTTCTCGCCCTCGGCGACCCAGACGGTATCCCCGGCGAGCAGGCCAGCGACTAGCTCCGGGATCTTGAAAAGCGTCTTCTGGACGCCCTTCATGTCCCAAACCCATCCGCCGCGTCCGTCCGGTCGGCGCTGGCGGAAGCTCTTCGGGAACATCCGCACGACTTCGTAGAGCAACTTCCCTTGAAGATCCCGGTATTCGTAGACCTTTTCGATCTCGGCGCGTTTCGCCTCGCCGATCTCTCGGACCTCGGCGCCGCCCGCCTTCTCGGGCTCCCGATCCGTCCGGGGGGCGTCCTGCCGCGTCCGGGCCGGAGGCGCCGCGTAGGGCGCCGGCGCGTGCTCGGAGCCGCAGGGGCACGGGCCTTCGCCCTTGTGCGAGAAGGTGGGGATCGCGGACTTGTCGTGTCGCTTGCACCGGCCGGCGAGGTCCTCGCGCGTGCAATGGATCCAGCCGCCGGCGCCGATAAAGCCGGTGCACCGGATCCCCTCGCCGCGCGGCATGTCGGGATGGCCGCCGCAGACGGGGCAGGGATCGTGCTTCGACGCCCTTCGGATGGACATCAAACCCTCCGAAGGTTCAGGACTCGGCCGCCTTCGGGACGAATGATCTCGGCAGCCTCAGAGGGCTCGGGCTTCAGGCGCGCGCGCCGCTCGAACTGCGCGACCCACTCCTTCGGGGAGCGGAGCGCGAGCTTCGCGTCGTCGCTGCCAGCGCGCGCGAGCTGCGAGACTCGACCGATCTCGACATCGCGGAGCCGGACCTGGATGGTCGCGACCCAGTTGGCTCGCCTCTTCCCGGTCGATGCCCAGTATTCGAGGACCTCGGCGACGTGCGCTTCCAAGGGGAGCAGGCTTCCGAGGGCGCCGCGGCGCACCCACGGAATGGTCTCTTCTGCCCATATCGCGAGGCGCTTCAGCTGCGCGGGGTTGAGGTGGTCAGGGGCTTTCGTTTGTCGTGAGGGCTTCTCGTCGGTGGCGTCGATCAAGCTGCCGAGGGTCATGTGGCGGGATCCTCCGTGGAGCAATCTTCTAACACGCAGCCGCCGCGCAACGCAATGCCGAGTTGACAAGCCCCCGCCTTTTCTGCGAAATAGAACGCGGCACGCCACGCCATCCGATCCTCCGGTCGGCGCGCGCGCGTGGAGGACTCCATGGCAGCCGCACAATACGCCCCCGATTTTGTCGCCGATTCGAACGATCGCCCCGCATGGCTCGAAGCGCGCCGCAGCGGCATCGGCTCCAGCGACGCGCCGGTCATCCTCGGGATCTCGCCGTTCTCGAATCCGTTCGAGCTGGCCGTCAAGAAGCGCGGCATCCACACGTTAGTCGACGACGATGACGACGAGAGCGAGCTGCTGAAATGGGGACACTACGTCGAGGGTCCCATGCTCTCGCTCTTCCTGAAGGAGACGGGACTGAAGGGCGAGCTGAATAGCATCCTCTACCGCAGCACGGAACCGGGCCACGAGTTTATGCTCTCGACTCCGGACGCCACGATCATCGACGGCGGTGAAGTTGGCGGCGCCGAGTGCAAGCTCAAGATCTTCGACGCGAAGGAATGGGAGCGCGAGGGGATCCCCGACTCCGTGATCACCCAGGCCCAGCATTCGATGCGCGTGATGGGCTGGCGCTTCAAGTATGTCCTCGCGCTCCTCGATGGGTATCGGCTCCGGTTCAAGCGCATCGAGCGGAACGACGAGATCCTGGACGAGATCGTGATTCCGGCCGAGCGAATCTGGTGGGACGACTTCACGAACGACCGACCTTTCGACCCGACCATCGGGAAGCAGTCCGCCACCGATCGCGCGCTCCGCCGCCTCTACCCGGAAGACTCCGGCGAAACGATCCAGCTCGCGGGCCACGAGTGGCTCCAGGCGCTGGGCGAATGGCGCGAGGCGAAGAAGAACTCGAAGGCGTGGAAGGACATCGCCGATTCGAAAATGAACCGGATGAAGGCCGCGATCGGGAAGGCGACGTTCGCCACCCTGGACGACGGGACCGAGCTGACGCTGAAGACGACGCGGCGGGATGGGTATCCCGTGGAGCCGACGAGCTTCCGCACCCTGCGAGTGAAAGGAGACCGATAATGGCGCGACTGGATCGGGTTCAAGTATTCGAGAGATTCCGGGAGCTGGCGAAGCTCTCGATCACGCCCGACGTCGAGGTCGGCTTCATCTTCTGGAATAAGGCGACGAACGGCGTAGAAATGGGCGGCACGCACGACAATCCTGAGGACTTGATCCGTCAGCTCGGGATGTGGCGGGACGCGGAGATCAGCGCCGAGACCGTCGTCCGATATGAGGCGGAGCTGGAGCGCGTCGGCAAGCCGAACGGCGCCGGCCTCGATCGCGAGAAGCCCGTCCGGCTGATCACCCCGCCCGGATACGAGGGTTGACACTTTTTCGGAGGGCGGGCCACTCCATCGGTGGAGCCGGCGGATCTAGTAGTCCCGCCTGGACGGCCGGTCGGCGAGTGCCGGCTTCTCGATCAGAGCAGCGCCATAGCGGTCTCCCTTCTGCTAGATCCCGGAGCAGCTGACCGAGAAGCGCCGGCCGTCCCCATTGATTCCACCGGGTCGCCACACCCGGAGCACGCGAGGAGATCAGCATGCCCGAACTCGACGACAAGAAGTCCACGTCCGCGAAGCAGCAAGTCGGACGCAAGACGATCGCCGACTACCTGGAGAGCCCCGACTATCGTCAGCGCCTAGCGCGCTCCCTGCCGGCGCATATCGATTCGGATCGGTTTCACACGCTGATCCTCGGGCAGGTCGCCTCGAACGAGAAGCTCGCCCAGTGCACGCCCCGGAGCGTCATCCTCGGCTCGATGCAAATTGCGGCCCTGGGCCTGGAGATCGGGGTCGGCGGCGAGGCGTGGCTCGTCCCTTACGAGAACTCGGTGAAGCTCCCCGATGGGAGCTGGACGAAGCGGCTCGAAGCGGCCGTCCAGGTGGGCTACCTGGGCCACCTCGCGCTCGCCTATCGCAGCGGCCTCGTGAAGGCCGTCCAGGCGAACTACGTCATGAAGGGCGACCACTTCCGGCACCAGAATGGGACGCACGGCCTCGTCGAGCATATCCCCGCCGACGACCGGAGCACGGACCCGAAGGACCTCACTCACGCCTATGGGATCATCGAGACGATCCACGGCGGCATGATCTGGTGGGTCCTCACGCGCAAGGAGATCGAGCGGATCCGGCTCTCCAGCCCCTCGAAGAACTCTCCCGCCTGGGGCAACTGGTATATGGAAATGGCCGTCGGGAAAGCGCTCAAGCGCGCCCTGAAATTCGCCCCGAAGACGCGCCAAATGTCGACCGCGATCGAAATGGACGACGAGCACGACGCTGGTGTCCCGCAGCGCTTCGACATCGACGCCTCCGGCCTGCTTCCGGCCGAGATCGGCAAGTCCGAAGCGGAAGCCCAGGCGACGCAAATGATGGACGCGGCGCGCGCGGCGACGGCGAAGAAGAACCAGAGCGCGGCCGCTGCGCAGGACGAAGGGCCGCCGGATGACGATGGCGATCCCGGTCCGGGCATGACGGTCCCGGCCGAGATCGTCGACGACCGCGAGCTTGAGCCCGTGCCCGCCAAGAAGACCGCCGCGAAGCCGCCGGCCGCTCCCGCGCAGGCGCCCACGACCGGCGGGATGGGGTGGTGACCGATGCCGACGCCCCCGACCGGACCGCGCGCGAGTCGCCCGACCGAGAAGCCGAAGACGGTTCCGCCGCTCAAGAAGCTGAACACGCAGGACGTCACGCTGACGTTCGGGAAGCATAAGGGCGAGCGGATCCAGCGCGTGCCCGTGCACTACCTAACCTTTATGGTGCGCAACGGGACGGCGCAGGCGAACTACGCCCAGGCCGAACTCGATCGCCGAGGCACGACGATCCCCGAGATCCAGGTGTCCGGGCATGCGATCGACTCGGCGAGCTTGCGGCTCCTGGAGACGTGGAAGTCCCACCGCGAGGCGACCTAGGGACTCAACTCGTGGCTGTGCCGATCGGCCTGGGCCGCGTGGTGCATGCGAGAGAGCCCGATCGAGAAGGAGGTGACCATGCTCGGGATCGTCTGGTGCTTCGACCTCGATGGGGCGTGGCCCGTCCTGCTGACGGTGAAGCCCGCCCGGGAGCCTCGATCATGATCCGCGACACGGTGACCGCTTGGCCACTCTACTGGCCCACCGGCTGGCCGCGCTCGACGGCGCATGGCTCCGCCTACAACTTCCGGCCGACGACGTTATTCCATCAAGTCCAGGCCGTTCTCGACGAGCTGCGCCGGCTCGGCGTCTCCGAGGAGGACATCGTCGTCTCGACGAACCTGCGGACGCGACCGGATGGGATCCCCTATTCGAAGCAGCCGAAGGCCGACGATCCGGGCGTCGCGGTCTGGTTCTCGCTCGATGGCGTCGAGCGCGTCCTCGCCTGCGATCGGTGGTCGAAGGTCGAGCACAATATGCGCGCGATCGCGTTGCATATCGGCGCGATCCGCGGGCAGGAGCGGTGGGGCGTCGGCTCCGCCGCGCAGGCGTTCGCCGGGTTCGTGGCCCTGCCGGAAGAGGCCGGCGGAGATCCTTGGCACGTCACGCTGCGGGTCACACCGAACGCCACGGTCGACGAGATCGAGTCCGCCTATCGGCGCCTCGCGATGAAGTGCCACCCCGACCACGGTGGGAAGCGCGAAGACTGGGACCACCTCCAGGCCGTCAAGAAGATCGCGCTCCAGGCGCGCGGCCGCGGGGCCGGAGGGAAGCTGTGAAAGACGCAAGCGGGATCTGGATCCTCTGGTTCGCGGTCGCCTATCTGATCCTGCGCTTCGCTGGCGATCCGGAGCGTTTCATCACAGCATTCGGGGCGCTATGCCGCTCCTGAACTTCAAGAAGCAATTCGGCGCGATGGTCGAGTCCGGCGACAAGCGCCAGACGATCCGCGCCTACCGAAAGGACCATCGGGATCCGAAGGTCGGCGACGTGCTCTACTTCTACGTCGGCGTGCGGACGGCCGCTTCGAGGGCGATCGGCCGATCGATATGCACCGAGGTCGTCGACATCCTGATCGGAGCCAGCGGCGACGTCGCCTTCATCGGTCCCGATGGCCGGGAAATGACCTTGCACGTCGAGAATGAAGACTGGTTCGCCCAGCGCGACGGGTTCGACGATCACGCTGGCTTCGTCGACTTCTTCAAGAAGACCCACGGCCTGCCGTTCTCCGGGCTCATGATCCGATGGGGCCCGCTGATCTGACACTTCCTCGCCCGACCGGGCCACACCGAACGAGAACCCCACGCCACGAGGTCCCCGCATGCTGAAGATCCGCCTCCGCAACTGGATGTCCCACGAGGACGTCCTTCTCGACTTCCGCGATCAGGTCGGCATGGTCGTCGCCGCGAACGGCGTCGGGAAGACCGCGATCCGCGACGCGATCGAGTTTGTCTTCCTCGGCACCGGCAAGCTGCGCGGGATCGACACGAAGAAGGACCTCGCGAAGCTCTCGATCCAGGACGGCTTTCGCCAGTGCGTCGTCGAGCTGACTTTCGGGGGGACGACCGTCGTGCGCTCGATGAACGACTCGGGGACCCAGAAGCTCCTCCGCGGGACGGGCGGCGAGGACCCGGTGAAGGTCGACCTCAGTGACGCCGGCGGGACCGGGGACCTGATCGCCGAGGACGTGCTCCGGATCATCCTGGAGCCGACCGAGTGGTTCCGCGTCAGCGATGCGCGCCACACCGAGCTGCTCCTGCTCGCGACCCGCGCGACCGCTGCGAGCGAGGCGAAGATCGAGGAAGCCCTTCTCTCCCTCCTGGAGCCCGAGACCGATGCGGAGAAGATCGCGATCAAGCGGATCGCCACGGCCGCCTATGCCGACGGCATGCGCGCGGGCGAGGCCCACGCGGTCGAGCGCCGGGTCGACGCGAAGCGGCGGCTGGCCCTCGTCGTCTCCCAGGTCCCGGAGCCCATGTTCGAAGGCGTCGACCTGCGGGCCCATGCCCTGGAGGACCACGAGGCGACGCTGAAGAAGCTGCGCGCCGAGCGCGACGGCCTGCTCGCATCCCAGACGGGATCGGTCGCGGATGCGAGTGCTCGGTCGGACGAGGCTTTCAAGTCCCTGAAGGTGCTGCTCGACTTCGAGGAGCCGCCGCTCGACCCGAAGGCGGACGAGGATCTCTCGACCGCGAAGAACGGGGTCGAGGCCGCCGGCAAGACCCAGCTCGCAGCCGTGACCGCCCTCGTGGCCGCGCAGAATGCAAAGGCCAAGCTCGTCGCGCGTCAGGATGAGGCCAGCCAGCCGATCGCCCATCCAGGCCAGTGCCCCCACCTCCCAGTCATGGCGTGCCCCGTGAAGCCTGCCGCCTTCGAGAAGGCCCGTTCCACGGGGAACGCGGACGTGCCGACCGCGGGCGAGATCCTGGAGGCGGAGCTGCTGATCGATCAGCGCATGGAGGAGCAGGCCAAGGCCCAGCGCTCCTTCGAGAAATGGCGCGACGATCGGGATGCGGCCGCGGCGCGTGTCCTTGCGAACTCGGTGGCCAGGGACGAGATCAAGGCCCACCACCAGAAGGTCGACCTCGCCGAGAAGCGAGTGAAGGAGCTGGACGACGCGCTGAAGGCCCTGAAGGACGCCCCGGTCATCGACCCGGAGGCGATCGCCATCCTGGATGCCAGGATCGCCAAGGGCGAGCGGGTCGTCAGCCAGAAGCGCGCGCATGATGCGGCGAACGTGAACCTCGAAGCCGCCCAGAAGTCCAGAGCCTCCCTGGAGCGCGAGATCGCCTGCTGGGATTCCATCGCGGTCGAAATGAAGCCGGGCGGCAAGGTCGAGAAGCTGGCCGCCGGGGAGGCCGCCACCGGCTTCCTGGAGTCGCTCGCCGAGTGGGCGCCGATCACCGGGGAGGTCTCGATCTCGCCGGGCACCATGGCGATCCAGGTCGGCCCCGAGCGCCGCCACACGGCCCAGCTCTCGACGAGCCAGCGGCTGGGCCTGGGCATCGCCATCCAGCACGCCTTCGCGCGTGAGTCGAAGTTTCCGATCCTGATCTCGGACGCGATCGATCTCTTCGACGGCCCGCGCCGATCCGCATGGCTTCGATGCGCGCTCGCCTTGCGCCACCACTACGCGGGCGGGATTGTCGGGCTCGCGACGTCCACGTCCGGGCAGGTGTCTCCCCCGCCGGCCGGTTGCGTGACGTTGCGCCTCACGAACGAGACGGGGAGCTTGAAGGTCGACCGCTTCGAAAGCGCGCCGGCCAAGGAGAATTGACCTTGAACATGATCGACGACGTCAGGCATTTTCACGCGACGATGGGGGTCCCGATCGAGGAACTGCCCACCCTTTCCACGATCGAGCGGCGGCTGCTCCGGATGCGGCTGATCCAGGAGGAGGCCGGCGAGACGGCGCAGGCACTGATCGAGAACGATCTGGCCGCGATCGCGGACGGGGTCATCGATCTGCTCTACGTCACGATCGGGACGGCGATCGAGCTGGGGCTGCCCATCGAAGCGCTTTGGGCCGAGGTGCACCGGACGAACGTGGCGAAGGCGGGCGGGCCGATCCGAGAGGACGGCAAGCAGCTGAAGCCCCCCGGCTGGACCCCCCCGGACATCGCCGGCGTGCTGACGATATACGGCTACACGACCGGGAGCGCGGAGCCGACGAAATGAGCAACGGCAAGGGCATCGAGGACCTCGCGAGGCTCGAAGGCATGGCGCGCGAGGTCGCGAACCTGATCGGCCCAGTGTTCGATCAGGCCGGCGCCTGCTTCGCCCTCCTGGGCTTCCAGAAGGGCGCGAATGGCTGGGCGACCTTCCTCAGTAATGCCGACCGGCGCGACATGATCCGCGCCCTGCGCGAAATGGCCGGCCGCCTGGAGGAGGAGGAAGACCTGCCCCCGATCCAGCCAGGGGAGCCGGTGGCGTCATGACGTCCGAGGTGAGGCCATCGCCTGCGGTGTTCCGGTTCTGTCATCTCGTCCAGGACGAACTCCAGGAGCGCGGCGGAGTCACGAGGTCCTACGCGATCGCCGTCGCGGCGGCCGAGCGCGTCGAGATCTGGGCAGAGATCCAGGGGGAGGTCGGCGCGGCGCTCTGCGCGACCTGGGCGGTTTCGTGGTGGTCGATCGATCACCAGGAGCTTCCGCTCGCCTTCCAGGCAAAGCAGGCCGCCGACGAGATTATCCGGAAATTCGATGCGCACCGCGAGGCGCTCGGCCTCAAGCGATGAAGGCTGCCCGGCCGGCCCCCGTGACGAACCCGGGAGCCGGCCAGGAAGCCGATCCGGTCAGGGGACCGGGGGAGCGGCGGGCGTGTTCGCAGCGACGGCCGCAGCCAGCGCGTTCGCGCTCGCGTCGAGGCTCGCCGAGAGGGCCGTCAGGGCCTCCGGATTGCCCGCAGCGATCGCGTCGCGGAGCTGTTGCGCGAAGCCATTGATCAGGATCACGGCGCTCCCCATGACGGTGGTGGCTTCGCTGACTTCGGTCGTGAGGGTGTCGAGTTGCTCCGACATGGTTTCGGTCCTTTCGAGGAGTTTGGCGATTCCAGCCACCAGCCCGATCACGTCCGGATCGAGGTGGAGGTGGACGTGGAACGTGCATTCGAATTTCATGGTTTTTGCTTCCCGCGGTGAGCGGTTGGCCGGCAATTTAGCGCGTCAGCGATAAGACGCTGCGAGATCTCTGTCACAGTGCGAGGATCACAGAATGGCCAAGCGAGGACACTACAGGGCGAACCCGGACAAGGCCGACGAGATCCGTGCGAGTCTGCCCGGTCCGATGACCCTGCGCAGCTGGATCGAGCGCCGGCCGCTGGGTTCCATCGTCGTCGTCGGGATCTGGTTCCGCGGTTCCCAGCCGGACGGGACCGAGGACCGTCGGATCGAGACGAAGCCGTTCCCGTCCGACGAGCAGGCGCGAAGCATCCAGGAGGTCGTCACCCGTGCCGTCGAATCCGTCTGCGCCGTGCTTCCGGCCGAGGAAGGCGGGTTCCGCTTCGATCCGGTCTACGGCACCCCCGAAAATGTGTGACCCCCCTTCGGTAGCGGTTCCGAAGAGGGGTCACGGGGGGAGAAATCTCTGTCTTGGCCGGATCAGAGTAGCCCGGTCAGCGCTGCCATCCCAGCCATGAGCGCGGCGCGCGCGAGCCCGCTGCCGACCGCCATCGCCTTGCCGACGAGCTGGAGCTTCTCCGAGAGGGCGTCGGCCTCGGCGGCCGCGACGTCGCCCGCCTTCTCCATCGCCTCCAGGATCTCCTCGTCGGACATCCCTTCCGTCGGATCGGCCGGCTTCTCGCGCTTCGCACCGAGAGCCATGGCCACCACGGTCGTCAGCTCGTCGATGGTCGCGGTCGCGAGCGTGCGGGAATGGGCCTCGATGAAGGCGTGGACCTCTTCGCGCGCGAGCTGCGCGATATAGGCCGGGTCGTCATGCTGGAAGCCGGTCATCAATTCCGGGATGGCGCGCTCGGCTACCCGGCGGATTCGGTCGAGGCCATCGTTCCCGACCACGATCAGAGTCTTGTCTGCCACGTTCTTCTCCTCCTACTCGGCACCGGCCGGGCCCACCTTGAGGCCGGTTCGGGTCCAGAAGTCGCGCACGATCGCACGCATGCGTTCCGCCGTCGCGCCGTCGGCGCTGCGCGTGGCCAGGATCGAGCAGCCCTGGAACTGGGTACGGGCCGACGCGGCGATCACCTTCGGCTCGGTCTCGTTCTTCTTCGTCCAGAGCCAGACGAGATCGCGCTGCCCACCCTTGTCGTCGAGCATGCGCTCGGCGAAGTCGGCGAGCGGCGTGCACTCGGGCTCGATGATCGGGCCGTCGAGCTGCGGCATGGCGAGCTGATCTTCGGCGATCGCGCGCGCGCCGGCGCCGTCGAAGCGGACCGACGTGCAACCGGAGAGCAGGACGAGCGCGGCGCCCGCCATGGCCAGGATCAGGATCAGGCCGTTCGTCGCGTTGCCGGCGTTCCCCGGCGTTGCCGGAGCGTTGCCGGGAACGGTCGGCTCGGCGCTGCCGAAGTCGAATGCGTCCTTCACGGCCGCGCCGACCCGGTTCACCTTGTTCGCGAGCGTCCCGCCGAAGAGGATGCCGAGCGCCGTCAGGCCCTGATCGACCTGCTCCTTCGTCGCGTAGCCCTGGACGCCGGCGACCCAGAGCCCGAGAGCGGCGAGGAGGACGAGGTGCGACTTGTAGCCGGGGATGACGTCGAGCTTCGCGAGCAGAGCGGCCATGGGGACCTCCTGGGGCTTCGGCCCCATCCGGTAACGGGACATCGAGGCCGCCAGAATGTCTCAATCCGTGGCGCGGTGCTACTTCCGGCCCCCGAATCCGTGGGAGAAGTGCCCGGGATCTCGGAAGTGCCCGCCCCAGGCGGCGCCGGGGAATTGCTTCTCCCACCACTCCCCGAGGAGCCGATAGCTCGCCTCGTCGTTCAGGATCTTGCCGTCCTTGATGATCAGGAGATCGACCGCGAGCCCGTCCGGGTGGAGGCTGTTTCCCGATCCGATCGGGACGAAGCGGTGGGCGCCGCCGGCC
>Ga0315293_10004245_pt1 | contig 13680 bp, 13 predicted proteins | sample YL17G13_20_MG_FD_203071 | JGI IMG/M metagenome (GOLD analysis project Ga0315293, IMG submission 203071) | Sediment microbial communities from Yellowstone Lake, YNP, Wyoming, USA - YL17G13_20 | ecosystem: Environmental > Aquatic > Freshwater > Lake > Sediment | place: USA: Wyoming | collected... | reverse complement strand
TCGCCATATGCACGATTTGACGCCTTGCCTGGTCAATTGCTATTTCCGGCGTGTCAAGAAGGTGTTTCTCAAGCACCACAGGCGGCAATGCTACCTCGCTGGACTTTATTGGCACCAACCAGGTTGCTACCCTGGCCAACACCGGCGATAACGGCAGAAATATACAGGAGTTGGCAATGTTAAAAAAGCTGTGAGCAACGGCGATAGTTGCAGCTACGGTAGCGCCTCCAAGTTCCCAGGGACATACTGCAAGAACAAAACTGCTGTACAAGCCGGCGTAAACAAATGGATAAGCAATGGCAGAGCCAAGAACATTAAACATTGTATGTGCCCAGGCGGCACGTTTGGCGTTCCGATTTGCCTGCAACGCCGCAAACTGTGCAGTGATGGTTGTGCCTATATTGCCGCCTAAAACAAACGGTATGGCAACATTAAGCGCCGTCTCCCAATTAGTGCCAAATGCCCCTCCCATCGCCAATAACTGCACAATCGCAATCGATGCCGAACTACTTTGAAGAAGAATCGTCAGACCCATCCCAATCAAAAGGGCTAACAGCGGCCTACTGCCAACAATGACAAAAAGCTCCTGTACCCTTTGGCTTTTCTCTAATGGGCCAAATGCATCTTTCATAAAACCGATGCCCAAGAATAGTACCCCGAAGCCCAGCATTATCTCCCCGATGCTTTTCCACTTTCGCGTTCTGCCGCCGATGTAAAGAAGAAATCCTACGCCTACAATTGGCAGCGAATATAATGTAATATCAAGCGCAAGCCCTGATACCGATACTATCCATGCGGTTGCGGTTGTGCCCACATTTGCCCCGATAATCACCCCTATCGCCTGCTTGAGTGTAAGCAGCCCCGCATTAACAAGCCCGATGACTATTACTGTCGTAGCCCCGCTGGCTTGAATTATCGCTGTAACCCCTGCACCCACAAGGAAGCCAACAAAGGTTCTTTTTGTCATCGATTCAAGAATGGTTTTGAGCTTTTGCCCTGCGGCTTTCTTGAGGCCCTCCGACATTAACACCATCCCGAACAAAAACAGCCCTAGCCCCCCCACTGTCCCAAAAATCATTTCCTTAATCATATCAACCCTTACAAAATCAATCCTTAATTGCAGCTTCCTGATTGCCGGTATTTCTATCAGTTTTCATCCACACGGTCAAAGAAAAAACCAAATAACTAAGACATCATTGCGGATTAAGCCAATTTGCACAAAATCTCTACCCCCTGCCGAATCTTTTCGTCGCTGGTTGCGTAACTTATCCTGAAATGCGTATCCTTTTCGCTGAATACACTGCCCGGTATGACCAACACATTATTCTTAATCGCCTTTTCCACAAATTCCGTCGCCGATTTGTCCGGTGCTTTCACAAACGCATAAAACGCCCCACTCGGCTTGATAAGTTCAAACTTGTCCTTCAAACCATCATAAAGAATGTCCCGCTTCTTTCTATATGCAGCAACAAAACTGCTCGTGTCATAATCCATCGCTGCAATCGCCGCCTTCTGAAAAGGCGTCGGCGCACACACAAACGTATATTGCTGAATCTTCGTCATTTCCTCGATTACGTTTTTAAGCGACTCGTGCGCCGCCGCATATCCAAGCCGCCATCCTGTCATCGCATAACTTTTGCCGAACCCCCGCAGCAAAAGTGTTTTATCATAGTAACTGGCCACACTCTTGCACTCACCATCATAGCTGAATTTCTCATATATTTGGTCGCTTATAACCAGAATATCCTTCGCCGCCGCCACATCCGCCAGCTCTTTTATCTCCCGCTCCGAATACACCATCCCTGTCGGATTACACGGCGAATTGACAATAATCATTTTCGTCCTGTCTGTTATCGCCTCCGCTATTTTTTCTACGGGCAATCTGAAATCCGGGTAACTATCAACAAAAACGCACCTCCCGCCTAACATATTGACCACATGCTTATAAATCACAAAGTATGGGTCGGGTATAATGACCTCATCGCCCGCATCAACAAGTGCCAAAAACGCCAGAAGCAATCCCCCACTCACACCGCTTGTTACTATTACCGAAGGATTTGCCCAGCCGAACTCCTTTTTCACTTGCTCAGAAATTTTTGTTTTAAGCAACTCAACCCCCGCCGTCTGCGAATATTTATTGAACCCGTCCCGTATTGCCTTTATTGCCTCTTGTTTTAGCTCCTCCGGCGTATCAAAATCCGGCTGACCTATCGAAAAATCCACCGGATCCTTTAGCGTCGCCCCTAACGCAAAAACCTTCCTTATTCCACTTGCATCAATTTTGTTCGTTCTATTGGCAATTATCTTTTTCATTGGGCGCTATCATAGTCAGATTGCCTAAATAATCAACCAGAAAAGACTCAGAAATATGCGGATTCTCACTCATTCTCGCCTAATTCAGGGATAACATGGTACATCATACCCCCTTTGGAGGAGTTCTTCTTTGGTAATGTAATCAGGGCCGAGCCAGTCTAACATCAATGGCGGTAATCTTGCAACAGCAGAGTCGATTTTTTCGCCGATGTCAGTGATTATCTGCAAAGGAGTTTTGTTGTCCTTATTGCTGTTCTGTCTGGCCAAGTTATACCAGGCCTGGTAACTTGCCACTCTTTGGTGGAAGTCCTTTATACTCTCGAAGTTCTCCAGGTCGTAAAACTCCCTCTCAATTGTTCCATGCACCGTCTCAACGTCGCTGTTGTAACTCCAGGCCCTTACCGGAATCCTCTTGTGGCTGCTGCCGAAGCCCTCAACGACTTTCTCAAAGCCATCGCGTGTCCTGTCCTGCCTGAAACAGCCGATAAACTCGGAACCGTTGTCCGTCTGAAACTTAATCTCCTTCATATCAAGGCCACACTGCTTCAGATGACCACATAATATCTGAGCAAACAAACAGGCATTTGTGGCGGACTTCTCGTTGGCAAAACCTAAGAACATCAAGCCGCTTCTTACCTCTCTTGCGGTAAATTGATATTTCGGAAGACCAAGATTTTTCATCTGCGGCCAGTAATGCGGTATATCCTTCAAATCCTTCGTATCCACCGTTATCTGCCCAAACAGCTTCCAGCGTTTCTTAATCTCACTCAAGTCCTTCTTGCGCTTGTGCTTCGGACGCCTCTTGACTATAAGGCCATGGTCGCGAAGAATCCTGTTTATCGCAGTGTGGCTGACAGGCAATTGAAACTCCCTTTTGAGGTATGCGGCCCCCATAAAGGGGAAACGCTTACGCAGCTCGATTATCCTTCTGGCAAGAACGGGGCTTGTCCTGTGTGGACAATCGTGAGGGATTCTCGGCAGTTCGTTGAGGCCAGCCAAACGCTCCTGCTTGTAACGCCTCAACCACTTCCGCACCGTCCTGGGCGTGGTGGCAAAGCGTCTGGCTGTGGGCTTTACGCCATACTGGATTGCGTGATGCACCATCCGAAGTCTCAAATCGAACTTGCCGCCTCTGTCTTTCATCCTTATAATCTGTTCAAAGTAGTTTAGTGGGTACATTCCTTTGGCCCTCAAAAAAACCATAATGGTTCTTTGGGGGCCTTGTTTTTTCAAGTATTTTTTCGATTTTTCGGCGGGGGCTTTCCCCCCAGCCCCCGCCATAGCTTCCTTACCTCTTTCCAGCGCCTATCCGTCATACACCTTATCCTTACAAGGGGGATACGATGTTCCTTTCCTATCCCAACGACACTCAATTCTTTGCTTGACATTTTCCCTCTTCCATATAAAATCCCCCGAAAACCTTAAAATAGGAGATTACGCAATGGCAGACAAAAAAGCAGACCTGGCTGGCCCAGGCATCGGCGACTACGCAGAGCTGGAAAAAATCCTACCACAAAATTACAGCTCTCTTCTTTCACCAAAGGAAACGCAAATCGCCACCTACGCCCTCAAAGACTACATCGAGGAAAATCTCTGCAAAGAATTAAATCTAATCCGTGTTACTGTTCCTCTGATTGTGGATGTCGAAAGCGGCGTCAACGACTACCTCGACCGCGATGGCTCACGAACCCCAATCCGCTTCCACATCTCAAATGATTACAACAAAAATCCTGTCGATGCCGAAGTCGTCCAGGCCGCCACCAAATGGAAACGAATGGCCTTAAAACAATTCGGAATGAATATCGGCGAAGGTCTCCTCACCGATATGCGAGCCGTCCGCAAAGACTACTTCCTCGACCACGACCACAGTGCCTACGTTGACCAGTGGGACTGGGAGCTTGCCATAACCAAAGACCAGCGCAACCTCAAATTCCTCAGGCAGGTCGTCGAAAAAATCTGGAAAGTTCTCAAAGGCGCCGAAAACCACGTCCAGAAACTTTTCCCGAAGCTAAAAACCGACAAATATCCCGACCTTCCTGAAAAGCTTACCTTCATCCACGCCGAAGATATACTCGATAGATACCCCGACCTGCCCCGCAAGCAGCGCGAAACCGCCATCGTGCAGGAATACCCCGCCATTTTCATAATCGGCATCGGCTGGGTCCTTAAAGACGGCTACCCCCACGAAATGAGGGCCGCTGATTACGATGATTGGGTCACCGAAACTACCTCCGAAGATGGCCGTCCAATGCACGGCATGAACGGCGACATCCTCGTTTGGAACCCCGTCACAAAACGCCGCCACGAGCTGACCTCTATGGGTATCCGTGTCAACGCCGAAACCCTTAAAAAGCAGCTCGAAATTTCCGGCCAGCTGGATTTCCTCAAGCTCCCTTATCATCAGGCCATCACCAATAACCAAATTCCACTAAGCATCGGCGGAGGCATTGGCCAATCACGAACATTTATGTCGCTTTTGAAAAAAGCCCACATCGGCGAAGTCAGCGCCACCGTCTGGCCAAAAATCCTCAAAGATATGTCCAAAAAGAAAAACATCCACGTCATAGAATAAAATATCAAAAATGATTAGCCCCCGAATTTATTCGGGGGTTTTTGTTCAAACAAAACACTTGACTTTTCCTGCATAATTGACTACAGTTGTTCAAAATTATGAAAGGTATATCGTGTACCCAACTACTACAATAGGGAGAATGAATTATGGCAAATTATGAAGAACCAATGCAAATTTCAGAGTTCAAGGACAAGAAGACCGGGCTTATCGCGTTTGGGATTATCCAGATTATTTTCGGCGGTTTTTGTGCCTTGATGACTCCTTTTATGATATTAGGTATGCTCGTATCGACCATTTCTGCTAAAAGCCCGGCTCCACCTATGAGCGCTCGTATGATGGTCCCAGCCGCCTTGCTCTATGCATTATTGGCTGTTTGGTTCATCTGGATGGGAATCGGCTCCATCAAGACCCGACGCTGGGCAAGAGCTATCATATTGGTCTCTTCCTGGCTGTGGCTTATATGCGGAATAAATGCACTTATTGTTGTGTCATTGTTCTTGCCCGGTATGTCCGACCAGATTTACAGGAACGCACAAATGCCACAGGCGGCTGTCATCATCGCAAAATCCGTAATGATTGGATTTATGGCCGTTTTTTACGTCGTTATACCCGCTGTGTTCGTCCTCTTTTATGGAAATAAAAACGTAAAGGCGACCTGCGAATTTAGGGACCCTCAGGTTCCCTGGACCGACAAATGCCCTTTGCCTGTCCTCGCTGTCAGCTTCATATTTGCAACCTGGGCCGCTTCGATGTTATTTATGGCCTGTTACAGATGGACGATTCCCTTCTTCGGTTTCATCGTAAGTGGATTAACAGGCGCTGCAGTAGTACTCTTCATAATGCTTCTGTCTGCTTACGCGGCCTGGGGCACATATAAATTGAACATTAAGGCCTGGTGGTGCTCACTCTTTTTGATTATTGCCTTGGCTCTATCAACGGCCATTACGTTCTCTCGCGTCAGTATATGGGACTTCTATGAAAAGATGAACTTCCCTAAGGAGCAGATGGATATGATGAAGCAGTCCGGTATGCCGAATAATTCTACTATGGTTTTGTCTTTCGGGCTTTGGCCTCTCGTCTTTTTGGGGTATCTACTATACATAAGAAGATACTTTGTCCATCCTCCTACCCAGGAAAACCTCTTGCAGCAAACTTCTATTTAGCCCCCGAACTTGCTGCTGAGCGTACCTGTCTTGAGCTTCGTCGAAAGAGTCGAAGGATTTATTCGGAGGTTTCGACTATAAAGAGCATCACAACGTATCGTGCCCAGCCGGTAGTATTTTGTAAACTTCTTCTATCTTATCCACCATAACCCCCGGCGCAAACTTTTCTTTTACAAACTCCCTGCCAGACTTACCAAGTCTTTCTCTTAAACTTTTATTCTCTATCAGCTCCGCGCACGCCGCAGTTAATTGCTCAACATTCTTCGGCTCAACCAATCGTCCCGTCTTTTCATTTACAACCTCTCTTGCCCCATCAACATCGAACGAAACCACCGGCACTCCGCACAGCATCGCCTGCGGCAAGGTCCTCGCAAGTCCCTCCCGCAGCGAGCAGTGCACTAAAATATCCGATGATTGTATCGCAAGCGGAATCTGGCTCGTCGGCAAAAGCCCCGTGAATTTTATCCTATCCGCCAGCCCCAACTGCCGAACCTGCTCTTTATAATGCCCGGCCAAATTTCCATCACCCACAAACAGCCACACTATATTTGCAAATCGCTTTGAAAGCACTTTGGCCGATTCAATAATATATCCCTGCCCCTTTAGCATAAACAGCCTCGCAATCGTAACAAGCACAATCGCATCAATAGCGACGCCGTATTTTCGCCGAAACTCCCTTTTCTTATCTTGCGAAATCGGCCCTAAAAAATCCTCTTCTTCAACAGCCGAGTATGCGGTAACATACTGCTCCGGCCTTCCAATACCCGCCGCAAGCGCCTGATTTGTCATCGCATCAGCCACGCTTATAAAAAAATCCGTCCGTTTCGCCGCCGCCTTCTCAATCGCAATATAGAATTTGTTTATCCATTCGCTCTGATACGGATGAAACGCCAGCCCGTGTATCGTATGCACAATCTTTGGTTTCAGATTTCGTCCTTCATCCCTCATCCCTCGTCCTTCGTCCTTCGCTCTTCGCTCTTCGTCTTTCGCCCTTCGCCCTTCGTCCTTCGCCCTTTGTCCCTCGTCCTTCGCTCTTCTTATGCTGTGCGCCGCAAACCTCCCTAATATCCCCGCCTTCGCCGAATGTGTGTGCACAATATCCGGCTGTAATTCGTGAAGATACCGCTTGATTTTTCTGTAGCTTATGAAGTCTTTTACCGGCTCGATGGCCCGCCGTAGTTCATTGATTACAATAACTTTATATTTCTGTCCTTTTGTCTGCTCAAAAAGTTCCCCCTCAGGCCCAATCGCAGGCCCCGTTATCAGCGTAACCTCGTGTCCCCGCCGCGCAAGCTCCTTACACGTTATTAGCGTATTCTCCTGCGCCCCGCCCAAAATCAACCGCGTTATGATGTGGACAATTCTCAATATTGGACCCGCATAAGGCAAAGTCCTCTTGCTGGTGCCATCGGCCCTGCTGCTGTTCGGTCCTTTGCCTCTAAGATTTCCTTTATCTTCTCTGCCTTCCATCTGCCGACACCCACCTCGACTAAAGTGCCGACAATGTTTCTAACCATATTATACAAAAAGCTGTCACCATCCACATCAACATACACCCAATCATCCTTGTTTTGCGTATCGAGCATCGAGTATCGCTTGTCCGGCGTAGCGCAAGCGAAGGCGGAAGTATCAAGCATCAGGCATTGATTATTGTCATTCCTGCGAAGGCAGGAATCCATTTTTCCCTCGCACGACGAATACACATCGCACCGAAAAATTGTCCGAACCGTATCTTCTCTTTTTTCATCTCCTGCTGCGAAGGATTTGAAATCCTTTGTCCCCACCAAAAACTTCGCCGCCGAATCCATCGCCGCGATATCTAATTTCGCTGATATATGCCAGCATCGCCTTATATGCAGCACAGGCCGCACCGGCCCATTATAAATCGTATATTGATACCACTTGCTCTCGACCGCTCCAATCACGTCAAATCCCATCGGCACTTCTACGGCTTCAACAACCGCCATATCTGGAGGCAATCTATCCGTAATGGCTTTTGCCAGATTTTCCTTCGGAATCGGTGAATCGATTTGAATAAGCCCCACCTGCCCCAGCGCACTCACCCCCGCATCCGTCCTGCTCGCGCCGCAGATACGGACTTTCCTCCCGATCAATCCTTCGAGCGCCTCTGTCAGCACCCCCTGAATGGTCCTGAAGCCCGGCTGAATCTGCCAGCCGTGATATTCCGTCCCATCGTATGCAATCGTCAGCTTTATATTGCGGACACCCATCGCCGCCGATTATAGCAGCTTCTCCGCAATCTGAACAGCATTTAGCGCCGCACCTTTTCGCAACTGGTCCCCAGCAACCCAGATATTGATGCCCCGATTATCAGGTATCGACTCATCCTGCCGAATCCGCCCGACATATATATCATCCTTGCCCGTTGCATCAATCGGCATCGGGAATCGGTTATGCTCCCGGTCATCCAGCACTGTCACACCCGGCGCCGTGCTCAAAAGCTCTCGCACCTCATCATCCGTAATCGGCTCGGTAAACTCCAAGTTTATACTCTCGCAGTGTGCCCGCATTACCGCCACGCGAATGCAGGTCGCCGTAATCGCAATTTCTGGACAATCAAAAATCTTCTGCGTCTCAAGGACCATTTTCGTCTCTTCAAGATTGTATCCGTTCGGCCCAAGCTGCGAATTATGGCTGAAAAGATTGAACGCTATCTGATATGGAAATACCTTCATCGTAGGTGGTTTGCCTTCCAATATCTCCCTGCTCTGATTTTCTAACTCCAGCATCGCCTGATACCCCGCTCCGCTGGCCGCCTGATACGTGCTCATTACTATTCGCTTCACAGGATTCGCCTTGTGCAATGGCCACACCGGCACAATCCCGATAATCGTCGAACAATTTGGATTCGCAATTATCCCCTTATGCTCACGTATCTTCTGCGGATTTATCTCCGGTATAACAAGCGGCGCTTCCGGGTCCATCCGAAATGCCGATGAATTATCCACAACCACCGCCCCCGCCTCCACCGCTGCAGGCGCAAACTCCTTGCTTCGCGGCGCCCCGGCGCTGAATAACGCAATATCCACGCCCTTGAAGCTCTTTTTAGTCATCTCTTCAATGATGTATGTCTTGCCCTTAAACTCTATTTTCTTACCAGCCGACCTGCTGCTCGCCAGAACCTTTAGCGAATCAAACGGAAAATCCCGCTCCTCCAAAATCGCCAGGAATTCCTGTCCAACTGCTCCTGTTACGCCGGCTATCGCTACATTACAACCCATAAAAAACTCCCAAAATCTTTTTACTCAAACTTAAGGGCAGTCACACTCGACTGCCCCAATCTATCTTAAATCATACTGATAATAATTATAGTCCTTCACCCGCCATAATGCAATAGGCCATTGCTTATATTTACTATTTATTATTCTACTTGCCTGCTATTCGTCTGGGTTTCTGTGTTGTGTCATTCCCGCATGGCAGCGCAATGTCATTCCCGCATAGCCTGCCCTGAGCGAAGTCGAAGGGTCGTTAGCGGGAATCCAATTTTACATCTTGTTTTGAATTTTGTGTTTTAGTCATTTGGATTTGTTTAGGATTTAGGATTTAGAATTTAGGATTTCCCTTCTCTGTGCCTACCCTGCGTCCTGTCCTCCGTCCTCTGTCGTCCGTTCTCTGTCTTTCTCTGCCACACTGCCGCCGCTATCGACCCCGTTATAATACAGATAAACACAAATATCGCCGCCGGCATCGCCGCCCTCTCTCCGATATGCTTTATCGCCAGGACCGTCCCCAGTCCCGCATTTTGCATCCCGCCCTCTATTGCCAGCGTCCGTCTCTGCCGAACATCCATCCTGAAAATCCACGCCACAATATACCCCGCAACCATCCCTAAAATATTCATCGCCACCGCTGCCGCCAGAACCACGCCCGTCATCTTCGCAAGATATTCCCTGTTGAGCGCTATCACTAACGAGCAGATAAATATAATAAACGTTGCCGAAATCGCCGGAAAAATCGGAAGAATCGTTTTGATTCTGTCCCCCAGATATCGCCTCACCCCGAACCCCACAAATAACGGCAATATCACCATCCACACCACGCTAAACAGCATTGGCCAGAACGGCACAGGCAGCACCGACTTTGTCAGAAGATATGTCAGCCCCGGCGTTACTACCGGCGCAAGCAGCGTCGATACCGTAGTCAGTGACACCGAATACGCCACGTCCGCACGGGCAATGTAGCTTATCACATTGCTCGACATCGCCCCCGGCGCCGATGCCGTCAGTATCAGCCCGACCGTAATCTCCGGCTCAAGATTCAATATCCGCGCTATCGCGTATGCCGTTAATGGCATAACGCTGTATTGTTCTATTGTCCCGATAAGGACGATGACCGGCCTTTGCACAATCCGTTTGAAGTCCTCCGCCTCTAACACCACTCCTATCCCGAACATCGTTACCGCAAAGAACCAATCCATCCCCCCTCTTAGCGCAGCAAACCCCCTCGGCCACAAATACGCCGCCACCCCAAACAAAACCACCCAAATTGCAAAATATCTTGTATAAAAACTCAGTATTCGTTTTAGCATTCCACGCAATATAAATTAAAAGTCCCCGCCCGCAAAATTAAATAATCAATTAAATGGCTTATCCGCTGTCGGCACGACAACGTAAAAAATGGTTAGCCCCCAGACTTGTGCTGGGGGGTTTTATTTCGATGGTTCCTTTCAGATCCCCAAGCGTTAGCGCGGGGCCGGGGTTGTTTAGCCGTTGTCGGAACGACAACGCTTTCCCTAATTCCCTAATTAACCAATTACTTCAGTTCTCCTACTTCTTATATTCCGCCGCATGCTCCCCACACAGCCACCGGTATGTATTATCCGGCATTCCCACACAACCCCCCAATTCGGCCGACCCTCCTTCAACACAGAACTTTGTATGTCTCGACTACCCACGTGTGTTTGCAAACAATCCCCGAAGACGCTCAATTCTTTGGCCAAGCCGTTCAGACTCAACAACATCTCGAAAATAACTTTTGACTCCACCAAATTCAAATCTGATATTAGTATCAGGTGCTGATCCGAAAAATGCGCTGTATCGACTTGCTGCATACTTTTCTCGAATGTGTTCTTCACAATTAGTGGGAGGTTTGTCTTTTTTGGTCAACACAACAACCAACTCTGCATCTTTTCTGATGGCTCGCTTTAACAGCGTCCTCAAGTGATAATCGGCCTCAGGCAAAGAATATCCGACAAAAACAACCTTCTTGGCCTCACACAGATCAATGTAAGCGTTATGCCAAATCATCTGAATGTGTGCGTTATTGAATTCTTTTATAAACGTAGGGCTAATAATAAGCGGTTCAAGTGCTGGTTCATTTAATGCTGTGCTACCAGCAACATCTCTGACTTTATAACATCTTGGGCAAATTTTCCCCGCTATATACTCCTCCAGTAATTCTCGAGGAGCCCCAAGCCCGGTGTATAATCTATTACAGTTAGGGCAAACAACACAGTTGACCGACCCGTGTAGCTTAATGAACTTTGTGTTAAACAATCCCACGGCCTTCTGATTTATCGAGGGTGTGTGACGCGATGTGCCTTCTAACGGGGTAGTATAGCAACAGTAATCTATATCTACATTATCTCCTCCGCATTGGTCTAAAAACCAGTAAATAGCATTTTCGAGAATACAATCCCAATTCAGAGATATGATACTGAAAGGGTGTCCCTCTTGACCTGCATTGACTCGCTCTTCGACAAAGTAACCCGCGACCAAGCGATAGAACTCCTGCGCTTTTGGCGGTACTTGTGATTCATGCGTATGAAAAAGAAGAACAATCGCATTAAACAGCGCCTTACGAACAAGCTCCAATTCTTGCCAGTTGAATCCTGCACAATAATTCTTGTGACTAATACTCTGGTCGATCAATGTGAAAACATCTTCGAGTCTCGGATTGGGAACTGCTTCAAAGATTCTGTTGATGAAAGATATACTTCTACCTTGGCACTCTGCGAACATCTCGCTGAATACACTCGGCGTGCTCAGCGGGTCTAAGTCCTTAATGCGCTGGAGAATCCCCGATTGCAGTGGGACACCAGCGTCACAAGAAAAGCCCGCACCCAAGATGTAGACGGTGTCTGGTCTTAGCTCAGTGTGCTCCATCACTTTGTCAATCCCGCGATGGCACTTGCCCATTTCTCGCAGTGGTCTGCATTCTCTGCCCCAACATATCTCCTGAGCAGCTTTCCCGCTGCCGTCAACTGCTCCAAGACTTCTTTCATATTACCATACTCACTTTGCTTGCAAAACATGTAATGCTTCACGCTGTTATCTTTGGTATCGGGGTAAGGTATGTCTCTGTTATTCACTCGTTTTGTTCTCAAATAACCACCAAAGTCCTGTGTCGGGTCATTTGCTATTGTTTTCTGGCATTGCCAGCAGTTGCACACGTGCTTGCGAAAACCCGCAACATCCTCGAATCCGCCCAAAGCACGAACGGCACGGATTGCATCTTCACGCCTCAGTCGCAGGTGCAATGCTGGAAGGTAGAACTTTGCTGTCGGTATTCCACCTCCAACCGGAACCAGAGGTTTCTCTTCCCCATACTCCAAACCATGTGTCACACCATCTACAATTCCACAATGTAGCAACATCACTGAGAAATAACTGCCATAGAGATTCACAACATGGCTGCCCGATGCTTTCAATTGTTTCAGCATTTCCACAAATGCGTCAAGTAGTCCTTCTGAAACCTCGTGCTCACTGAATGCATCGACCCATATAAGGAAAACTTCTGGCTTGAGCGCCGTGTATTTATCTATCAGCGATTCGACTTTCTCTGAATCGAACAAAACGCTTTGTGTAATCACAATCTCGGTCGCCATGGGAACACCGAGTTTACTTGCTATTTCTTTAGAATCCTTCACGCACTCGATGTTAACATCAATCCAGTTGTCGAAAGTGTTGCCATCCATACAAAAATAGGGTGCCACCACAAGGGTCGGAGTGAAACTGCTGGACTCAACAACCCCTTTTTCCTTCAGGAACTCGTAGTATTCGACATTCTCGGTATCCTTCACTTTCTTGGCTATGGCATTCAATTGGAAGTCTATAACTCTTCGGCAAAACTCACGCCGTGACTGACCGTCTTTGAAGTCATCAGGTAGAATACTATGCTTCGCCTCCCTCACATTCTGCTCTATCGGATCCCCGTACCACTCTATGAGCCGATCGACTGATCTCTTCAGTCTTGTCTCGCTCTCCTCGCTGCTCGTCTGAAGATACTCCAAATCATGCTGGAAAATATGCGTTTCAGGGTCAATAAAGTATGGTTTATTGTGAGCACGTTGCGTCAGAAATAGCGCAAGTCCTGGCGCCATGTAAGCTACCATTCGTGCGTTGATCACCAACTCGTCATACGTTCGCAAGAGATCCCCAACGAGGAACTTCTGGTCCCCAGCGAAACCATATCTCACCAAATGCGGTCCTGCTATCGCTTTTCTTTTTGCCATGAAGTCCTCCCGTGATTTTCTCCGATGTATTCCAATGCCCATGTCCGTGCGGTTTCCCAGGTTTCCTCGGATCGCTTTGCTTCAATCACTTGGGTAAATGGCCATTTACCCTCTTCGGTGTAAAATAAGAGCCCTACGCCAGTACGCTCCAGCGAAAG
>Ga0315293_10004241_pt1 | contig 13690 bp, 13 predicted proteins | sample YL17G13_20_MG_FD_203071 | JGI IMG/M metagenome (GOLD analysis project Ga0315293, IMG submission 203071) | Sediment microbial communities from Yellowstone Lake, YNP, Wyoming, USA - YL17G13_20 | ecosystem: Environmental > Aquatic > Freshwater > Lake > Sediment | place: USA: Wyoming | collected... | reverse complement strand
ATCAGCGAATGTTTTTGAGTAACCATTTTGCCGTTTTCATCGGCAACAACCTTGGCCTTGGCAGTAATGACACCGACACCGTTAAGCAGGTCTTTGCGGAAAGCGTATTTCAACTTCGCGTCGTCAGGCAGATAGATATTTGCGACCGAACCGCCGTTGTCAACGCCCTCGGCACAGAACACAACAGGACCGCGTTCAATCGCCGCCAGGCCGCGATTGGCCTTGACGTTTTCATTGCACAGAACACGCCGGATTTCCATCGGCAGGCTTATTTCGATTTTGTCGCCTTTATTCCATCTGCGGGAGATAACCGCATAACCCTTATCCATTTGAAGATTTTGTTTTTTGCCGTTGATTTTCAGCGTAATCACAGCAGGTTTTATATTTTCATAATCATACAAATCGCTCGGCATCGGTCGGCCCAGCGGGCGCCGACACTGCCGGTGATATATTGCTTTTTGGAAACCACATTGTCCCAGATGCGGTCGATGGCCTGAATATAATCTTTGTCGCCCGTCAGCGCTGCGACATCGGCCATTCCTGCGTACAGATACCCCGCCCGAACGGCGTGGCCGACCGCCTCGTCCTGTTCGACAACCGGCTTGTGGTCCTGGGCGTATGGGCCGTAATCCGGTTCGGCACGTCCCTCCCGATAGCCTCGCTGGTCAAGAAAGTATTTGGCCAGTTTCAGATACTTTTCATTGCCCGTGACGCGATAGAGCTTACATAAACCCAGTTCCACTTCCGGATGTCCCGACGTGCCGCGTTTTTTATCCGGCCCAAAGACAGAATCAATATGATTGGCTAATTTCTCGGCCACATCGAGGATTTTGTGTTTTCCTGTTGCCTGGTAATATGCTGCGGCGGCCTCGAAGAAGTGTCCCGCGCAATACAGTTCGTGGTCGTGCTGCAAAACCGTCCAGCGTTTTTTGGGGTCTTTGGGCGGCAGGATATAGGCCGTATCGAGATATCCATCCGGCTGTTGCGCCGCGGCAATACGCTCAATAACGCCGTCGGCATAGCGCTCCAGAATCGGGTCAGGTTTGACCGCAAGTGCGTACGCAACCGCTTCAAGTGTCTTATAGGCGTCGGAATCGTTGAAGACCAGACCGATGAAGTTGCCCTGTTTCCATCCCGCAGCTTTTTCAAAATTGGAAAACCGGTCGGTTTCCTCACATTTACGCAGATTGCTCCAGATGGTGATATCGTTGTTGGTTTCTTGCCGAACCGCCCAGAAGGCGTCGTCAAAAGACACAGCGGTAAAAGGAACCGGCTGAATCGGGTAATCCGGCCCGGCAAAGAGAACGCACGTAATTGCGGCAAACAGGGAAAACATAACGGCTCGACGCATAATTCTTCCTTTCTTCAAAAAGTCCACTTTAGCCGGCGATGATACACGAATCCGCCGGGGCGTTCAACACGCATTTTTCAGGTGGATTTTGGCCTCAAAATGGGATACTATAAATTTTATGAGAAAAATCGAATCGCTCATTATCGGCTGTATTTTAGGGGTAGGACCGATTCTGTTTTGCCTCATAATGATTTTCTTCATCGCAAAAACGGCTGGGGTGCTTACGGACACGACCGGCCCGTACCTGGCACTGGCCGCGTTGATAATAGGGTTGATAATAGACGTGATTTTTCTGAAAAGATGGGTCAGGAACGCATACCAGTTCAACAACAAAATCCTCGCGGCAATCTATATCTTCTACTCCATTGTCGCCCTGGGAATGTGTATGGGCGTACCCCTGTTAAACTTCGGCGTCGGAATTCTGGCCGGGGTCTATATCGCCCGGCGATTGTATTATACCAACGCCGAACAAGAATTACGCAAGGCGAGTATTAAAAAAACGGCCTTGTTTTCAGCAGTCGTGATGATGGCGATGTGCTGCCTGACCGGAACCTGGGCATTGATTGGCGGGATGATTGGCTATCGCTTTGAAAACCCGGTGTTGTCATTTACATTTACTGCTCCGCTCTTGGTTGCTACCATACTGGCCGGCGGCCTGTTTTTGAGCGTATTGCAGTACTGCCTGACGCGCATCACCGCAAGGTTGGCAATAAAAATGTGGAAATAGACTGTTATGGGAATGGAACATAACAAAAGAGCGAAAGGATAAGACTGTACCTTCAACGGTCAAATAAAATCAAGCTTGTTTTGCCGGCGATGTTAGATTATTATATCTGTCAGTAATGACTGATTTTAAGGCCAAAACGATGGTATCGGTAATTCAAAACAAGCAAGTCGAATTGGAAGCCCTGTGCAGACGGTTTCACGTCCGTCGGTTGGATATTTTCGGTTCCGCCGCCGCGGAGCAGCTTGGCGACCAGAGCGACATTGATTTTCTGGTCGAATTTGACGATACCGTCAGGGAAAATCGTTTCGATACATTCTTCGGTCTTCTCAACGCCCTGCGGGAATTATTCAGTCGTCCCATTGACCTTGTCGAGCCGGGCGGCCTGCGAAATCCATACTTCATCAACGACGTTAATCAGACACGGAGGCCGATCTATGTCGCGTCGTGAGCCTAAAAAATATCTTTACGACATCCTGAGCGGCTGTGAATTCCTGCTCGAATTCACACGCGGCAAAACCGTGGAGGATTACAAAAAAGACAGGGCGTTTCGTTCGGCGCTGGAACGGGAGCTTCAGATCATCGGCGAGGCGATGCTGCAATTGGATCATCTGGCGCCGTCCATCGCGGACAAAATCGCCGACCACAGAAACATCATTGGTTTTCGTCATGTTCTCGTCCACGGCTACGACAGTCTCGACCCGGCGACGGTCTGGAACGTAGTAGAAACCAAAGTAGCCATTCTATATAAACAAGTCAAAGCATTGCTGTAAGCCTTGAAACCAGGGACGGAACCCATTTTAAGGAAAAGGGAGAGAATGCACTTTCAGCAACTAAGTAAAATCGGAATTATTTTGCTGGTGGTACTCAGTGCAGCGGTTTATGCGGTGGGATGGACTGACATTGCCAAACATGAAGACCAGCATTCCGCTGCACGAATTGAGCCGGTGCGGCTCAATGGCAATCCGGCGGTAGCCGTGGTATTTGAAGGCACGGACGACCTGCACTTTTACGCCTCAGCGAATACGGCGCCTGCGCCGGGGACGGAACTGACTATCACGGCTAAGGCCGAGGGCGTTGTATTCGGCAAAGCCCTCTTTCCAAAACCGGGGCAATTCCACGACCCGGGGCTGGAAAAAAACGTTGACGTCTATGTCGGCAAATTCGAGGTCTATATCCCCATTAAATCGTCCCCCCAAAAAGAAACGACCGTCAATGTCACCATCTCCGGCATCGCCTGCACCAGCCAAGTATGTCTCAAGCCATTTGAAAAGATGCTTACAGCACAGATTGACTTTGCCAAAGCCGATACATGGCGGGCTGTTCAAAGAACGGTGGAAACCACCCCTGCCAAAACCACAGAAAAAATCGCCGATGGAGCCTCATTCTGTACCATAGGTGCGCTGGTATTGGCGGTATTGGCAGGGCTTTCGTTTAACATTATGCCCTGCGTGCTGCCGGTGATTCCGCTGATTTTATCCCGCCTTATCAGTCAGGCCAGAGAGCAAAGCGGCAGACGCATCGCTTTGGGAATGGCATTCTGTCTTGGTATGATTCTGTTCTTCGCTGCCTTTGCCGTCGCGGCCATCGCGATTAAAACTGCCACAGGGACGGTCATTAACTGGGGCGATCATCTGCGTTATCCGTCGGTGGTACTTGCAATGGGATTATTCCTCGTGGCCTTTGGGTTATTTATGTTTGACGTCTTCGGCATTGCGGTTCCATCGTCGCTGGCCGGCGGCGGTTCAACCGGCAGTGGGATGACGGGTTCTGTTGCGATGGGATTTTTCGCGGCATTGTTAAGTACGCCTTGCAGCGGAGCAATCCTGGCCGCCGTCGTCATCTGGGCACAGACGCAAAGTCCCGCGATGAGCCTGCTGGCCTTTGTGGTGATGGGCGTCGGTATGGCACTGCCGTATGCAATCATCGTACTGATTCCCAGCCTCCTGAATAAACTCCCCAAGCCCGGCGACTGGATGGAACACATCCGCAAAGCGATGGGATTTATTCTGCTTCTTATCGCCGTCAAACTCCTTAGTGCGCTTCCCAAAGAGCGTTTGGTTGACGCATTGTTTTACGCAGTGATACTGAGCTTCTGTCTGTGGATGTGGGGAAGCTGGGTCAATTTCGCCACGCCGACAGGCAAAAAATGGACCGTGCGAATCGCCGCAGCCCTGATTGCGATTCTTTCCGGCTTCTGGCTTTTACCGGCACAAAAAACGCTTCTGGATTGGAAGCCTTATGACGCAGCGATGGTCCAAAAAGCCATTGAATCCAAACAGCCTGTCGTCATCAAATTCACCGCCGACTGGTGCACCAATTGTGTGGTCGTGGAAAAACGTGTCTATCACGACCCGCAGGTGGTCAAGCTGCTCAAAGAAAAGAATGTACTGATTATCAAGGCCGATACAACCACCAAAGATATGCCCGCCACCAAAGACCTCACGGAACTTTACGGCGAATCAGGAACCGTACCGGTCAATATCATTCTGTTGCCCGACGGCGAACAAATCAAACTTCGCGGCATATTCGATAAACAGGAGCTAATCAACATCCTGCAAAAACTCCCCGGTTCCGGCTAATGCAAAGAAAGTTGCTTTTTCAGATAAATCTGCAGGACAGCGATATCGGCCGGCGTGATGCCGCCGACGCGAGAGGCCTGGCCCAGTGTCAGGGGCTTGATTGCGGATAATCTTTCTTTGGCTTCATAACGCAAATGAGAGATGTCAAAATAATCCAGACCCTCCGGAATGCGGATATTTTCAAGATTACGTAATTGTGCGATTTCCCTTTCCTGACGGATGAGATAACCTTCATATCGGGCCTCAACTGCAACTTCCTCAACGGCCTGTCGCGGCAGATTCAGCGCAGCGACTTCACCGTCCTCCCACAACCGCTCCGCCAAACCGGACTCTGGCTGCTTGATAAGTTCCCACAGCGATTTGCCGCCTCTGCGGGCGGTTTTCAAAAACGTCCGAAGCACATCCATCGCAGCGATTTTTTCTTCAAACTTTTTCCAGCGAACGTCATCAACCAGTCCGAACTGCCTGCCTAACGGCGTCAATCGGATATCGGCGTTGTCGCTGCGAAGCGATAACCGGTATTCCGCCCGCGAGGTGAACATCCGGTACGGCTCATCCACAGGCCGAGTCAGTAAATCATCCACCAATACGCCGATATAAGCCTGGTCACGGCCCAAAACCAGCGGCTCTTTGCCTGCAACTTTGCGCGCCGCATTAAGACCCGCAATCAACCCCTGTCCCGCCGCCTCCTCATAGCCGCTCGTGCCGTTAATCTGCCCGGCCAGAAACAATCCCGAAATCGTCCGCGTCTCCAGATTTTCTTTTAACTGCGTCGCCGGACAATAATTGTACTCAATCGCATATCCGTAATGAACAATCTTCGCCCGTTCAGTTCCGGCCATCAGCCGCAGCATCTGTTCCTGAATATCCGCCGGAAAGGATGTACTGATGCCGTTGCAGTAAATGGTGGAAACCGCCTCATCCTCCGGCTCCAAAAATACCTGATGGCGGCCTTTGTCGGCAAAGCGGACGATTTTGCTCTCGATGCTCGGGCAATACCGCGGGCCGACGGAGGTAATCTGGCCGCTGTACATCGGCGCACGATGCAGATTGTCGCGCAGCAGTTTGTGAATCGCTTCATTGGTCCACGTAATCCAGCAGGGAATCTGCGGGCGAGCGATGCGGTCGTTCAAAAACGAAAACGGAACCGGCTTGTCATCGCCGTCTTGAGTCTGGAGTTTGTCATAATCAATACTGTCGCCGACCAGACGCATAGGCGTTCCAGTTTTTAAGCGGCCTAAAGTCAAGCCCAGTTTTCGCAGGCTATCGGATAATTCATTGCTTGCCGCTTCATCGAGTCTGCCGCCAGCCCATTGCTTCCCGCCCAGATGCATCAGACCTTTTAAAAATGTACCCGTGGTGATCACGACCGTCGGTGCAATATATTCTTCACCGTTTAGACAACGTACCCCCGTGACGGCATTATCTTTTGTGAGAATTTCCGCGGCGGTCGCTTCGACAATGGTCAGATTGGAAGCGTTTTCGAGGGCCTGTCGAATGTAATCCTTGTATTTGTATTTATCCGCTTGTGCCCGGGGACTTTGTACGGCAGGGCCTTTGGAGCGGTTGAGCATTCGGAATTGAATCCCCGTCGCATCAATGGCCAATCCCATCAACCCGCCCAGCGCATCGACTTCGCGGACAATTTGTCCCTTGGCAAGACCGCCGATAGCCGGGTTGCAGCTCATCCTGGCGATGGTATCTCTGCTCATCGTCAAAAGAACTGTTTTAGCCCCCACTCTCGACGCCGCCCACGCCGCCTCCGCCCCCGCATGCCCCCCGCCGACGACAATACAATCAAACTTATTTACTTTCGTGCCGTTAGACATATCTATTCAGTATAGCTTTTTGAACTTTTTAATCAATCGTGATGCGTATTTATATTTTGACAACTGGAGCCATTTCTCTAATAATGGTGTCAGACCATGCAGTGGAGACTGTTATGAGATGATATATGGAAAAGGAGATGCCGATATGGGCTTTCTTGATTTCTTACGTAGGCTATTTAGGGGGGAGCCGGAGGCGCGTCGGTGCGAGACCTGCTCGCGCCAGATGCAGGAGTTGGAGTTCAGCGGCAGTGGCAACGTGATACTGTCGAGAGATGAGTTCACCGGTAATATTGGAAGTGCAGAGCAATGTTGGGAGTGCGGTAGAGTCTACTGTGACCAGTGCTATCCATCGCGACCGCGAAACACGTGTGTGTGTGGTCGTGGTAGGGATGCGGTTCGACACGTTGGCGGAACGGTCTATCGAGGTTCGTTGCGTCTTGTGAAGGTCAGATACATCGGGTAGATGCTTCGAGAACAGTGTGAAGTCAGCAGGATGAAAACTTATGAAGATATCCGTTCCTCAACTCGGTAGGTCATACGATGTTCCTGAGAAGACACTAAACCCATACACCCAAGCGGAAATGGCCTATGCTCTCCCCAGACTCAGAAGAAGATCGCTATTCGTTGATTTCCAGAAGGATATAGATGGTCCACAGACCGCAGCAAGGTTAATCCGCGAGACATTAAGCGATTTCGGCGTTTCTTGGGTCACGACAAGTTCTCAGTCTGAAGCTGTTATCTGGATACAAGGCGGTTCTGCGGCAATGAGATTCGCATTTGTTGTGGCCCATCCAGACGATGCCAAGAAGTTTATAGCCGCAGAGTGTGGCCCAAGGGAGTTGACCGCGACCATTATGAGTGGAGTATGTGAGTATTTCAACGTGATAGCGAAGGAAGCCGCGAAAGGCGAACTCACCGCTCTCCTGACTCACGTCAACGAGTTGAATCGGGCGATCACCGGAACCTCGCTTGCGCAGGACTGGGCAAAAGCACATCACCTCATGGATGAGCTCAGAGGTGCTGTAGAGAAGCTGGGCCATGTGGGTGGAATTGAGGCTGTCAAGTCCCTCGTTGATGCTCTCGCAAATTCGGAAGGATACGAAGGTAGTGGGTGGTTTGGCGAAGCGAAGGCTTTGAGGGAAGCCGCTATTGAGGCATTGCGCAACATTGGGACGGAAGCTATTCCCTGGATCAAGAAGGTCGCAGCCACCGATTCACGACCTGCCGTGAGAGAAGTATGCAACCGGGCTCTAAAGGCGTGCGGGGGTAAACCATGGTGGCAATTCTGGAAATAAGAAACTCGCCCAATCATTGTGTACTTTAAGAGATTGAAATAGAAGACAATCCAGTCCGCCTACGGCGAATAAATCCATCCGGGAAATGAATCCTGCATATACAAAAAGATGGAGAAAAAAGATTTTGACAACAGGTGTTATTTTGGTATAATTATTATATTATGGAGTTTGAATTCGATTTCAAAAAGAGCCAAGACAATAAGAAAAAACACGGCATTGATTTTTGCCAGGCTCAAGTCTTGTGGGACGATTCCGACTTAATCGAAATTCCTGCAAAAACCAGCGATGAGCCGAGATTTCTGGTCATTGGAAAAATTTCGGGAAGGCATTGGTCGGCGGTCATTACCTATCGGGACGAAACAATACGTATTATCTCGGTACGACGTTCCAGAAAAGAAGAGATTGATATCTATGAAAGCTAAAAAATTCGACAAGACGTTCGACAACGGCGGGGATGTTTCCAAATACCTGAATATGTCGAAAGGCAAACGGCCCGGACAGGAGCAGAAAAGAGTCAATGTGGACTTTCCTCTGTGGATAATCCATTTATTGGATAAAGAGGCAAAACGTCTGGGCGTGCCCCGACAATCCATCATCAAAGTGTGGGTGGCCCAACACATAGAAAAAGTAATGTCTTAAACACATTCCGTGCTTTGAGAGATTAAAATTGAAGATAATCCAATTTGTGAATTCTGGCACAAATTGCTTGCTTTTTAAGGCCCTATATGGTATTTTTGTAGTGGAGGTAATTAGAAAATGAAAAAACGCTATCAGTTGCCTATCTTTGTGGAAAAAGATGAAGATGGATTTTATGTGGTTGAATGTCCTGTCTTTTCGGGATGCTACAGCCAGGGGAAAACCATAGATCAAGCGCTGAAAAACATCCGGGAAGTAATCGATTTATGTCTCGAAGAGAAAGAAAACAAACAAGCCCTTAAAAACTTCCATCCCCAGGAATTAAGCTTCTACACACTGTCTTATGCCTAAATTACCTGTCATTTCCGGCAATCAAGCCGTAAAATGTTTTGAAAAAACAGGTTATCAAGTTGTTCGTCAACGGGGTAGCCATATACGAATGCACCATAAAAGCGACAGTACAAAACAGCCCTTAACCATACCTTGTCATAAAACATTAGGTAAAGGTCTCTTACGCAAATTACTACGTGACGCTGAACTTACCATCGAAGAATTTTTAAAGCTGCTCTAACCAAAAATAATCATTCGCCACAGCCGAGGCAATGGCGTTTATCTTGTCGCGGAGTTTTGCAGAAGAATGCCTCTGCCAGTCCAGAGTTTCAGGAAGCGGTCTTTGGACAGGCTAATCAGCCCCTCGGCGGGATCGGCAAAGACAACCGCTTTATCCGTCGCATCCAATACCACTACACAATGATTTGTCCATGGACCCTGTCGCAACATCGCCAATAGAACCTGATGCTCCGTTAGTTTGGGAGGCTCGTCCCATCGGCCGTAGAAACAATTCACCGGCCGGCCTGAAACCGTGCGGCAAATCGCCTGCGTCAAATCGTAATCGGAAGTGCCAATCCATGGACAACTCCGACTCAGAACGGCCATCCGTCCTTCCGAAATATTCAGACCGAATTGATGCAGAGCGGTTACCGCCGCGGCAGGTCCGCACGTAAAAGAGGTGCTCTGCCGACAGATACCGTTGGAATCAAAACGGGTGGGAAGATTCACCAGCACATCGCCAGCCATTGCCGCTCCAAGAAACGGAAATATGGCAAACGCATAAATCGACAAGGCAATCATAACCACAACGCCCCGTCGTTCCATTCTATACGGCAGAAATGGCATCGCCGCGGCAAGACCCGCAGGAACCACAAACGACAACAGCGCAAACTTGGTCCGGCCGGCGACCAGAGCAAACACCATGGGACTGTATCTACTCACGGGGATAAACCACCCCACTGCTAAAACGAGGGTGGCAATCACAACACAAAGGCAAGCACTCAGAGCAGCCCGTTTGCCCAGACGTGACATCCCCGCCCCCGTCAGCAGGCCGATTACCGCAAGCCCTCCCGCCACAATGAATTCTATCCACAGATTCGGCAAGTGTCTTCTCCCAAAACCGTTTTCATCCTTATCATATCACATCGCCGCTTTTTTGACAAACAGAACTCGCCGCTGGAATAAAGGAGGAAACAATTTCCCGATATAATTTTCAGAAAAGGCCTTATTCTCGGACGTTGCATTCGGTAAATACATTTTTTTTCACGACAAAAACAGAGTTTTTTGACTTAGAGCCTATTCGAATAACCCTATCTATTGCGGTCGGCTGCAAAGCCCGATGCCGGTGTTGTCGGGTCAAAATCGTCCTCGACGTAGTATTCAGCTACGCCTGCGGCGATTTTGCCCCTGCCGCCTTGGCCTCGGCCTTTTCGCTCGACCTCATCACGAAAGAGTTATTCGGATAGGCTCTTAGCGGCGTTTGTTTTCCTGACGGAACTGTTGTGGAGTTATTCCCACGATTCGCCGAAAGGTGCGTGTAAAGTAGTTCTGATTGCCGTAGCCGACTGCAAAACAAATCCGCGTACAGTTCCACTGGGTCGTCAGCAGCAGCCGTTTGGCGTGACGGATACGCACATTCGTCAGGTAATCCATCGGTGTAATGCCCATCTGTTCCTTAAACAAATGCGCCAGACGGGACACGCTTAAATGAGCCGAACGCGCAATCTGGGGCAGCGTAATCGGCCGGTCATAATAATGATCCATATACTCCATCCCAGGCCGGAGCCGATTCATTTTACCGACGTCCCGCGAGGAATAAACATTTTCGATAAAATCATCGAGCGTCCGACTGATCCAGACACAGAGATTGTCCCGGCCGTTCGTCGCCAAGACCTTGCTGATATAGTCAAGGTTTTTGTTTAGCAGGAGATTAACATCCACGCCGGACTGGGCCGCGGCCCGACTTAAAACGCCCAGCAGTTCCACCAGTCGGGCTTTGAGGACATTTGTGTCGTCGGGGCCGTTAAACAGGATGACTCCAAGCAGAGTATTAAGAATTTCCCTGGCGCCGGCGCTGTCGCCAAGTTTGACTCGCGCGATCAATTCGCGTTCGGCCTCATATGGATACGGGTCATCCGTGCTCTGTCTGCCGGTTTGTGGATCGGGATTTGACGTCTGCCGCATTTTTTGTCGCCGCCATTGGACCATGTAAGGGTTCAAATCGGCGGTCTGATACAACAGCGCATACAAAAACTCCGCCGCTTCATACATCCGCCGGGCCGGGACTATCCGCAATTCTTTCAGCGCCCGCTTTAACTCAAACCAGTCAAAGTGCAGCCCCCGCAGCCGCTTGCGCAGCTCTTCTTCCAGCGATTCGTTTGGCTCTTCCCAGAGGCACTTGCCGAAAAATAATCCGCCCAGCGGCGCCGCTCCATCCATCACCGGCACACACCCCAGCACAATCCCCGCGTGGCAAAGACCCATATGGGGCTGGCCCGTCTCTATCGCGATATTCATCCATCGCAGTCGATCCTGCCGACAGCGAGCCGCAGCGGGACGTGAATTGCGAATGACCCGGCAAAAATAGGGATGACAGGGCGAACTGCACAAACAAAGCGATTCTTTGCCATCCAAATCGCAGCTTTCCAGAGACAAACTATAATTCGACAAAAACGACGCTTCAATGGTCTTGAACTGCTTGGCAGTCAATATATCTTTCAGTTCCGTCTTGACAGAGGGCCGGGGGTTCATAAAAAGACCGCACTAAAAAGTATTCAGCACGTTTTGTAATTTTTCCGATTCCAGCGAACGATGATACAGAGGACGACGGTCGGTTTTATACGTGCCGACCATTTCGTGATATGGTTTTTTATTCGGATTGACGTAAAAAATCCCCAGCGGCAGTTTTCCGCCGGCGGATTCCTCGCAGGCCCGCTTAAAAGCCTCGGCCCGATTGGTCGGGTCATAACCGTCTTCCAGATTATACGTGTTGTCCTTGAACCACTGAAATGTATTGACCTTGTTAAACGACACGCACGGCTGGAGAATATCCACCAACGCGTAGCCGTTGTGGGTGATGGCCTTTTTGAGGATTTCTTTGGTTCTTTCCTGGTCGCCGATAAAAACGCGTGCGACAAAAGAGGCATCCAGCGCAATGGCCACGGCCAGCGGGTTAAATGGTTCAAGAATGACGCCATGAACTTGTACCGGCGTGACAAATCCCCGCCGGCTGGTCGGCGAGGCCTGGCCTTTGGTCAGGCCATAGACCATATTATTGTGTACAATGTTGGTGATTTTGGGATTCCGGCGGATGGTGTGGATGAAATGGTTTCCGCCTTCGCCATACATATCGCCGTCGCCGCTTTCGGCAATCACGGTCAGTTCGGGATTGGACACTTGGATGGCAAACGCCGGCGGCAACGCCCTGCCGTGCAGGCCGTTAAAGGCGTTGCATCGCAGATAATGTGGGATTTTTGCCGCCTGCCCGATGCCGGAGACCATCACCAGTCTTTCGGGCGCAATATCCAGCTCCGCCAAGGCCTGCTTGAGAACTTTCAAGATTGGATAATCCCCGCAGCCCGGACACCAGGCTATGTCAATCGGCCCCATATCAAAAGATTTACTGTCCATAGAAATTTTCAAGTTTCCATTTTCGATTTTCAACTCAACAGCCATCCATTACGGCGACAGCAATGCTTTCAATCGTCCAACTGCTTCTTCAACACTGAATTGCAAACCGTTATATTTGAGGATATGCTCATCGGCGGCAATATCTTTGTGCAGTCTCAGCAGGTTGGCAAATTGGCCCCTGGCATTGCCTTCGAGGCAGACAATCTTCTTTGCTTTGTTCGCATATTCGACCGCTCTGGGGTGTATCGGCCAGACCTGGGCGAAATGCAGCATCGCAATATCATCGCGTCCCAGCCGGGTCAGCGCCTCTTCCACGACAGTCCGTGTCGAGCCCCAGCATATCACGAGTGTTTTATAGTCTGCGTTTGGCCACAAGGTCGGCTCTATCACAGCCTGTTCCAGCAGTTTCAATTTTTTGAGCCGTTTATCGACCATCTTTATACGCAGGTCTAAGTCTTCGGTGATGTGGCCTTCTTCGTCGTGCTCGTCGCTGTCAACGACCACCAACCCTTCACCAAATCCCGGAATCCCTCGTGGCGACAGGCCGTTATCCGTCAGGGCAAAACGCTTGTAGTCTTTGGCGGTTTTGACAAACTGGTGTTCGGCCCTGAGACTGGAAACGTCCAGACGCTCGATGGTATAGTAGGTGTCGATAAAATACTGGTCGGTCAGAATAAAAACAGGCGACTGGGTCTTGTCAGCCAGGTTAAAGGCGTGCCGCATCAGTTCAAAACCTTCTTCGAGATTACCCGGCGCCAGAACAGCACGCGGAAATTCGCCGTGACCGGCATATAACGCCAGTTCCAAATCCGCCTGTTCCGTGCGTGTGGGCAGTCCCGTGGCGGGTCCCGGACGCTGAGCGATGTGCATCACCAGCGGACTCTCAATCATTCCGCAAAGCGAAAGTCCCTCCGTCATCAGGGCAAAACCTCCGCCGGAGGTGCTGGCGACGGCCCTTGCCCCGGCGTACCAGGCGCCGAGGGCCATATTAATACCGGCGATTTCATCCTCCGCCTGTTCAACCACAATTCCGAAGGTATTAGCGTGTCTGGCCAGAAATGTCAGCAGGTTTGTCGAGGGCGACATCGGATAGGCCCCGATGAAATTGCATCCGCCGGCAATCGCCCCCAGTCCAATCGCCTCGGCGCCGCCGATGAGCATTCGGCCTTTGACCGCCGGGGCGGGCTGCAAATGAAATTTCAGCCCTTTCTCCGAAGCCAGTTTTTTGCCAACATCGTAACCAGCCTGCGCAGCAGAGATATTACCGGAAACAACTGACGCCTCTTTACCCGCAAAACGCTTCGAAATGAAAT
>Ga0315293_10004240_pt1 | contig 13692 bp, 8 predicted proteins | sample YL17G13_20_MG_FD_203071 | JGI IMG/M metagenome (GOLD analysis project Ga0315293, IMG submission 203071) | Sediment microbial communities from Yellowstone Lake, YNP, Wyoming, USA - YL17G13_20 | ecosystem: Environmental > Aquatic > Freshwater > Lake > Sediment | place: USA: Wyoming | collected... | reverse complement strand
CCTTTCCAATCGGCTCCTCATCCGGAAACAGCTTGTCCGAAACATCGACTCCGACAACAGCCACCATGGCGCGCGACTTGACATCCCCATCGTCGAAAAAGCGGCCCTTGGAGACATAGGCGTTGTTGACAATCTCAAAGTCGGCAAGCGTACCGAAGAAGCTGGGGTTTTTTATCTCGCGGTCTTTGTATTTGGCGATATTTCCGCCGGGCCGAAAGTAGAAGTTCTGGGGGGCCGATGCCACTATCGCCGGGCAGGATTTCATGATTGCCTCGGAGTCCTCGAAGGTAATGCCTTTCCGACGGCGCTCCGAGGCCGGCCTGTGGCCCATGATAATCCCAGGCTTGAATTTGGAAACATAAATCACATTCGAACCGAGCGATTCGATTTGCCTGGTCATGGAGTTGTTAAGGCCGGTGATGACCGATACCACCGTCAAAATGGTGAACACGCCGATCAGGACCCCCAGGACTGTCAGGAACGAGCGCAGCTTATGCGCCCGAAATGTTCCCAGGGCCAACCACAGGGCCTCTCTGATTTCATGTAACGTCATCTTCTAATTCTTGCTATCATCAGTACGCAGCCCCACACCAGCAGAAGCTCTGCAAGGGGCAGTATCGATGTCGATGCCTTCATGCCTTTGGCTGCCCAATGATAAATCACCAGTATTGTCAAAATCGTTGCCAAACCGAATACGGGTAAATAAATCGTCCTTCTCTCGTTACTCATAGCGCAGCGACTCGATAGGGTCAAGGCGTGCCGCCTTTAGCGCCGGGAATATGCCGAAAACCAGCCCAACGCTGGTCGCCACTGCCAGGCCGCTGGCCACCGCCCAGGTTTCTATCGAGGCTGGCAGCGGCGAGAACTTCCCGATCATGAGGGCCAGCGCGATACCGAGCGAAACACCAACCGCCCCTCCGATGACGGATAGAGTTACAGCTTCCACCAGGAATTGCCACAGTATATCGCGCCGCCTGGCGCCAATGGCCTTTCGGACCCCAATTTCACGGGTCCTTTCCGTGACGGAGACCAGCATAATGTTCATGATAACGATACCACCGACCAAAAGCGAGATAGAGGAAATGATTACAAGCACCATCCAGGCGACGCCTGTAAAGCTGTTGTAAACCTGCATCAGCGAACCGGCCGTCATGACACCGAAATCATCCTTTTGGTTGTATTTGAGCTTGTGGCGGCTGCGCATTATCATCCTGGCTTCATCCTGGGCCTCTTGAAGCAAAGCCACATCACGGGCCTTGGCGTAGATAGAGATTGTACGGTGACGCCCGAAATATTTTTCGAAAGTCGTTAAGGGCACCACGACCCAACTGTCCTGGTTCTGCCCCATGAAAGAACCTCTCTTTTTGCCTACGCCGACTATTCGAAAATAATAGTTGCCGACCTTTATATCTTTGCCCAGGGGCGATCCGAACTTTATTAGGTTTTCCACTATATCGGGGCCGACAATGCAAACCGCGGTGCGGTGAATTTCATCGCTTTCCTCCAAAGGGCGTCCATATTCGATATCGACATCGGAAACCTCGAGAAAATTGTAAGTCGTTCCCGAAACCCAGACATCCTCCAGGTAGCTTGAGCCATACTTGATCCTCCATGGCCGCTCAACCGAGCCTCCAACGTTTTCGCAGAGGATACATCCGTTCTCGACAGCGCGCATGTCGTCAATAGTGATGTCTTTGCGCTTCTGGGCGTTAAGCCAGTCATCCTCAGAGGTGATTATACCTTCCTTATCGATGATGAAGGTATTGGAGCCGAGAGAATTTATCTTGACCGCCACGTAGTTGTTCATGCCGTTGATTATGGAAACAACGGCGATTACGGTCGCAACACCGATAATGATGCCTATCAGGGTCAGAATCGATCGCATCTTATTGGCCACGATCGATTGGAAGGCGATTAAAACTCCCTCGAAAAATTGCATGGACTATACCGCCAGGGCCTTTCTTTCCTCTTTTTCGACTTTACCATCGCGTAAGAATATGGTCCTGTTAGTGCATGCGGCAATATCGCGCTCGTGAGTCACAACTATGATGGTGTTTCCTTTTTCATTAAGCCTGGTGAGGAGGTTCATGATCTCGATTCCCGTGGTGGTGTCGAGGTTGCCGGTCGGCTCATCGGCCAGTATCAACGAGGGATTATTGACCAGCGCCCGCGCGATCGCCACTCTCTGCTTCTGGCCGCCGGAAAGCTCGTTTGGTCTGTGATGCATCCGGTCTGTCAGGTCCACCAGCCTGAGGGCTTCTTTTGCCTTGCCCTTCCTTTGATCCGAGAATGTGCCGTTGTATATGAGCGGCAACTCGACATTGTGCAATGCGGTCGCCCTGGGCAGGAGGTTGAACGTCTGGAAAACAAATCCTATCTCCTTGTTGCGGATATGCGCCAGCTCGTCGTCGTTCATGCTCGAGACAAGGCGGCCATTTAGTTCATATGTCCCTCTGGATGGCGTATCGAGGCAACCAATCAAATTCATCAGGGTCGACTTGCCAGACCCCGACGGCCCCATAATGGCCACGTATTCACCCTTCTCTATTTCGATAGAGACGCCCTGCAAGGCATGGATATCCTCTGCGCCAACCCGGTATATTTTCCAGAGGTCTGCGGTTTTTATCAGCAATTAGATCACCTCAAGTTAGTCTATTCTGACGCCGACAGAGTCGGCATCCGGCCCAAATTTAGGTTTCTGGGGATTGATGTGGTCGCCGTGCTTGATTGTCCTCAGGGTTCTGTATGGGCCAATTATGACACTATCGCCATCGGCCAACCCATTTGTAATCTCGACATACTGCTGATCACGTATGCCCGATTGCACCGGGGCAAACAGGGCCCTCCCCTGTTTGACTACGAATACCCCGTCGACATCCTTCTTGTCCTTCTTCGATAACTGGCCCTCGGCAGCGGATTCGACGGCATTGGCTTCGCTCTTTCGTCCCCCGGCTTTACGCGTGATATCCTCCTTTTCGGTCCCCTCCGGCCTCATTACAACCGAGCCGGATGGGATTTTGACGACATCATCGCGATAGGCCGTGGTGATATCGACCGAGGCTGTCATGCCCGGTTTGATATTGGGAATGGTGTCAAGTATCAGGACCTTGACCAGGAAATTGGTTACTTGATCGGAAGCGCTCAATCCACTGGAAATAGAGGTCTTGGCCGAATTGCCGACCTCTATGACACTGCCCTTGAAAGTGGTATCCGGGAAGGCATCAAGCGATATTTTGACATCCTGACCCAGCTTGACGGCGGCGATATCGGTCTCGTCAACCTCGGCCTCTATCTCAATTGCCGAAAGATCGGATATTGTCATGATAACAGTCCCGGGGGCATTCATCGTTCCTATGACGACGTTTTCGCCGACCTCGGAATTAAGCTTGGTGATTATTCCGCTCATGGGAGCCCGGATTGTCGTTTTTTCAAGCTGGTCCAAAGCCCGATCCAATGTCGCCTGGTTGATTTGAACCTGTGCCTGGGCCTGGTCGTAAGTATTTTGTGCGATATCGAGTTGCGCCTGCGAGCTCAACTTTTTCTCGAACAGTTGGCGCTCGCGGTCGAGGGTGATACGGGCGGTTTCGAGAGCCGATTGGGCCGACTGCAGAGCGCCCCTAACCTGGGCAACATCCATCTCACGGGAACGTGAATCGATCTGAAGTAGAAGCTGGCCGGATTTGACAATGTTGCCTTCTTTGACAGGCATCTGCTCTATCCGGCCCATGACATCGGCCGAGATTTCAACGTCGGCCTGGGCCTTGACCTTGCCGGTGGCGGTCACAACTGAGGTCAGCTCTCCACGGGAGGCTCGTTCAACTGTCACATCGATCTTCTTGACTGCGCTGGATTTAAGCGCCAGGACTACGAAGACGGCCAGGACTATTACTCCCCCAACGATAAATAACCACTTCTTGCGTTTCATTTAATCCTCCGAACTACTCCCTTCCCATCGCCTTCTCAAGTCGCGATATGGCCAGGTTGTAATCAAACAGGGCCTGGACCTGGTTGGTCTGTGCCTGCTTCAAAGACACTTCGGCATCCAATACCTCAAGGATTGTGGCGGCGCCGAGGTTATATTTTTCGCGTGCCAGATTGACATCCTCCTGGGCTGCGGCAACGGACTCCTTGGCCAGGTCCAGGGCGTCGCGCGAACGTTCCTTGTCAAGGAATGCCTGGCGAAGCTCAAGCGCGACCTTATTACGAGTGTTTTCATAATTGGCGCGTGACGATTCCACGCTAAGCCGGGCCGTGCGCAGGTCGGTATAATCACGGAAGCCGTTGAAGATGTTCAGGCCTAACGAGGCATAGACTGTGCGGCTGGCGTTCGCCATTTCAAGGTCGGGGAGATCGGCCATTTTGCTGACCGAGGTGTTATGTGCCATACCGATTGAGAGACTCGGCAAAAGAGCGCTGAAAGCAATCGTCTTGTTGTCCCTGGCTACGAGTAAATCGAAATTAGATTTCCGATATTCCGGGTTTTGCGCCAAGGCCTCCCCAAGCGCGGAATTAAAATCGATATCGAAGGTGCGTTCCTCCATTTGCTCGTCGACCTCATAATCGCGGTTGACATCGACTCCCATGACGAAGGCCAAATTCCCCTTGGCCAGCTGGTAGGTGTTGGTGGCGTCGACCAGGTCGAGCTGGTCGGTCGAAAACTGCACCCTGGCTTTCAGGACATCCGACATAGAGGCCGAACCCAGCTCGTAGCGGCTTTGAGCCACTCTGAGGCGCTCCTCACCGCGCTTGACCGCGTCCTGGGCCACATCGCGGAGCATCTTGGCGCGCAGCAGGTCATAGTAATATCCCTTTACCTGCAGTACCAGAAGAGCCCTGGCGTTGCGGTATTCGTAGAAGGAGGACTGGCGGTCGTGGCCGCTTCTTTTGATATTGGCATATGTGTAGAGCCCCAGGCCGGGATAGGTGGCTCGAATATCGAGAGAACCCGAATAAAGGTTTTCGTTGCTGTAAATCCTGCCTGTGCCTGGGTCGAACTGGGTTCTGATAGGCCAGTTATTCCTGGCCCCGACAGAAATGTCGATGGTTGGAAGAATTCCACCCCAGGCAGTCTGCACCTGACCCAATGATGCATCGTATGCGTTACGATAGGCTATCAGGCCGGAATTGCCCTTCAACGCCGTATTTATGCAGTCATCGAGGGAAAGTGTCTGGGAGGAAACATTTGACACTTGAAAAACACTAGCTAATAACAATGTTAAGATAAAGTAGGATATTGAAGATTTCATGCACTGTCTCCCTTACGAGTAAATTATGAAATCATTACTAATGCACCGCTTACCGCAATTACTATGATCCAGGAAATAAATGAAATCGCTATTCCTTTGCCTGTACTAAATTTGTAAAGTACTGCCAGTCCTATGCCCGCGACAACCAGATGCCAAATTCCAAATATGTCAACCAAACTTAGCAATTTGTTAAGCTTATTTCCAACCAGGCTTTCCGAAAATATCAGCCCGAAATTAAGACCCGCTTCCATAGTGTGTTTTGTCAGGATCAACGGCGTCTTAAAAATTAGTCCGATAAGTTCAATGATATACGCCCAACATGCAACAATCCAAACATGCTTAAATCTCGCTGTTCCGCCAAAAATGATAGAACCGATAAAGAAATATAAAATAGCCCCTATGAGAATGTAGATAATTTGTCCGGCCAAAGTAATAAATAAATATAATGGTCTGGTAATCGTTTCTTTACTGTAAAAGTCCATTGCACCTTGAAGATTCTGTTCACTTTGGCTAGCTCTTTCCTGAAGTTTTTGAACCGTATAGTCAATTAATTCTGAATGGTATATTTGCTGCAATATACCTGCTGTAATCAGGATTAGTACAAATACCCCACCCCAATATCCTATTTTCAAGATGCGATTAAATGTCTCTCCTGGAGCCGCAACAATTCCAACAATATCTCGAAAAAGGCTTTTGGGGGGAACCGAGTCAATGGTCACATTAGGATTAGGCTGGATTACTTCGTTTTCCGGATTCATGCCGACCTCTCTTTAGACATTATATTAACGTAAAAGTGAAGTATATGTTTCAATGGTCCATCACGTTTACATACCCGGAATACCGGATATTATTCAATTATCACTGCGGAATTCCGATGCGGTGAAAAATGATCAGGCCCCAATAGATCGAGTTTCCTTTCGGGAGGGCGCCCTGGTAGCCGGTGTTGAACCCAAGGAGGTCAAAGCGGTCGTATTGGACAAGGTTGATTCCGAAAAAAAGCGCCACGGCCAAACCCTCATTTAGATAGTACCTGCATCCGGCACTGGATAGAAACCCCCAGCCGGAAAATCCCGCGCTGGCATCATTGCCCTGGACCAGCCTCTTTCCGGAAATATCGAAAAAGGCCGGGCCAGCCGCCAGCACCAGCTCTGATTTAGAAATTCTGAGCGGAATTCCCCGTAATTTCAGGAAAAATATCGTGCGCCCCGCCACCTCCTCCAGGATGCCACCCCCGGACGACGAAAAATCATAATCGTGCCGGGAATGCATGACACCCAGTTCAAGCCCGAGATTATCGAAAAAATCGTATCCCAGATTGGCGGCATAGCCGAATCCGGGCCGTAAGTGGCTGAATGCGGGCTCTTGTTCACCGTCAATGGGACGGTCATATAACAGCCCCCCCTCGATCGAGAATCCTTTCTCGGCTATCGCATCCGGAATAAGGCATAAAAACGACCCCAATATGACGAAAAGAACAATATATTTATCTCTTTGCATAGGTAAATTTTACCAGAGGCTCACCCTCAACACAAGCGAAAAGGTGACCGCAGTCACAATTCAAGCTTATCTCAATATTGAATGAAAGGCGAAAAAAGCTCCCCATCTCGCCGCTTGAGCCTTAAATCATATGGGGAGTTCTGATTATTTGCCCCTGAATTCATCCCCGTGGGGCAACCCAGACGCCGGCGCCGGCCCGGGCGGACAATCCGCACAAGGCACAAGCGTTGTCTGCAGACCCTTGAAAAAGGCGACCAAATAGGTGACATCAACACCATTGACTGAACAACTGCCGTTAACATCGCCGGCGGCGTAAATAACCCCATGCGGCGGGCAATCAACTGAAAACGGGGGGGCCTCTCCCCCCTTGAGATAGGTCACAAAAAAGGTCACATCGATACCATTGGTTTGGCCGGAGTTGTTGACATCGCCTGGTATATACGAACCCGGACTGGTAACGCTTAATACGAGATCTCTCTGGCCGATTGCCCCAACGCTATCGGTAACAACTGCCGTAAAACCCAACTCACCGGAAACCAAGGGCGTGCCCGAAAGCAGCCCCGATTGGGACAGGGCCAGGCCGCTTCCCCCAAGATCACCATCCCTGTCCGACCAAATAAGGATTCCGGTGCCTCCGGTCGATTGCAGTTGGCAAGTGTAGGGTATGCCGACATTGCCCGACGGAAGGGATGTCGTTGATACCTGAGGCTGGGGATTGATGGCGAAGGCAAACGGCCTCTGAGCGCTCCCGCCGATTTCATCTTGAACCCGAGCGGTAAAATTCATTGCGCCGATTACGCCCGGCGTACCGCTGACAAGGCCGGCACTCGACAGCCCAAGGCCGGTGCCACTCAGGCCATTATTGAAATCGCTCCAGGTTTTCTCCCCTATGCCGCCCGAGGCCTGCAATTGAAAGGAGTATGGAATGCTGACGGTCCAATTCGGCAATGTCAAAGTGGTAATCTGCAGAGGTTGTCCCATCGGGGGAAAAACTATGTAATCGATCCATCCGCAGTCGCTACCCTCGGAGACCGAACCATCCTTATAATATCCCCATTTGAAGGTATGAGTCCCGGCAGAGACATTGAACGCGACGACGGTCCACGCCAATTCGCCTGACCATTCGTCCTGTAGCACGTTATCGATAAAAAATCTCAGATAATCATAGTTATCCTCGGAAGAGACCTTGCGATAGAACGATATAGTTCCGGCCGCAGCGATACTGACCTGGACCGACAGCTGGGAACTCTGATTGTGCGTTACGTCACCCGACACGGCCGAGTATATGCCTTCGTAGGGCGCTAAGGAGGTGATGATCCAGTTGGCGTTGCCGCCCATTAGCCAGGGATAGCTGGCGAAATTCCCGCTCTCGAAATCCTCGATCTGCCGGCCGACCGTTATGGCGAAAAAAGCGGTATCGATATAGCCGCCGGAGGCGGTGATGTCCAGGCGAAACGTGATATCATGGAGGATGGGACAGGACGGCAGAACAGCGAATGCATATTGGCTTATGGAAGTGCCTCTTCCACCCAGGGCCGGGATCGATGGGTACGCTGAGCTATTGCCGGTTATGTTGACAAAGGGGTCATCGCTGGAAAGGATGCCGGTGACGCCGTTGGCGGCCCCGCCGCCGTCGTTCACCAATGTAATATGCATAGAAACAGCATCCCCGGGATCAACCGCGCCGGCGTCATGGCCATAAAACGAGAGGACGGGATCGGATGAAAGCGGCTGAAGCTGAATATTCAGGATAGTGGTGCTCCGTTCAGCCACATTTACTCCGGAGACGGTCTGGGTTACATAACCCGGACTTGAAAATTCGAAAGTGTAAGTTCCAGTATCGATCATTCGATGATAGTCACCAACATCAGGATCGGTATGAACATCGGCGCTATCGATATCATGGCTGAGGACGCTGATTTTGGCCGGCAATGGCAACCCGCTGGTGGCGTCGGTGACTAGGCCTCTGACCCCATAGAATGCGTTTTCAAGAAAATTCAGAAATGAGATGCGGTTATAATTCCAAAAGGCCGGCAGCTGGTTGGCCGGTAGAAGCTTGGTCTGAGAGATTTCGATTGTAACTTCCCTGCCACCCTTGAAATATATGATATAATCCTGGCGCCCGCCGGAAACGCGGTACCAATCATAGCCATTTGTGATGCCGTCGTTCAAATCGGTCATATATCCGGATGGGCTGTGAGCCTGGCACGATTCAGCATAAGCTCTGGATATGTCGATAAACCAGGAATCGTCGGCATGCCTTCTCACCCACGTATCCCAGGGGTAGTTGACCACCTCGGCGCCGCCGTGGAAATTGGCCGAGATCACAAAATTGTGAGCGGCGAAGAAATTCATCATGGCAATTGTTTCCGGCTGCCATGCCCTGCCATCAGGGTGATCCCCCTCGGCCGGATCGGGGAAATTGCGATTGAGATCGGCGCCGTTGGCATTATAGCGAATGGCGCCGTAAATGGTATTGTCCCCGCCATAATAGCTGCCATCGGGGTTGGCCAGGGGGTTGATCCAGATTTCGAGGCCGTTCACAAGATTGGCCACCTGGGGGTCAGTCGCGTAATTTGAAAGGAGATAGTCGATCAGCCTTAACATCAAGACATAACCGGTGGCCTCATCGCCGTGCATGGTGCTGGAGTACATGACTTCCGGCTCATTTTCCTGGACACCGACGTTATCTGATATTTTCGCGAAGAGGAGGGCGTGGCCGTTGACGGAAGAACCGATATTCACGATCTGGCAGAGGTTCGGATAGGTGGCCGCGAACTGATTCATCATAGCAACGTAGCCCGAGTAAGTGGGGTAAGTATCCCAATCGGTAATTATCTCACCCGGTTCGGCCATATCGGGGATTATTAGCGTCCCCGGCGAAGGTAGAATCTCATAGCGATAGCCGAGTTTTTTGAAATTTTCGAACTCCTCGCCGTTGGCATAAGCGTACACGGTCAGCCCATCGACATTATCGATCGATATGATATTGGTGAGCTTATCGACCTGGTCTTTCGAGGAAACCTGGAATTTAAAATAATACTGGGTAACTTCGGCGACAGCGGTTATAGCCAGAAAAAGGCATCCCATTATGATAATAAGCGCGATGAGCCTGAATTTCACGTAACCTCCCAAAAAATCAACACAGCAAATCATTATCTCCGGCCCCCGACCAGCGGCCAAACGTCAATCAAAATATATGAAATTGCGCCGGTTTTACAATATTATCTTTTGTGCCAATTATCGCTGCGCCTCCCGCTGAATTATCCATTTTATCGCGTAGAATCACAACCAAGCGAGGTTCTATGCAAAATCATTGGAACGCAAGAGATTATGGCTTTGTTAATATCGTTGAAATGTTGCTTATGCAAAACGACAAATTTCGATTGACAACCTCTTTTGGCTAAATAGCTTATATTATCAGGATTGTAAAAAACTACGTTTTAAGGGAAAGGTGTACAATGAGTTTTAGAGGACTATTGGCAATTTTACTGGTGATGAGCGTCCCCGCGATTATTTCCGCCCAGGAAATAACTCGCCAGGATTTCATCAAATCGGAATCGCAAATGAAATCCGAGTATTATAAGATGCTTCAAGAACGGCAAGAGGGCGATCTGCTGCTCGATCAGAATGATTACGATGTCAAGTACTGGGACCTGGCCGTGACAGTCACCAATATCGCCGGAGAGACGATAAGTGGAAAGGTCATAATGACTGTACAGTCGGTAATAGACGGCATGAACACGGTGGATTATGACTTCCATTCATCCATGATCGTTGACTCCGTTAGAATCAATGGTCAGCCTGCTTCCTTTACCAGACCATCGGGCCTGGTCAGGATTACGCTCGACAGGGCCTACAATACCGGCGAACAGGTCACGACCGTCGTGTATTATCATGGCCATCCGCCTGGAGGCGGATTTGGCTCGTTTACCTGGGATACGCACAACGGCCAACCGATTATATCGACCCTTTCGGAGCCCGAGGGGGCACGCGAGTGGTGGCCCTGCAAAGATACCCCTCATGACAAGGCTGATTCAGCCGATGTCAGGATAAAAGTGCCATCAAACCTGGTAGCGACATCGAATGGCGAATTGGTGAGCAATACCGATAATGGCGATAATACCAGAACTTTCCACTGGCACATCTCCTACCCCATCACTACTTATTTGATAAGCCTGGCTATATCGAACTATCAGAGCTTCACCGATTGGTATGTCAGTGATTCAGGAGATTCGATGCCGGTGACCAACTATGTCTACCCCGAACATTACAACCAGGCGGTGACCGACCTGAGTATCACGCCCAACGTTATTGGAATCTACGCCGACTTATTCGGGGAGTACCCCTTCATCACAGAGAAGTATGGGCATTCGATATTCCCCTGGGGCGGCGCCATGGAACACCAGTGCAACACCAGCTATGGATATCAACTCATCACCGGCAACCATACTTACGATTGGATATTGGTCCATGAGCTTTCGCACATGTGGTTTGGCGATATGATAACATGCGATACCTGGCCCGATATCTGGATGAATGAGGGGTTCGCCTCGTATTGCGAGGCCCTGTGGACCGAGCATGAGCTGGGACCGGCTGCCTATAGAAGCTACATGCAGAGCAATAACGCGGTCTATGACCCCAGCGGCCCGATATATGATTATCCCGGGGATCTTTTTGACGGCAATACAATTTATAACAAGGGCTCCTGGGTACTGCATATCCTTCGCGGCGTGATGGGTGATTCCGCATTTTTCAACGGGATGTATGGATATGCCAACCATCCCGACCACATGTATGGCACGATCCAGACCAGGGAATTTCAGCATATAATGGAGGGCTACTACGGCGACAGCCTGGGATGGTTCTTCGATGAGTGGGTCTGGGGGCAGAACCGTCCGATTTACAGATATTCCTGGATGAAACAGGATATAGGCGGCGGGCAATATGAAATATTCCTGCACGTTGCCCAGACCCAGAACACCCCAGCACCGCAGGTGTTCACCATGCCGATCAGAATATACCCCCGCATCAACAATGTCGACACCGTCATCACTGTCTGGGATGATGCCCGCGTGGATGATTTCCGATTTATAGTCAATGGCAATCCCACGACCCTGGCATTCGACAAATATATCTGGATATTGCGAGAGGCTTCCAGTGAAACTTACCGAATGAATATAGTAACGACGGAACTGCCCGATGGGAACATTGGCATAGCATATGACGACACGATCGAGGCACGGGGCGGGATTCAGCCATATGCATTCAGCCTTCAGAGCGGCCAGCTTCCCCGAGGATTAACCCTCGATGGCGCATCGGGCCGAATTTGGGGTGTGCCGGATTCGCTTGGCACCTTCGATTTCACAATTCGCTGCGCGGATTCCTCAACGCCGCAGATTACCGATACTCAACAATATCAAATCATCATCAGCAATCCTGTTGGTGTCGATGATGATCTGGTATCGCGACCAGCCGATTTTAAGTTGCTCGGCAATTTCCCGAATCCGTTCAACCCCGCCACCGCAATCCGCCTGGAGCTTCCCAACGAGGGGCATGTTAAAATCGATATCTTTAACATTCTGGGCCAGCATGTACAGACGCTTTATGACGGGGTCATGAGCGCCGGCCAAAACGAAGTTGTTTGGGATGGAGAAAGAGTGGCCTCGGGCGTGTATCTATACAGGGTTGTTGCGGGAAATAAGACAGCCACAAGTAAGATGCTTCTCGTGAAATAGTATTCAGGATATGATTCGACGAAGCCCCAGCCAACTTGGTCGGGGCTTTCTATTTGGCGATATGCAATGATGCCGGAGGGATTATTCCAGGCCGCTGATAACCACTTCGCCCGGATACTTCACCTGGTACTTAAATGTATACTCGCCCTTATCCCCCGTATTCATGTTGGTGACCCAGCGCAGAAATCCCTTGGCCTTGTCATCCGGTTCATAATTCGGCTCCGGTTTGATCGAGAGGAGCTTGACGTCGATATCGTCATTTTGTGAGACGGGAATCTGATCCAGGACTATGATCTTCTGAGCGGATTTGGTATAGTTCTCGGCTTTGATCTTATATTCATATTCGACCTGCCGCTTATTCCCTGTAAGGCCGGCATCATCCGTGAATTTCTTAACCAGCTCGCGCTTGACCCTGATACCCTCGTTGATACCAAAGAAGAGATCGAATTTCTCGTCGGTGAGGACATTGGGCAGGTAGGAGGTGCTGACAAAATTGTTATCGAAAAAGACATTGGCCTCGCCAGCCAGGAGCGGGAAATCGACATTGCTCTTGACCGAGGCCTTGAGATAGGCAGCCTCTGAGAGCTTGGGAACAATATAATTTTCAGTTTCGGCCATGAAGGAGACTGCTTTGACCGGAACTTTCTTGAATTCCTGGTTGCTGGGGATCGTTTCCTTCTTTTCCAGAGCGAATGAGGTGGAAATGGCCGTCTGGATAACTTCGGCAGATACATATTGGGCAGCGACCTGCTCCATCGGAGCGTTTTGACCTACACTACTTAGGGGATCCTTCAAGACGATTCCATCTAACATATAGCCAACTTCGCCCTTTCGTCCTCCTCTCGCATGGAAGATGGGGCCGGCATTCAAATACCACGCCGCCAGCACGGGCGGGTTGGCGCCCTCGGAAGGCCTGGCTGTCGAAAGGATAAGGTTCACATTCTCCCAATCCTCGCCGGTCTGCTGATTGACCTGCGCCATGAAGATTACCTCAACCTCATTGGTGTCGGACCAGGCTCTGATGTCATAGACCGGATGCCAGCTGGCGCCGTAGATCATGTAAGCCAAATCGAGCGAGTAGGAGCCGCTTTTTTCGACTACCAAATCTATCACCGCCATCTTACCAGCCTTGATATTGCCGGCTTGATAATCGCCAAGCTTGGAGGCCAGCACGCCTCGCTGGGCGGCGATATCGCGCTGCTCTGATTCAA
>Ga0315293_10004238_pt1 | contig 13694 bp, 17 predicted proteins | sample YL17G13_20_MG_FD_203071 | JGI IMG/M metagenome (GOLD analysis project Ga0315293, IMG submission 203071) | Sediment microbial communities from Yellowstone Lake, YNP, Wyoming, USA - YL17G13_20 | ecosystem: Environmental > Aquatic > Freshwater > Lake > Sediment | place: USA: Wyoming | collected... | reverse complement strand
TCTCATTGCAGGACTGATTTCTTTCCTGATTCCCCTTCCTGCTTTGCCGAGCCCTTTCATCAACCTCTCCAAAAGCCCCAGCTTACCCTGAGCAGTTTTCACCATCCCATCGGATGATGCGATCCTCTCCATCTCGGCCCACATCTGGTCGGCCTCGTCGAATCTTCCGGCTTCCTCGAGGGCGGATGCGATCTGCACCTTGCGCCTGAGATCCCTCACGACTGCGAGTTCATTGTTCATTTCGTGGCCCTCCTATGATGCCGTCTGGTTCGACATGTTCCTGAAGTACTGTTCCGACTGCTTGTTGCCCGTCTGTTGCCCGTACCCCGCACCGAACTCCCCGGCGAACTGCTGACCGAGACCCCCGATCGACTGATACACGGTCCCCTTGACATCCTCCAGCGAGATCCCCATCTGCTTCTCGATCTCGGCCGCTATCTGACCCAACTCACCAGAGAGTCTCCTGATCTCCCCCTGTGCTCCACCACCATGAAGCTGACTGGCAGCCCAGCTGCCGGCTTTTCCTCCTACCATTCCACCCACTTCTCCCCACATGAGCGGAGCAAACACCTTGTCGGAGGCCGTCTCGAGTGCTCCCAGGGCTCCAGGAATCCGGAGCCCCATCATTTTCGTAGGAACCGTCACCGCTTTCGATGCAAGCCATGGATATGTCAGCCAACTCTGGGGATCGATCGCCGCAGGTATCCCGGATGGGCTTCTCGATCCTCCCTTCAGTGATGGACCCGTGAATATTTCCGAGATGCTTTCCACCCCCGAAAATGGTTGCTCCTGACGATACTTCTCGAACTCCTCCTCGGCTGCCGTTGCCGGGTCGACATCTTCATACCCCGGAGGACCTGCGGGTCGAACTTCGGCCATCTTGATCATGTCATTCTTGGATGAGGATTCCATCATACGGAAATATCTGTCGATCTTCGGCATCCATGACGAATACCACTTCTTGTCCTGCTCCGGAGTGATCCCCATCTGCTGACTCATCTGGGATTTGACGGTCTCGAACTGTTCCCTCACCTTGGCGTGGAGAGACTGTGCAGCCTGAAGGACGGCTGCGGCTCCAGCCTGATCACCCTGTCTCTGCAGCTCCGCTGCGAGCTTCTGGGAACCTCTTGCGAAATCCTGAGCGAGCGCCATCGATCTGGACAGTTTCCCATTCACATTCTTGAACCACCAGTCTTGAGCTGGCCCTTTGACGGCTCCAACGGCAGTCCCCGCCACTCCTCCGATTGCGGCTCCAGCAAGGCCACCCATGGAAGCACCGGCTCCTATCCCTCCACCGAGACCTCCAGCGATGTTCTGGATGTACTCGTCCCTGCTCGTGTACCCCCTGATCGCAAACCGCCTGAACCCAGGGCGCTCATCCGAGAGCGACGCAACGATAGCAATGACCTCATCGACCAGGACCTCGGAATCGCCATGAAAACCCACACGGTCGAAGGCCTCCGCAAGGGCGATCCGCTTCCTGCACATCGAGATCGTCTCGATCAGGTCATTGTTCTTCATCTGAGTATTTCGACGCCCCCTGGACCGCCCGATGAAGGATGCAGATGGAATCGTGACCGAGGCCATCCGACGGCCTCCCGCCAGACATCCTCCTCATCACCCTCGACACCCCGCTCGTCAACATCCCGGCCGGGACGGAAACGAAATCGGGGCACCTCTCTCCATTCTCGATCATGGATGATATGTCCTCCTGAGAATCCTCGATCAGGGCCAGGATGTCGGAGTTGCACATCCTCCGCTGCGAGAGGACATCCCGCAACCTGTTGGAGACGGACCTGACGGCCTGTTCCGTCCTCTCGACGACATCCGAGCCGATCTCCCTCTCGGCCCTGATGTTCCTGGCGGCCCTGGAGACGATGTTGCCGACCACGAGGGCACGATCGTGCATCCCGAGTGAGAGGAGGGCCTCTTGGAGTTGTGACGCTGCTTCGACGAGCTTCGGATCGATATCTCGCATGTCAAGATTCCTCCGTTGGGCAGATTAGCGGATAAGGGCATTTACACCTGCAAGAAGGAGAATCACATCATGCCCAATGAACCCACGCTGCAGCAGAGAGATATCACACAGGATGGAAGGGCGAGGGCGCTCGATCCCGATGCGATGAGGAGAGAAGCGGAGGAGGACATGGCGAGGGCCGCTCGCAAGAAGATGCTCGAGGAGCTCAGGCGAGCTGGCAAGAAGGGGAGCTTCATCGTCGAGGATGACGACCACGATGCAGTCGATGCGGATCGGGCCGTCAGGATCGCCCGTGAGTTCGAGCAGATGGACGATCAGATGGCCGACGACATGAGGAAGGGCGGCATCGTTTTCGCCACGATGGACATCGAGAAGGACGATGCCATCGTGGACGAGGACGGATTCGTCCGGCACGAGATGGGCGAGAAGGAGATCGGCATCGAGGTCATCGACATGAGGTTGGACGAGGGGTTGAGGGACTTCCTCAGGGACGACATCAGGGAGGACCTGTTCGGAAAGGATGCCCCGGCGAGGCGGGGAGATGTCGACAGGCTCACGCAGTGTCCCAACTGTGGATCGACCGACATCCAGGTGATGGCTCCCCCGAATATGTACTGCAACTCGTGCGACGAGTCCTACTCGTACGAGATGGGGATGGAGGATGTGGAGAAGCAGTTCGGTGTCGAGTTCAAGGAACAGCCGAAGGAAGAGGATCAGATCATCTTCGGGGGGAACTCGCCAGGACCGAGAAAGATCAAGCGCATCTTCAAGCCCGGAGAGGAATGATCACTGAGGACCATCGACGGATGAGATCAGGGAGCGATCGAGGATGGCGGCTCCCATCCTCATCCTCATAGTCATGTCGGGAGGCGTGATCTCAGCCGTCGGGGTCGTCATCGCAAACACCCCCAGCATGGTCCTCGGGCCGAGGAAGTAGTTCCGCCTGAGGTTCTGCCTCTTCCTCGGAGAGCAGCATAGTGCTGTCGCCCCGAACAGTCTCCCTCCGTCCGATCGGATGTCTTCTCTCCATGCGGCGAAGGCCTTCGTGTTGAGGACGCAGTTGGTGACGAGTCTCGACTCCCTCTCGATCAGCTCCATCGCCTCGGAGATGGACTCGGAAGACAAGGGGGCGTCCACCCTGTTGCGCTGGCTCCTCACGGACTTGGAGAGCAGGTCGAGCAGGAGCTCGGTCTCGAACTGCAGCCTCAGCAGGTCGAGGGAGTCGCACAGCACCTCGAAGTTCACATCCGGCATGATATCCCCGACGTGGTACTCGACCTCGAACATCGGCAGGGAGAACCTCCCCGGTCCCAGCTTGTCTCGACTGCCACTCTGTGGGCAGATGATCATCTCCATCCCGTCGGGCCCGTTGGGGGTGGCAACCACGATCTCCATCGGTACGGGGAGGTACACATCGTAGGTCTCACGATCCGAGGGGAGATCGAGCGTCCCGAGGCAGATGTCCATGAAGGTCTGATGTTGGAACATCAGTAGGTTCCGTGTCACCGCTTCCTCGCCGATGCCCGTGATGAGCGATCCCAGACTCTCGGGCCCGGCGGAGCACGGTCCGGGAAGCATCTTCCCATCGACGACGATCGTCTGCATATCACCCACGCCGAGGTGAGCGTTCAGTTCATCCTGCGTCATCAGGCCTTCCCTCTTCCTCTGGTTTCTGTTCCTTCTGTTCCTCAGGCTCCTCCATCTCGTAGAGCGACACCAGTGGCCACAGTCTGCTTTCGATCGATCCGATGATGGCATCGGCCGACTCCGATATGCTCTCCTGGAGACCCCTCAGTCCCTTCCTGATCTCGGACATGATCCTGATCTGTTCGGCCTGCAGGAGCATCCCGTAGTACTCCGCCTTGCCCTCATCGGTCCCCTGGCGCTCATGGAAGAACTCGACGATCTCGTTCAGTTCCTGGACCTTCATTTCGATTCTCCCGATGATTCGAAGATCGTGTGCTCGTTGTTGTCCATATCAGAGCTGGTGATCTCATCCTCCACCTCGAACCTCGCAGGCATCTTGGAAGGTTCTCCCGTCAGGGCCACGATCTCCGGGATCATCCTCTTCAGGCGCTCTCCAGTCGAGGCATGGATCATCGCATCCGAGAAGAGTTCAGTGGGGATGTCCACCTCACCGATGAGATCGTGGTCTCCGATGTCGCCGAAGAATGCATGGACCTTGTTTCGATCCACCGTTATGACGAGCTGATGCTCATCGACGAGCAACCTCCTCCCCTTGTAGATGAAGCCGTGAGTCCAGTCCAACACGCTGTCGGACATCTCCTGCTCGACCACCTTGGCCTTCATGATTCTGTCACTCTCCTTCCTCTTCGGATGCATCCTTATGGTCGTCCTGGAACAGCCCCAACCCGAATCTGCATATCCTCACCTGATCGGCGATGTTCCCGTCATCGGACAGATCGGGAGGGAAGGGACCACCTTCCGGGAGGAGGTCGAGGGTGCTGACCATATCCGCCGCCTCCCTCCCGATCCCCCTTCCCACGATCGCCCTCTTGATCTGATGATGCGTATGGTGACGAAGCGGATTCCAGTCGAACGACTGGGCGGCGGGAACTCCCCACCGCCTGTCGATCTTGGATCTGCTGATGGCACCGAGATAGACGGAGTCGTGCCTGGAGGCTATCGCCCTGACCATTCCGTCCCTGATGTCCGCCATCACCTCTGCCTTCATCAGCGAGTCCATCGTTCGATGGAGAGGTTCGATCTGGATCTGACCAAGATCGATCCTGGCATCGAAGGTCTCGGCGAGGATCCTCGACACGTCCACCGCACAGTGCTCGATCCTCATCCCCCTGCATAGTGCCGCCATCTGCCATGGGATGTTGGAATCGGTCTGGGTGGAGTGGGCGGTCACGGCGAGGACCTTGTCCCCACCGATGAGATCGGTGGCGGCCAGCAGCACGGCCCACGATTCTGATCCCCCGAGCCCGACAACCACGGTCTTGGTGTTGGTCACATTAATCGCATCGGTTATCTCGGATCTGACATGTTCGAATATGGAACTGGTGTCTTCCCTCATGATTCCGTTTGGCAAGGTTTCAACCCACGCATCCCATAGGGGTGCGATAACCCACGACTTCAGTCATGGGTGGCTGACGCCGACTCCTTATTCAAGATGGCATACCTCGATGACGGCATCGTCAGGACCCTGTTCGCTACCGCCACGACATCCTTCTTGGTCACCCCATCGAGTACCCTGAGCGTCTCATCCGGAAGCATCCGTCTCGACTCATCGGGGTCGTGCTGTGATCCGACGTAGTATCCTAGCATCGTGGCGGGAGCATTCATCATCCGCTCCATCCCGCCGAGAGCGTCATTCTTTGCCATCCTGAACGTGTCATCCGAGAAGTTCCCATGGACGATCCTGGTGACGACATCGGAAGTGATGTCCTCGACCTCCTGGACGTTCTGGCGGCGGGTGTAGGCGTAGGTGGCGAGCGTTCCGACATCCAACGTGCTGGACATGAAGGCTCCACACAAGTACGAGAGTCCCCTCTCTCGCCTGATCCTCGTGAACATCATCGAATACTCCCCTCCTCCCATGACCCTCTGGAGGACGCCAAGCGACACCCTCTCCAACTTGCTCATCTCCCTGGATTCGATGGGGAACATCCTCTCGATGAAAGAAGAGGATATCTTGTCCCACTCCTCCTCGCCGGACCCCTCGTCCAAGATCGGGATGGGCTTGCCGAAATCCCTCGGGATCTCGATGGCGTTTGCCGCCCTCGTCTTGCGAGAGAGTCCATGGGCCCTCTCGTGCAGGATCTCGCACCAATCGTCGAGGATCGGCAGGTCCCCACAGAGCCCGAGGATCATCGCCTGAGGCCTGTGGTAGCTCCTCATGTACTCCCGGATCCTCGTCGCCTTCATCCCTGCGACGGATGTCTTCGTGCCGAGGATTGGATGGCGGAAGTTGTGTCGAGGGTAGAGGGACTTGATGGCCCTGTCGTACGCCACATCCGAGGGATCGGACTCGGACTTGGCGATCTCCTCCAGGACGACGACCTTCTCGGTCTCGAGCGTGTCCCTGTCGATCTCCGGGCGGAAGATGATGCTGTCGAGGACCGCCAGCATGTCGCCGAGATTGCTGGTCCTCGTCCATCCGTTGTAGCACGAGTAATGGTGACTCGTCATCGCATTCGAGTACCCGCCGCTGCCGGACACCATCCTGATGATCTGATCCTCGTCATAGTCCTTGGTCCCCCGCCACACCATGTGCTCGAGGAGGTGGCAGATGCCACGATCCCTGTCGAGCTGCTCATCACAGGATCCGACCTGAACATCGACACGACAGTAGACTCCGTGAACGTGAGGGTCGGGAATCACGATCAGGGAGAGGCCGTTGTCCAACGTGTAGAATTGGACTCCGTCGTTCATCATGTGCTTGCCTCCACTCTCTTTCTTGGACTTATCCGTCTGGGAAGATGTTTTTGCCACCTTCTTCTGTTCGATGTGAGAATCCTGATGAGCCAGCATCTCCGACGCCCAGTGGTCCAGGATCAGGAGCTCCTTGGAGCCACCCCTGGACATCCCATACGACCACTCCGGGGAGACGATCTCGTAGTCCCGATAGAGGTCCCTGATCTCCTCGCAGTCGTTGTAGCACAACAGCCAATGATCTCTCGACATCAGGATGTCCCTCAGGTTCTCGTGGTCCTCCTGCTGGAAGTGGCGGTCCCCACGGTTCCCGTACAACCTGTCATCGATCAGATAAGGGGGATCGGCGAAGATGAAGGAATCCGGATGGGTGGCGATGCTATCCTCGAACCTCATCTGTCTGACCCATCTCAGGTTATTGCAGACGAAATTCCTGACCTTGGCCACCGAGTTCTCGTTGAACCTCGGGAATCCGGGAGACCTCCCTCCAGACAGCGTTGTGCCGGAGAAGCTGCACCTGTTCAGGACGAAGAACCTCGCCCCGACCTCGTACTCATCGAGGGATTCGCTCATTATCTCCTCCCTCAGCTCGAAGAAGCGATCGTTGTCCAGTGGCCGGAACTCCTCGATGGCATCGGCCAATCTGGACGGGCTCTCCTTCTCGCACCTCCAGAAGCAGACGAGGGGATGGAAGAGATCATATCCATACACGGGAATGCCCATGCTGTCCGCACAGGCTATCTCCACCGATCCTCCTCCGAAGAAGGGAGAGACGACGCTCTCCACCTCCCTCGGGATCAGCGGAAGTATCTGGCTGATCCCTCGGCTCTTTCCACCAGGATATCGCAGTGGCGACTTGCTGAGCATAGATCTGACCTTGTGGGAGTTTGACTGCGGATCGTGTTCCCAAACCTTATCCGCATTTATCAGGGGATGCTCTTCATTCTTCGAATCGTGTTCTCGGGACGTTTGGGGTTCGGCTTGAGTGGTCCGACGGGTTTCCTGTTGGGGTCCCCGTAGAGCGGAGGCTCGCCGATGTTGCCGCCCAGGGACGGCTTCTCATCGACCTCCTCGGAAAGAACTTCCTCCTCCTCCTCCTCCGGTGGTGGTGGTGGATAGTAACCAGCCTGAGACATGACGATGCGGTCCAGCTCGTCAGCCATGCGATGCTCGCCCTCGATGTCGAGGATGGATGCGATCCTCAACAGCCTGTTCATATCCCTCTCCTCGCACCGATTCCGGGATAGGCCCTTTGGGTCGCCGAGTTGGGAGATGCAAGGATGTGATTCACCATCTCGTCTGCCTCCTTGCTTATTTCCCGCCCTTCTTCCGAGAGGGGATCTGATAGTGTCTGTATCCTGAGCAACTTCTCGAGGAACCACTTCTGTCCAACGCTGACCATGATCTCTGATGCCGGCATTTCCAATCACCTCGATGATAAGGATTCATCGAAGGTGGTCATCATACCTTCATATCGAGGTTGCCCCCAATGTTGCAATCACCTTCCGCAACCAAGAAGAATTCGATCCTGAAGGCCATCGTGGCGAAGGGGAAGTGGGCCGACCAGATCACGCCCGCCAAGATCGAGAATCTCCAGCTGACCGGGGACATCCTGCTTCTCGGCAAGTTCTCGATGGATTCTCTGTCCAAGAAGGTTGACATGAGGAGTCACGATCTGTTCGACAAGGATTCCATGCTCGGCATCTTCATAGCGAGGATGTGGACGGAGATGCATGATGATGGGATCGGGATGTTCTTCGACGAGAATGGCTTCGGAGGGATGGTCGCTCCCATCGTGCGCCAGAAGATCTTAGACGAGGAGGGGAAGAGGATCGGGACCACCGTCTCGACCGATCATGATTCTGGCACCCTCTACGTCGCCGTCGAGATGGTCGGCAGCGCCGAGGAACTCGAGGAGTTCGCAGGGGAACGCCTCCTGTGGCCCGACATCGTCATCCGAAGTGCCAGGTGTCCCAGCTGCGGGGTCATGTTCGATGATGGCAATGACATCTGCATTCATGTGAGAGGCGGAGGCGTCAAGCCCATCGTCAGGGGATATGCGGAGAACATCACCCTCAGGACGGACAAGCCCCACATCGATGACATCGAAGCGATGTTTCTCGAGCAGGAGGAGTTCCTGGATCTCCAGCCCGTGATCATCCCAAACTCGTCACGCAGGATAAGCTCTGGCATCGAGCTATTCAGATTCATCATCACGGACGATATCGGACTGAACCTCCTGAAGATAGGCCCCAACATGTGCGTTCCCGGAAGGGAGCTCCTCCTGTCTGTGGATGAGGTCGAACAATGGGTGGATGCCGAGGATTACAAGGAGGGCCACATCGTCTTCCTCGGCACCGTCAATGGGAACACCTCCAAATCACTGGTCGAGGACATGATCATCAAGAAGTCCCCCAAGATGAAGGAAGAGGAGCCAGAGAATGTCGGAACAACAGAATTCGAGTTCCCAGAATAGGCACATCGCATCCTTGGAACTGAGGAACTTCCAGCTTCACAAGGATACCAAGATCGAGTTCTCGCCTGGCCTGAACATCATCCTCGGCAGCAACAATCGTGGCAAGTCGACGATCATGAGGGCGATCCAGTACCTCGTCACGTGCCGTCCGACGACGGAGATCGAGGGACTGACCAGGTGGGGGAACAATGCCCTGTTCATCAAGCTCACGATGAGCGATGGATCGTGGGTGATCAGGGAGAAGGGCAAGGACATCAATCAGTACCAGGTCTACGATGCCCGCAAGGGCGGAGATCCACTGAGGCTGTCGGGCTTCGGGATGTCCGTCCCCGAGCAGGTCGAGGAGACGCTCGGGATGGGTCTCGTGAGCTTCGGGAACAGGAAGAACGTGTTCCTCAACTTGTCACAGCAGGACGAGGTCTTCCTCATCGGAGAGGGGGAGACCGAGATGGCGAGATGGATGTATTCCATCACCAACCTCAATGACATCCGTGGGGCGATGGATCAGATGACGAGGGAGTGCAGGACGCTGGGAGATCAGGTCAAGGATTCCGATGTTCGGATCGATGATCTCCAGAGGAAGATGTCCGGGATGCCGGACCTCGACATGTTGATGATGGCCCTCCAGTCCGACGAGGTGATCAGGGATCGTGTCTCGGAATCCCTATCCGAGGTCAGGGAGATGGATGTCCTCCTCGATGGGATGATGTCGTTGAAGAGGAAGGCGGTCCCCGTCAAGAACAGGATCGATGTCCGCAGGACGCTGTTGGCGGAGGTGACGCCGTCCCTGACATCCATCGAGGATGATGCGGATGGCCTCCGTGAGCTGATCCGGCTCGACGAGAGCATCGGCGAGATCGAGGGAGACATCTCCGAGATCAGGTTCCGTGATAGGTCGCTCGTCCAGAAGAAGAGGATCGACATGTCCGGCCCTGCCGAGGAGGCGATTCGACTGGAGGACCTGCTCGATGTCCTCGCCGCCATCGAGGAGACGGAACGAGACATCGGGACCGGGATGTCCAACATTGCGGCGAGCGAGAGGGTGAAGGAGAAGGTCGTGGAGGAGATAGTCGATCTGGAGAAGGAGATGTTCGGCGACGATCTCACCTGTCCCCTCTGTGGTCAGGTCGTCGGAGAGGACCTCGCCGATCACATCGTCAGGGAGGCCGAATGATATGGATAAAACAACCACTGATCGCATCATCAAAGTCATCAAGATGCTCGATGAGCTGCAGGTACTGAATTGGCACGAGCGCCTCGAGGAATGGGATGAAGGAGAGGCATTGGATTACTACACCTTCTGCTGTCATATGGACCACGGCTCTGGGCATTGGGACAAGCGCTTCATTGCCATTCACTGCATGAGCTCGCTGTTCACCATCAACTTCTGTGGTGAGCTGTTGGTGTCTTGCGATGATGGGGAGCTGCATCGCTATCTCGGTTCTGCTCTGAGGTACAAGGGCCCCATGTACGAAGTTTTCGTCCTGGATGCTTTTGCCACGTTTTTCGGCGAGAAGAAAGGCTGATCTGATGAGGTCATCGACCACCGGCGTCTACGTTGCCGATCCGCACTTCGCAATGGAAGTTCCGGCATCGAGGATGGACGACTACCTCGAGGCCGTGGGGAACAAGTTCCTCGAGTCCCTGTACATCACCAGGGATATGGGGATCGATCACTACGTCATCCTCGGGGACCTGTTCAACAAGGCCGACACCCCCGGAGCCGTTCGCAACAGGGTCATCGACATCCTGGCCAGGGGGAACGATGGAGCGCCGTGGCCCTTCAGGGTGATGATGGTCCTCGGGAACCACGACATCTTCGGGCACAACCGCCTGACGATCGAGAGGACGGCGGCCGAGACGCTGAACAAGACCGGCATCATCGACATCTTCGACGAGGACGAGGGGCTCGGGATCTACGCCGGTCACTACGAGATCAACATCGAGAGGAAGACCCATCGGAGCGAGATGCCGATCTGGGCGGTCCACTCCTACATCGTCCCCGCCCCCTTCCTCGGCCCGCACATCCTCGTGGACGACTTCGTGGTGTCCGAGGGAACGAGGCTCGTCATCTCCGGTCACTGGCATGAGGGATATCCACCCGTGAGGCGCAGGGATGGGGTCACGTTCGCAAACCCCGGCTCCCTCGGGAGGACATCCATCAAGGATGCGTCGCACCCGGTTCAGATCGCCGTGGTGTCGAGGGATGGGGATCGCATCGGCGTCGAGTACATCCCCATCAAGAGTGCGAAGAGGCCCGAGATCGTGTTCGACATGAGGAAGGGGCAGCCCACCAACGGCAACAGCGCCAAGGGATTCGCCGCATCGGTTCAGAGCGCCCGCTCCACCATCGAGAGGGGGGCGGATGGCATCGACCTCGTCCACCACTTCGCAGAGGAGGACGAGGTTCCTCGTCGCATCGTCGACGAGGCAGTCAGGCAGATCATATCTTTCAGGGAGAAACCACAATGAGTGACACGACGGATCGCAAGAAGAAGCTGCAACCGCTGCTCTCACGCCTGAAGGGTCTCCAGCAGGAGAGCGCCAAGGCGACGGAGCAGCTCGCATCCGATCAGGGCATCATGCTCGCATACGAGGCCGACAGGGACCGCAACTACGCCCGGTGCAGGGAACTGGGGGTCGAGCCGGATGATCTCAGTGCCGAGATAGACAGGAGGCTCTCCTCCATGGACACGGACATCTCCCGCCTCGAGGCGAGGTTCAGGACCCTGTCGGAAGCGGAGGCCAAGAGTGACGACGACTGATGTCAGCAAGAGGCTCGAGAGGGCGTCATCCGCCATCGCAGCCGAGAGGAGCAGCATCGACCTCCAGCGAGGAGTGATGCGCTCGACCAAGGCCCAGATCGTGGATGAGAGAAAGCGCCGTGACGAGAGCTCGGATTCCCTCGACATCAAGCAGAAGGCGAGGGACTTCCTCTCGTCCATCCTCCGGAGGACGGAGAGTGACATCGAGGAACTATTCGGCAGCATCGGGACGGAGGCGATCGGATTCGTCTTCAGCGAGGATAGGAAGCTGAGATTCAAGTTCGAGCCGAGGGCCAATGGGATGGGCGTCAAGATCAGGATCGTCAAGCCAGATCCGGAGGGGGATGGGGAGATAGAGATCTCGACCTCGTTCGAGGGCGGGGGGATGAGGGATGTTGTCGCCCTGGCGCTCAGGATAGCGATGATGGAGCTCTATGTCCCCAGGCAGGATGGCCCCATCATGTTGGACGAGACCGTCAAGTCCCTCGCAGATGACGAGGCCGTCCAGGGCGTCGGTGAGTTCCTGAAGAAGGTCTCCGACGAGATGGGGCGTCAGATCATCGTCATCACCCACAAGAGCAAGCTGGCATCGTATGCCGACAGATCCTTCATGTTCTCGATGAATCCAGATGACAGCACGAAGGTGAGGATGATCGATGGCCAAGACGAGTCCTGAACCACATGTCCTCCCCGAGAGCATCGTCAAGATCGCAGATGACCTGGCCGTGATCGTGGAGAAGCACTTCGCCGATCATGGACGGAAGGCTGCCGACAAGCCACGGGTGGGCCCCAAGGTGGTGGACTGGGAGCAGATGATCGGGGAGAGCAGGCCGGCCGATGTCGAGGAGTGGTCGTGGAGGGATCTCGCCACGTGGTTCTCGGCCGAGTGCAAGAGGCGGTTCGTCCCGTTCGTGCTCAGGTACGAGCGGGACATCGGCATCATCAAGGAGATCCACTCCGACCTGACATCGGTGGGGAGGAATGCCAAGTCCGACGTGAAGGGGTTGATCTCCTGGGCATTCGAGAATCAGGATGTGATCCTCGAGGCCGAGGGATCGTTCACGCTGAGCTCGATCAGGGGTTGTGTCAACCTGTATCTCCAGAAACAGTCCGTGAAGATGATCGAAGGGGAGAGAAGTCTAGGAATTGATCTTGTCAAGGAGATGAAAAGGGAGTATGGTGAGAACAAGACCGCCGGCGTGATCAGGAAGTATGGCATTCCGCTCACCGCCGCCCTGTTCCGGAAGCTGAAACCGGACTACCCACCGGAGAGGATCATCGGGGGGATCGAGGAGAGACTGAGGGGTTGGCTGGAGGAGGACGGTCTCGAGAACATCCAGGATGTGGCCAGGAGGAGCATCACATCCTCCCCATATCCGGATTGGTTTCCGCTGCTGGATTGGAGGAAACTGTTCGCACCGATGTGGAAGGAGTCCTTCTCCACCTCCAGGGGCTGGTGGGATGAGGAGGACCACGACGGCAGACCATACTCCGAGTACGATGCATTCAGAGAGGATCGTGATTGAGATGCCCAAGGATCCGGAAGAGGTCAACGAGGACATCGCCAACGGAGATGAGGAGGAGGAGATCTCCATCCTGACGACCAGCGATGACGAGTCCCGCCAGAACCTCGATGTCGTCATGAGAAGTCGCACGAAGATCGTCATGGTCCCGACCCTCGAGGAGAGGCGATTCCTGCTCACCCTGCTGCAGTTCTGTGACGAGAAGAAGCGCAAGCTCGTCACATGGAGTCACACCGCCGGGGCGGTCGTCATGCTGTCTCACGACAGCAACGGCAATGAGCTGGCGAAACCCACCATGTGGTCTCCGGTGGATTTTCTCAAGTATGTCGCCGAGGACAACAACCTGCCGCACCAGGGAACGGCGAAGAAGAGATTCGGAGGGGGTGCCGTTTATGTCATGTTCGATCTGCCGAACTGGTGGCCCGCAACTCAGGGTGGTGGTTGTGCCATGCAGGACTCGGAGATCAAGACCCTCAGGTTACTTCGTGACATCGTGTCGGGGACGAAGGAGATGAAGGGCAAGCAGATCTTCATCGTCTCTCGGGATGCCT
>Ga0315293_10004237_pt1 | contig 13694 bp, 10 predicted proteins | sample YL17G13_20_MG_FD_203071 | JGI IMG/M metagenome (GOLD analysis project Ga0315293, IMG submission 203071) | Sediment microbial communities from Yellowstone Lake, YNP, Wyoming, USA - YL17G13_20 | ecosystem: Environmental > Aquatic > Freshwater > Lake > Sediment | place: USA: Wyoming | collected... | reverse complement strand
ACGATCCCGAGTTTTTTCATGCCTTTCAGTTTCCCGCGGTAGTTCTTCATGGTGTTAGCCAGCCCTTTGATCCGCGAGGCCAGCTTGAGGGCGATGCCGCCGTCCGCGGCGCCCGCTTTCTCCATGAGGTCGATCTGCCAGGCGTACCAATCGGCCGCCCAGGGCATCCGGGATTCCTCTTCGTAGGCCATATAGCTCGCCGTGTAGTGGCGGTAGGTGCGGCCGGGATAGCCGAGGAGGAACACGAAATCGCCTTCGGCGACGCCGCGGGGATCGATCTTCAGGAACCGCTTCGGCCTAAACGGGACGTTCCGAGGCGAATAATCCGCGGGCGATCCGTCGGGGGCCGCGTAGGCCCTCAGGAACGAGAAGTCGCCCGTGTGGCGCGGCCACATCCAGTTGTCGAACTCGCCGCCGAACTCGCCGATGGCCCGGGGAGGCACATAGACGAGCCGGATGTCCTTGAGATAGGTGTAGATGAAGAGGACATAGGTCCGGCCGATGAACATCTCAGAAACCTCGGCCCTTTTGCCCTGGTTCGTCTTTTCCGTTTCGGCCACGATCTCCTTGATTTTCCTCTCGATGGATTTGGTCCGGTCGGCCAGAGACATGTCGGGCCGGACCGCTCCCAGGACTTCTTTGGAGACATCTCGGAAGGATTCGGTGATCCGGGCCGTCATCCCCCTGGCCTGGATCTCCTCGGCCTTCGTCCGAGCCAAGAATCCGTTCATCAGGTAGTCTTGCTCCTTCGTGCTGGCTGCCTGGACCGCGCCGAAGGCCACGTGGTGGTTGGTCACGAAGAGACCTTCGGGTGAGACGAACGAGCCGGTCGCCCCCACGCTGACAATGGCGTAGATCAGGCTCGGCCTGTCCGAGGCGTAGATCTCCTCGGGCGCAATCTCCAGACCTTTGGAGCGGAGGTCGAGCTTCATAAGCTCGCTGATGGGATACATGCCCTCATCGGCCGGGAGGCCGAGCAGGACCGGGGCGATGAGCAAGAAGGGAAGAATAGAAACCAGGATCCGCTTTTTCATTTTTTCCCCCTCTGCGTTATCGGTGGAAAACCAAATCCGGAAGCGATGACGAAAGACGGCATTAATCCGCCAGCCCCCCCGTGGACTCGCCCTTGACGGTTTTAACACCCGCTTCGGGCAATGACTGATGGGCCTCGGAAGCCTGGACGTGCTTGGCCACGATGCCAGTCGTCCTGCCGACCGCCAACTGCTCGAAGAGGAAGGCGAACTGCTTCTCGAGGCTCGCTCCGATGGCCGCCAGGGCGGCTTCAGGCAACGTCCAGAACTGTTTCTTGAACGGTCCGACGGCCTTCTTGCGGGTTTTATAAAGGAACTGGGCCTCGGTGTCCTTGGGCTTGCGCTCGCCGGCCGCGTTCACCATGAGCCATTCGGAAATCTCCCGGCGGAGCGCCTCGGGGGTAGCCTCGTGGTCCATGACGAGGGACTGGAAGGCGGTGGCCAGGTGAACCTCGCAGGCGCCGGCCTCGACGAACTTATGGAAGGCGGAGTCGGGCAGCGTGCTCGCCCCGTGTTGGACGGCCCCGCCCATGCCGTACTTGCTGCGGGCTTCCTCGCTCAGCTCCCTGAGGACGTCGAAATCGATGGCCACTTGGGCCAGCGTTCCGTCGGGCAGAACCACCCCGCCGTGGCTCGTTCCCGTCTGGACGCTGATCTTACTGATGCCGGTGACCGGGCCGCGCAGGGCGTCGTAGCCTTTCATGAAGGCCCCGAGGTCTTCGGGCGAGCTGTTCTTCTGGCCCACCTCCCCGATCTCGCCGCCCACGGAGATAGTAACCCCGTTGGGCTCTTGGGCGCGGATGAAGCGGGTAAGCTCGGCACAGAGCTCGAAGTTGAGCTTCTGTTGCTCGTCGAGAGACGGCTTGGAAATGTCGACCAGGGTCGATGTGTCGATATCGATGTTGTAGAAACCGGCCGAGATGGACTCGGTGATGAGCTCGCGGATGGCCTTGAGCTCGGCCTCCGGGTCGGCGGCATATTTCTTGGCGCCGGCCTGAAAATGGTCGCCCTGGATGAAAACCGGCCCGCGGAAGCCCTCCCGGACGGCCGCGGCCAGGACGGCGGAGACGTATTCGGCCGGGCGCTGGTCGGTATAGCTTATCTCGGACCTGGCGATCTCGAAGATGATGGCGCCGGCGTCGATCTTCCGGGCGGCCCGGAAAACGGCCCGGGCGGAATCGTAGGCCAGCATGCGCAGGTTCACGGCCGGGATCGTGAACGTCCTGGCGATCTCGCCGCGGCCGCGGGCCGCGTAAAGCTCGTGGATGGAGGCCGGCCGAATGCCCAGGGCCTGGGATATCTCCCAAATGAGCCAGCGGGCGGCGGCCTTTCCAGCGGCCTCGCCGAAAACGGCCTCGCGGATGAGGCCGTCCATATGGGACGAGATCCGTTCTCTGTTCCTGACGATCACCCGGTCGTCCCGTCTTTCGACAGATCCCGCCAGCGATCCTATCAAGCGGTCGAGTGCATTCATCGCCATCTTCGTATCTCCTTAATGAAGGTGAGTTCCTTCGTAAAGGCCCAGTATAGCAAAAAGACGCAGATCAATAAAACCAATAGATCCTAAAATCAACAATTTCGAAACCGAGATGAACCGGGGTTTCTCCGGATCCTGGTCCCGGCCCTGCTCGAGAAAGACTTGTACGGATACTCACTAGTCCGCACGATCCTGGAGCTGGGATACGAGGTCACAGGCTTGACTTCACCCGTGAGGGGGCATAATCTCCGGGTGTGAGCGGCAGATCCGCCTTCAGATTCAGAGATCAACAGCCCGGGGCGGCCATGATAACCGAGATCGTTTCGCTCATCCTCTTGTTTTTTCTGGCCTGCAATTTGAATGCCGCCGAAATTCGATTTCACCTGCCTCTTCGAATAACGACTGAGACGGCCGCATACGAGCCCCCGGAGACAGGGGATTTCCAGCTGGTTATAAACGGCACCTCTAAAGACATCCTGGCGGTCAAAAGAAAACGAAAGTCCCTCGTTCTCAAGCCCGACCTGGGACGGGAATTCATCCTCTCTTTCAGGCTGTCTAAATACGGGTCGGCGGTCGAAAAAGAACTGGCTTACTTTATCACGGAAATCCTGGACACCTCCGATTCTCTGTATCTGCTGACTCCCGGCCGGCTTTACCGCCTGGATGTCTCTGCCAACAAAGGGAGCCTTCAGCGACAGATCCGGGATCTCTTGGAAAAGGATTGCCGGATATTCATGAATGAACGAATGATATCCGAAGCCAGCCTGAGAAGTCATCTGGAAGGGCTGAATAGCGTCTTCCTCAGTGATGATCCTCAAGACGTTGGCGCCTATAAAAAAACGAGCCTGTTCCTGAATGTTTTTCCGGGGGAATTCATCCGCCACCAGAATCTTTTCCTGCTGCCCGACCCGAAAAGATACGAGCAAGTTCTGGGTCAATTCGGGTCCGGCGAGGGTGAGAGATGGTGGATCCATTTCGAACAGCATCAAGATGCCGGCTTGTATCAGAAAATTCAGGCGATCATCAAAGATATCGATCGCTATATCTCACTTCTCGGCCTCGGCCAGCAGAATCTGGCTCTCGTCTTGAAAACGGGCCTGACCCGACTGGAAAACATTCTGACTCTTCCCGATTCTTTTCCTTCCGCAGAACTCGTCGAGGTTCTTGCCGCCAACGAAGTGAATTACAGCGTCGTCTTTATTAAAAACGATGGCGTCCAAGAATCGAACTTCGCCCAAGCGCCGTTCTTGAACCTAGAAGCTCTTTACGGCGAGGTGGCCAAAGCCGGCGGCGGCGCGGCTGTAAACGCCGGGGCGGACGAACAGGGTCTGACGAAGATTGTCAACCACGTTGACGAATATTACGAGCTTGCCTTCGGCTGGGACGGCCGTATCGAAGATATCCGCATTCAGGTGCTCTTCAAGGGACGGGCGGACGGCCTCCGGTACGCCGGGCGTCTGACCAAGGCCCAAGTGGATTCACGCGTTCAATTCTTTTCCCGGGAGAAAGTCAGGATCGATGATGTCTCCGTGTCGGCGGGCAGGTTGAGCTTTGTCGTTGATGATTTTGAGCGGAAAAAAGAAAAAGATTACGGACTGCTCAAGATCCGGGTGCTTCTGCTTGATGACAGGAATCAGAGCGTTTACCATGAAGAGAACACGCTGCGGGCGACGAAGGAGAAGGTGTGTGTTTCTCTCCCTTTTCCCGAAGAACTTAAGGGGACCTTTCAGCTCTCGATCACGGCCTTTGACCTCGTCGCCAACCAGCTGACCGCAGAGGAAAGGCAGATCGACTTGAAGTAGCTCCGGCTCCTGGGCGAAAATGGAAGAGGTGCTCGGAATGATCAGATGCGGTGCGTGGGTCCTTTTTGCCTGCCTGACATTCCTGATTCCTAATCCCGGGAAAGGGGAGACTCCGGACCTGGAAAAATCGTTTTGGCGGGCGGATTTTGCTTCCGTCGTCACCCTCCTCGAGAAACGGGACGAAAAAGCCCTTCCCCCGCAAGACAGGCTTCTCTGGATCGAATGCCTGGCCCGGACCGGACGGAGTGACCTGGCCGAGGAGAAGCTGCGCAGACTTGCCGCCGGTCTCATTCCCTCGAGTCCGCTTCTTGCCGCCGAAGCCCATGTCTATCTCGTCCAGGGGCGTCGGGAGCAGGCGGAAAGGGCCGTCGCCGAAGCGTTGGCTTTGGAACCCGTCTCAGAAAAGGCGGTTCTGGCCCGGGTGATATTGTCGCTCTTCTCGAGGGATTTTGCAGGCGCGGAGCGATGGTATAGGAGACTGCTGGGGATGATCCCGGAATTCCGGGAATCCTTTCTGGTCTACCTCGTCGGGCTTGAAGTCTACTCTGCCCGCCGGGATGCGCAAACACTCCGGCGGTTGTACGACGAACAGGCGTCGCAGTGGAAAGACCGCGATAAAAAATACGCGGATAGCCTGAAGAGAAACGCCCGTCTTTACCAAAATGCTTTGAACATAAGTTTGTTCAGCGCGGCCGGCCCCCCGGCAGAGTGTGTTATTCCTTTCGCCCGGAACCCCAAAGATCGCCGCTCCAATATCATCCTGGTTGAAGCCAAGGGATCAGAATATCGGGTGCTCTTAGACACGGGGAACCGGGCGGGCTGGACGATCCATCACCCTGGATTGCTCAGGTATTTGAAATCTCAACAAGGAGGCCGGATTTTCTCCGAGATAGGGACGCAGGCCGGCCTGCTGGAAGGGTCTTCCATTTTCACGAAAAAATTGGAGAGTGAGGCTCTCAGCCTGACAGGGCTGACCGGTCTTTATGTCCCCAAGCCGCAGCCGGATTTCTACGATGCCAACCTGAACCCTTCTTTTATCCGGAACCGCGTTGTCTCCCTGGATTATGTCGAACGGCAGCTTCGACTGAGTCCTCCGGGGATTTCAGGGCTAAATCTTGCCGTGACAACGATGGAGGACGGCGGGAGAATCCCTTGGTTTGGCCATAGACACGTTTATGTCCCCGTGAAAGTGGGAGGTCAGGAAGGATTGGCCCTGATAGAAACCGGAGCCAAGGATATTTCCTTAAGGCTGGAATTCGCCCGGAAACTCGGGTGGCCGCTCACCGCCAGAACCAGGTACCTCGCGAACGGCGAGGCGGTCTCCTACCATGAGACACCACTGAGAGTTACGCTTGGACCGTTCATCTTCGAAAGAGACGCGGCTGAAGTCTGGACGTTTCAGCAGCTCATGGATCCCCTTTCCGGGTTGATACCCGACGTGGTGATAGGGCCGGAGGCCCTGGCCGGATCTTTTATTCTGACGTTTGATCCGTTCGAGAACCTGGTGCTCCTTGAAAGGCGCGAATCTCCCGTCCTTCCCCGTTCGAGGTAGAAATCCAATAATTCATGCCGACGATCCTTCTTTATTTCAGGAGGATGAGAGAATTCGAATCGGCGACGACAACGAGCGGACCGTTCAGGGCGACGGCCAGCGCTTGGCCCGGCGTGTCAAACGAGGCTTCGAGTTTCGGCGCGGCCGGGTTGCCGATCGCGATTTTCATGACGCCCGCGTTCCCATCCGCGACATAGGCGGTGTCGCCGCTGATCACGACGGAGCTCGAAAAGTCCCCGGACGGGAATGAACCCCTGACCTTGGGCGCGGCGGGCTGTCCGATATCAATAATCTGAAGGCCGGCCGGCCCCGAGGCCACATAGGCGAAACCGCCGCGGAGGGCCACGCCGCAGGGCTCGCCGTTAAGCTTCAGTGAGGCAATCAGAGCAGGTGCCGCGGGCTTTCGGATGTCCAGGATGTGGAACCCCGTATCGCTGTTTGCCAGATACGCGTAATCTCCCTCGACGGCCAGACCGTAAGTGAAACGCGGCATTTTATAGGAGCCCACGACCGACGGCGAGAGCGGATTGGTGATGTCGATCACGAAAAGACCGGCGTTGTCAGCCGTGATATAAGCGGTATTTCCCCGGACAACGATCGCGCGGGGCGCGCCCGCGGGAGAATTCCACATACGGGCGGCCTTAGGTTTGGCGGGGTCAGAGACGTCAAAAATCTTCACCGACCAGCGGTCCGTGACATAGGCGTAACGGCCGCCCACGGCGAGGCCCTGGACTCCGCGGAAGATGGTGGTCATCCCCACCGAATCCGCCCGAACCGGGTCGGAGAGGTCAACGACCTGCACACCTGACAGCTCGCCGACCGCATAGGCGTACCGGTCCTGGACCGCGGCCGCGACGATGGTACTGGGCGTGAAGAAAGTTCCGACGGCCGCGGGCTTTTGCGGTGCGGAGACGTCCATGAAGAAGAGGCCCGAGAAATAATCCACGACACAGGCAAGATTCTCTTTTAAGAGCACCTTCCAGCCTTCATTGTACATTGTATACTTGTTGGTCGAGACGACGACGGGCGCGGAGGCGTCGGCCACGTCGAGAATTTGAAATCCGCCGTCGTAAAGGCTGCCGGCGCAAAGGTATCTTCCGTCGACGGAAACGCTCCGGGCATAGCCGGAGGCGGTCAGCGAAGCCATCTGCCGCGGCGCGGACGGTGCGCTGACATCGATAAATTTGAGACCGGCGCTTCCGTCGGCGATAAAGGCATAATCTCCAGAAAGGGTGATCCCCTCTGATGTTCCGTCCGTGTCCAGAAACCCGACGGGCGCAGGCTTCAGCGGGTCTTTGACGTCGACAATCTGGAGGCCGGCGCTTCCGTCCGCGATATAGACAAGTTTCTCCCGTTGGACGAGGCCCATAGATTCACCGGGTGAGTCCCACCTTCCAGCCAGTTTTGGAGTTGCCGGGTCGCGGATATCGACAACGGCCAAACCCTCCGGACCATCAGCCACGAACGCAAAACCTCCGTCCACGGCGACATCCCGGGCGTCGCCCTCCGTGTCCAGGTTTCCTCTGAGGACGGGATTCTCCGGGTCGGAGACGTCGACGATGTTCAGCCCTTTATCGCCGGAGGCCACAAACGCCAGCGGCTCTTTGACTTCGATAGCGAACCCCCCGCCGAGATAGAGCTTGGAAATCCGGATCGGGTTTTTCAAATTGGAGATATCCAGGATGATAAGGCCGTTCATGAAGGCGCAGTAGGCGTGTTTCCCCTGAATATCGACATCGTGGGCTTTTGTCCACAAGGCGGATCCCACGAAGGAGAGAGTCTCCCTGTCCGGGCTGCGGCCGGGAATTCCCGGGAGAGCGCTCAGCAACAGAAGCAGAAAAAGAATGCCGATGACCAGTCTGGGTTTGAACATTTTCTCTCCCCCTGTCGCGGTCAGATCATGACGCCTTCGGTCCAGCCCAGCTTGATCAGTTCGATCCTGTTGAGGTCGCTCGTGCCGAGGCCGTATTTCGTGTCCGCGATCTGGATGTGCTTGGGGACGGGCGGCAGCTCCTCGCCGGGACCGAGTTCCTGGCGTCTCTTGGCCATGATCAGCCGCAGGCCGATCGTGTCCACGGCCACCGGGTCCTGCCCCACGATCAGGCCCTTGTAGTTCCAGACGTAGCGGCGGCTGAAATGGTGGGGGCCGCGGCCGTGGAACTGGGGCGTCAGGGCGCAGAGAATGTTCAGCCGGGTTTTGCCTTTGACCTGGGGCAGATCGAAGAGAGAGCCGAGGGCCGCACAACTATCGGGGTGATAGGCGTCCTGGGACTCCCCGAACATGATGTAATTCTTGATGCAGCCTGATACTCCGGCCAGGTAATGAGTCCGGAGGGGCCGGGTGTTGATCAGGGCCGTCGATTTCACAAAGATCGGATTCTCCCGTACGTTGTGGTCGTCGATGCCGATATTTTCCTCTTTGACGCCCGCGTCCAGCAGGCGGCGCTTGATAGCCTTTTCGACTTCCGGGGGCGTCGGCAGGTAGGACCAGACGTTGCTCTTGATGCCGACGATGTCTTCGGGCTTGACCAGCAAGCGGAAGGCCGCCGTCGGATCGCTCTGGTCGAGGAGCTTCATGACGGCCTCGTCCAGCATCTGCTGGATGACCGGTCCGTTGAACTCGGAGTTTTCATCCAGGGCCTCGGCATGGCGGATGAGGATCACCCTGGACTTGGGCGCCTCCAGCTGCGTGTTTCGGGGAAAGCCGACGGCTGTTCCCAGGACGGCGAAAGATGTGCCGCGGATGAAGTCGCGGCGCGTCATCGGAGATTTCATGTCGACCTCATTTTGGGGGAAACCGGATGGCGGAGCATAAGGTCTCCGCGTATTCTTTCGATGGTGCTTCGAAAACGACCGCCAGGTAATTCCTGTGGATGCGGGCCATGGTCCACTTCCTGTTTTCGGTCAGGGCCGCTGCGGCCGGACCGGCCTCCGGAAGATAGGCCTTGAGGAAGGACTCGCAAGCCGCCCTCGCCCGGTCTTCATCCTGGTAGCGGACGATAAGAAGATCCTCTGTTTCCGCCGGGCTCACTGCATATTCGGCGAAGACGCAGTCCGTGTCTTTCCCTAAACCCAGGATGTTCTCGCTGGCTACAAAAAACCGGTTGTTGAGGTTCAGTGCGGCGTGAAAGTAGCTTGTCCGGTTTTCCTTGAGGCCGGATTCCGGAAGGCATGTGAGGAGGTCCGGAACCGGGCCCGCCGGGCCGAGCAGGGGAGCGACGGCCTTCCCCAACTCGAGAATCGCCTTTTCCGCCCTCTGTTCGTCGCCCGCGGCCGTGATCGACACGAAGAAGCGGCCCTGCCGGAACCTCAGCAGGCCGTACCCGTATTCGGATTCCTGGCCGATTCCGGCCTCCGGGTCTTCCCGGTCGCAGGAAAAGATGCCGAAAGCTTCCCCGGGAGAGCCCATGTCGCAGATATCGAGGGCGATTTCCTCCCCAGATGGGTTCTGGTACTTGCGGACGAAAACGTTCCTGAAATCGAAACCCAGGTACACCTCGGCCCCCCCGTCCATGTAGTCGTAGATCGTTTTCCGGTCGTAGACCACGTCTTGATCGACGGACTCCCAATCAAGGATTTTTTTGGGAATCGACGGCGCCAGGTCTTTCATGTCCCCTCCGGCGGTTGAGATTGAGGTGATGAAAAAGAGCACCCCCACAGAAAATAATTTAAACAACCTCATCAACATCAACCTCGAGATCCTCATCCCGGTTCTAGTAGCAAATAATATTCAGAAAAATGGATTCTGTCAAACGCGGCGGCGCTAACTATTAAACACATTAAACCGAATTTCGGTCATGAGTTGCGTGACACCATTTCTTCCGTTGGGACCTGGTCCATCGGGATTCTATCCTCGAGCGATGAGAATAGGCAGGTGGGGGAGGTAACTATGAATCTGTGGGGACACCGGGAAACAGCCTTGACAGCGCTAATGGCATGACATTTAGCAATGCCAAGAGGTGCGCTATGCCCAAGGCTAAAATCGCGATATCTCTCGCCGAGCAGACGCTCGAACGCCCGGATCGTCCTTGCCGTGGCTGGGCCATTATTTCTTTTTCGGCCTGGCGATGTAGATATTGTCCTCTCTCATGGTGTTGTCGATCCTGATCACTTCGAAGCCGGCCTGGTCCATCTGCTTGACGAAATCTTTCTGCGTGGTGGCTTCGTCCTTGCTGTTCGATCGGTCCTTGTCGCGCTCAACAATGGCCAGAATCCCGTTCTCCTTGAGCGTCGGCAGAAGGTTTCGGACGAGCTCGATGGGCTTTTCAAGATGATGATAAGTGTTGGTCATGAAGGCGATGTCCAATGCCTTAAGGGGAAGTCTAGGATCCTCGATGGTCCCGAGGATCGTTGTGACGTTCGCCAGGCCCTCCTTCTCGCATCGCTTTTTGAGATGGTCGAGGGACGGGGCGTCGATATCGTTGGCATAGACCTTGCCGGTCGGTCCGACGGTAACGGCCAGCCAGACCGTCACCCGTCCCGTTCCGGCGCCGACCTCGCCAACGACCATTCCGGGCTTCACTCCGATCGCGTCGATGACTTTTTGCACGGGCTGACGTTCGTTGATCCGGACTTCCCAATTCTCGACCTGGACTTCCTTTGTCTGCCCCCAGACGAGGCCGGCGGAGATGACAACCGAGAGGATGATGGCGATAGCCGCGGTCATTGATTTACGCATTTTTTGGGGTCTCCTAAAAATAAAATAATGAGAGCCGGGCCTGCGCCGCCGGAAACTGCGGAGCAGATCTTTAAAGTGGTCTTCAGCATTGAGGTGCCACTTCTTCCTCTCGCTGTGCTTGCGCCAGAAACCGCACATCGTTGCCCAATCCTGCCATACATCGCCAGGGCTGTCAATCAAAGGGATAAGCCCAAAATTGCCGATAGGAAGTGAGCTGGAATTCCGGGTATCACCAGAAGTCGGCGTTATTTCTTGGGAAGAAAAATAAGCCGGTTCGGATAACCGGTGCCTTAGAAAAGAAGGGAAGTCCGAACGAGAGAAGGGAAGAAAAATGGAGTTTTAAAAAAAGGCTTGACATACTGTTTGCCATATAGTATAGTATAATACACATGATAACTAAGACATACAGTATAAGAGGTCAGATAATGAAGAGAGCAAGCCATGGATCCTGAAATCAGCAATTTCGAAACCGAGATGAACCGAGGATTCCTCCAAATCCTAGTCCTGGCCCTACTCGAGAAAGAAATGTATGGATACTCGATGGTCCGAACCATCCGAGAGCTGGGATACGAGGTCGAGGAGAACACTCTCTATCCCCTGCTCCGGAGGCTCGAGAAGAACGGCTGGATCAAGAGCAAATGGGACGTCAGCGAGGACCGGCCCCGCAAATTTTATTCCATCACCGACGCCGGCCGGGCCCTGAGGACCGAGCTTCTCGGCTTCTGGAAAAAACAAGACGAGATCCTGAAACATCTCATGAAGGAGAAGAGCTATGTTTGAAAAACTCGAAACCTATCTCGAAGAAATCAGCCATTTTCTTTCCGGCCGCAGGGAAAGGGAGGAGATTCTGTCCGAAATCAGGAGCCACATCCTCGAAAAAACGGAACAAGAGCACGGCGCAGTCACAGAGGCGTCGCTCGCCAAGGTCATCGCGGCATACGGTCCGGCCCGGCTGGTGGCCGAAAAATACTTGGACGGACACCAGATCATCGCCCCGGCCTTCCAGCGGCACCTGTTCCGATACACGTCGTTCTTGTTCGCCGTTCACTTCCTTATCACAGCGATCGCCGTTATCTTCACCAAGAGCTTCCTTGTGTTTCCCTTCCTCTTCGTCCCCCGGATGGGCATTTTCGAAGCCCTCTTCTACCTGCCCACGGCTTTCTTGTTCGACCTTGGCCTCGTCACTCTGATCCTGTATTTCATCACCCGGAGCAAAAAGGAGATCAACTTGCCCTGGCCTAGGTTCGCCGTCGATCTCGATGAAGTGAAACGCCCAAAGCGGCAGATTCTGTCCGTTCTGGGGCTCGTAGCGATGCTGGCCGGCACCGGCTTGACCCTTTTTCTCTACGTCCGGTATCACACGATTTTCTTTCTCAATCTGGACTTCCCGGAACCCAGGCTTCTCTTCACACCCGAGACCGGGAAATGGTTCTCCCTAGCCGTCATCGCGATGTTCGCCGTCGGAGCGGTCGCCTTGGGCGTCAAGTTTTTTACGTCTTCCCCTTGGGTCGACGTGGTCAAAAACGGGATCTCCGTGATCATCGTCGGGTTGCTGTTCCGCCTGCCCCTCGACGACGCCTTCGCCTTTTCCCCGTCTGCACGGGCCCGGCTCAGCATCAAGTATACCTTGATGGTCACCCTGTTTTTTATCTCTATCGGCGTCGTCGTCGACTTCATCAAGTCGCTTGTCCTGAGCGGCCGGAAAGGACTTGCGAAACGGCAGCAAGAGCGGTAAGGGGCAGGTCCATATCGGGCGGATACGGAGGGCCCGAGCCGTCGTCCGGCCCGGGGTCCGCAGAGGACGGAGTGCCCTGCGTCCGGGATCTATTGGGCGGAAGAACCTAAACGGTTTGAGTTTCCCTCCGGCGGCCAGCTAAAAAAAAGTCTTTTTACGTTTGGTGTGGATTGGGGGCATAGACGGGATAGAGCAATGACATGTTGCCCTTGAAAAGCGGGGCCTGATTCTATAGCATCATTAAGTCCCTCAGACAAGAACGTGATTTAAGGAGATCTGATGAATCGCAAGTCCCTGGTTCTGTCCCTGTCGCTGACCATGCTGGCCGTCCTGGGGTTCGTCGTCCACCCCGCGCTCTGCTCTCCCCCGCAGGAACCCGCGCCCGGAAAGGTGGTCTGGGCCGGAGTCCGTTCGTCCCAATACGGGATCAAGCCATTCCCCTCCCCCGAAGGGTGGCTGAAGGCGATGACGGCGATGACCGGCTATTTCGAAGGCTCGTCCCCGTGCGCCGTCTGGCTCGTCGGCCAGATGTCGAAGGAGCGCCGGGACATGCACCTTTTCTTCCCCGGTGACGGGAAACAATACCCGCACATCGAATTCAACGCCGCCGACATCCATGAGCCCTATCTCGCCGCCTTCGACAAGGCCGGGATCAAGGTCTTCCTCCAGGTCGAGTCCGCCGACGCGGACATGGGAACCCTCATCGACCTCGTCCTCGGCCGATACAAACACCACCCTTGCGTCATCGGCTTCGGCGTCGACGTCGAATGGAACAAGGTCGCCGACAAGCCCGGGACCGGGACCGAGGTGGACGACGCCACGGCCCAAAAATGGGAAGCCCGGGTGAAATTCCACAACCCCAAGTACAGGATGTTCCTCAAGCATTGGGACATCAAGTGGATGCCGATGACTTACCGGGGCGACATCGTCTTTGTCGACGACAGCCAGATCTTCAAGAGCCTCGACGAGATGGTCAACGAGTTCACGACCGGCTGGGCCCCGGCGTTCTACCCGAACACGGTCGTCTTTCAGATCGGCTACCGGTCCGACAAGCCCTGGTGGGAGACACTGAACAATCCCCCCAAGACGATCGGCGACGCCATCCGGAAGGGCGTCAAGCAAGACCTGGGGATCATCTGGGTCGATTTCTCGTTGAGGGACGTCATCCCGGTCGAATGACAACGACCATGAAGAACCAAGCTCTACAAAGGGCAGGGCGCCTCCTCGCCCTCTCCTTCATTCTTCCCTTCGGCCTCATGCCCGGAGCGGCGGGGGCGGAAACCCCGAACAGACCCATGGTCGGGGTCAAGATCTACGAATACGCGGAGAGTTTTCCCAAACTGTTCGAGGAGTGGCGCTCCCTGGGCATCAATACGGCCTTCGTCGGCGCGGCGCTGGGCGCCGACCCGGAATTCAAAG
>Ga0315293_10004236_pt1 | contig 13696 bp, 9 predicted proteins | sample YL17G13_20_MG_FD_203071 | JGI IMG/M metagenome (GOLD analysis project Ga0315293, IMG submission 203071) | Sediment microbial communities from Yellowstone Lake, YNP, Wyoming, USA - YL17G13_20 | ecosystem: Environmental > Aquatic > Freshwater > Lake > Sediment | place: USA: Wyoming | collected... | reverse complement strand
ATCTCGGGCAGGGTTGACAGGTAAAAACCATAGGCGGTGGCCCCCGCCAATAAAAGAAGCGCGGTAACTATATTTAATCTCCTGACCAGAAGTCCAAAAGCTTCCTGTCCGATCGCGGCTATCAACGTCCTCTCCACTCCGGCGGTGGCCACCATGGTAAAGATTAATTCAACCGTGGAATTGCGGAAGAAATTATCTGGCGAAACCCCGAACGCCGCCAGGGCCGAATCGTAAGCTAGATTAATGGGAAAGCCCGTTATCAACCCGAAGCCCAGCATGTTCCAGCCCTGAGGGCCAAAACTTGCTCTAATGTTCTGTCCAAAATTCGCCCCGAAGGTGGTAAAAGGATTCTGTACCGTTTGGAAAAAAGCATTGGCGGCAGAAGTAGAAAAAGCGGAAAGAGAGTGCATGGTGAAAAGGTTCAAGCCCAACCGGGCATAGGGATTTTCTATCCCTCCCCAGATTTCCTCCGCTGCAAAGATGGAAAGCAGGCCCAGAGCACTGTTAGTTCCCCAAGTGGCAAGGCTTAATCCCGGCGGCAGGATCAAGGTACCATATTCTGCCCGGATGCTTAAATAATCTCGATAGGCCTGGGTCAACATGAGGGTGGTAAGGTGGTCAAAGCGGGCATTGATCCTGGAAAGCAGGGCGTCCGCCTCATTAGCATAGTTGGGATTAACTTCCACCTGTTCGATCTTTATGCCGTTGGTTTCCCAGCCAAACTCATACCGGGCTACAAGGGTTTCCGGTCGGGTATCCGTGGCCGGCAGGTATAGTTCAAACCCAATGGCAGAGTTGGTTCGGGCTTTTAATCCTTCTAAGTTTGCTATGTCTCCGGTGGGTATAGCATAAATAATGGGTGGGGTTCCGGGCACATCCGGCCGGATCACGACCACGGTGCGGTGCTCGCCGGGATCCTGTGTAAGTTCTGCCAGGATCAGGCCCATGTCTTGTACGGATAATTCCGTGCCCGGATTGATAATGAAATTATCCACCCCTCTCTCAGCCAAGGCCTGGGCAAAGCCCAGTTTCTGGGCGGCATTCAAACCGGATACCCGGTCCATCTGGGCCAAAAGTTCCGCAGGGGGATTGGGTGTCTCAACGGGTGGAGGCATTCCCGCTGTTTCGTCCCATACCGGCGCGGGAGTTTCAGCTGTGACTGCCCCTTCCGGCGCAGGAGTTGCCGCCACATCATCTCCCAATGTTACTTCATAAGTTGTGGGAGGATCAGCGGTAGTATACTCCGGCTCTACTGGCTGCGCATACATTTGCATAGGATTATCGCGCCTGAATCGCTCAACTGTTGTCGCCAATTCGACTACTAGATCTCGGCCGCTAACATCACTCACGGCCCGATCCCCATTTATCAACATTAATGCTTCTGAATAGCTGTGTTTAAATTCTATAAAACCGCCTTGAAGTGAACAGTAATTATAATTATCAAAGAAACTATAGAGATTCACGATAGCTTGCGGAGAACTGGCCGATAATCTGGCATCCACCTCTATTCCTTGAATATATAGAAAGCCCCCCGGGGCCCTCGTCAAACTAATCTTGACCTGATAATATCCTTCTTCCGGAGTTAAGCTTAATCTTCCTTCCGAATTTGCATAGAGTATGGCTTCGTCTCCAGGATTTATACCCGAATGTAAAAGAGCATCCAGGATTGAATTGTTATGACTGAATATGGTCCTATCCACCTCTAAATTATTTGAGTCAAAAATAGCTTGGACGTCCAGCGGAGCACCGCCGGTTCTTTGACTGGGCGCTGTAGTTGAAGGAGCGGCTTCTCCTGGAATCCTCATATATTCCGTTCCATTTGTAGAATGATCCAATAAAATAATTTCTCCCTGGGCATTCTCAATAATGGTCAAGTGATCTCTGGAAACCCTGGGAGAAGACAAAACCAGGGTTGAGTCCTCGCTACGCCCCAAGGTCGCCCCATTATAAAAAGCAACCGGTGTTTCACTGCCCCTCTGAAGGTAGATCTGGGAATTTTCCCTAAAGAGGCGGACGGTTTCGCCTCCCATATAAATCATTATCGAATCGCCGTTTTCTAGAGGAATAGGTTGTGACATAAAGGTTCTTATAAACGGCCTGGCCGTCTCAGCGGCCGCTGAAGGTCTCCCCACTTCCTCTGCCGGTGGAGGCGCGGTCGTGGAATCAACAGGAGAAGGCAAATCTGGAACTGATGAACGAAACAAAGCAGGATGATCAGGATTGCTATGCACCTCAGCAATAAATTCCTGATAAGTTCTAACCATTCCCCGGATTTGGTCCGCCCGCGCGTGGGTGATCAGCCCTAATCTTTCCGCTTCATTGATACAATTGATAAATAAATCTTTAGCGGTTTGATCCGGCACCACATAAGCATAATGATATTGTGAAGGAATGGACTCTCCGGCGGTAGGATTGCCCTGGAGCACCACATAGAAGGGACCGTGTTCTCCCGCAGAATCAGCCGCAAGTCCACCCCCGCCATTTAAAAAGCCAAAATTTATATCCCCAAATTGTGGAGGACGGATTTCTCCATCCAAGGCAATGGACACCAAGTTTTGCAAGGCTAAAGGATTATGTCCCGTCCCGTGTGCCTGTATACTTCTCCCCACCTCAAACAAAGCCCCCTCCGCGCTGGTATCCCAACTGCCGGGTAAACCCTCAAATCCCTGTAAACTATAACCAAAGGAAGAAACTGGAATGGTCACACCTAATTCCGAGCTATTGCTTCCTATCCTGATCTCATACTCCCCGCCACCAAAATACAATCCCCCACCTGATGGCACCTCATTTCCTTCGCTAAAAACCCTGATGCCCTGATAACCCCCCTGGGTATATTCCGCCCGAAGCATGCCATTATACTCATCCACAAAAAATCTCAGGCCATCAACCTCAACCGGACTTCCCCTGCTAACTAACAAGGTTTGTCCTTGATAGGTGATCTCATAAGCCCGTAAATTAGGGGCGGGAAGTTCACTGACGCGCACCGGAGCGGAAACAGTAGAACTGCTTATCTGCAAATAGCCGGCGCCGTCACTTCTATATTCAGCCAGGATAACCCTGGTAAAAGGATCAGCGGCGGGGCCGGTTAATTTATAAACCGATCCATCAGGTGTGCTCTGCACCTGGAGAATCTGCCCTTCTGCCAGCGGCACCTCATAAATCCCGGTGCTGGTAACAATTATGGCGCGCCGACCTGCAGGAAGTGTGTCTAATAACAAAGCCAAATCAATCGTATCAAACGCCGCGCCGTCAGCTATGATTAATTGTTCTATCCCTTTGGTTTGAAGCACTTCAAGTAAGGCTGCAAATTCAGGTGTGCCTTGTGCCCCGCTAAATGTCCCGGAGCTTATTCTAACCTGATGCCCTTCCGCGCCGTAAACCTCAAATCCCTCCACCATTAGGTTCGCTCTCTGCGGATTGGCCTTCTTGGCTTCCTCCGCCTGGGAAATAACTTCACCCCTGGCCCGGGCTAAAGCAAACTGGGAATGTTGTGTGGGATCGTCATAATAAATCTCCACCATGGCTCCAGTGCCGGTGATGCCCGTAAAACCCATTTCTCCTCGAGGAACAGTAGCTAAATCTACCCCGCTATTCGGTGTATTAATGGGGTAATAAATAAATTCTCTATTAGCTGAAGTCCAGAAGCGCTCCATGGTCACTGCGGCCTCATCCACCCCTCCCCTAATCATCAAGGTCAGCTCGTCCGATCCCGACCCTTCATAACAACCTGCCTCAATACCTTCCGTAGTCTGGGCCACCACCCGGAGCCGCGCCTTTACAAGATCGACCATGACCACCCCATCCACCCCAAAGCCAAAGTATTGATGCAGGGCATTAATGTCTATTCTTACTATTGTGTAGGTTTCGCCGGATGCGCGGGCCACATCTAAAATCCCTCCCTCCCCCGCCACCGCCGCCTGGAAAGACGCATAGTCGGAATAAAAAGTTCCAATCCTTTCCGAAGGCAACGGGTCGCGCACCAATTCGGGATTGGCCAGCCGCGCTTCCGGGCTCCAATCATCTAAATAGGCAGTGCTGGCCACAAACTCCTGCCCCACCCGGCTCGCATCTCCGGTCCCTACCCGATAAACCTCTTCTTCCAGGGCAAATAAAATTTGTTCTTTAGAAGGCACATCCCCCGGAGCAAAACTTAATATCCCCCCGGCGGCTTCATTGGTAACTATACGGTCTGCTGGAATACTGGCTAGTGCAGGATCGTTTTGAGAATAAAATTTAAATATGTATTTATTGGTCCCATCTGCTTGGGGAATAATTTGCTCAAGGACCGCCACATGCGCGGCAAAATAACTCTGGAGCTCCTGCATTATAGCGGTATATTCTTCCGGACTCATGCCCGGAGGCGGCAGGATTACAAAATTCGGGCCTCTTCTTACTATTACTGCTCCGGGAAATCTCTCATGCACTACTTGAGATGCCGCCTCTAAATAACCATTCCCTCCAAAATGTGTAAATCTGGTATTTATGTCTCTTAGATGGAGATTAAGTTCCAACCAGCGGGAACCCGTACTGCCATATAATTCAACCAAACTCACAAAAACATCCGGACTATAGGAACCAGTATAATCTGTTGGGCTGCCGGCCAGGATGGATTGTTGCTGGATAGGAAGGGGACTGGTGTTATCTACCACTACCGATAAACCACCTGAAGACGAAGGAGCAGGATTAGGTTGAGGCGTATTGGGTTCAGGATTGGAAGTAGGCGAGGCTGCTAAAGCTTGCGCCCCTCCTAAACTAGGAAATATGTGAATTGCAGATGGTAATATTCTCATAATGGCAAGTTAACTTGCTCTATTATATTTATCGGGTTTTCAGGCCAAAAACTTGCGTGTTTTTAGTGGGAAGCTCGCTTGATCGCGGAGGCCATATTTGCGGCCAAAATACCAAGGGGTTCGAGCAGGACCAGATTGTGTGGACCAAAAGAATTTGGCTTAACACCAGCCAAAATTAAACATCCCATTCTCTCGTATTCTTCCACCGGTCTGGGGGGGAATCCCATCAGGGTTACGGGCTTGACCAGCACCGATCGGTAAGCGGCAAAATTAAGCTCATCCAGCCCTAATCCGGCAGCGTTGGCAGTAAAAGATTTGAACATATCATCGGGTTTATCTCCGGAGCAAAAAGCCTCATCTTTAGCGGTATCGGGGACATAAATTGACCGGTTCTGTTCCAGGGCTATCCTTACGATCGCGGCAAAAAGCTCGGGGGCCGGCTGACCGGCCAGCATCACCCCTACCCGATCGGGTGAAAATAATGCGCGCAGGTCGCCTTCAATGTGGGCAGCAATGCTTTCGGCACTTCCCAGTGCTAAAAGCCTTTCATAGCGCATACCGTGGGAAACATTGATCCTATGGATCAATTCACTTATCCGGCTGCGCTCGTTCGAGGAAAGCCCTCTGAGATATGGTTGCATACGGCGGGGAAAGGGAATTACATCTGCCCCTTTTCCCCCTCCATTATAGCCGCCGGCACCCGAACAAACAATAGTCATAACTGTATATTTATCGCTATATAGCTAGATTAATTTCAACGAAATTTTAGAAATTTGGGGTGAGGATTTATCTGATTTGAGATATACCTTGGCCTGGTTGTATATTGATCGGACCACCCGAGGCAGGCGGAGGGGATGCGGCTTGACCATTAAGCCTAAATCCATTATCCCATGATAAGGTTCTTGTAGTTCCGTCCGTTAATGCCAGAGGGACATTTAAGGGGATAAAGGCAATTGTAGTGTTATCTCCAGAATAAACACAAATTATTTCCAAATCCGGATATTGGTCTTCGGGATATTGAGCCCTTATCGCCGCTTGCACTCTGCTTTCCGCATCCTCCTGGCTTTCGCCATGACCTCGCGATACCTGATAATTATCGCTTAACATTCCTAAAAGAGTACTAACCTTTTCTGTTTGTCCGTCATTGTTTATATCTATTCCCAGATCAGTATTGGTATAAAGCATGGGCATGGATGAATCGGTTTCATCAGATTCATTAGGTTCAACCGCTGGAGGCGGAACCGGAACAGCACCAGGATGAGGATGGAGCACTATACCTCCTGCTGGGGATTGCGGCGACGGTTGTGGAGAAGGACAATTTGGTTGTCCATCCACTATTTCACAAGCTTGTCCCCCATTATTATCTAGATTTCTGATTCTCGGCGGGGGGGCGGGTGGTTGGGCTGTGATCTGCTTGGATGTGACTTTCATTGTTACCTCCTCAAATAAGGGAATGCGTACATTATTTATATCGGAATAATTAGAACCGAACTTGTGTGCTAAAATAGGGCATGGACCTTGAAAAACTGCGCGCTGAAATGGTGGAATTCCAACTTAAAGCCCGGGGAATAGCTGATCCGCGGGTGCTCACTGCCATGGGTAAAGTCGAAAGGCACAGGTTTGTGCCCGCCAATTTAATTGATTCCTCTTATGACGATTATCCCCTTCCCATCGGCGAAGGGCAGACCATCTCCCAACCCTACATGGTGGCCATCATGACCGAACTTCTGGAACTTAAAGGGAATGAGAAGGTTTTAGAGGTAGGGACCGGCTCCGGTTATCAGGCCGCCATCCTGGCGGAACTGGCCAAACAAGTGATCACTATGGAAAGATATAAAACACTGGCTGATAAAGCGCAAAAACTGCTTTTGGAGATGGGATATACGAATGTGGAGGTGCGAACTGGGGACGGAACAGAGGGTTATAAACCCGAAGCCCCCTATGATGGTATCCTGGTCACCGCCGCCTGCCCCGACATTCCCCCGCCTTTAATTGAGCAGTTGGCGGAGGGGGGAAGATTGGTCCTGCCCATCGGCGACCGCTATCTGCAGACCCTGACCCTGGTTAGGAAACGAGCCGGCAAGATCGATATCGGCCGGTCTATCGGCTGCGTGTTCGTACCGCTAATAGGTAAATATGGATTCAATATCCCTTAATTCGAGATTAGATCAGCCGCTGCCTGACATATTTGGTTTTATGACCAATACATGCTTATTTGAAGTGGGTAAAGGCTTTTCATCTTTGGACCAAAGTTCCTCAAAAAGCTTTTCGCCTGCTTTCAAACCTGTAAACCCAATTTGTATGTCTTTGCCGAGTTCCAGGCCTGAAAGATAGATAAGCTCTTTTGCCAAATCCACAATCTTCTTCGGTTCCCCCATATCCAAAACAAATATCTCTCCACCCTCACCCATCACCGCCGCCCGAATAACCAGCTGTACCGCTTCGGGAATGGTCATAAAAAACCGGACCGCCTCCGGATGAGTAACCATTAAGGGTCTTCTCTGAGCAATCTGCCGCTTAAAAAGGGGGATAACGCTTCCCCGGCTGTTCATAACATTTCCAAAACGGGTCACCATAAATTTAGTCCTGCCCCTACCCTGGAGAGAAAGAACTATCTTTTCCGCCTCGTGTTTTGAACGCCCCATCGCAGATGCAGGATTAACCGCTTTATCCGTTGAAATCAAGACAAAGCGATCAACATTAAATTTCAGTGAAGCCTCCGCAACAACCTTCGTTCCTAAAACATTATTTTGATAAGCTTCTTCCGGATTCTGTTCCATCAACCACACATGCTTGTAAGCCGCCGCGTGAAAAACAATGTGAGGGTAAAATTTTTCCATGATTTCCTCGATCCGGCCTCTATCACGCACATTGGCGATCACCGGAGTCAACTCAAAATCCGGATTTCCTTCCCGCAATTCAAGATTGATATGGTAAATACTGTTTTCTCCCTGTCCCAAAAGAACAAGCTGTTTGGGGAAGCACTTTGAAATCTGCCGGCAAAGTTCGGAGCCAATCGACCCCCCCGCTCCGGTTATTAGTACAACTTTTCCTTCCAAACCCGGTTTTATTTCCTCAAAATCAAACTTGATCGGCTCTCGATTAAGCAGATCTTCTTCTTTTACCGCGCGAATGTGATCGAGGGAAACCCGGCCGTCTATCAGCTCATAAAGGGAGGGCAGGGTTTTATACTTTACTTTTGCCTGCTTACAGAAAGAAACTATTTCTTTTATTGCCGCGCCCGAGGCGGAAGGAATGGCGATGATTACCTCATGCACCTTCTCCCTTTTTACAATCTCTGGAATATCTTCGCGCCCCCCCAAAACCTCCACCCCGCGGAGGAACATCCCGACTTTACCCGGATTATCATCTATCAAGCCCGCCGGATAATATCTGCTTCGGCGCCGCTGCATTTCACGCAAAATCGACTCCCCCGCATCTCCCGCTCCAACGATCAGCACTCTATTTTCCCCGTTCTCAGATTTTATTCCCGGAAAAACCTTTTCCCTTGCAATCCTCCAAACAAACCGGCTGCCGCCGATAAGAACCAGATTAAGCAGCCAGGAAATAAGCGCCACCGAGTGCGGATAACGCAGGCCGCTTAAAAAGCAGGCAAAAATAAAAGCCAGCAGCGACCCGATCGACACGGCAAAGATTATGGAAAGAAGGGCGCTGATGCTGGCATAAATCCAAATCCGATGATACAAGCCGAATCTTGAGAAAACCGCCAAGTTTATAAGAGTAACGGGGACGGCAAGCCACAAAGCTAACTTCAGATAATAAAGTGGAACGAAGCCGTCAAAGCGGATGAGAAGCGCCAGAAATACCGCCATATTTAAAATAATTGCGTCAACACAAACCAACAGCAATTTATGGCTTTTAAACTTTATCTTCATAAGCAGGAGAATTTTAACACATTATCAGATTCTAAGCGAACTACAACCGCTCTTTCAAATTCGCAACGATATACTCAATCTGTCCTTCGGTAAGATTATTGTAGAATGGCAGGGCCATGGTTCTCTCGGAAACATGCTCGGCAACCGGATAATCCCCCCTCCTGCAGCCAAACCTCTCCGCGTAAAACGGCTGAAGATGGATAGGGGGGAAATAACCGGCGCAACCTATGCCATTTTCCTTTAACTTTTTCAATATATCATCTCTCTGCTCTTTAGAATATTTATCAGCCAAAACCACCACATAGACAAACCAGCTCCGCTTGATCTCCGGCGAATCATAGGGCACACGCACACCCTCAACGCTTTTAAGTTTTTGATTATACATGTTTGCAACCTTTTCCCTTTTTCTTAGGATTTCTTCGATCCTTCGCATTTGCGCAATCCCTAAAGCGCAGCTTATGTCACTCAAGCGATAGTTATAGCCCAACCTCTGGTGCTGCAGCCAATCATCCTCTCCCTCCCGCCCCTGGTTTCTCATGCTTCTGCACATTTCCGCGATCCCCTGATCGTTAGAAACAACCACCCCGCCTTCACCGGTTGTAATCTGCTTGTTGGGATAAAAAGCAAAGCAAGCCGCATCTCCAAACGCGCCAACCTTGCTTCCTTTATACTCCGCCCCGAGCGCTTCACAAGAATCCTCAATCAATTTTAAATCATGCTTCCGGGAAATCCTTTCAAGCTCTTCCCAGTCGGCGGGAAGACCAAATATATCTACCGCCAAAATGGCTTTGGTTTTTGGTGAAATCCTATCTTCAATTTTATCAACATCGAGGTTAAAAGTTTGAGGATCAATATCGACAAAAACCGGCCTGGCGCGCTCAAACAAAATACAATTAGCTGAGGCGATAAAACTAAAAGGAGTGGTGATCACCTCATCCCCCTCTGCGATCCCAAGAGAACGGACGATAAGATGCAAGGCGCTGGTGCCGCTGTTGACCGCTACCGCGTACTTTACGCCAACATATTCAGCCATAACCTTTTCAAATTCCGGCAGCTTGGGGCCCAAGCTCAAATTCGGGGTCTTAAGCACCCCTGCCACCGCCTCAATCTCCGCCTCCGTGATATCCGGGCTTGAAAGGGGTATTTGCATAAAGCTTTGCTTATCCATATTTCCATCTGACAGCCAAAGCGATCAGCCCCAGCAATACACAAATAAGGTAAGTGGCAATAACCACTGTTTTGTAACCAAATACTTTATTCTTCCAAAGCCACTCATAAAAGTGATCCGTATCCGCATCAAAAAGCGGCCTTCTCTTTATGGCCCGCCTAAAAACCGCAAGCGAGGTATCAAAAATCGGGATTCCTAAAATAATTACGGGTATAAACAAATGTATAAAATCGCCGCTTTTTATGGTGCTCATCACCCCCAGCGAGGCCAAAACAAAACCCAAAAACAAACTGCCGGTATCGCCCATAAAGATCGAAGCTTTATGAAAATTAAATCTCAGAAAACCAAGACAGGCCCCCGCCAGGGCAGCCGCTATCAAAGCTGCCTGCGGTTCGCCGTTTCCCAGCGCCAAAACCATCAAGAATAAAGCCGCCACCGCAGAAACCCCGGCCGCCATCCCATCCATTCCGTCAAGCAAATTAACGGCATTCATGATCCCCACCATCCAAAAAAGGGTTAAAGGGATACTAACTATATCCGGGAAAAAGCCAATTTTAATTCCATTCCCGATCAAAACCATTGCCGCCAATACCTGACCAGCCGCCTTTGCCAGAGGAGAAATTCCCATAACATCGTCTAATAAACCAACTATCAGGATAATGCCCGCCCCGGAGAGCACATAAACCACGCTGGCATACCCTCTCCCCAGCAGCCAGAAAATAGAAACAGCAAAAGCCAAATAGATTGCGATCCCCCCGATTTTAGCCAGGGGCTCTTTGTGAAGTTTTCTGCGATTCGGAATATCAACAATTCTTGCCTGCACCGCGATGGTTCTGACAAAGGGCGTCAAAACCAGTGCAAGCAAAAACGCAACGGCGAAGGTATATAAATAAGCCATCAATCAGTTTTCTTTCTTTCCACAACCGTAATAGTTGCAAAATCGTAACGATGACCAATGATAACCTGCCCGCCGATGAAAGATGGCTTATTTTGTCTTTTTAACTCGGCGCAACCCGCCTCAATAAATACTTTCCCTCTGCCAAGTTTCACCTCTGCCCCAAAATACGCTTCCCAGCCCATAGCAGGTATTTCATCATCAGAAATTCTCAAGGAATAATTCAGACCGGCTCCAACGTAAATATTGTCATAAAAATAATAAATTCCATCTATACACAACGGGATATAATTGCGCCAGTTCTTTCCCCACTCCTCAGGCGGATAGACATTTTTGCTATCAGCAAACGCCAACCCAACCTTTAAGTAAGCGTCTTTTAATCTGGGCAAGCGGAAAGTTGTGTCAAGCCCAATGCTATACATTCCCGCAAAGAGCCCGCCGCCAGCTCCCACCGCCCCCTGAGTTTTTTCTGCCGAAAAAGCAAGTGAAGATAAAGCGAACCAGAAGATCAACCCGAAAATCTTAGCTTTTCTTATGGAAGACCCCCTTTTTATTTTATTTTACACCTTTAACACAAATTGTCGAGCTGGTTTTTAGGCACAGGCGGCGGAGTAGTGATAGAAAGCGGAGATGCCGAGGATGTGCCTTGGCCTATTCTTTTCTCATTACTATAAAGGCCCCAAATCCTCTAGCCCTCAACTTCCTAGCTATCATTTTAGCCTGGCTTAAAGAATCTGCTTCCCCGCCATAAACTTTCCACATTTTTTCATGGTAAACTATTCTGGATTCAAATCCTTCTGATTCCAACTGCTGAGCTAATCTTTCCGCTTTACCTTTAACCCTAAAAACACCCACTTGTGCTTTATATATACCCCTTATCTCAACAATCCTTTTTGCCGCGGGTACTTCAATCGTTGGGACTTTGCCCACAACCAAGACTCCAACAGTTGGAATTTTAGCCGCAGGGACTTCTTTTTCTTCTACAACCGTGATAATTGCAAGATCATAGCGATAACCAAGCATAACCTGCCCGCCGGTAAAAGATGGCTTACTTTCCCTTTTAAGCTCGCCGCAACCCGCCTCAATAAATATTTTACCTTCGCCAAGCTTTACATCTGTCCCAAAATACGCTTCCCAGCCCACAGCAGGCTTTTCTCCATCAGAAATTTTCAGGGGATAATTCAGGCCGGCTCCCATGTAAACATTATTATTAAAATAATAAATTCCATCAATGTATAAGGGGAGAAATCTGCGCCAATCTTGCGCCGGGCTTAAATGCTTGCTGTCTGTAACGACCAACCCGAGTTTCAGGTATAAATCTTTTAGTTCTGGTAAACGGAGCATCACCTCTCCCCCGATACCGTACATACTTGCAAAGACCCCTCCGTTGATACCAATCGAAATTTGAGTCTTTTCCAGCGAAAATGCAAAAGAAGAAAAAACAAAAACAAATAAGAGGACCAACCCGAAAATCTTAGCTTTTCTCATATAATACCCAACTCCCCCTATATTATAAACCTTTAACACAAGTTGTCGAGTTGGTTTTTAAGGGATCATTTGATCTGATCCGGCTCTCTTCTTTAATATATTCCAGACCACAGTTCGCACACTTACATTTTTCTTCTTCAAAAACAAGTTTTTTGCCGCACTCACAAACCCATCCCCGAATTCTGGCCGGGTTTCCATACACCAGCGCATAGTCCGGAACATCTTTGGTAACCACTGCGCTGGCTCCTACAAAGGCATGTTTGCCAATTATTATTCCGCAAACAATCGTGCAATTGGCGCCAAGCGAGGCGCCTTCCCTGATCATAGTCCTGACGTACTTGTCCGCCGTGTCCTGCGGATATTTGCAGCGCGGATTCAAGATGTTGGTGAACACCATTGAAGGCCCGCAGAAAACATAATCCTCCAACTCTACGCCACCGTAAACAGAAACATTATTTTGAACCTTAACATAATTACCGATTTTTACTTTCGGAGCCACATAAACATTTTGCCCCAACTTGCAATTATTCCCGATAACAGCTCCGCCCGATATATGGGAAAAATGCCAGATCTTTGTCCCTTCCCCAATTTGGCACCCATCATCCACAATCGCCGTTTCATGCTTAAAGTAATTCATAAGTTCCTCCCTTATCCAAAGATCGCTGGGCGGCCGCCAAGACCTTGAGCACATTTAAACCATTCTCGCCATTGGTCAATGGCTCTCTATCATTTGCAATACAATCAATGAAATGTCGACATTCCCTTTGCAACGGTTCCTCGGTGGAAATTGATATCACTTCCGCTTTGCCAAAACGTAATTTTAAAAACTCTTCGTAATTGGTAAAAGTGGGATTAATATCCACTCCCTTATCATAAATGGTCAACTTATCACGCGAAGCGATCTCATCAAAGATGGCCATTTTCTTGCTTCCCACCACTACCGTTTTTCTGGTTTTAGTGGGATCCAACCAGCTAACATGGATGTTTCCCACCCTTCCATTAGAAAACTTCAGATTGAGGAAGACGATATCCTCCAAATCCTTTTGTAAAAATCTGCCCCCGTTTGCCATTACCCCTATCGGCAATTCCCCAAGGAGATGCAAAATCACTGAAATGTCATGTGGAGCGAGGCTCCACATTACGTTCTCTGTATTGCGCACTTTCCCTAAATTCAGCCGTTGTGTGTATATGTATAAAATATCTCCCAACAACGAAGGGCCGATCTCTCTGAGCTTTTCAATCGCCGGATGATAAAGCAGCAAGTGTCCCACCATCAACTTCTTTTTCATTTGAGCGGCCAATGATTTTAATTGTCCCGCTTCATCAACCCTGAGAGCAAGGGGCTTTTCCACGAACACGTGTTTCCCGCTAAGCAGAGCCCTGTTTGCCAGAGCATAATGCGAGGGTGCGGGAGTAGCAATGACCACCGCATCCACCTCGGGGTCATCAAGCATATTGG
>Ga0315293_10004234_pt1 | contig 13700 bp, 12 predicted proteins | sample YL17G13_20_MG_FD_203071 | JGI IMG/M metagenome (GOLD analysis project Ga0315293, IMG submission 203071) | Sediment microbial communities from Yellowstone Lake, YNP, Wyoming, USA - YL17G13_20 | ecosystem: Environmental > Aquatic > Freshwater > Lake > Sediment | place: USA: Wyoming | collected... | reverse complement strand
TCAATACGGCGACCGACGCGCTCGACAAGCTCCACACGACCGCGGAGAGCCACCACCGCGTCCTCGTCCTCGAGGTCATGGGCCGGGACTGCGGTTGGATCGCACTCGAGGCGGGTATCGCGGGGGGTGCCGACGTGATTCTCATCCCCGAGATTCCCTTCGATCTCGCGGGAATCTGCGATCACATCGAGAAGCGAAAGCGCACGGGGAGCCGTTTCAGCATCGTCGTCGTCGCCGAGGGGGCAAGCCCCGCCGGCGGCGAGAAGATATATGAAAAGGAGCCGGGGGCGGACGGAACCCCGGGACGTCTCGGCGGGGTCGGACGGTGGGTCGCCGACAAGATCTCCCTCTGCACGAATCTCGAAACGCGCGTCGCCGTCCTCGGACATCTGCAGCGGGGGGGAGCCCCGACCACGTTCGACCGGATCCTCGCGACGCGCTTCGGCGTCGAAGCGGTGAACCTCATCGCGGCGGGCGCGTTCGGCTCCATGGTGTGCCTGCGGGGGAGAAAGATAGATTCCGTCCCGATCACGGCGGCGATACACGGAATCAAGCGAGTCAATCCGCGGGGCCAGCTCGTGCGGACGGCCGAGGCGCTCGGGATCGAATTGGGCCGTATTCCGTGAGCGTTACGCCATCTTGATCTTCGCGGCGTCCTCGAGGCCGAGCTCCCTGATCGAGATCTCGCGCATCTTGAACTTCTGGATCTTCCCCGTGACGGTCATCGGAAACTCCGTCACGAACTTCACGTAGCGCGGAATCTTGTAGTGGGCGATCCGGCCCGTGCACCACTCCTTGATCTCCTCCTCGGTCGCCGACTCCCCCTCCCTGAGCTGGATCCACACGCAAATCTCCTCACCCATCTTCCGGTCGGGCACGCCGATGACCTGGGCGTCGCGGATTTTCGAATTGGTGTAGAGAAACTCCTCGATCTCGCGCGGGTAGATGTTCTCGCCGCCGCGGATGATCATGTCCTTGATGCGCCCCGTGATCTTGAAGGCGCCGTCCTCGCGCATGAGGCCGATGTCCCCCGTATGGAGCCAACCGGCTTCGTCGATCGCCTCTTTCGTCGCCTTTTCATTATTATAGTAGCCGCGCATGATCTGGTAGCCGCGGGCGCAGATCTCCCCCTGCTCGCCGATCGGCACCGTTTTCCCCGTCGCAGGATCGACGACCTTGAGCTCCGTATGCGGGATCGCGGGTCCCACCGTCTCCGTGCGCCGCTCGAGCGTATCGCGGGCGAGCGTCTGGGTGACGATCGGAGAGGCCTCGGTCTCGCCGTAGCCGATCGTGATCTCGCTCAGGTGCATCACGTCGTTCACGCGCTTCATGAGCTCGATCGGGCAGGGCGCCCCCGCCATGACCCCCGTGCGGAGCGAGGTGAGGTCGAATTTCTTGAAATCGGGATGCTCGAGCTCCGCGATGAACATCGTCGGCACTCCGTGGAGCGCCGTGCAGCGCTCTTTCGCCACGCCTTCGAGCACGAGGAGCGGATCGAAGTACTCCGCGGGAAACACCATCGTCGAGCCGTGCGTCACACAGAGGAGACTCGAGAGCACCATTCCGAAGCAGTGATAGAGGGGCACCGGGATGCAGAGCCGGTCCTTGTCGGTGAAGTGCATCCCCTCGGCGACGAAGTGCGCGTTGTTGAGAATGTTGTGGTGCGTGAGGCTCGCGCCCTTCGGGAGACCGGTCGTTCCCGACGTGTACTGCACGTTGATGATATCGTCGAAGTCGCAGTCGTCGCCGCGCTCGGCGAGCTCCTCGTCCGTGACGTTCCGGCCCTTCTTCATGAACTCATCCCACGTGAACATGCCCGGAAACCGTTCGGCGCCGATCACGATCACGGTCTTGAGGAGCGGAAGCGCGCGCGATTGGATCGTGCCCGGCTCCGAGACCTTGAGCTCCGGAACGATCTGGTTGATCATCTCCGCGTACGCGGAGCTCTTGAAGCGCGGAACGAGGATCAGGGCTTGCGTCTCCGAGTTCTTGAGCCCGTATTCGAGCTCGTGGGTCTTGTACGCGGGGTTCACCGTGACGAGGATCGCCCCGATCAAGGCCGTCGAAAACTGCGCGATGACCCACTCGGGATGGTTCGTCGCCCACACGGCGACGCGGTCCCCCTTGCGCACCCCCATCGCGATGAAGCTCTTTGCCGCCGCGCGGCATATCTCATGGAACTCGCGGTACGTGTAGCGCACGCCCGTCGGAAGGTACACGATCGCCTCGTTGTCGGGGTACGTGCGCGCGATGCGCTCGAACATGTGCCCGATCGTCTCGCCGATGAGCGGCTGCGCGGAACCCGCGTAGGCGTAGCTCAAACCTCTCCCCACGCGTATCGGCCGCTCCCGCGCCGCGGCGCTGTTTCGTGCCTGCTTACCCGGCATAGCCATTCTCACCTTTCTTAGAACACGTATCGAATCCCCAACCCGCCGTTTATGCTCGCCTCCGTCTCCGGAGCGAAATCGACGATCGGGGCGACCTCGAAAAAGACACTCATCGGATACGCCGCGACGAGATACTCGAGACCGAGGACGATCCTGAGGCCGACCCGGGAATCCTCGTCTTGAAAGCGGACGCGGCCGCCGATGCCGAAGTAGAGCGGCAGACTTCCCTCGTCCACCTTGAATATGTCATAGTTGTGAACCAGATAATCGCAATGGAGATGGAAGTTGCCATTCTCCTCGAACGACCACGCCGCGCCGAAATCGACCGCCGTGTTCATCGTCGTCCAGTACTTGGCGCTGAAGCCCGTCGGCTCGCCGAGAATCACCCCAAGCTCCCAGGTGCCCAAATCGGCCCTACCGCCTGCCGCGGCCGCGGGAGCCGCCCCGAACCCGGCGACCAACACGATGAGAACGAGACCGAGGATCGAACCATTTCTTCTCACGACGACCTCCTTTTGAGCGATAACGTGAACCGGTGGAGCGGCGCCGTCACGAGCGCCGCCGCCATAATGAAATACACGGCGTCTTCGAGGAGCTTCTTCCACGCGAAGACGGCGCCGAATCCGCATCCGCAGTCGAAGTAGACCTTCATGAACGGCGTGCCTTCGCTCACGTAGCCCGACGTTCTCTTCGCGATGACGATGAGAAACATCGCGTTGAGACCGAGGAGCGCGAGCGCCGAGCCGCGCACGAATACGCCTGTCGCGAGCGAGAGCCCCGAGAGAAGCTCGAGCCACGGGAGCGCCACGGCCATGAGATAGAGCGGCGGTCCGTAATCGACGACGCCGTAGTTGTGAATCTCGTCGGCGAAGGCCAGGGGTCTGCCGATCTTCTGCGCCGCCGCGTAGATGAATACGGCGGCAAGGATCAGGCGAAACACGACGAGAAGATAGGGATTGTAGATCCAGTGGACGCCGCCGGGAAAGCGCCCCGACGGATGCGCGCCCTGCGACCACGTCATCTTCATGGAGCACCCCTCTCGACCGGGAGCCCCGCCGCGGACCATTCCGCGAAGCCTCCCTTGAAAACGACGAGGCTCGTGAATCCGAGGGAGTAGAGCTCCTTCGCGAGGAGCTCCGAATCGTCGCAGGAGACCTCGGAGCAGTAGACCATGATGAGCCGATCGCTCGAGAGGCTCGGAAGAACCTGGTCCTTGTACGTTCCCATATCGTAATAGTCGAGGAGCATGGCGCCCGGAATGTGCCCCTCCTCGAAATCCTCTTTCCTGCGGGCGTCGATCACTCGTGCGCCGCTCTCGACGACAGCCCTCGTCTCTTCGAGGTCTATGATCCTGATGCCCCCGTCCCGGACCTGCGTGCTGTCGGAAGAGACCGGCACGTGCGCCGGCCGCTTGAACGGATTTATCCCTTTGGGGGACAATGCGTTGAAGGTAAGACCCGCGACGACGGCGACGGCCAGGATCACGAGGGCCTGGACGATCGCTATCTTGATATTTTTCATAGTGCTCAATATACGGTCGCCCCGTAGAAATTGCAACTACGTTGACTGCGCGCTTATTAATGTATACGCTTTTGCCGGAATATGGGTGCCCGAAAAATCGATAAGAAAAAAGCCCTCGCCGTTCTGACGGGATTCAAGCGGCTCTACCCCGATCCGCATCATTACCTGGAGTTCGGGAGTCCGTTCCAGCTCCTCGTCGCGACGATCCTCTCGGCGCAGTGCACGGACGAAAAGGTGAACGAGGTCACACAGGGGCTCTTCAAGAAATACCGAGGGCCCGCCGATTTCGCGGAGGAACCGATCGAGATCCTCGAGCGGGCCGTGCGCCCCACAGGCTTCTACCGGAACAAGGCGAAGGCGATTCACGGCGCCTCGGCGGCGATCGTCGAGCGTTTCGGCGGCTCGGTGCCCGACACGATGGACGAGCTCCTCACGCTCCCCGGCATCGCCCGCAAATCGGCGAACGCGATCCTCCAGCACGGCTTCGGGAAGCTCGTCGGGATCGTCGTCGACACGCACGTCATCCGCGTGGCCGGGCGGCTCGGCTGGACGGCGAACACCGACCCCGGAAAAATCGAGCGGGATCTCATGAAGCTCTTCGAGAAGAAGGAGTGGCGCTGGCTCCCGTTCTACCTCAAGAGCCACGGCCGCGCCGTCTGCAAGGCGCCGACGCCGAAGTGCGGGGAATGCGCCGTCGCGGCGCTCTGCCCCTCCGCGCTCATCGGACCACCCAAAGCCCCGCGGCGCCGTCTCAGAAGTAAACGCTCAGGCCGAGGATAGCGTAGACACTATCAAAATTCCATCCGTCCCCATTGGTCGTCGTAAGGCGCTGCCACTTGGAATCGGGATCGATCACTTCACGCTCACGGTATGACTCGCCATACGCCATGGAAGCCCTGTATTCCGAATGAAAGCTAAAATGCTCCGAGAGAAACCACTCGACGCCGACCAAACCCAAAGCGCCGAGACTCCACGATCGCGAGTAATCACGCGACAACTGGGTCATCACGGGGCCGTCGCTGTAATAAGTCCGGGTATCGTTCCTCTCGCTGCGGGAGAATTTGACGAGAGGCCCGATCCCCCAGAAGAAGTTGACGAACGAACCCGGCGAAGGATAGTTCAAGTACGACAGGTCTATCGTGAACATCTGGTACTCGGTGTCCGTGTCCAGGTTGGAGCTGTCGCGCAAGGTGTCCGCGTACTCTCTCCGTTCCGTGCTGGTGTCACCCCTCCAGTCGGCGTCGAACTGCAATCCCAGCCGAAAGGCCGAATGGCTCGAGAAATGCCGCTTCGCCGATACGATCATCCCGTTGAACGGCTTGAGCCCGAGCTCATCGGTGATCTGGAATTGAAGCGCCCACGAGCCGGGACAAAGAGAGTTCGGCCGGGCGTCCTCCGAGGCCTTTTCGGCGGCCGGAGCCGCCTGTGAAAACGCGATGCTCGCCGGCAGAAACAAACATGCGAAGGCGAGCAAAGCCCCTGCGTGCGCTGCGCGATACATGAGAGCCCCCTTTGGTTGGATTGAAGCCGCTTTGGCGTCACCTATTGTAATCGAGAACGGGGCTCGAAGTCAAGCGCGGAGGCCGCGTCATGAGCCGGCGGCTTGTGATGCCGGGGCGGGCAAGAGACTGTCTGGTCTCTCAGAACCGCAGCGACAGACAGCTTAAGCCCCCGTCCATCTTTCGAAACTCGGACATGTCGAGGGCGATAACCCCGTAATCAAGCGCACGCAGGGAGGCGGGCAGAGCCGGATAGCCCGCGGCGACCAGAACATAGTCGTTGATTCGCACGCAATTGGCCGCGTAGCTCTCGGACGGCTCGACACGGACGATTTCGCACGCGCGAAACGCCGCGTGTCCCGCCAGCGCGTCGATCGCAACGAGCCGGTTCTCGCCGATGTACGCGACGCCGCTCTTGAGATGCAGGATACCCTCGATTCCGCGGATATCGACGAGCGAAGACGAGTACCCATTCTCCGCCAGGAATCCCGAGAGCTGCCGTGCGCCATACTCGTTCGTTCGCTCCGAGACGCCGATGAAGAAATGCCCCCCCGCCTCGCTGACGTCGCCGCCGTCGAGCGTGCCCGGCGCCGCGATCTCGTGGAACGAATCATAGAACGGTTCGAGCGCAACCCTGACGGCCGCAACCTCTCCCAAACGGCTGGATGCCCCGGGGCGCGTGATGACGGCGCAGCGCCCGGCGAGAACGGCGGCGTCCTCGACGAACGCGGAGTCGGGAAACCGCGGATCGGGGGAGAGCCTCGTGAGCTCGAGCCCGCATCGCTCGAGAGCTTCGCAGTAGCGCTCATGCTGCTCGAGAGCCTTTTCGAGTGCGGGAGGCCCGAGATTCGCCGTGGTCAGGCCCCCGGCGAAACCGGCGCACGGCGGACGTATGAGCGCGCGTCTGAACAATGCTCCCCCAACCGCCCTCGCATGGGGCGACGCTAGGGCACGGTAACAGCTAACGCATCCTCGAGAACCCATGTCGTGAAATTCTCGAGCTTGTACGGGGTCGTTATCGGCTTCCAGAGGCCGTTCGGTATCTGGGCCCGGTCGGTGAAGAGTCCGCTCGTCGTGCCGTCCGCCTCAAGGAGCAAAAATCTCGACGACCCGTCGACCCTTTGCATGCGCGCCTCCGCTTGATGCCGGTGCCCGTCAATGCCGTATCATGATCCGGATTCAGTATGCAGGAGCGGCCGCCGGAACGTCAAGGGGCGCCGGGCGACGATCGCCCGGCTCGTCACTCGTACCTGAGGGCTTCGATCGGCTCGACCTCCGCGGCCTTGCGGGCCGGGAAAATGCCCGCGAGAAGAGCGATCACGACGAGGATGGCGACCGTCACGAAGGCTACGAGCTTCGAGAAGATGGGATGCCCCATGAATTGCAGCGGGCCCGACGCGTCGGGGATCAGGCCTACGAGAAAGACGATGATCACGGAGAGAAGGATCCCGACGAGCCCGCCGCCCCCGGTGATAAGGAACGCCTCTCCGATGAACTGCGCGATGATGTGGCGACGCCGTGCGCCAACCGCGCGCTTGATGCCGATTTCGCGCGTGCGCTCCTTGACGACCACGTACATGATGTTCGCGACACCGACCCCCGCGACGATGAGCGTGAGGGATCCGATGACGCCGAAAAAGATGTCGAGCCCGAGCATGATCTTTTTGCCGATCTCCTCATCCGCGATGCTGTCGTACACGCGGATCGCATACTCATCGGCGGGATCGAACCGGTACTTGCGGCTGAGGATGTCGCGGATGTCCCTGATGAGCTCCTTGTTCCGCGAACGATCGCCGGGGTGGACGAGGATGTTGCCGAGCTGATAGCGGCCGTACACGGCCATGAAGGTCGAATACGGCATGATCACGCGGTCGGCGTCGGGCCCGTTGCTCATCGAGCTCTGCACCTTGGGCGCCAGGACCCCGACGACCGTGAACGGGAGCCCGTCGACCTCGATACGTCCGCCGATCGGGTCTTCGGCGCCGAACAGCTTCTTCGCGATGCCGTCCCCGAGAAACACGACGCGGCGCTTGTCCAACACATCCTGATCGTTGATAAATCTCCCCGCGCTCTGGAAAAAATGACGCATGTAGTAGAAATCGGGAGCCACCCCCTCGCCGTACGTCGTCGTGCGGACATCTCCGCGGCCGATCACCATCCCCCAGCGGCCGAAGCTCGGGGAGATGGACTCCACGAGCGGTATGTTCTCGCGCAGAAGCCGCACGTCATCCATCGTGAAGTTGATCGAACGCACCATGGGCAGACCCTGGAAAATCTTGGACGTCTCTCCCGCGTCAACGTTGACGACCGCGTCAAAGTAATTGAGACTTCCTTCCATCAATCGCTTCTCGAGTCCGAAACCGAACGAGAGGAGAAGAACGACGGACATCGTTCCCCAAATGATCGCGGCGATCGTGAGAAGCACGCGCGTCTTCTGGTTCCTCAGATCGTAGAGAAATTCCCGAACAAGCGTCGTCCACATGGCCGTTAGTACCTCAGGGCTTCAATCGGATCGAGATTCGCCGCCTTATGCGCCGGGAAATAGCCGGCGAGAAATCCGACACAGGAGATGATCGCTATCGAAACGAGTGCGACGAGCGGATCGATTGCCGGCGTGCCGAGCGCTTCCTTCGCGGAAGCGGGCATGTTCCGCGCGACGGCCACGATCCCCCACGCGATTATGAAACCGGCGGAGGCGCCGACGAACGTGATGAAGAACGTCTCCGCGAAGAATTGCGCCATGATGACCCACCTCTTCGCGCCGACGGCGCGCTTCAAGCCGATTTCCCTCGTGCGCTCACGCACGACGACGTACATGATGTTCGAGACGCCGAGCCCTCCGACGCCGAGCGTCATCGCCCCCATGACGACGAGAAAGATGTTGAACGCGCTAAAAAAGAGCAGGAACTGTTCGAAGAACTCGGCGGTGTCCCACACTTCGAGGGCGTCTTCGTCGGCCGGATCGAAGACGTGCTTGTTGCCAAGCACCGTCCTGATCTTCTTGACGACCTCTTTTGAACCGCCGCTGCCCGGTTTCTGGGTGATCACGATGTCGTCGATATACCGCTCCCCGAACATGGCCACGTAGGTGCTCGAGGGGATGAAGGCCCGCTCGGTGTCCCGGTAGTTATAGCTCGCATTCTGCGTTTTCGCCCGCAGCACGCCGATCACCCGGAACGGGACGCCATTCACGTAAAGAAACTCTCCGACCGCGTCGACGCCCTTCCCAAAGAGAAACTCGCCGACCTGGTCCCCAAGAAAAATGACGCGCCGCTTCTCGGCGAGGTCCCGCTCGTTGAAGAAGCGGCCGCCCGGCTGCGGGATGACGTTCCGCATGTCGCCGTAGTCGGCGTTGACGCCCGAGATGAGCGGGCTCTTCACCTGCCTACCATGGCGCAGCACGCCGTCGTATTTCGCGTACTCCTCGCTGATCCTGTCGATCTCGGGAATCTGCCGCTTGAGAAGGCCGGCGTCCGATTCCTGAAGCCTGATCGCCCGATCGACGCCGAACCCTCTGTAGGGCTTCGTCGTCGATCCGGGAAAGACGAGGATGATCGCGTCGCCGAGGCCGCGGAAGTTGGTCAGGTTCTGGCGCTTGACGCTCATGCCGACCGCCATCATGATGACGACGGCGGCGGTTCCCCACACGATCCCGAATATCGTGAGCATCGTGCGGCGCTTCTGGGCGCGCATGTCGCTCCAGAACTCTTTGAAGAGGGAGAGCACATACGCGGCGTTGACAAGAAAAGATCTCAATGCAGCCATCAGATCTTCTTCTCGGGCTTCTCGAGGACTTCCTGCCCCAGCGTGAGTCCGGACTTCACTTCGATACGAATCGCGTCGGACAAACCCGTCGTGATGAACGCCTTCCGGCGTGCCCCCTTCGGTCCGGGAATCTCGACGTACGTGGAATCGCCCTGGGTGTAGACCACGCGTTCGGGAATCGTAAGCACGCTGTCGGCCTGCTTGATGATGATATCGGCATTGGCCGAGTAGCCCGCGCGGAGAAACGCGACCTTCGTATCGCCGATCGAAATCTCGACGGGAAACATCCGCGTATTGTTTTCCTCTTTCGCCTTGAGCGAGATCTTCATGAGCCTCCCCGGTATGGACTTCCCGGGAATGGCGCCGACCTTGATCTCGACCGGCATGCCGATCGAGAGCTTCCCGACGTCGATCTCGTCCACCGTTCCCTTGAAGATGAGGCTGTCCATGTCGGCGAGCGTCATGAGGACGGTGCCCTCCTGGTACGACGTGAGCGGCACGACGGGATCGCCGAGGTTGATGTTCTTCTCGAGAATGAATCCGTTGATCGGCGCTTTGATGACGGCGTCGATCTCCTTGCCGGCGATGCTCACGTGCCCCTTCTCGATGAGCTCGAGCCTCTCGCGGCTCATGCTGAGCTGGAGCTTCGCCTGATCGTAGTTCTTTTCCGCCTCCTCGAAGTCCTTGTCCGAAACGAGCCCCTTGTTCACAAGGTCGCGCGTCCGGTCGATGGTCTTCTCGAGGTTCTTGAACGCGATCTCGTCCATGTCGACCCGACGCTTCGCGTCGGCGAGCTCGAGTGGCGTGGGATCGGGCTGAATCTCGAGGAGAGGCTCTCCCGCCGCCACCCGCCGCCCCGGCTCCTTGTAGATCCGACTCACGACGCCCGAGACCTTCGCCTTGACTGAGATCTCGTTGCGCGGCACGATCGAACCCACGGCAAGCGCCTTCTCGATGACGTTCCCGCGCTCGACCTTGACCGCTGCCCCGAGCCCCTTGGTCGAGCTTTTCTTTTTCATCAGGGTGAACCCGGCGGCCGCCGCGACGACGACGACCGCGAGCGCAATCCAGACAATGAATTTCTTGCTTTTCCTCTTCTGATTCATGGCGATTCCACCACCGTGTGAGGGTTGAACATCAATATCCTATTGAGGATTACGGAGTTGAGTCGAAATTGTTCCCTGGAATCGGGACGTACCCCGCGGGGCTCGCGGACGCTTCTAGCGCGGGATCAGATTCTTCTCCTTCCAGGTATCGATCCGTTTCCGGAATACTGCCGAGAGAGAATCCCCCGGATGCGTCTCGATGTGCTTCTTGTACATTTCCGAGGCGTTCCAGGGGTATCCCGCCTTCTCGTAGAGTCTTCCGAGGTCCGCGTAGACCCACGGCATATCGCGCTTCACCCTCCCGCCGTCGATATCGACGAGCCTCTGGAGCGCAAACATCTGCCCCCGGTCGTCTCCCGCTTCGCGGCACGCCCTGAAGAGTATGGTGAAAAGACCGAAGTCGTTCGGCCGCTGCCCTGAGGCATTCGTGAGATACGTTATCGCGTCGAACGGCTTGTGCGCGGTGTAGAAAAACATGCCGCGCTGGTAATCCATTTCGTCCGCGGCGAGGATCTTCTCGAGATCGGGCGTATCGATGATATCGAGCCCCGCGGCGATCTTGCCGGCGTCGGCGAGCACGCGCGCGAGCTGGAAGAATCCCCTGAGATACTCGCCGTCAAGGCGGTACGCCTCGAGGAGCGCCGCGCGGCATTCGAGCCCTTTGTCCTGGAAGCCCTCGGCGATCGCGAGAAAGAAATAGATGCCGGCATTATCCTTTGCGGTCTTGATGATGTCACGGTAGATCGCCGCGGCGGACGCATAGCGTTTCGCGCCGAGAGAATCCTCCGCCTGGATCATGTACTTCCATAGAGCCGGCACCGGGCCGTTCAACTCCTTCGGATTCGTGAGCGCCTCGCGAATCACGCCGCCGTAGTACCTGAGATCCATAGGGACCCTGGTATTCCGCGTCGAGAGATTCACCGTGACGAGAGTCGTCTTCACGTTTCTCGCGCCCAGCTCGCGCAGGAATTCGAGGAGCGTCTTCGTGCCGGTGCGATACGCCGGATTCTCGGCCTTCGTCGCCGGGAAGTATTCGAGATCGATATCGATGATCGCGTTCTCCGCAGCCGCGAGCTCGAGATCCTCGAGCCGTGTGATCGTGAGCGGCACCCCGGTGATTGTGCCCGTGATGTACTTTCCCTCCGCCTTGAAGCCGGCGACCGCCGCCGCCGGGAATCCCCTGCGCTCGATGAAATAGTCCTTGAAGGCGTCCGCCGGCGTTTCGCCGACGGGGCGAGACGACGGAATGACCCAGATCACGCGCTTGTACATTCCCGCCATGAAACCGAGGCTCACCGTGCCGCCGCGCTCGATCATCGGCGCGATTGTGTCGAGCGGCTGCACGTTGCGGCGCCTGAGCTGCGCGGCCGCGGTTTTCATGACCTCCATGCGGCTCACGGGAAACGCGGCCATATCGTCCGACGGGTCCACATGCACGAGAACGGACGCCGCGGCCTTGTTGGCCGCCCACGCCCTGAGGGCATCGACGTTGCTCTCGACCTTGATGACTCTCCGTATGGACTCTTTGCCCGCGATCGAGCCGCCCTTCTTTCCGCACCCCGCGACGCAGAACGCGGCGGCGGCAAGCGCAACGGTCGCGCAGGAACAAAAGCGGCGAATGGACCGCGGCGTGCCCGCACGAAGGATTGAAATTGTGGCGCCCATGGATTCTCCTCTGTCGATGAGTTGACCCGAACCTGGTGACCGGCATATGGTAAACGAAATGAGCGGCCCTGTCAAACGGGACCGCTTCCGGGGGCACCCTGAAATTACCCTTCTAGCAAGGCGATCGGGGTGATACAATGCGCGCATCGGATCCCGGGAATAGCGGCTCCTTCTCACGGGGGGTTACGTCGATGATGCACGACGGCAGAATCGTCATGATATTTTTGGCTCTCGCGATCCTCGCACCCCCGCCGTCGCTGCACGGCGCCTGGGTCACGAACGGCGTGGCCGTCTGTACGGTGCCGAACACCCAGGACACCCCGACGATCGCCGCGGACGGTTCGGGCGGGGCGATCATCGTGTGGCGCGACGGTCGCACGGTCGTCAATACGGATATCTACGCACAGCGGATCGATGCGAGCGGCAACACCCTGTGGACCGTGAACGGCAATCCGGTATGTACGGCCAATAATTCACAGTCACTCCCCCTCACTATCACGGACGGTTCGGGCGGGGCAATCGTCGCATGGCAGGACTTTCGCAGCAACAACGTCACCGATATCTACGCGCAAAGAATCAACTCGTCCGGCTATGTCCAATGGACCGCAAACGGGGTGAGCGTCTGCACGGGAAAAGTGAGCCTCACATTGAGCCAGATCATCCCGGACGGCTCCGGCGGCGCAATCATCGCCTGGTCAGACCGCCGCAACGCCACGACTGACATCTTTGCCCAGAGAATCGACTCGAACGGCGCCGCTCAATGGACCGCCGACGGCGTGACCGTCTGCGCCTCGACAGGCTCCCAGGTTTTGCCCGTTCTCGCTTCGGACGGCTCGTTTGGCGTGATCGTCGCATGGCAGGACAATCGGGGCGGCCCCAATGACATCTACGCTCAGAGGGTCAATGCGGCCGGCGCCGTCCAGTGGACGGCGGATGGAATCGTCATATGCAACGCCGCGCTGGCCCAGACCGTCCCCCAGATCGTCCCGGACGGCTCGGGCGGCGCGGTCATCGCCTGGACGGACCATCGCAACACCCTCGACGACGATATCTACGCTCAGCGGGTCGACGCGAGCGGCGCCACTCAATGGACGGCGAATGGCGTGGGCGTCGTATCGTCGATGGCGGGAAGGCAATCGGACTGCCGCATGGTCCAAGGGGCCTCGGGCGAAACGATCATCGCGTGGCTCGATCTCAGAAGCGGAAGCACCGCCGACATCTACGCGCAGAAGGTCGGCGCGACCGGCGCCGGCCTGTGGACGACGAACGGAGTCTCTCTCTCATCCGCCCCCAACAACCAGATCGGGCTCCAACTCATCTCGAACGGATCGGGCGGAGCGGTCGCCTCGTGGCAGGATGAGCGCGGCGTCTCGGGCGTCTGGGACATGTACGCCCAGAGAATCAATGCGAACGGCGCCGTGGCTTGGACGACGGACGGCGTGTCCGTCTCGGCGGCCACGGGAAACCAAACGGCTCCCCAGCTCGCCTTGGACGGTGTCGGCGGCGCCATCATCACCTGGAAGGACGAGCGCGCCGGCAACGCCGACATATACGTGCAGCGGGTCGACGCCGCGGGGCATACCGTCGTGGCAACGCTGCTGCAGGACTACTCGGCCGCCGCGAACGGGCCGGAGATCGGAATCGCCTGGACCCTCTCCGAAACCGGCGAGGATATCGAATTCTTCGTCCTTCGCGCGCGGGGGGCATCGGACGCGTTTGCCGAAATCGCCGCCGGTGGGTCAAGCGAATCTCGGGCG
>Ga0315293_10004229_pt1 | contig 13707 bp, 9 predicted proteins | sample YL17G13_20_MG_FD_203071 | JGI IMG/M metagenome (GOLD analysis project Ga0315293, IMG submission 203071) | Sediment microbial communities from Yellowstone Lake, YNP, Wyoming, USA - YL17G13_20 | ecosystem: Environmental > Aquatic > Freshwater > Lake > Sediment | place: USA: Wyoming | collected... | reverse complement strand
CCGTAGTACAGGTCCCGCCCACCCACGATCGGCCACTGCGGCTCCAGCCGGGCCAGTAACTCGTAGCTGATGCCCGCGTAGTCGGGGATCTCCCGGGCGATGGCCTGCATCACGGCCGCCGGCGACGAAGCCTCAAGCGGGATCCCAAGCTTCTCACCCAGCTCGGCCGAAATCATCCAGTCGGGTCTGCAGCCAGGGCGGGCTGGAACGGCGGGGAAGAAGCGCTGGACCTGGCGTTCCCCCGAGGTCAGAGTTCCCTCTCGCTCGGTGAAGGCCTGGGCGGGGAAGACGACGTCCGCCAGACGGGCGGTCTCGGTCAGAAACAGCTCCTGGACGACAATGAACCCGGTCGAGCGGAGAGTCTCCTCCAGGTGCGGGTCATCGCCGACCGGGTCACAGGCCATCAGGAGCACGCCCGAAGCGCCCGCCAGCGCCGTGGGCAGGCCCGGCTCGGGACTCACCCCCATGTCCCAGGCACCCTGAGAGTTGCTATGTGGCCAAACGGCGATCAGCCCGCTTCCGGGATGTCCAACGTGGCCGCTGGCCGCCAGCAGGCCGGCACAGGCCTGAGCGAGGGCCAATGAGCCCGCGTAATCGAGCCCCTCTGTGCCGAAGAAAACCAGGACGTTGTGCGCCGCGGCGAGAGTACTGGCAGACGCCTGGAGGCCGGCGTCACCAATGTAGCCAGCCAGATCCGAGCGGCCGCTGACAGCATGCAGCATCCCCAGGGCCGCGTGCGCCGCCCGGCCGGGCGCGTAGCGCACGACCTGAGCCGCGTGCCGGTCTAGCTTGGTCGGCCGGGCATTGGCAACGATCAGCGCTGCTCCCCGGTCCGCGGCCTGCTTGAGGCGGTGCCACCAGATCGGCGCCTCTTCCTGCAGGTCCGAAGCGATCACAAGCACGGCGTCGTCCGGACCCAGCCGGCCCAGGTCCGTTCCCGTCCCCACGCCGACTTTCCGGACCAGATCCCCTCCTGCCATGGCCTCATGCAGGATTGGCCTGCCGCCAAGCCCTTCGACCAGGCGGCGGAAGTTGAACAGATCCTCGTTGGAGGCCCGCCCGCCGGCAATCCCCACCAGGCCGGTGCCCGCGGCCCGCAGGCCTTCGGAGGCCCGGGCAAGCGCCTGCTCCCACGTCGCCTCGACGAGATCGGTTCCCGAGCGCACGAGCGGGAGGCTCAGGCGCTCAGGGCTGGCGGCGAAGTGATGGGCAAACCGCCCCTTGTCGCAGATCCAGATCTCGTTGACGGCTTCGTTCTGGCGGGGCATCACCCGTTGAACGAGGATCTGGCCGTCGCGGCTGGGTTGGCGGCGAGTGTTGAGCGTCAGGTTACAGCCGACCGGGCAATGAGGGCAGATCGAGGCCGCGGCCATGAGCTCCCAGGGACGGGCCTCGAAGCGGAAGTCGGCCGTCGTCAGTGCCCCGACGGGGCAGAGGTCGGTTGTGTTGCCGGAGAAGACCGAGTCGAAGCCGGGGTCGGATAGGGTCGTGATCTCGAGATGGCGGCCGCGCTGGCTGAACCCCAGGACAGCCTCGCCCACGACCTCCTCCTGGTAGCGGACGCAGCGGCCGCACTGGATGCAGCGCTCCCGGTCGAGGAAGATCAGGTCGCCGAGCGGGAAGTGCTTGTCCAGGTGCATCTTGTCGTCAACCAGGAAGCGGCTCTTGCCTGGGCCGTGGGCCAGGGTCAGGTTCTGCAATGGGCACTCGCCGCCCTTGTCACAGATCGGGCAATCGAGCGGATGGGAGGTGAGCAGGAACTCGAGCACTTCGCGCCGAGCGTCCTTCACCTTGTCCGTCAATCCTCGGACGACCCAGCCTTCGCCCACCGGCGTGGTACAGGCCGTCTCGAGCTTCGGACCGAAGGCGACGACGGGCTGCCCGTCCTGGGCAAGCTGGAGCTTCCCTGTCGCCCGATCGCGCACCGGCCGGCCGATCTCCACCAGGCACATCCGGCACATCCCCACCGGCTTCATCTTGGGGTGGTAGCAGAAGACCGGGATGTCGATGCCCGCCCGCTTGGCGGCATCCACGATCAGCGTTCCCTCGGGAACGGAGATCCTCAACCCATCGATCGTCAGCGTCACCAGCCCGTCGCTCATCGCCCGTCCGTCATGTGGGCCTCGAAATCGGCCCGGAAGCGCTCGATGGCCGAGACCACCGGCATGGTCGAGAACTCACCCAGCGCACACAGGCATTTGCCCTGGATCTGGCGCGCCACGGTGTCGAGCAGGCTGACATCCTCGGGCCGTCCGCCCCCCGCCTCAATCCGCTCGGCCACGTGCATCATCCAGTAGGTGCCTTCGCGACAGGGCGTGCACTTGCCGCAGGACTCGTGCTTGAAGAAGCGCGAGGTCTTCAGCGCCACCCAGGACAGGTCGAAGCGGTCGTCGACGACGATCACCGAGGCCGAGCCCAGCGCCGACCCGAGGGCTGCCACCGACTCGTAGTCCATCGGCGTATCCAACACGGCCTCGGTTCCCGGGAGGATCGTCGACGAGGCGCCCGCCGGCAGGATCGCCTTGACCTTGCGCCCGGCGGGGACCCCGCCACCGCGGTCGAAGATCAGCTCGCGGAAGGTGGCTCCCAGCGGCAGCTCGTAGTTGCCCGGGCGCTGGACACTCCCGGACAGGCTGAAAACCTTGACGCCGGGGCTCTTCTCGGTCCCCATCGCCCGGTACCATGCGGCTCCCCGCTGAATGATGGGCGGCAGGTTGGTCAACGTCTCGACGTTGTTGATCACCGTCGGCTTGCCGTAGAGCCCCTCGGCGGCCGGGAACGGAGGCCGGAGGCGCGGCTGGCCGAGTTTGCCCTCCAGCGACTCGAGCAGGGCGGTCTCCTCGCCACAGATGTAGGCGCCGGCGCCGAGGTGGGTGTGGATGTCGAGGCTGCAGTCGGAGCCGAAGAGATGCTGGCCCAGGAAGCCGCGCCGGCGGAGCAGCCCGAGATCCTCGTCCAGGCCGCGGGCCAGGTCCCAGAACTCGCCCCGGCAGTAGACATAGGCCGTCTTGGCCTGAGAGGCATAGGCGCAGATGGCGACCCCCTCGAGGAACTGGAAGGGATTGCGCTCCAGGATCTCCCGGTCCTTGAAGGTGCCCGGCTCGGATTCATCGGCGTTGGCAACGACGTAGCGGGGGAAGACGCCGGAGGTGAGGAACGACCACTTGCCGCCGGTCGGGAAGCCGGCGCCGCCACGGCCGCGCAGCCCGGAGGCCTTGACCTCGTCGATCACTTCCTGCGGCGTCTTGGTGGTGACCAGAGTGCGGAAGGCCGCAAAGCCGCCATGCTGGAGGTAGACATCCAGCTCGTCGATGTCGGGGATGTCGCGGTGGCGCAGCAGGATGTGCTCAGCCATCGGCCAATCCCCGGCGAAGCATCTCGATCAGAGCCATGGCGGATTCCACCGTCTGGTTCTCGTGATAGTGAATCCCCGAGGCCGCCTGCACCTGGAAGACGGGCGCCCGATCGCAGGCCGCCAGGCACATCACGGCCTCGACCGTGATCAGCCCATCTGCGGTTGTCCCTCCCAGCTCGATACCCAGCCGCTGGCAGAGCGTGCGGGCAAAGGCTTCCGCCCCTCGCAGGGCACATGGCAGATCGGTGCACACCTGGAGATGGTACTTCCCGGTTGGCTTGTCGTAGTACAGGCTGTAGAAGCCGATGAGCGAGCCGACCTGGGTGGGCTCAATGCCCAGTAGGGCGGCGATCTCCTGCAGCGCCTGTGGAGTGATCCGGCCATACTCCCCCTGTGCCAGGTAGAGGAGCGGCATGACCGCCGAGCGTTTGTGCTCCGGCGGGTACTTGGCCAGGATGGCCTCGATCTCCAGCCTATACTTCTCTACCAGCAACTCAGTTCTCCTTCAGCGCCCGGCCCCAACTGCCTACCGGTCGGCGTCCCCCAGGACGATGTCCAGGCTCCCGATGATGGCTACCAGGTCGGCCACCAGGTGTCCGCGGGCCAGGTGCGGCAAGGCCTGGAGATGGGCGAAGCTCGGGGTGCGGAAGTGGACTCGATAGGGCTTGGGTCCGCCATCACCCTCCAGGTAGCAGCCCAGCTCGCCCCGGGGAGACTCCACGGCCACGTAGACGGCCCCTTTGGGCGCCGGAAACCCTTCCGTCCACAGCTTGAAGTGATGGATGAGCGCCTCCATGCTGTTGGCCAGCTCAGAGCGCGGCGGCGGCACGAACTTGCGGTTGTCGCTGCGAACGGGGCCCTTGGGCAGCCGCCCCAGTGCCTGCTCCACGATGCGCAGCGACTGGCGCATCTCCTCCATCCGGATGACATACCGGTCGTACACGTCGCCGTGGGATCCCAGCGGGACGTCGAACTCATACTGGTCGTAGCCGGCGTAGGGTCGTGCCTTGCGCAGGTCGAAGTCCACACCGGAGCCGCGCAAGCTAGGGCCGGTCAGCCCGCAGCGCACGGCCTCCTCGCCGGAGACCACGGCGATGCCCCGCGTCCGGTCGATCCAGAGCGGGTTCTTGGTGAGCAGGCCTTCGTACTCTTTGATTCGGGCAGGGAAGATGCGCAGGAAGTGCCGGACGGCCTGCTCAAACTCGGCCGGAACGTCCCGCCACAGCCCACCCGGGCGGATGTAGGAGGTCATCATGCGCTGCCCCGAGCACATCTCGAGGATGTCGAGGATGATCTCCCGCTCGCGGAAACAGTAGAGGAAGAGCGACATCGCCGCCAGGTCGAGGGCATGGGTGCCCAGCCACACGAGATGAGAGGAGATGCGGGTAAGCTCGGTGAGGATCACCCGGATGGTCTGCGCCCGCCGAGGAACGTCGAGGTCGACCAGCTTCTCGACGGCCAGGCAGTAGACCAGGTTGTTGCCAACGGTGTTCATGTAGTCCATGCGGTCGGTCATCACCAGCGCCTGGAGGTAGGTCTTGGCCTCCATGTTCTTCTCAATGCCGGTGTGGAGGAATCCGATATCGGGAATACAGCTGACCACCGTCTCTCCGTCGAGCTCCAGCAGAAGCCGGAGGACGCCGTGGGTGCTGGGATGCTGCGGCCCCATATTCAGCAGCATGGTCTCGCCCTCGAGCGCCCGCGCTGAGACCAGGTGTTTCAATTCCTCGAGCGTGACTTCCATCTGGGGCTGGAGCATCGTCGTTACCTGCGGCCCTTCCTCCCTACTCCCGGGCGTACGGCTTCCTCCGGTCGATCTCGGCGTGGTTGAAGCTGAACTGGACCTCTTCGTAGCCCAGGGGGAAGTCCTTGCGCAGCGGGTGGCCCTCCCAATCGTACGGCATCAGAATGCGCCGCAGGTCCGAGTGCCCGGTGAAGGTGATCCCGAACATGTCGTAGACTTCCCGCTCGTGCCAGTTGGCGTTTGGATAGACCGTCTCGATGGTCGCCAGCTCAGCCGCCCGGCTCTCGAGCGGTACTCGCACGCCCAGGGAAGTCCGGTTTGGAATGCTGTAGAACTGGTACACGACGGCAAAGCGGGGTTCGGACGGCCAGTAGTCCACCGCCGTCAGCGCCGCCAGCAGGTCGTAGCCGAGCGCCGGGTCGTCATGGAGCAAGCCGCAGGCGGGAACGATGGCTTCCCGGCTGAGGACGACCGTGGTCTGCTCGCGGAAGGTCTCCACGGCGCGGACCCCCGGGCCAAGCTTGGCTTTGAGCGCCTCGACCGTTCTTTCCAGATGGCTCATGACACGGACTCCATCCTGGCGCGCACTCCGCTACGCCCAATCCTTGATCTTCTCACCCTGGACTTTGGCGTGCAGCGTCAGGATCCCATGGATGAGGGCCTCGGGTCGAGGGGGACAGCCGGCGACATAGACGTCAACCGGGACGACTTCGTCCACGCCGGGCACGATGGCGTAGTTGTTGAATACACCACCGCAGGAGGCGCAGTCGCCCATCGAGATCACCCACTTCGGATCCGGCATCTGGTCATACAGCCTGCGCAGCACTGGGGCCATTTTGCGACTCACTCGCCCGGCGACGATCATCAGATCACTCTGGCGGGGGCTGGGCCGCATCAGCTCCATCCCGAAGCGGCTCATGTCGTAGTCCGCAGCCTGGGCGCTCATCATCTCGATCGCACAGCAAGCCAGGCCAAAGAGCATCGGCCACATCGCCCGGGTCCGGCTCCAGTTGACGGCCTGTTCCAGGGTGGCCGTCAGGGCTCCCAGGTTCCCAAGCTTCTGCTCTACTCCCATTCGAGCGCTCCCTTCTTCCACGCATACACATACCCCACCAGGAGAACCGCAATGAAGACAGCCATCTCGATCAGGCCACGGTCCCCAATCTCGCCCAGCACAACCGCCCACGGGAGCATGAAGACGATTTCGATGTCGAAGAGAATGAAGAGAACAGCGACGAGGTAGAAGTGAACCGGCATCCGTCGGCGCCCAGGGCCGAACGGCCGCATGCCGGATTCGTACGGCTCGCTCTTGCGCGCCGTCGGCCGGCGGGGGCCAAAGGCATGACCGAGGCCCACTGCGAGGAAGGCCACCACAGTTGCCACGATGACCAGCACGAGGATGGGCAGGTACTCAACGGGCACTCCCGCCTCCGCAGACAAAGACAGTATGAATATTACGACAACTTTCGTCCACTTACTGGGTACATTCTATCACAAGGGGCAAAGTGGGGCAAACAACCCAGTGGCGACGACGGCTCTGGCCAGCTCACTGGCTCTCGCCCACTGTTCGACCCAGACAGGCGACCGAGGATCCCAATGGAATCTTGCGCCTCACCACCCCCATGGCGACGGAAGGCCAGCGGCCGGGATGCAGCTCAGGAGAGGTAGTCCCTCAGATGGCGGCTTCGTGTCGGATGCCGCAGCTTGCGCAGGGCTTTGGCTTCGATCTGACGGATGCGCTCACGGGTGACGTTGAAGTACTTGCCCACCTCTTCCAGTGTGTGGTCCTTGCCGTCGACCAACCCGAACCGCATCTCCAGCACCTGGCGCTCTCGTTCGGTCAGCACCGCCAATGCGTTCTGAACCTGCTCCTTGAGGAGCTCCCGTGCGGCGGCGTCCACCGGCTCGGGCATCGTCTCGTCTTCGATGAAGTCCCCCAGCTGGCTGGACTCCTCGGCACCGACCGGCGTCTCCAGGGACATCGGCTCCTGGGCCAGGCGTATGATCCGGCGGACCTTGGCCGCTGCCCGCCGCCATTTGCGGTCCAGGCCCGGCTCCACCAGACCCTCTTCGGCCGTCGCCTTCAGGATGGCCGAAACCTCCTCGGGCTCGAGCAGCTCCATTCTCAGCGCCAGCTCCTCGGATGTCGGCTCCCGCCCCAGGTCCTGTACGAGCTTGCGCTGGATTCGCATCAGGCGGTTGATGGTCTCGACCATATGAACCGGGATGCGAATGGTGCGCGCCTGGTCGGCAATTGCCCGGCTGATGGCCTGGCGGATCCACCAGGTGGCATAGGTGCTGAACTTGTATCCCTTGGCGGCGTCGAACTTCTCGACGGCGCGCAACAGGCCGATGTTGCCTTCCTGGATCAGGTCCAGAAAGGCGATGCCCCGCCCCATGTAGTGCTTGGCCACACTCACCACGAGCCGCAGGTTGGCGCGGATCAAGGCGGCCTGGGCCTCGTCCGCCTGGGCGACGACGGCCCGGGCGTCGGCCTGAAGCTCATCCACCGAGGGCAGCCAGCGCTGAAAGGTGCGCCGGGTCGGCAGGCCCTGTCCCTTGGATAGCCGCTCCGAAAGACGCGCCTGGATCTCAGGCGGCATCAGATAGAGGTCGGTGAAGCCGCTGACGGCGTTGCGGGCCACCTGCTCCCATACCGGATCGGCCCCCCAAACGCCGTTGTCCAGCCAGGCCCGGAGGTAGGAGGGGGTATCGCCCTGCCAGGTCTGGCGGAGCTGGCGGGCTTCCTCCAAGATCAGGTGCAGGTCTGGCGTCGGCTGACGCAGACGGCGCGCGTCTTCCAGGGTGCGCTTCCAGGCGGTCTTCATGTCGTCGAACAGCGTCTGCTGCATGACCGTGTCGCTCTCGCCGGCTCGGGGCCTCGCCGTGCGCACCGCCCTGAGCACCTCAGCCCGTCGGGCGGCTTCCATGCGCACGGTCAGCCAGAGCTCGTGGTCCGAATCCAGCAGCTCGACGCGCCCGATCTCTTTGAGATACAGCCGCACCGGATCGTCGGCCATCTCAAGGCCGGCAGGCAACTCCTCGGGACCCACCGCCTCTTCCACCTCCTCGACCAGGTCGAGCGTCCCATTCAGATCCGGCTCGATCTCCATGGGCTCCCCATCGATCGTGTCGACGGAGTCGGACTCCAGATCCTCAGGCAGCTCGTCTTCCAGGTCGAGAGGCTCCTGCGGGTTCTCTTCTTCCGGTGCGGGCTTCTGGTTTGGCATCCTGTCCTACCGTTGCCTCCAGGCCAGGCCGACGTCGCTCCCCATCCTACGGCGGGCCAAGGCTCGATCCAGGCGATCCCAGGCCTGCGTCAGGCGGAGGACTTCCTTCTTCAGATCCATGACCTCTGTCTGCTCACCATCTTGGGCGGCCTGGAGCTGGAACTGAAGCTCGCTCCGCGAGGCCGCCAGATTACGCTTGCGAAGTCGCAAGAAGCCTGCCACGATCTCCTCGGCCGCTTTCGGGCTCCGTGCATCCAGGTCGCCGAGCTCAGCCGCCAACCGGTCGGCTGTGTCCAGGACTGCCTCCGCCAAGTTGGCGCGCCAGTGGCGGGCGGGCTCCTCATCGTCCTGGGCCAGGGCGGCACGCACGGCCTGAAAGATAACCTGTCGCTCGGTTCCTGTAAAGTCCTGAGGGGCCAGCCTCTCCAGCTGCAGGGACTGGAACTCACGATCCACCCGATAGAGGATCTCGGGATCACACAGAAGCTGGGCGAGGCAGAAACGCTCGAGAAGGGCCAGATTATGCGCCGGCGCTGCCGCGGCCGGCGTCTCCTCGGTTGCCAGCCCTGTCGCTCCGCGCCGCCCCTGCCGCCGCACTGGCGCAGGCCGCCAGGCGGCGAGCGCCCGCTCGTCGACCTTCAGCCGACGGGCGAGGTTCTGACGGTAGGCATCCCGCTCGACGGGATTGGCGACATCCTCGACGAGCGGGAGCACCTGTCGGGCGACCTCCGCCTTGACCTTTGGATCTTCCAGATCGCGGCCGCGCGTCACGACCTCCAGAACGTAGCTGACCACCGGCTGGGCTGTCTCGAGGATCCCCGTCCATGCCGCCGGATCTTCGGCCACAACCTCGTCGGGATCCTTCCCTTGAGGCAGGCTGACCACCCGGATGTCAGCGTCCAGACGTCCTTCATGCCGCACCAGACCTCGGGCATCGAAGACGGGGTCGGCCTGTCGATCGAAGGCCTCTCGGGCCAGGGTCAAACCTCGCAGGGTTGCCTGGTCCCCCGCCAGGTCAGGATCGAGGGCCAGCACCATGCGCCGGCTGAACCGCTTCAGCAGGCGCAGCTGATCCTCTGAGAGCGCCGTTCCCATGGGCGAGACGGCGTTGGCATAGCCTGCCTGGTGCAGGGCGATCACGTCCAGGTAACCCTCGACGATCACGACCTGGTCGGTGGCCCGGATCGCTTTGCGGGCCTTATCCAGTCCGTACAGCAGCCGGCCTTTGTCGAAGATGGGCGTCTGAGGGGAGTTGAGGAACTTGGGGACATCCGCCGGATCGACGATCCGGGCACCAAAGCCCGCCATCCGGCCGCGGGCCTCGCGAATCGGGATCATGATCCGGTGGCGGAAGCGGTCATACACCCCGCCGGATTCACGCTCCGTCACCATCCCGGATTCCAGCAATTCCTGTGGGGTAAACCCCTTCTGCCCCAGGTAGGCAAGACCGGCATCCCACGACTGGGGGGCATAGCCAATCTCGAAGGCCTCCAGTGTCGGATCGGTCAGGCCTCGGCCGCGCAGGTAGTCGTGGACGGGGCCGCCGGCGGGCGTTTCGAGCAGGTTGTGGCGGTAGAAGGTCACGGCGGCCTCCAACAGCTCCCGAAGCCGTTGATGGGCCTCCTCGGCCGCCTCCTGCTCTGCCGAGCGAGGGCGAAGCTCGACCCCGGCGCGCTCGGCCAGACGGCGCAGCGCCTCGGGAAAGTCCCAGCCCTCCTTCTTCATCACGAACTTGAAGAGATCGCCCCCGTCGTTGCAGGCACCGAAGCAGCGCCAGGTGCCGCTCTCGGGAAAGACGACAAAGGCCGGCGTGCGCGTGTTGGGATGAAACGGGCAGAAGCCCGTGTAGTTCTTCCCCGACTTGCGCAGCTTGACCGTCTCGCCGATCAAGTCGACGATGTCGATCCGGTCCTTGATCTCATCGACAACGTCCACTGTCCCCGATGCCTCTCCCTGGAACGTCCGTAAGTCCGGCTACAGCCGACCGAAACCGCCACGATCGGCCTCCCGGCTGGGAAGGACAAGCACGTCTTTCCCCCCTTACTGCTGGAACGGGGAAAGGGTTCTCAGAACCCCTCCACCTTGGAGAGGTCGGCCACTCCATCCGCCAGGGCGACGATTCTCTGAAGCAGGCCGAGCCGGTTGGATCGCAGATCCGCCTTTTCAGCCATGACCAGGACATCGTCGAAGAACTTCGAGATCGCCGGGATCATGGGCTGGAGAACCTTGAAGAAGTCGTCGACCGAGCCCGGCGCGCGCGGCGCAGCCTCGGCCCGCTGCAGGGCAGCAAAGAGCGCCTGCTCGGCGTCCTCGATCAGTGTCTTGGGCTTCAGAGGCAAGGACCTGTCCTGGTCCCGCGTGATGCGGACGCAGCGGGCATAGGCCTGGAGCGTCGGCGCCCAGTCCTGCCTCGCCATCCAGGATTCCAGCCCGGGGACAGCCTGCGCCGCCCCCGCCGGGTCGTGCCCCTGAGCGGCCAACACAGCCTCGACGGCGTCGTGCCGGTGGTCGGCCTCCAGCAGGCCCTTCAGACGGCCAACGATGAAACCCAGGCACTCCTCAATCGAGGCTTCCTTCACCTTGAAGGGCAACTCCTTGGCCGCCAGCTGGAGACCGCGACGAAGGTCAAAGCGAATGCCGCGGGCCATCAGCATCTGGACGAGCCCGATCGCGGTTCGGCGCAGGGCGAAGGGATCCTTGGCGCCGGTCGGCTGCATGCCAGCCGCGACCAGCCCCATGAGGGTATCCAGACGATCCGCCAGGCCCACCGTCAGGCCGATCCGGCTCTGCGGCACCTGGTCGCCCGCGAAGCGCGGCAGGTGGTGCTCGAAGACGGCCTCGGCAACCTCGCGGGATTCCCCGGACCTCAGGGCATACTCCCGCCCCATCTCGCCCTGCAGCGCGGTCATCTCGACCACCATCTTGGTGGCCAGATCGGCCTTGCAAAGGTGGGCGGCGCGCCGGGCGGCCTTCTGCTCGGCCTGGTCGAGCTGGAGATCCGGCCCCAGCAAAGCGGTGAGACGCTCGAGGCGCTCGGCCTTGTCCAGCATCGAGCCCAGCTTTGCCTGGAAGGTGAGGGTGCTGAGGCGAGGTACGAAGGCCTCGAGAGGTTTCTCGAGGTCTCGATGAATGAAGTAGGCCGCGTCAGCGAAGCGTGCCCGAATGACCTGTTCATTGCCGTGGGCGACGGCCTCGAGGTGCTGCGGCCCGCCGTTGCGGACGGCGATGAAATAGGGGAGCAGTTTGCCCTCCCGCTCGACCGGGAAGTAGCGTTGGTGCTTCTTCATTACCGCAATCAGCACCTGACGCGGCAGTTCCAGGTAGACCGGGTCGAACGCGCCCCGCAAGGCGGTCGGCGCCTCGGCCAGGTCGGCGACCTCATCCAGGAGCTCCGGGTCTTCCGGAACGCTCCCACCGACCTCGGCGGCCAGGGCCTCCACCTGCTGCCGGATCCGGCGCCGTCGGTCATCACCGTCGATCACCATGCCCTGTCCCTCAAGCCCGGTGAAGTAGGCACTCGCATCCGCGGCGGCGAATTCCTCCGGCAAATGGAACCTCAGCCCGCGGGTCGTCCGGCCGGCGCGCAATCCGGCGTATTCGAAGGGGACGACATGCCTCCCATGGAGGGCCAGCAGCCACCGAATCGGGCGCGAGAACGAGACTCCGGGCGCGCCCCAGCGCATCGACTTCTCGAAACGAATCCCGGCCACCAGCTCAGGCAGCGCCCGGCTCAGAACCTCGTCCAGGGGCCGCCCTGGCTCGGCAATCTCGGCCACCACATACCGTCCCCCATCCATCTCCTGGATCTGCAACGACTCGACCGGAACCCCCTTGCTCCGGGCGAATCCTTGTGCCGCCTGGGTCGGCTGGCCGGCGGCATCGAAAGCCCTCTCGGCCGGAGGTCCTTTCACCCGGGAGACTCGCTCGGTCTGCGCGGGCGCCAGGTCTTCGACGAAGACGACCAGCCGCCGGGGCGTCCCCAGGACGCGAATTCCCTCGTGGGCAAGCCGAGAATCGGTCAGCATCGCCTCCATGGCCGGACCCAGTTGCTCCAGCGCCGACTTCAGGTCGCCGACCGGGAGTTCCTCTGTGCCGATCTCGAGCAGGAAGGGCGCCGGTGTCGAAGCCGCGTCCGTGTCGTCCGCGGCGGGTTTGGCGGACACCGGAGCCGGCGCAAGATCAAGCCTGGTCCACGGGAACCCGAGCTCCTGCCGCTGGGCGACGTGGATCTCCGCCACGCCCCGAGAGAGCTCCCTCATCCTGCCGAAGAGCGCTGCCCGCTCGGTCACACCGATGGCGCCCCGAGCATCCAGCAGGTTGAAGGCGTGGGAGCACTTCAGGATGTAGTCGTGGGCCGGGGAGACCAGACCTGCGGCCAGCGAGCCCCGCGCTTCGGCTTCGTACTCATCGAAAAGGACACGCAGGCGTTCGACATCGGCCGTCTCGAAGTTGTAGCGGCTGTGCTCGCGCTCGGCCTGAAGATTGAGGTCACCGTAGGTCAGGCGATCGGTCCAGCGGATGTCGACGAAGCTGTTGACGTCCTGCAGGGCCATCGAGATCCGCTCAATCCCATAGGTGATCTCCACCGAGACCGGATCCAGGGACTGCCCTCCGGCCTGCTGAAAGTAGGTGAACTGGGTGATCTCCTGGCCGTCCAGCCAGACCTCCCAACCCAGGCCCCAGGCTCCCAGGGCCGGGGACTCCCAGTTGTCCTCGACGAAGCGGATGTCGTGCGTGGTGGGATCAATGCCCAGCGCCACCAGCGAGCGCAGGTAACGCTCCTGCGAGTCGCCCGGATCGGGTTTGAGGATCACCTGGAACTGGTAGAAGTGCTGCCAGCGGTTGGGATTCTCGCCGTAGCGGCCGTCGGTCGGACGGATCGAAGGCTCGACGTACCCGACCCACCAGGGCTCGGGCCCGAGGACGCGCAGGAAGGTGGCCGGGTTCATCGTGCCCGCGCCCACCTCGGTGTGGTAGGGCTGCCAGATCACACATCCCTGGTCAGCCCAGTAGGACTGCAAGGTCAGGATGACAGATTGGAGGGTCGGGGAGGGGTTGGCGGACAATGCGGTTCCTCATCACATCCTGGAGGCCGGGTCGGCTGATGCCCGGCACATCCCGGAATCGACTCTACGGAGCGGGATCCTGGACCCTCTCCTCCAGGCTCTCGGCGGGCATGCTGGCTGGCGCGGGATCCTTCGTGCCGGGCAGAAGGCCGGCCGAAAGCTCCCCTCGCATCAACCGCCGGACCCGCTGGAGGAAGCCCGGCGTGTTCAACCTGCGCTCGAGGAGATACGTCAGGTAGGCCTCCATGAGGCTCTCGATCTCGGCGTGAACCTGGGGGTCCAGCCGCGCCACGACCGCAGTGGAGAACGGGC
>Ga0315293_10004227_pt1 | contig 13708 bp, 12 predicted proteins | sample YL17G13_20_MG_FD_203071 | JGI IMG/M metagenome (GOLD analysis project Ga0315293, IMG submission 203071) | Sediment microbial communities from Yellowstone Lake, YNP, Wyoming, USA - YL17G13_20 | ecosystem: Environmental > Aquatic > Freshwater > Lake > Sediment | place: USA: Wyoming | collected... | reverse complement strand
TGAGATTCACATCCGTTAAGAAGAAATCCTTCTCTTCCGGACCCAGCACTTCCCGGTGATAGCGGGAATAGATCTTGCCGAAGTTCTCTTTTTTCTCTTTCAGGTGCTCGGCCATATGTTTGAAAATCTGATATTCGGCCAGATGCCTCATGAGATCCGACTCGATCTCCTCTTCCTCCAAAAGCAGGGCCACTTCTTCCGGCTGGGGCAGGAGCTTCCTGCTCTTCAATTCCAGAAGGTAAGCCGCCATGACCAGAAACTCCGAGGATAAATTCAAATCGACGGCCGCCAGCTGTTTAAAATATTTAAAATAAGCCGAGGTGATCTCCGCAATGGAAACCTCAAAAATATCGATCTCTCCGCTGCGGATGGCCGTAAGCAGCACCTCGAAAGGCCCTTCATAACCCAGAACTAATTGTTCGGCATTCTTGTTTATAATAGTTATTAAGGTCATATCAAATCAACCCCATAGCCCGTTTAGCTTCGGCCAGCGTTTGTGAAGCTATGACTTTGGCCTTTTGCCGGCCTTCCTCCAGAACTTCAGCCAGTTTCTGCGGGTGTTTTTCGATCTCTCCCCGTCTCCTCTGGATGGGCTCCAAATATTCCAATAAATGCTCCAGGAATTCTTTTTTGCATTCCACGCAGCCCCGCGCCGCCGCCTCGCATTCGGCGGCGATCTCCTTGACCTGGGGTTTATTGAAAATCTTATGATAGGCGAATACCGTGCAGACGTCGGGATGCCCTTTATCTTCCTTCTTCACCCGGGCGGGGTCGGTGATCATCTGATTGACTTTTTTCCTGATAGTTTCAGGGGAATCTGAAATGGCAATGGTGTTGCCGTAGCTTTTACTCATCTTGCGGCCGTCGATCCCCGGCAAAATGGGGGTCTCGGTCAAAAGATCTTTGGGCGGGGAAAAAACCTCTCCGTAGAAGAAATTAAAGCGGCGGGCGATCTCCCGGGTCAATTCAATATGGGGAAGCTGGTCCTCCCCCACCGGCACATAATCCGCCTTGTAGATTAGGATATCCGCGGCCTGCAGGACCGGATACCCCAAAAATCCGTAAGTGCCCAGATCTTTTTCCTTTAATTCAGCAATCTTGCTCTTGTAAGTGGGCACCCTTTCCAGCCAGGACAAGGGGGTGATCATGGAAAATAAAAGGTGCAGTTCGGCGTGCTCCGGCAGTTCCGATTGCTTGAAAATGACGCATTTTTTAGGATCCAGCCCCACCGCCAACAGATCCATGGCCAGATTTTTGGTGTCTTCGGGAAGTTTCTTTACGCTGTCATAACCGGTGGTTAAGGCGTGCAGGTCGGCAATGAAAAAAAAGCACTCGTATTCTTCCTGCAGGCGCACCCAATTTTCCAAGGCCCCGATCAGGTTCCCCAGATGCACCCGGCCGGAAGGCTGAATGCCTGAAAGTACGCGTTTCTTTTTCACTGTTTTAATTATACCTTAAATCCGGCGGAACATTCAAATATCTTAAAGCCCCCTCCACCACTTCTTTAAAAACCGGTCCCGCCACGGATTCCCCCCAGATCGACCCCTGGGGATCGTCCACGATAATGAGCGCCGCCAGGCGCGGATCGTCAAGCGGGGCGACCCCCACGAAAGAGGCGATATAATGACCCTTCATGTAACCAAATCCTCCCGGAAATACTTTTTGGGCGGTGCCGGTCTTGCCGGCGGAGCGGTAATTTGCCATTTGGGCCCGGCGCCCCGTGCCGAACAGCACCACATTTTCCATAAGCTGCATCATGGCTTTGGCGGTTTTATCGGAAACCGAGCGATTTAATTCCTCGCCGGAGTAAGTTTTTACAAATGATCCGTCCAGACTTTCGATCTTCTTGACCAGAACGGGCCTGACCCGCTTTCCCCCGTTGGCCAGACTGGCTATGGCGGAAATCAACTGCACCGGGGTGACGCCGATGCTCTGGCCGAAAGACATCATGCCGATATCGGGTTTATACCATCTTTCCGGAGGTTTAAGCAGTCCCCGCGACTCCCCCGGCAACCCCACCGCCGTAGATTCCCCGAACCCGAACCTTTTGATCATTTCATAAAATTTCTGCGGACCCAGTTTAAGCGCGACCTGGACCGCTCCGGCGTTTATGGATTGCTCCAGCATATAGGAAACCGACATATAGGGCCGCTCCCATTTTATCTGGTGCGAATTTTTAATCACTTTTCCGCCCAGCGTGATCTCATTCAGGTTGGTCAGTTTGGTGTCTAAATTTATTACGCCTTTTTCCAGAGCGGCGGCCGCCGTGATCACTTTGAAAGTGGAGCCCGGTTCATATACATCCGCCGCCGCCGATCTCCAGCGTTGGGGATTAAACTTGGCGTATTCGTTGGGATCGAAATCGGGCTTTCCCGCCAGGGCCAATATCTCGCCGGTCTGGATGTCCATTATAAGCAAGGTGCCGGAGAGGGCCCGGTATTTTTCAACCGTTTTGGCCAGTTCCCGCTCGGCCAAATATTGGATGGTCTCATCAATGGTCAAGGTCAGATCCATCCCCGGGGCGGCCTCCAAAACGTCTTTTTCCTTGACCATCAACAGCTCGTATCCCCTCGGGTCGCTTTCGGTTATGATCCGGCCCTCCTGCCCTTTCAAATACTTGTCGTATGACAGCTCGATCCCCGACAGCCCTTCATTGTCCATACCCGTAAAACCCAGAACCTGAGAGGCCAGCCGCCCCTTGGGGTAAACCCGTTTTTTTTCCGTTAAAACATTCACTCCGGGGATGCGGGAAGCGGCCTGCGCTTTATTGCGGTCAATCTTTCTTTTTACCCAGGCAAAAAGTTTTTGGGGATTGAAAGGCCCCACCGGTTCCCCTAAAACCTTGGCCAGCTCTTCCTGGTGCGTGAAGGTGCGGGGATTAACATAGAGGGAAAAAGTATCCAGGCTGGTGGCCAGGACCCGGCCGTTGCGGTCGCGGATCTCGCCCCGGTCCGCCGCCAGGGGTATGATCCGCCTCCTCTGCCCCTCCGCCCTTTCCTTATAAAATCTATAATGAATGACCTGCAGGTCTAACAGGCGGATGAGGATGATCAGGGCCAGGATCAGAAAAATCAGGGAAATATAAACGAGTCTATTTTTTTGCACCTGAAAGCTCCGTCACCAAAAGTTCTAGCTCCGTCCGGCTGTCAAATCCGCTTTTTACCCTCAGATCCGCCTGGTATAAAAGCTTAAGATCTTCCTCCAGTTCACCTTCACCGAACCGGTCCACGGACTTTAAGATCTTGGAGATAAAATAGGGACTGGATTTAAGTTGCTGGGCGATCTGATATTGGTTGAATCCCTGCTTTTTAAGCAGTTTGGTCTTGTATAAAGTCCTGAACTCCACCGCCAGCAAACCGAGCAAACCCACCGGGTCCTCGCGATCGTTAAGCAGGTGTCTTAGGGAAGACAGGGCGGATTTTCTGTCCTTTTCGCGCAGGGCCCCGGACAGGGAATAAGCATCCACTCCGATGCGCGGGGACAGCAAACGGACTTCTTCCTCTTTGATTTCCTTCCGGTCTTTTACATAGACCGCCAGTTTTTCAAGTTCGGAGTAAAGCAGCCCCAGGTTGCGGCCCGTGAATTCAATTAAAAGCTCCACGCAGGGCCGGCCGATTATTTTATTGAATTCCCCCGCTAAAGCCACTACCCAATCGATCAGCTCTTCTTCCTGCCATTCCGGAATGCTCCGGCACTCGATCAGTTCCCCTTTTTCTTCAATGGTCTTAAAGATCTTCCTGCGCCGGTCCGGAGGGATTAGGGAATCAAAGATCAAAATCACGCCCGGAGGAAGATTGCCAAGCAGAGGAACCAGCTTTTCCTCTCCGGAGGAAAATGAATAGTCGGCGACCACCAAAACCCTCTGGGGGTTAAAAAGCGAAGGGGTGGCTATTTTCTCGATCAGCTCTTCGGTTTCAGGCTCTTCTAGATTCACGAGGTCTGCGCCCGGATGCCGGGATAAGATCTCCATAAGCTTCCGTTTCATCAGAAATCTTTCTTCGCCAAACAGCAGGTATAAATTATTCATAAGAAGAAGCCGACGGCCAGAATCGAACTGACGACCGGCTGATTACAAATCAGCTGCTCTACCAACTGAGCTACGTCGGCGAATTATAAATTATATCATATCCTGAAATTATAAGCCGGAACGGCCGAAAATAGATCACATGAAAGTCGCGCATTTTTATCCGGGTCTGCGGTATAAATCGGCGGAAATGAAAAGGGAGATCTTCTCCGACCGTGAGGTCCAGCAAAAGCTCCTGATCGCCAGCGCCGTTCTGGGAAGGGACGTGGCGGCCCTTTGCCAGACCCAGGAGGCCTTCGCTTCCACCCGGGAATGTTTGGTAGCCAGCCTGGCGGCCAGCGTGGCGGTGGGGACTTATTATCTGCAAAGATACGGACAGCCGGATGTGATCCTCGCCAGCAGCTTCGGCCATTATGCGGCTCTGGTCATGGCGAACGCCCTGCCCTATGCCGAGGCCTTAATGCTGGCCAGCAATAACGGCAGGATCTTTGATGATTATTTCGCGAATTTCTCAACCTGGCTGGTTTCGGGAATCCCTTTTACCGTCCTTAAGCAATTGGAAGACCAAGGTATTCTCGTCTCCTATGCCGACGGTTTAACCCTGACCTTTCCCCGCACAGTCCAAAGGGATATTGAAAGATACATAAGGGAAAGAAGGGGAATAGCCGCAGAAATTCCTTTAAGGCTCAAATACCATTCGGAATACATGGGCGCAGCCGAAAAATTGACCGGAAGGAATCTTATCGGCTTAAGGGTCCGGTCGCCCCAAGTTCCCTTCCTTTCCACTTATTATTCAGATTTTGTTCGTTCACCTGAGGCCATAATTGCCATGTTGGGTAACTTATTAAGCGGCGACCATTATCTGGAAGAAACCATGGCGATAATAAGAAGAGAGGGAATTATAAGAACCGTGCATATGCAGACTTCCTCTTTTCGGGAACACCAAATCGAAGAAGCCGACGGTCGGAATTGAACCGACAACCTGCGCATTACGAATGCGCTGCTCTGCCAATTGAGCTACGTCGGCAGCACTACCAGCGATTCATGAGGAGGCGGGCGTTCTCATTGAGCGGAGCGGCTGAGCCCCGGTCCATATCGATTTTCCACTCAAAATTCTCGTCCTCCAATTTGCCGCCTTTTTCCTGCCGACAGGCGTAGATCACCCGCATTCCGTCCGAAGCCGCCGCCACATGCCACCCGTCTTCAAATATCCTGGTTCCCAGGGATTTGGTCAAGTTCAACACCGAGTTTAGCGCCTTGGCGATAACGGTGCCTTTTGCGGTTTTGGTGTTTTTCACCAAAGCTATGGAATCGCCCAGTATTTCACGCGATACCGCCGGAGCGGCCGCCGCTTTAAGGGGTTTCACTTCTTTCTGCGCCACCACCACTTTTTCCTTGAGTTTACCCAAAAGCAGGGCCGGTTTAAGCTCCAGTACTTTGGCATAATTATCCGAGGCCATAAGTTTCTGCGCCAGGGTATCCGCCAGGGCCTGATATTTGCCGTTCTCCGGATCATAAATCAGGGCCTGTTTAATTTCGTCGGCCGCCGGGTTCACCTTCTTCTGCGTCCAGTAGATTTTGGCCAGATAGAAATGCGATGCGGCGTGCCGGGGATCAAACTGCAGGGCCTGTTTGAAACTTTGTATGGCGGCAGTGTAATCCCGGTTCTGATAGGCGCGATAGCCTAAAAGGAAAAGCTCCTCGGTGGGCTCTTTTACCCGGGAGGCCTCGATCCATCCCTCCCGGCCGTCATCCAGCTGCACTCTATAAAAAGGCGCCTTATAAAGGGCGGTAACCTTTATGCCCGGCAGGAGCTGGCGCACCACTTCGCCATTTTCAAAGACCGGGGCCGCATTCAAAACGGTTAAAGGGACATTGGTCCCTGCCTGCAGGCGCTCTTTAATGATCAGATCCAGCGTCCTCTGGATGGATTTGTCGTTTTTTCCGGTGATCTGAACGCGCGCCAGATGTATGCCGGCCGGCACCTCCTCGGCCACTTTTAAGACCCGATTCCAGCTCTTGCCGTCATCGGAGAAAAGCGGCAGGGACGCCCCGGAATCCAGATCCAGCTTTACGGATTTGACCGGAGCCGCCAGCTGGACTTCCACAAAAATTTCCTGGCCCTTCTCCACCACCCGCGGATAAAGCACCGCCTCCACCCAGGGCAGGGAAAGCTCCTCGGTAATTTCGGTGGGACCGGCTTTGAGACTGATCCCATCCTGGTCCATATCTTCGAACGAGAACGCCCGGGCCGCAACCGCCAAACTTATCACCAGTAAAAACAATAAACCCCGATTCTTCATTCTCTTCCCCCTTTATTAATTAATAAGTGAACAGTAGGTTATCGACCGCGCAGTCCACCGAACCTTCCTGCGAAGCCGCCACAAAAATAAGCTGCAATCTTAACACCGCTCCGGTCCCACCCCACTGGTCGTTGCCCACTCCTGGATTTGAATCATGAAAAGCGGTAAAGGGAATGGAATAACGCGTATACCCTTCTCCCAGGATGGGGATTTCCAAAAACCAGATGTCATCCTTGGTTGGACGCCATCCCTGGCTGGCGTCCTGTTCGATCTCGCCGCTCTTATTGTCATCCTCGTACAGTTCGATCTTGACCTTACCGCCTTTCTCACTGCCGTAAAGATCGAGCTGCAGGCGTGAATAATTGGCGGCGTCCACCGAAAGATTGGTCCCGGCCCCTCCCACATACCAATCCTTCGCGGTGCCGGTGATCTTCAGCGCGTATTCCCCGCAGGACTCCAGGATCAGGTCCTTTTTCTCCAGCTTGGGATTTTTAAAGGCCGAAAGTTTCACGTTATCAAAGGTGAACCAGCGGGTATAAGTGCCGTCGTCAAAATTATCAACCAGGTAAAAGCTTAATATCCCCCACCCCGCCGCGGCCAGCCCGGCCACCAATAAAATCAGCATCAACAATTTTTTCACTTTTTTCTCCTCCGTGTCTTTTTGGGTGCGCTCTTCCTGACTTTCTTGGCCGTTTTGGGTTTGACCTCCAGCAGGCTCTTCTGGTTGAACCGATTCAATTCCAGGGCCAGCTTTTCCTTTTCCGCCAGCACCTTCTCAAACTCGCGCCTTAAACCAATGGTGCTTCTTTTCAGCATTTCCTCATGTCCCGTTCTTTCCTTGAAGGCCTCCTCCAATCTTTGGACTTGGCGCGAAAGCTCTTCATTTTGCTGCTGCAGGGTGCGGTTGTAAGCCATCAGCCGGTTATTCTCTTCAGAAATAATATCCATTTCACTGCTGTCTTTTTTAAGTGCTTTTTTACCGGGAGAACTTAAAGTGCGGGCGAAAATTTCATAGCCCTTGGCCAGGGACAAAGTCGCCAGGGAAAGCGCGAAAAATCCAACCGTCCATAATCCAAAATCCAGAGAAAATTTTTGACCCTGCAAGACCTCGCTGATACCCGGGGCGGTGTGCCGCGCCAGGGTCTTGATGCTCAACGCCACAAAGAACAATAGGGTCACCAGCCAGAGATAACGGGTCTTAATTTTCCTTACTATTTCCATTTATCTTCCTCCAATCTAAAAATGGTGGCGAGGGCCGGAGTTGAACCGGCGACGCACGCCTTTTCAGGGCGTCGCTCTACCACCTGAGCTACCTCGCCTAATTTAAATCCTCGATCTCCTGCGTGACAGGCGATTAAAGACCTGAATAAAATAAGTGTATCACAGGGTATAACTATGTTTCAAGCAAGTTAGAATCGCCCTCGGAGGAGTCAGTTTTATTTTGAGTGTTAGAAGATTGTTAGAAGGAAAACTCCGCTGACCATCGTGGACGACGTTAGAACCGCCATCCAACGGTCAACTGACTACATTTATATGCCAAACTCTATTTAGAAATTAACCCTGAAGACCGGATCGCTGCTGCCATGCTGGTAAACAAGCCGAACTGGTTTATAATCAATGGGAACGGCCCCGAACAGGACTCCTGTCATTCCCGACGCCGGCAGGATCATTCTATCGCCTTCATTTTCATCCCAATCATTCTTTTTAAAAAGACGACTGAAAACAACGGTCTGCCCGTCATTGTCCACCAGGGTGAGATTTTCGACACTGCCACCGTAATTGGCGTTCATATCACTGGCATTTTTAAGCTCCACCGCAACGACGACCCACTTCTTGCCTTCATCGGGTTTTTCTCCCTTGGGCCCGGCATCGGGATAGGTAACGCTTGTTACCTTTAATTTTGTCGTCCCGTTAAAAAGCCAATCTCCGATCTTCCCCTCCATCCCCTTCAATTGCATCTGTCCGCCGGCAACCACTTTTTTCTTGGGTTTTGCCTTCGCTTTGGCCGCAGCTGAGGTTAATTGCAATCCCCCCACTAAAAAGCATGAGATCAATATGATAACCGGGAACCATTTACTTCTATTCACAAAAATACACCTCTCCTTTTTCGAATGTTATTGACCTTCAAAAGTATATCACGAAGGATAACTCTGTTTCAAGATGGTTTGATTGAGTGCCAAACCAGTTTGATTGTGTTTGATTGTTAGAAGATTGTTAGAAGGAAAAGGTATATAATATCGCAGGAATGGTGATGTAAAATGAAAAAGATTTTGGTTTGCTTTCTTCTAATAATGATTTCGCTCTTTTCAGCTGGCTGTTTATTTTTTACCGATAAACCATCAGATAGTCAGATAAAGAAAGATATAGAAGAATATTTTGCAAGTAGATATAAGCCGTTACAAATTAATAAAATATACATAAAGGGAATCTTTTTTATTAAAGAAGGAGATATATTGAGCAAAGTCGCTGTCGCAATTGTTCGCATAGAAGCAGAGGTTAAGGCGGACTATAATATTCCATCTAATATGTCGCCATCAAAATTCACGTTTTTATCGGTTTTGCCGATAGGCTTGGATAAAAATCATAAGAAAGGAGACATTATTCGTTTCGGAATTAATCAGAAATATCTTCGGTCAGACAGAGCATGGCTTCCTTCTAAAATTACATCAAATAATATTAGCATAATAGATGAAAGTGGCGAATAGACGCAAGAATGGCCTTAGACAGAAAGGATGCCGACAATGGACGAAAGGATTAACGGCCCTTACAATCGCCTGCGTTGTATCTCGGCCACACTAAAATCTCGACCACCGAGATATACACTCACCTATCAAACCAGCACAAACAGGACAGCATTAAGCGGCTAGGATATTCAAATAGTATTAGGATGCTATTGGAGAGAGTAGTATAATAATTATTATAAGATGATGAATTATGGAATAGCTTCGGGAAAAGATAGGAGCATGAAATGAAGAGGACTTTATTGGGATTGTTCCTTATTTTTTTATTTGTTTTTACTGCGGGGTGCAGCTTATCTAATTCAGACATAAATATAGTTAAAAAACATTCTTTTTCAAAAGACGGTCTTACGATTGAAGAGAAAATAAATTCAGAAGCTGGAGCTACCGGTAAAGTAGAATGGAAATGCTTTAAACCAATAGGCTATGAAAGCGATGTTGATGTCGTTGCTATTGAAGCAGATGTAACAAAGACAGATCGGGATAAAACTCGACGAATAATAAAGATGCAATTTCTTTTAAACAGAAAAAATAAAATAATAGAACATATTTATACAGGGGAGAAAGCATTCCCTTATTTTCCTGACTCTTTTGCGTCAAATAACTACTTAAAAGACACAATAAATGCAATCAACAAATCTGACCAAAAAGAGATCATTAAAGAAACCGATATTTTAGTGAAAGAAACAGATGTTCAGCTTTATACTCTTATAATTAATACATCTGGGAATAAAACACCTTATGAATATGCCATTAACTATTTAAAATCAGAAAATATGATCATAGTTTTGCTTGCAATGGAAGAAAAGAGGATTGAAATAGCAGTGGGTTCTAATTTGCAAGATATATTATCTGATGAATATTGTGGGAAAATATTAGATGAATTAGCCGTGCCGAAATTCAAACGGGCGAAATTTAGCGGAGGAATTAAAGATATTGTTTTAGCAATTTGCAATAAAGTATTGAGTGATTACAAAAATATTCCATTACAGAAAAGCATCTAATTAGCAAATATTGTTAGAAGATTATTAGAAAACTAGGGACGAGAAATATTCTTTTAACATTATCTTTAACGACCTTTTACCTTTTGTTGTCTTGAAATAATCTTCTCTTCTTAGCGCGTCTTTTTGATTCAAATATGCCTCATAGAAAATCAGCTTGAGCGGTGTTCTTGGTTTCGTGGAAGCGACTTCGCCATTGTTGTGCTGGCTGAGCCTTTTTTCAAGATCGCGAGTATAACCAATGTACAGCTTTTGATCTTTTAAGCTTTGGAGAACATATACAAAAAACATATAAATATTCTATAAACGGTCATGCACCAATCATTCTGATGGTGCATAACAGGCCATGTACCAATTCGTTCCAACTTTTTCTAAAAGCTGGCCAGCCATGTACCGAGTGAGGCCGTTTCACGGCCGAACGAATGGTACATGGCGGGCCCGAAGGGATTTGAACCCTCGATCTCCTGCGTGACAGGCAGGCGTGTTAAACCGGGCTACACTACGGGCCCACTCTGAGCCGCCTGGGGTTCGAACCCAGCACCACCTGCTTAAAAGGCAGGTGCTCTACCAAATGAGCTAGCGGCCCCCTCAATTGCGACTCTTAAAGAAATAATCGTCCCAGCACCTGGGTTTGGCGCTCAGACGGGTCATATGCAAATACAAGGTAGAAGGCGGTTTATAGGGAGCGGTCTTAAGCTTCAGCCCCGCCTCCTCCGGGCTCCGGTCGCCCTTATGGTTATTGCACCTGGCACAGCAGGTCACCACATTGCCCCATTCATCCTCGCCGTTCCGGCTGCGGGGGACCACATGGTCCAGGGTCAAAGTGCCGCCCTTCCCGCAGTACTGGCAGCGGTAATTATCTCTTAAATACACGTTCTTGCGCGTCATCACCATGCCGCTGAAAGGCAGGGGCACATAATTTATAAGTTTTACCACCAAAGGTAAAATATACTGTCCGTTGATCTTGATATGTCCCTCTTCCAAGACGGAGGCTTTGCCTTTGTACACCAATTTTATCGCTCTTTTCCAGCTGCAGATGTTGATGGGGACAAAGGTCGCGTTCAAAACCAAAACTTTTCGTCCCGAGTCTATATCCATTTCTTAAATATTATATCATATCAAGTGCGCCCTGAGTGATTCGAACACTCGGCCTTCTGCTTCGTAGGCAGACGCTCTATCCAACTGAGCTAAGGGCGCGTAAACGGAGGAGGCGAGATTCGAACTCGCGCCGGCAAAGCCGCTAACGGTTTAGCAAACCGCCCCCTTGAACCACTTGGGTACTCCTCCACACGGAGAGGGGAGGATTTGAACCCCCGGTACCCGTAAAGGTACAGTAGTTTTCAAGACTACCGCCATAAGCCACTCGGCCACCTCTCCAAATCTTGAAAGAATTATATCACAAGAGGAATTACTTTTTGAGGAGTTCTTCGATTTTTTCTTTGGCGAATTCGGTTTTGCTGATGATCTCGGCCGCCTCCGCGCGGGTTAGAGGCCTATCCGGCTCAAAATCCTTGCCGCTTAGGTATTCCAACAGTCCCGCGGTCTTGGCCACCGAGGCCGCCCGGGCCGCCCAGTGCCGCTTGGACAGATCCGGAAAAGGAGCGGCGTTCAAAGATAAGGGTTCCGTCAATCCGGCAAATTTAAGCATCACCACCACCGCTTCCGCCCGGGTGACCTTCTTCCAGGGATCGAATTTACCGTCCGGATAACCCGAAACATATTTGCGGTCCAGGGCCACTTTGATATAAGGCGCCGCCCAGTGGGTGCTCTCCACATCCGGGAATAAATTCTGCGTCACTTCCGCCGTGGGGAAACCCTTGGCGCGCACCAGGATCACCGCCAGCTCCGCGCGAGTTAAAGGATCGCCGGGTTTGAAGACATCCCCGGGATAACCGCCCAGAATGCCCAGGGTCGCCAGATAACTGATGGGCGCCGCGGCCCAGTAATCCTCCGGAACATCCAGGAAGCTCTTCAAGCCGGTCTTGGGTTTTAATTTGGGCATTAACTCCTTCGGAACTTCCTTCCGCTCTTCGATCAATTCCTGATATTTGCTTTTCTTGCTCAAGCCGGTGAAACCCAGCGAAAAGAAATGGGTGGTATTTTCGGTAAGCTCCCCGTATTGATGGTAGGCATAATCAAACGAAAATCCCTGATATTTTAATCCCAATCCGGCGGTCAAATTATTATCCACGCCGATGCCGGATTCGGTGGCTTTGGCTTTTTGGTCTATCCCGGCGCGTAAGGCTATAAGCGGCGTCAGCCACCACTCCGCCCCCGCATGCCACAACCCCGGCCTTTTCAAGGTGGGATTAAGCTCGGCATCTAATGTAAGAAATACTTCCTGCTCGCGGTACTGATAGAGACCCGCAGCGCCCAGCAGATTGGCTTCCAATCCCAAAAGAACACTGGCGGCGATCCCTTCCTCAATACTGTTCCTCTTCCAGGTAAATTTCCCTCCCATGCTCAAGGGAAGGATGTTCTTCAATAAAGCCCCGGCGGAAAATCCCGGCCGGAACTTCCAGTTCAGACCCAGATCCAGGTCCATTCCGCTGCCGTTGGCCCCCTCCATGGATCCGGAATTAAGCGAAAACCCCTGATTGAACAATTTCAAACTGCCGCCGGCAGACAGGTCTTTTATAAACTCGCGGCCGTAGCTTAAATACAGGACTGAGGAAGAATAATCAGTGGATCCGTTGGGTAAAACCTCGTAAGTGCCGGTGGGATAACTCTGCAAAGTGGTTAAAGGGATCCCGGAGGTCCCGGCGCTGACATAACCGACGCCGAAAGTCCCCAAAGGATACGGGTTGGAGATGCCGCAGGAAACATAAGTGATGTCTTCCAGCAGTTTGCCGGTCATGCTCATGAATTTAAATCCGGGATCAACCCCCAGACCGGCGGGATTGGTAAAAATGGCCGAACCGTCCCGAGAATATCCGGTGTAGGCCTTGCCCAAAGACAGGGGCCGCGCCCCCACCCCCACATCCCCCAGATCCGCACTGATGCCCCACACCGCCTGAGCGGTCAAAAGGATTAAGACCAGGCCCCGGATTAAATTGCGCATTTTTTTCATTATAAATTTCTTCAGTTAAAATGTCAACTGTGTTAAAATAAACGGGTGAACATCCGTAATTTCTCCATTATCGCGCATATCGACCACGGCAAGTCCACCCTGGCCGACCGGCTTCTGGAATTTACCGGCACCATTGAAAAAAGAAAAATGAGGGAGCAGGTGCTGGATACCATGGATTTAGAAAGGGAGCGCGGCATCACCATCAAGGCCCAGGCCATCCGCATGGAATACCAGGGCTACGTTTTAAATTTGATCGACACGCCCGGACACGTGGATTTCAGTTATGAAGTCTCTAGATCTCTGGCGGCCTGCGAAGGTGCCCTGCTCCTGATCGATGCCAGCCAGGGGGTCGAGGCCCAGACCCTGGCCAATGCCCATCTGGCCCTGCAAAACCATCTGACCATCATTCCGGTCATCAATAAGATCGACCTGCCCAACGCCGATCCGGACATGGTGTTGAATGAGTTAAAGAATATTTTCGGGATAGAGAAGGAGGAAGTGGTCCTGGCCAGCGCCAAGGAAGGCATCGGGATCGCCGAGATACTGAAGGCTATAATCGATCGGGTCCCTCC
>Ga0315293_10004223_pt1 | contig 13715 bp, 11 predicted proteins | sample YL17G13_20_MG_FD_203071 | JGI IMG/M metagenome (GOLD analysis project Ga0315293, IMG submission 203071) | Sediment microbial communities from Yellowstone Lake, YNP, Wyoming, USA - YL17G13_20 | ecosystem: Environmental > Aquatic > Freshwater > Lake > Sediment | place: USA: Wyoming | collected... | reverse complement strand
GCCGACAGTATACAAACGCATCCCGCCATTTTTATCTGCCGGTGTATGTGCAGATGAAATCGTCACTCCTGCTGGTTATTACTAATCAGCTTAAGACGAGACACTAAAATGGCGCGGAGAGGAATAAAAGGAGAATTAGGTATGAAGCAAAAGATTTTAATTGAAGCGATGATGGAAGCGGGGATGCACTTCGGGCATCAGACTTTTCGGTGTAATCCGAAGATGGCTCCGTATATTTTTGATGCTAGGGGTGGCATTCACATTATCGACCTGACCAAAACAGAACCGATGTTAGAAAAAGCGATGGAGTTTGTTACGGAGCTGGCCCAGGGGGGTAAACAAATTATCTTCGTTGGTACCAAAAAGCAAGCTGGTCCGATTATTAAGGAATATGCCATCGCCTGTGGGATGCCATATGTTGATGGGCGGTGGATGGGAGGATTGCTCACTAATTTTGACACGCTAAAAAAGAGATTAAAGTATATGCGGGAAATCGACGAAAGATATGCCAAGGACAATTTTGGCGATATGACCAAGAAGGAACGGGCTGAACTCGACAAAGTGTACAAGTCATTGCAGGTTAGCTTGGGCGGGTTGCGTGACTTACACGGATTGCCGGCGGCCATCTTTGTGGCAAGCATTTTACAGGATGCAATCGCGGTGAAAGAAGCCAGAAAATTAAAGATTCCAATAGTGGCGATAGCGGATACCAATTCTGATCCGACGACAGTGGATTACCCGATACCGTCAAACGATGATGCTAAAAAGGCCATCGCTTATGTGGTGAGCGCTTTAGCTGAGGCCGGTAAGGTCAGTAACAAACCAGCTAAGGAAGCCACCGTCTCTGGCGAAGCCTCGCAGGATGCGATGACTGGCGTGGAGCCGGAATTGATCGCTAATATAGGGGAGGGAACAAATGGAAATTAAAGCAGAGGTTGTTAAACGGTTAAGAGATTTAACTGCCGCGGGGATGATGGAAGCGAAACAAGCGCTGGCGGAAGCCGGTGGAGATTTTGATCAGGCCGTGGAAATTCTGAAGGCGCGCGGCGCGTTGATTGCCGCCAGGAAAGCCGAACGGGTGGCGGCCAACGGAGTTGTAGCGTCTTATATTCACCCCGGCAACAAAATTGGGGTACTGGTGGAGGTGATGGTAGAAACCGATTTTGTGGCGCGCGACGAAAAATTTATGGCGTTTGCCCGTGATATCGCAGTGCACATCGCTGGCATGAATCCGAAGTATGTTTTGCCGGAAGATGTGCCAGCGGATGAGTTGAGCCGGCAAGAAGATCAGCAGGCCTATTTGAATGAAGTGGTGCTAGTTAACCAACCGTTTGTAAAAGATGTTAGTAAAACGGTTGGCGATTTGCTGAATGAACAAATCGGTCATTTTAAAGAAAACATTAAGATCGGTCGTTTTGTACGAATGGAGCTGGGAGTGACACCATCATGTTAGAAGAATTCAAAACCAAATTAGACCACAGCTTAGAGATGTTTCGCGAGGATTTGAACGGAGTGCGAACCGGCAGAGCGAGCGCTGGTTTAGTGGAAAATCTGTCCGTGGATGTGTACGGCAGCAAAATGACGCTGAAACAAATTGCCAGCGTGATGGTGCCGGATGCCCGCTCAATTGCCATCCAGCCATGGGACAAAAGCAATTTAGGTCCAATCGAAAAAGCAATTCGGGAATCTGATTTGGGTTTCAATCCAGTCAATGATGGCTCGATGGTGCGCATCAATGTGCCACCGCTGTCAGAAGAGCGTCGGGATGAATTGGTAAAAATCGCCTCTAGTAAGGCGGAGAATGCCCGCATATCCGTGCGCAACCTGCGGCGAGAAATAATGGATAAAATTGCTGGGCAGATCAAAGATAAGTTGATCGGCGAGGATGAGCAGATGCGTTTGGAAAAACAAGTGCAGGAGAAAATTGACGCGGTGATGGCGCGAATGGAGGAATTGTTTAAGCAAAAAGAAACCGAAATTAAGACGGTTTAACTTTACGCATTGTGGCGGACCAAGTTCCTACACACATTTCATTTGTGCTGGACGGTAATCGACGCTGGGCTAAGCAGCAGGGTTTACCAATATGGGAAGGGCATCGGCGAGGACTGGATGCCGTGTTCGAAATTATTCGGTGGTGCAGTGAGGCGGGAGTAAAATATCTAACCACTTACGCTTTCTCGACCGAGAATTGGAACCGAACACCAGGGGAATTGGATTATTTGTTTAATATTGTATTTCGGCAGGGATTTAAAAAATATTTGCCGAAGCTGATTGAGGACAATGTAAAGGTTAATTTGTTTGGTCAATCAGAGAGATTTCCGGGAGGAATGCGAGCTAGTATTCGGGAGATGCTGGAGAAAACAGCAGGGAATGCCGGACTGGTATGGAATGTTTGTTTGGATTACGGCGGACGGGCGGAAATTACCCGAGCAGTAAAAGATATCGTGAGTACCGGGATTTCGGCGGAGGACATCACCGAGCAAACGGTGGCGGAGCATTTGTTTTCCGCCGGGATGCCGGATCCGGATCTAATGATCCGGACAGGCGGGGAACAGCGAATGAGCAATTTTTTGTTATGGCAACACGCGTATACCGAGTTGTATTTTCCCAAGATTTACCTGCCAGGGTTTGCCAAAGCCGATTTCGACGCGGCATTGGAATGGTATGCTAATAGGGACCGTCGTTACGGTAAGTAATTTAGGATTATGAGTTTTCTTGCCATAGTCGTATTTGTGTTGATTTTTGGCCTGCTGGTGCTAGCGCACGAGTTTGGCCATTTCATGGCGGCCAGGAAAGCTGGCGTCAAGGTAGAAGAGTTCGGGTTGGGTCTGCCGCCGAGAATTTGGGGACGCCGCCGGCATGGCACGATGTGGTCAATTAACTGGATTCCATTTGGTGGATTTGTCCGGCTGAAGGGTGAGGATGGCAATCGGGTCAGTGATCAAGATTCGATGGCCCAAAAAGGTTATGGTAATCGGTTATTGATCATCACTGCCGGAGTGCTAATGAATTTTCTGTTGGCTTATGTGCTGTTGATGGTCGGATTTTGGTTTGGGATGTCACCGATTGCGGCTAATCTGGTAGCACTAGATGGGAGCAAGTTTATATCCAAAGTGGTGGTGTTGGATTTAGTCAAGGGTTCCGGTGCAGAACGGGCGGGGGTCCAAAGCGGGGATGTTATTGTTAGTGTCGACGGTAAATCAGTAGTTTTGGCTGCCGAACTCCAGAACGCAGTGGCGGACATCACCAAGGCGCATTTGGTAATTGACCGTCAAGGCGCCCAAATTAAGCTGGATGTGCCGACTAAACTTGAGAACGGCCGGCGGATGATGGGGGTACTGGTGGATGAAGTGATCAGTAATGTGTCGTATGTTTGGTGGAAGGTGCCGGGACTGGCGGCGCTAGATTTGGTGTTGTTATTAAAACAAATCGGCACGGGTTTGGCGGGGATGGTGGTTCATCTATTTACTACTGCTTCAATTCAGGATTCGGTGTCCGGACCAGTGGGGATAGCCAGAATTACCAGCGAGGCAGTAAAACTGGGATGGACTTACACTTTACAGCTGATCATTTTCCTAAGCGTGAATCTAGGATTAATCAATATTGTGCCGTTCCCGGCATTGGACGGCGGTAGATTATTCTTCGTACTACTAGAGATGTTGCGGGGTGGCAAAAAGATCGGCAAGGAATGGGAAAACGGAATTCATAGTTTGGGATTTTTGTTGTTATTGGCGTTTATTTTTGCGGTGACATATCGGGATATTGTGAATTTGTTTCATCCGGCTTAATGAAACTGCTTGATGGGAAAAAGTTGGCCGAAAAACTAACTCGTAACTTAACGGGGAGGTTTAGAGGTATCGGAAAGTTAGCGGCAGTATTGGTGGGCGAAAATCCCGCTTCTATGCTGTATTTAAGAAAAAAGAGGGAGCTGGCAGCTAAGTTGGGAGTGGGGTTTGAGCTACATAAGCTGCCGGCTACCAGCTCAGCCAAACGGGTGATGGATGCGATCGGTAGGTTAAATAACGATAAAAAAGTAGCGGGGATTATTGTCCAGTTGCCGTTGCCAAAACATTTGAACACGGATGAAATTGTGAACATGGTGTCATCATCAAAAGATGTGGATGGACTGACGGATGTGAACATTCTTTCTGGTGAGGTGTTGCCGGCGACTGCGACAGGAATTTTGAAATTGTTGGCGGAATATAGAATATCACTACGGAATAAAAAAGTGGCGCTGGTCGGTTTTACTCGACTGCTGAATTTGCCGCTGAGTTTGTATTTTACGAGATTGGGGAATCCCATTGTGATATTGCAAGAGGGTACAAAAAATTTTGATGAGCTACTGACGGCGGATATTATTGTTACTGCCGTTGGTAAAGCAAAACTGATTAAGGGTCGGAACATTAAGTCGGGTGCGGTGGTGGTGGATGCAGGAATTAGTTCAGTAAAAGGCAAAGTAGTAGGGGATTGCGAATTCTCAACGGTGGCTAAGAAAGCAGGTTATCTAACGCCGGTGCCAGGCGGAGTTGGACCGATGACGGTAGTGAGTTTGTTGATAAACCTGAAAGAGCTCTCTAAAAAATAGCGCTAGGGGCGTGTTTTCGTCTGTATTGACAGAGAGGAAAGTTTGCCTATAATTCAACTTATGCCCAGACCGATTAGGTCTGGTGGGGAGAAGGTTTTTATCTATGATGGACGTACAAGAACTATATTTGTCGAGAGAGGGTCTGGCGAAGCTGAAAGAGGAGTTGGCGGACCTCCAACAACAAAGAGTCGAAGTTACCCAAAAGATTCGCGAAGCGCGGGAGTTTGGTGATTTGTCGGAGAATGCCGAATATCAGGAAGCCAAAACCCGCCAGGCATTTATTGAAGGGCGCGTTGAGGAAATTGAGGCGATGTTGAAGACGGCTAAGATCATCGAAGATGAAAACGGCCACAACATTAACGCTGGCGAAGTAACGGTGGGTTCGAAAGTAACTGTCAAATCTAACGGCAGAGAAATTACTTATAATATTACCGGTTCCAATGAAGCTAGCCCGGAAGAAGGTAAGATTTCTAATGAGTCGCCACTGGGCAGGGCATTAATCGGCCGGCGGCCGGGCGAAAGAGTCACCCTAGCGACCGGTGAAGGCGAAAGAGAGTACTCGATTATAAAAGTTAGTTAGAGTTGTAAGGGGTGAAAGTTGGTGAGTATAATGCCTCTGTCTAGATCTTTGAGATGGAGGTGTTTTAATGGCGGCTGACGAGGCGTCGAGTGGCAACCATTCGTTGATGTTGCTGGGTTGCAATTCCAATGTGCCGTTGTGGCAGGAGGTGGCGGAGAAACTGGAAGTTGCTCTGGTGGACGCAACCATCGGGCATTTTGCTGACGGGGAAACCCAGGTTGTCATCAGACAATCGGTGAGGGGAGGCGACTGTTTTGTGCTGCAAAGCACCTGTCCTCCTTTCACCAACCATCATGTGATGGAGCTGGTGATGACGATTGATGCCTTGAGGCGAGCCAGTGCCCACCGGATTACTCCGGTCATCCCGTATTACGGCTATGCTCGGAGCGACAAGAAGCTGCGTCCACGTGAGCCGATTGGAGCTCGGGTGGTAGCGAACCTGCTTGAGCAAGCCGGCGCTGATCGGGTACTGATGATGGAGCTGCATAGCGCATCGATCCCCGGGTTTTTTAACATTCCTGTTGACCACCTGCCGGCAATGGATTTGCTGGCAGACCAGATCCGTGAGGATGGTTGGGCCGACCCAAACGACTGCACCGTAGTGAGCCCGGATGTGGGAGGCGTAGAACGGGCGAGCTATGTAGCCAAGCGTCTCAACTTGCCGATGGCGATTATTGCCAAGCGGCGGGATAAGCCCAATGAAGTTCGGGATGACGCCGAAGTGATTGGTGATGTGGCGGGTCGTCGGACTATCGAGGTGGACGACATTATCGATACGGCCGGGAGTGTCTGTAAGGGCGCAGAGCGGCTGCGGGACAAAGGTGCCAAGGGCATCCGAGTCTATGCGGCACATGGCCTATTCAGTCGTGACGCAGTTAGCCGGATTGCTGACAGCCAGATTGAATTGGTCGTGGTGACCAACACCGTTCCGCCGGTATCAGCGCAAGTGGAAGCTTGCCAGCGGATACGGTGGATCAGTGTGGCCGACATCTTGGCTAAGGCCATCAGCCATAACCACTCCGGACAAAGCATCTCCGAGTTGTTTGGCCGCAGTCCCTCCTAAGGGGTTTGCGATCAAGCTAATGGTAGCCCCCCGAACACTCGGGGGGCTTCTGCTATAATCAAATGGTTATGGACAGTATTGACCAGATTGTTTCATTTCGGCTAGAAAAGTTACGGAAATTGCGAGAAAAAGGGGTAGACCCCTATCCAGCCAAATCTACCCGTACCATGCGGGTGGATGAGTTTGTGGTGAAGTTTCCAGTGCTTAAGCGGGCAGGTAAGGCGGTGATACTGGTTGGACGAGTAATGGCGTTGCGGGAATTCGGCGGGCTGACTTTTGGTCAGATTCGCGATGGTTACGGCACAACGCAGATTTTGTTCAAGAAAGATGCATTAGGCGAAAGGACCTATAAAGATTTAAGTTTGCTTGATGTTGGCGACATTGTGCAGGTTCGCGGGATTGCAATGCTGACCAAGAAGGGTGAAAAAACTTTGTTAGTGGATAAGCTGACAATGCTGGCAAAATCTTTGCGGCCGTTGCCAGAAAAGTGGCACGGGCTGACGGAGCAGGAAACCAGATTTCGCCAAAGATATTTGGATTTGCTGTTTAATTCGGAAATCAAAGAGAGATTTGTTATCCGGCACAATTTGGTACAGGCGATCAGAGAATTTTTATTAAAAAAGGATTTTATTGAAGTAGACACCCCGGCATTGCAGCCATTGCCGGGCGGAGCGCTGGCTGCACCGTTTAAAACACACTACAACGCGACCAACGCGGATGTGTATTTACGGATTGCGCCGGAATTGTATTTGAAACGGCTGATTATAGGCGGTTTTGAGCGGGTGTTTGAATTTGCCAGGGTATTTCGGAATGAAGGTGTATCTACCCAGCATTTGCAGGATTTCACGATGCTGGAGTTTTATCAGGCATATGCCACTTACGAAGATTTGATGAAAATGACGGAGGAAATGTTCACAGATGTTCTGAAAAAGACATTGGGTACGACCAAAGTGAAGTATGGCAATAAGCTACTCGATTTTAAAACGCCGTGGCCGAGGACTACATTTCGCGAATTAATAAAACAGCACGCGAGTATTGATATTGATAAATTCCCGACAGCGGAAAAACTGCAGGCGGAAATAAAGAGGAAAAAGATTAAATTAAATTATTCCGGTAAAGTCGGGCGGGGCAAATTGATCGACGAGTTGTATAAAGGAACCGTACGGCCGAAATTGATCAACCCAGTATTTTTGACCGATCACCCGTTGGATTTGTCGCCGTTAGCAAAACAAAAAGCTGACGAACCGGACAAGGTGCAAAGATTTCAATTGGTAGTTTGCGGTATGGAGATCGTAAATGCTTTCTCGGAGCTGAATGACCCGATTGACCAAAAGGAACGCTTTAAAGCGCAGGCCAAAATGAAAAAAGAGGGAGATGCGGAGGCCCACTCGATGGATGAAGATTTTGTGAAAGCGCTGGAATATGGAATGCCCCCGACGGCGGGTTGGGGGATGGGAGTTGAGAGATTATTGGCTATTCTGACTAATACTGATTCAATTCGGGAAGCGGTGCTGTTCCCGTTCGTTAAAGATAAATGAAATGGATTTGAAAGAATTTGCAAAACTTAGTGACAAGGATTTAAAACAGCTTGGTAAGCAATTGGCGCTGAAGGGTTATACTGGCGATCTATTTTTGATTCGCGGGTTAGCTAAAAAGGAATTATCAGTTGGGGTTAAGTTAGACCAAAAAAGGGCAGAACATAACAAAGCGGCTAAGGACCACGAGATTGATAAGGGCAGAGATCTTGCGATTGAGGCTGGGAAAATTGAGCAAGAATGGAGAGAGAATCACAATCAACTTGTACCCTTGTGGCAAGCCATTCCCAACCCACCGGCTAAAGGGGTGCCGGAAGGAGGGGAAGAAAATAGTAGGGTAATTGGCCGCTCTTGGCTGCAGCCAAGAGTGATTGAGAAACAAAAAGATCACGTGGCTTTAGGTGAGGCACTTAACATTATTGATATTGAGCGGGGGGTAAAAGTAGCTGGTTCGCGTTTTTATTATCTTAAGAACGAAGCGGTCGAATTAGAGTTTGCCTTGGTGCGCTGGATTTTTAAATTGCTTAAGAAAAAGGGTTTTGGTTTAATGGTGGGACCACAACTACTCTCAAAAGAGGTGATGAATGCAGCCGGTTATCTTGGGTACGCTAGGAACGAGATATATCGTGTGATGGACATGGGGCACAACGAGTTTTTTGGTAACACGTTTCAATGTCCTCAAGGGGAGGACATTCTTGTTAGTAATACATCAGAATTTGGTCAAGTTGTATTGCCAGATGGTGAAGTAACCCTGTTGGTAAGGTGTAAGAATCATAATTTATGGTTTCAAGCACCCATTGCCGGTTTGAGGCACGGCTTGTATCTTAATGGCACGGCTGAACAGAGTATCTTGGGATATCACATGGATGAGATTATTGAAACGCCCAAGCGTTATGCCGCTTTCTCGACTTGTTTTAGAAGAGAGGCGGGGAGTTATGGTAAAGATGTTAAAGGCATTATCCGGACGCATCAGTTCGACAAAATCGAGCTATTCTCTTTTGTTGAACCAAAAGAATCTGAAAAAGAACACAAGCGATTGGTGGCGCTCCAAGAATTTATTTTGAAGAAGTTAGAGATACCGTATCAGAAGGTATTAATCGCGGCGGGCGATTTGGGGGTGCCAGCAACCAAAAAGATAGATTTAGAAAGCTGGATGCCATCGCAACAGCGTTACCGAGAGACCCATTCGTGCAGTAATTGCACTGATTGGCAGGCGCGGAGAGCGACCATTCGTTATCGCACGGAAAAAGGCAAAACCGAATATGTTCATACGCTTAACGGCACGGCAGTGGCAATTGGTCGCATCCTAGTGGCACTGTTAGAGAATCATCAACAACCCAACGGTAGTGTTAAAATCCCCAAGGTGCTTCAATCCTACTGCGGATTCAAAGAGATAAAGGTATGAGTTTTTTGACGCGGATTTTGGGGGATCCGAACAAACAGGCAATTAAGAAGTTAAAACCGATCGTTGATCGGATTAATTTATTTGAGAAAGAGATTCAACCGTTGTCAGATGACGAGTTGAAAGCCAAGACGGAATATTTTAAAGAGTTATTGGCACAGGGTAAAACGCTGGATGAGATTTTGCCTGAGGTGTTTGCGGTAGTCCGCGAGGCGGCTCGCCGAGTTTTAAGCGAGCGACATTTTGATGTGCAGTTAATGGGCGGCGTCGTGTTGCATCAGGGCAAAATCTCCGAAATGAAAACGGGTGAGGGTAAAACTTTGGTTTCAACCTTACCGGCGTATTTAAATGCTTTGGCCGGTAAGGGTGTACATATCGTGACGGTGAATGATTATCTGGCAAAGCGTGACTCGGCCTGGATGGGACAGATTTATGAATTTTTAGGACTAACGGTCGGGGCAATTACTCACGATACTAGCCCGGAAGAGCGACGGGCAGCATATGCTTCTGACATTACTTACGGAACGAATAACGAGTTTGGATTTGATTACCTGCGTGATAATATGGCGGGAAGCCGTGAGGAACAAGTGCAACGGGGATTGCATTATGCGATCGTTGATGAAGTTGATTCGATTTTAGTTGATGAAGCGAGGACTCCGTTGATTATTTCGGCGCCGGATGAAGAATCGACGCAACATTACAAACAGTTTGCTGCACTGGTGCCGCAATTGCAGAAGGATACAGATTATACAACTGATGAAAAACAGAAATCAGCAGTGCTGACAGAAGCGGGGATTGAAAAGATTCAGAAGTTGCTGGGCATTGGTGACATTTATGAGTCGGGTAATATTCTGTTGGCGCATCACATTGAACAGGCCTTGCGGGCGCAGGCGATGTACAAAAAAGATGTCGATTACGTGGTGAAGGATGGCGAAGTGCTGATCGTAGATGAATTCACTGGCCGGTTGATGCCAGGGAGAAGATATTCCGAAGGTTTGCATCAGGCAATCGAGGCAAAGGAAAATGTGGAGGTGAAGCGGGAAAGCAAGACGCTAGCTACGATTACTTTTCAGAATTATTTCCGGCTGTTTAATAAACTTGCCGGAATGACTGGTACGGCTAAGACCGAAGAGGAAGAGTTTTGGAAGATTTATGGTCTAGAGGTGGTGGTAGTTCCGACCAATCGCCCGATGGTGCGGCAGGATTTGAATGATTTGATTTATGTAAATGAACGGGCGAAGTTTCAGGCGGTAGTCAAAGAGATTCAACGGCGATATGAAACTGGTCAGCCAGTATTGGTTGGCACGATTGCAATTGAAAAATCAGAATTGTTATCGGATATGTTGAAAGTCGAGGGCGTGCCACATAGTGTTTTGAACGCGAAGCATCATGAAAAGGAAGCCGAGATTGTAAAGGATGCTGGACAAAAAGGAATGGTGACGATTGCGACTAACATGGCCGGACGTGGTACTGACATTAAATTGGGTGAGGGCGTGGTGGGGCTGGGAGGTCTGCATATTATCGGTACAGAACGGCACGAATCCCGTCGTATCGATAACCAGTTGCGGGGTCGCTCCGGTCGGCAGGGAGATCCGGGCAGTACGCAATTCTTTGTTTCGCTGGAAGATGATTTGATGCGGTTGTTTGGCAGTGAGCGGTTGAAATCAATGATGAAAACACTAAAGATTCCGGAAGACCAGCCCCTGGAACACAAATGGATTACTAACAGCATCGAGTCAGCGCAGAAACGAGTGGAAGGGCATAACTTTGATATTCGCAAACGGGTGGTGGAATACGACGATGTAATGAACCGCCATCGGGCGACAACTTATCGTCAGCGGCAGGCAATTTTAGGGGGAGGTGATTTGAAAGAGACGGTGCAGAATTATATCTTCAGTGAATGGCGGTTGTTGGCGGCGAATTATGCGACTGATCCAAAGGCGATAATCGAACAGGCCCAAAATATTTTCCCAATTAGCAGCAGTTTGCAGACAGCCATTGAAAATGCTGGCACACCAGAAAAAATCAGCGAGTTATTAGTGGAAGAGGCCAAGCGCCAATACGAAGTGAAAGAAAAAGAGGCCGGTTATCAAACGGTAGGTGAGGAACAGGTCGGCAACTTTCGGCAGGCCGAACGAGCAGTGCTGCTGCGGGTAATGGATATTTTATGGATGGAACATATCGACGCGATGATGAAGATGCGCGAAGCGATTGGATTACAGGGTTACGGTCAGCGCGATCCGTTAGTGGAATACAAACAGCAGGCCTACGCGATGTTCCAGCGGCTGCAGAGTGCGATTGCGTTTGATACGGCCAGATTAATTTATAAGGTAAGAATTGTGTCGCAGGCAGAACAGCCCCAAAGGGGCCCCTTCGGGGCAGAACAGGAATTGGAAGAGAAGAAACAGATGGCATTGAAAGGCGCGGAATCCGGCTTCGCTAAAGCTACGCCGGATGCGGATCTTGATTTACAAGGTGCTGCGGAACCGATGGGTGATTTTAAAGAGGAAGCAAAAGAATTGAAAGAAGCCGCATCACCAGTCGCTGACGCTCCGGTGCACGGTTCAGCGGTGCGGGATCCAAAAGAACATAAGGACAAAGTTGGGCGCAATGACCCGTGCCCGTGTGGAAGCGGGAAGAAGTATAAGAAATGTTGCGGGGCATAAAAAATACCGCCCAAGGAGTAGAGCGGTTTTCGATATTAGCTTCATTATATCACGACTTGGCTGATAAGTCAAGATTTTATCAGATTAGGCACAATGGAGGGGAGAAAATGGCCAGTTTTCCACTTCCAGAGCCACTTTCTTTGTTGACAAAGCTTGCCGGCTATAATAGACTGGGCACAGCGAGCCGAGCGGCTCATTGCACATCGACAAGCTAGTTGACTAATTAAGAGATGACTGGCGACGATGTGGCAATTTACAACTTGTTAAAACTAAAGGACTCAACACGGGGGGCGTGCTGGGCTTTGATTTGGTGAGTCGTCCCCGGGTTTGACCCGAGGATCCAGACAGGAAAAAGAAAAATGTTTGTTTTCTTTTCTGGGTTCCCGCTTTCGCGGGGATGACAAGCAGTTGTAGATTACGCGGAAGAATTTGCGCTCAGCACTCTGGTGATGCAGAGGTTTAGGTCTGGAAGTTTTTGAACTAACCTTTAAGGGCTTCAATTTAAGGATCGACGCCTTCTCTTCACTGGAGTGCTGAGCGGAATGCATTCCGCAAAGTGTTGTAGATCCAGAAACTGGGTTCACAACCATTGTCACGTTGGATTCGCGAAACCAACGGTGGCAGAGGGCGGGAGCCCGAAGCCACGCCATGAGCACGGAGGTGCAAAATGGAAAAGCGCTACTGGGCTCTCGCCCTGATTGCTGTCATGGCACTGCTGGTGTCAGCTTGTTCTGGCGGAGGCGGGAACTTGGTTCCTACCGAACAGCCAGCGATGCAAGATACCCTAGGGATTAAGAGCGACGGCACTTCGCTGACGCTTAAAGCAGACCCGGCCTTCGATGGCCCTGTCTACAAAATCCCCAAGGGCACATCGTCAGTAGTCGGAGGCCAAACCTTCGGCACTGTCATTGCACCGAATCGTTCTGGAGTATACCAACAGTTGGATACTTTCATGAACGACAATGTCTACATCATCGAATCCAAGTTGTGGTTAGATGGCGTTCTGCAGGAACGCGTCAGCGCAACCCAGCACAAGCTGGATACGCGCAATTTGCCCATAGGGTATAAGGGGAAGATGAAGATTCTGAAGCAGATGCAGCCCCTGATGTATAAGGGTTGGTACGCGACGGAATTCAACGTTGCCCAATACCAATGGGTGCCCAACAACAATGGTGATGGTGGGGTCTGGGAGTTCATTGCTGGTGGCGCTGTTGGCTACGGTTTGGCTGAATTCTTGGCCATTGCAGCATGTCCTGATGCCTACAAGGAAGTGGACTTCGAGGTGACTGGCAGTGGTATGACACCGCCTCCGGTCATCAATCACAATCCCACGCTAGATCCGGAAGGGCCAACAGCCCTGAGGGTTGACCAAGGTGGGACATGGACGAGCAACGCCAGTGATCAGGACAGCGATGTCCTGACTTACAGGTGGTTCGTGAATGGATTACTTGTAGGAACTACACCGAACTTGAACTACACTTTCACAGCACCGGGTACATACCTGGTAAGAGTGGAGGTGCGCGACGGTCGTGGCGGTTTCGCCTTTCACGAGTGGACGGTGGTAGTGACCGAAAATCAGGTCGCTAACCTTCCGCCAGTGGCTAAGCTGAAGCTGATTGGTAGCAACACCGGGCAAGTTCCGTTTACGGTGCAGGTTGATGCCAGCGAGAGTTACGATCCGGATGGATCGATCGTGTGGTATGACTACTTCTTCTACGGAGGAGGTGGACACTCGGAAGGTGGGTCTAATATAACCACCAAGAGTAATACCTACACGGCAGCCGGTCCGTACAACATTTGGCTTCGCGTCAGGGATGATGATGGAGTCGAGGACTGGACTGACACGGGCATCCAGATCACGGCAACGCCAGGTGGTCCGACCTG
>Ga0315293_10004222_pt1 | contig 13718 bp, 23 predicted proteins | sample YL17G13_20_MG_FD_203071 | JGI IMG/M metagenome (GOLD analysis project Ga0315293, IMG submission 203071) | Sediment microbial communities from Yellowstone Lake, YNP, Wyoming, USA - YL17G13_20 | ecosystem: Environmental > Aquatic > Freshwater > Lake > Sediment | place: USA: Wyoming | collected... | reverse complement strand
CCGCTCCCGGAAGCGCCCATTGGCCTCGCGCAGGGCTGACTCCGGATCGACGTCCAGCCAACGGGCATAATTCGCGACCGAGAAGAGGAGATCGCCGACCTCGGCCGCGCGTGACGCTGGATTCGCCGCCTCTTCCACCTCCCGCATCTCCTCCCCGATCTTCGCCAGCACCCCCTCGCGATCCGGCCAATCGAAACCGACTCTCGCCACACGCCGCTGGATCTCGGCGGCCTGTGCCAGAGCCGGCAGGCCGATCGGCACGCCGCCCAGCAGTCCCTTCCCTTCCCCGTTCTCGGCCCGCTCGACGGCCTTGAGCGCCTCCCAGTTCTGCAGGACCTGCTCCACGCCGCCAACCTCCAGGCCGCCGAACACGTGCGGATGGCGCCGCACGATCTTGCTGTTGATCCCACGAACTACATCCGCCATCGAGAACTCCCCCGCCTCGGTGGCGATCTGGACCTGGAGCACGATCTGGAGCAGCAGGTCACCGAGCTCCTCCCGCAGGGCGCCCGGATCCTCGGCGTCGAGCGCCTGCAGGGCCTCGAAGGCCTCTTCCATCAGATGGGCACGCAGCGACTGGGGAGTCTGCTCCCGATCCCAGGGACAGCCCTCGGGCGCCCGCAGGTGAGCCACGGTCTCCTGGAAGGTCTCGAAGGCCGAGGCTGACTTCAGAGGCGGGACGAACAGCGCACTCAAGCTGCCGATCGAGGCGACGCGGTCCAGCTCATAGAGAGGCAACTGGACGAGTCCCACGTCATCGGTCCCCGCGGCCTGGATCAAGCTGACCTCGTGGTCGTCGGGGTACTGGTTCATCAAGGTGAGCTTGACGTCGCCTGCGACCAGGTTGGAGTACAGCTGGCCGACCAGGGCCGGGACATCGGGGGGGAAAGGCGGATGATGGCGCCTGGCCAGGTCCAACGCATCGGCGATGAAGAGGCCATCGAGCGCGTCGCGCCCCAGGCAAGCGAGACAGGGTTCGACGAAGCTCACGCCATGCACCCGGAGGATGGGGACTCTGGCCGCCTTCACCAGGGCCGCCACCGTTGCCTCGCCCACGCTCGGATCTCCGGGCACGGCATAGACGACGCCCTCCGGCCGCAGCCCCAGATCGAGCACGCGCTCGACGATCGCCAGGTAGACGGCCTCGAAGCTCTCCAGCCGGTCGTAGAGATCGTCGAAGGTGTGCACCTGGAGAGTCGAGGGCAGGCCGGCAGTCACGGGATGACGCCCCGTCCTCAGCCAGACTTCGCTTGCCGTCGAGAGCACGTCCCAGGCCTGGCGTGTGAGCAACCGAGGCTCCCCGGGGCCAAGCCCAACGATCGTGATCCCTGGCGGCATGCTGACCTCCTCGAGAGACGGCCTGAGGCCGGGTGCGCAGAAGCCCCATTCTAACACCGGCCGCGAATCAGCCTGACGGGCCGACAGTAAAGCCGGGGAGCATGTGGCTCCCCGGCTCGATACGCCAACGTGATAGCCTGCACAGGCCCAGAGCAATCTGGGCAACCGGATCTAGCGCTTGGTGTAGGTCGGTGCCTTGCGAGCGCGCTTGAGCCCCGGCTTCTTCCGTTCCTTCATCCGCGAATCGCGGCTGAGGTAGCCGCCGGCCCGCAGGACAGGCCGAAGCTCGGCATTCATTACCACCAGAGCCCGCGCCAGCCCTTGCAGGACGGCCCCTGTCTGGCCGGTCACGCCCCCGCCTTCCACCTTGACCGTGACGTCGAGCTTGCCCTCATACCCCGAGGCTCGCAGCGGCCCCATGATGTGCGTCAGGTCGCCCAGGCGCGGGAAGTACTCCTCGCAGGGCTTGTCGTTGACCGTAATCTTGCCGTTGCCCTGCATGACCCGTACCCGGGCGGTGCTGGTTTTCCGGCGTCCGACCCCTTCATAGTACTGAACAGACATGCCTTATGCCTTCCTCTGCTCTCGTGGTTCTAGGCCAGCGGTTTCGGCTGCTGGGCTGCGTGCGGGTGCTCGGGTCCGGCGTAGACCTTGAGCTTGCGCATCAGCTTGCGACTGAGCCGGTTGCGGGGGAGCATCCCCTTGACCGCGGCCTCGATGACTCGTTCCGGATGGCGGGCGAGCTGCTCGCGCAGCGTGATCTTCCTCAGACCGCCTGGGAAGCCCGAGACGCGGTAGTACATCTTGTCGTCCAACTTGGCGCCCGTGACCTCGATCTTCTCGGCATTGGTGACCACGACAAAGTCACCCAGGTCGACCCCAGGCGTGTACTGCGGCTTGTCCTTGCCCATCAGGATCCTGGCGATCCGGGCCGACAGCCGGCCGAGGTTCTTCCCGGCGCCGTCGACCAGATACCACTCGTGGGTCACGTCGCCGGGCTTGGCATGATAGGTCTTCTGCACACTCACACTCCTAGCCGCAGACCGGGCGGAGGGGGCCAGCCAAACTGACCTGCCAACCGCTCGCAGCTACTCATCGTAGACCACCGCCTCGAGGCACAGCCCCCGGGCCGGGGCGATCTTACCCACCCACGGCTGCCCGGGATGTGCCAGAACCGCCCCGAACTCCCCGATCGGCATCCTGGCCGATCCAACCTCGAGCATCAGGGCAACCAGCCTCCGCACCATCCGATAGAGGAAGGCGTTGCCCTCGATCTCAAAGACCAGGGCCTCGGTCTCCGCGCGCCAGGTGGCCTGGAAGACCGCGCGCACCGTGTGGCCTCCGGGGATCGGGGAGCGGCCCAAGGCTCCGAAGTCGCGCTCCCCCAAGAGAAGTCCGGCCGCCGCCGCCATCTCCCCCGGATCCGGCGCCGGCCAGATCCGCCAGGCATACCGCTCCCGAAGCGGGTCTCGTTGCGGGGCACTGATCAGCGTGTACCGATAGCGCCGTCGCTTAGCCGAGAAGCGGGGATGGAAGCCCGGGTTCGCCAGTTCGGTTGCCCGAACCGCGACATCGTTCGGCAGATGGGCATTCAGGGCCAGGGTCAAGAGAGCTGGATCGTGCTTCCACGCCAGGTCATAGTCCACTACCTGACCGCGAGCGTGGACCCCGGCATCGGTCCTGCCGGCTGCCCTGAGGGACCCGCCTTCCCAGCCGAGGCGACGCAAGGCGTCCTCGAACACGCCCTGCACCGTCCTCCGGTCGCCTCCCAGTCTTTGGAAACCCTGGAAGTCCGTGCCGTCGTAGGCGATGATCGATTTGTAATTTGCCATCGGCCCACCCTCGAGGGGCGGCCTGGCCCGGCTGGCAGACTACTCAACCAGCTCGAGCAGCACCATCTCCGCCGCGTCGCCCAACCGCCTGCCGAGCTTGACCACGCGCGTGTATCCGCCGGGGCGGTCGGCGAAGCGCGGGGCGATGTCATCAAAGAGCTTCTTGACCATCTCCGGGTCGTTCAATCGGCCTGCGACCAGACGCCGGGCATTCACGGCCTTGAGCTCCCCCGCCGCGTTGCCGCGCTTGGCGGTCGTGATCAGCTTCTCGGCCACGTTGCGGACTGCATCCGCCTTCGCACGCGTCGTGCGGATTCTCTCATGGCGGAACAGCTCCGTCATCATGTTTCGCCGCAGCGCAGTTCGTTGTGCCGACGAGCGCCCCAGCTTGTGACCTGCCACTCGATGTCTCATCGGTGTTTCACTCCGCTTCCGCCACCATCTGCACGGCCTCGTCCTGCAGGTAGCCCTTCTCTCGCAGGCGCTCTTGCAGCTCCTCCAGGCTCTTCTCACCGAAGTTACGGATCGAGAGCATGGCCTCGGAGCCCTTCTCGAGCATGTCGAGGACCTCACCCACCGTGGTGATGCCCGTCCGTTTGAGCGAGTTGAACACCCTCACCGACAGGTCGAGATTCTCGATAGGCGTGTCGTAGATCTCGCTCGCCAGGCGCGGCTTCTCATCCCGGTCGGTGGCGGCCATCAGGCTCTCTTCACTCACGCCGGCGATGTCGCGCAGATGGGCCATCAGGATCTGGGCGCCCTGGCTCAGGGCCACTTCGGGCTTGAGCGTTCCGTCGGTCCAGATCTCAATGATCAGACGATCGTAGCTCGTGTCCTGTCCGACGCGTGCCCGGCCGACCTCAAAGTGGACGCGGCGCACAGGGCTGAAGATGGCATCCGTCGGCAGCTCACCGATCGGCAGGCGGCCGCGCTCGTCCGAGGGCGAGTAGCCCCGGCCGCGCTGCACGTTCAGCTCGACCTCGAGCCTTGCCTTGTCGTCGTCAACCGTAAAGAGATAGAGCTCCGGGTTGACCAACTCGACCTCGGCCGGGCAGATGATGTCGGCTGCCGTGACCACGCCTTCGCCTTTGACTTCCAGGCGCAGGCGGGCCGAATCGCCTTCGAACAGCTTCATACGCACCTGCTTGAAGTGCAGCATGACCTGCAGGACGTCCTCCCTCACCCCGGGGATGTCGGAGAACTCGTGAGCGACATCCGTGATCCGGATCGAGGCCACCGCTGCCCCCTCCAGCGACGAGAGGAGAATCCGGCGCAAGGCGTTGCCGAGGGTAATGCCATAGCCGCCTTCAAGCGGGCTGATGATGAACTTGCCGTAGTTGAGGGCCACGGCTTCCCGCTCGATCTTGGGCATGACCATGTTGCTTGTTACAGCCACGGTACCCCTCCACGTGGCGCGGCACTGCGGCCGCGTCCCGCGTCTTCGCGCCTCTAGCGCGAGTAGAACTCGATGATAAGTTGCTCGTTCAGGCTGGCGTCGACGTCGCGGCGCTCAGGCATCTGCAGCACCTTGCCAGACAGCATCTTCAGATCCCGGTCCAGCCACCGAGGCGCCGTCCGGCTTTCGGCCAGTTCGGGCAGCTCCTTGAAGTAGGTTCGGGAGCGCGAGCCCGGCCGGACTTCGATCACGTCTCCCGGCCGCACCAGCATCGAAGGCACGTCTGTTCGGCGGCCGTTGACATTGAAGTGGCCGTGATTCACCAGCACGCGCGCCTGGGCGCGATTGACGGCGAAGCCCAGGCGGAAGACGATGTTGTCCAGCCGGCGCTCCAGAGTCTGGAGAAGGTTCTCGCCGGTCATGCCGCGCCGGCGCAGGGCATCCGTATAGAAGCGCCGGAACTGCCGCTCGGTGACGCCGTAGATGCGGCGAGTCTTCTGCTTCTCGCGCAGCTGGCGGCTGTAGTCCGACAGCCGTCGGCGGCGGAATTGAGCGTCTCGCCCGTGGTCGCCGGGCGGGAAGCCGCGGCGCTCAAAGGCGCACTTAGGGGTGAAGCAGCGCTGCCCCTTGAGGAAGAGCTTCTCGCCTTCCCGGCGGCAGAGCCTGCAGACCGGTCCTATGTATTTCGCCATCGTGTACGTGTTCCTTCCGTCTCAGACGCGGCGTTTCTTGGGTGGCCGGCAGCCGTTGTGCGGCACGGGAGTCACATCGACGAGCGTGCGGACTCGAATGCCGGAACCCTGGATAGCCCGTATGGCAGCTTCGCGACCGGGGCCGGGCCCCTTGACCAGGATGTCCAGCTCCTGCAGCCCAAGCTCACTGGCGGCCGCGATCGCTTCCTGGGCAGCCAGCCGTGCCGCGTACGGGGTGCTCTTGCGCGACCCCTTGAAGCCGGCGTGGCCGGCGCTGCCCCACACGACCGTGTTTCCCTGCTGGTCGGTGATGGTGACAATCGTGTTGTTGAAGGTGGCATGGACGTGTGCCTGGCCGTGCGAAAGGGTTCGCTTGCTCTTCCGCGCCGAGGCCCGCCTCGGTTCTCGTTCTTTGCGTACCATGATCCCTCGCCTGTCCTCTCTTCTGTTCGTCAGTCGGCCGTCCTGGCGGGCAACGGTTCAGCCGCGCGGGCGGAAGGAGCCCCGCCCGTCGCCCGGCCTCCGGCCGAGAGCTCACCGTCCGGTTTACTTCTTCTTGGCTCCGCGTCGGCGGCCGCGTCCGGCGACCGTCTTCTTGGGGCCCTTGCGAGTGCGCGAGTTCGTCCGCGTCCGCTGGCCGCGCACCGGCAGATTGCGCCGGTGGCGCAGGCCGCGGTAGCAGCCGATCTCGATCAGCCGCTTGATGTTCAGCTGGACCTCGCGCCGCAGGTCACCCTCGACCGTCAGATGCTGCCCGATGTGGTCACGCAGAGCGGTGACCTGGTCCTCGGTCAGATCCCGTACGCGGGTGTCCGGGGGCACGCCCGTCACCTGAAGCACTTGGCGGGCGCGCGTCCGGCCGATGCCGAAGATGTAGGTCAGTCCAACCTCAATCCGCTTCTCGCGGGGCAGGTCTATGCCTTCAATGCGTGCCATCAGTCTATCCCTGTCGCTGCTTGTGACGCGGGTTCTCGCAGATCACATACACTTTGCCGCGGCGCCGCACCAGCTTGCATTTGGGGCAGCGCTTGCGGACGGAGGATGATACCTTCATGCAACTTCGCTCCTTCACCCACCAGCCGTTCTGACCCGGCCAGCAAAGTAATCATTATACCGGAACCCGCTCCCGCCGTCCAGGTCCCCATCGAATTCCGTGAGCACCAGGGGACCTTCCGGGGTCACGCCCACCGAGTGCTCGAAGTGCGCCGTCGGCCGACCGTCGGCCGAGACCACCGTCCAATGGTCCTCAAGAACCCGCGTCGCCGGTTCCCCTGCCAGGACCATCGGTTCCAGGGCGATGGTCATTCCCGCCCGGAGCGGCATCCCCTTCCCCGGAGTGCCGTAGTTCGGAACCAGAGGGTCCTCGTGCATCTGCCGGCCGACCCCATGGCTCGTGTACTCCCGCACGACGTTGAATCCGTGCGACTCGATCACCCGCTGCGTGGCGGCCGAGACATCGCCCGTGCGCCGGCCCACAACCATCTGGCCGATCGCCGCCCACAGAGCCTCGAGCGTCGCCTCCATCAGCTGCCGGGCCTCCGCTGAGATCTTCCCCACCCCCCAGGTGAAGGCCGCATCCCCGACAAAACCCTCGACGATCGCCCCACAGTCGACGCTCACGATGTCCCCCTCTTTCAGTCGGCGCCGGCCTGGGATTCCGTGCACCAGCTCCTCGTTGACGCAGACGGTCGTCACGGCCGGAAACGGGGGCTGGCCATAGCCCAGGAATGCCGGCCTGGCGCCGTGCTTGCGCAGCACCTCGGCCGCCGCAGCGTCGACCTCCGCCGTCGTCACCCCTGGCCGGATCACCTCTCGGGCGGCCGCCAGCGCCCGGGCCGTCACCCGGCCGGCCTCCCGCATCAGCGCCAGCTCCTTCGGGCTCTTGAGCACCACGCCCCGCCCTCCGGAGTTCACTGCACCAACCCCTGAGGCAGAGACGCCAGCAGCGACTCGGTCACGGCCCCGATCGGCCGCTCGCCGTTCAGCTCCACCATCACCCCCCGCCTCCGGTAGTGATGGATCAGGGGGGCGGTCTCCCTCAGGTAGACCTGGATGCGGTGGGCCACGGTGGCCTCGTCGTCGTCGCCGCGCTGGTAGAGCTCCGAGCCGTCGAGGTCACACACCCCCGGCACCTTTGGGGGATTGGAGTCCTCGTTGTAGATGAGGCCACAGGTGCGGCACATCCATCTTCCCGTCAGGCGCCGGATCAATGTGAGCACCTTGACCCGGATGTAGACCACGGCGTCCACCTTGCCGCCCAGGTCCGACAGCATTGACTCGAGCGCCTCGGCCTGCCCGCGCGTCCGGGGAAACCCGTCCAGCACCGCGCCCGCCGCACCGTCCGGCCGGCTGATTCGCTCCTGGATCATGGCGATGGTAACGTCGTCCGGCACCAGTCCGCCCTGATCGATGACGCTCTTAGCCCGCTTGCCCAATGCTGTCTGGTTGCTAAGGTGCTCTCGAAACAGATCCCCGCTCGATACGTGCAACAGGCCCAGCCGCTCACAGACCTTCTTGGCTTGCGTTCCTTTGCCCGCGCCGGGAGGGCCAAGGAGCACGATGTAGTGGGCCACGCCCCCTCCCCCTATCGCACCAGGAGGGAGGAGTCGTAGCCGCGCAGCTTGAGCTCGGCCTCGATCGAACGGTATACGTCGCGCACCACGCCGACGACAATCAAGAGTCCAGCCGACGAGACCAGCAGCAGGCCGCTGTTCGAGCCCCCGATCGGCGTGATCAACCCCACCAGGAACGGCATCACCGCCACAATCCCCAGGAAGACGGCGCCCGGAAGCGTGATCCGGCGCAACACCCGGGTCAGATAGCGCTGCGTGGCCGCACCTTTGGTCACCCCCGGCACCTGCGCCCCGGCCCGCCTCAGATTCTCACCATAGTTCTGCTGGGCGAACAGGGTGTCGGTGTAGAAGAAGGTGAGGCCCACCACCATCACGAAGTACATCAGCCAGTAGGCCGGGCTGTTCCCACCGAAGTTGGTCTGGAACCAGCCCGCGATGCGGGCCACGATCTCACTCGAGGAGCCGACGAAGAACTGAGCCACGACGGCCGGCAGCGTCAGAATCGACTGGGCGAAGATCAAGGGAATCATGCCCGCCATGTTGACCATCAGGGGCAGAGTGCCTTTGACCGGCATCGACATCCGGTTCCCCACGCGCCGGCCCGGATACATCACCGGGACGTTGCGCCTGCCTTCCTGGACATAGACAATGGCGAAGATCGAGGCCAGCGTCAGAAAGAGCAGGAAGACCGTTGTGGTCAACCGCGTCTGTTGATCGGTGAGCAGGCGGGTGACGTTGAAGGGGATGCGCGAGACGATGCCGGCGAAGATAATCAGCGATAGGCCCTGGTTGCGGATGCCGTGCTCCGAGATCAGCTCGCCCAGCCAGATGGCGAACATGGTGCCGGCGGTCATGGTGATGATGGTGGTGATCGTGGGCAGGTTCAGGCCAAGCTGATAGGTGAGCACATCCCGGCCGGGCTGAGCATACTGGCGGAAGAGCGCAATCTGGCCGATGGCGTTGATAGCCGCCATCGGCAGGGCCAGGAAGTAGGTCCACTTCTCCATCCACTTGCGGCCCTCGCGCGGATCGTCCTCCATCCTGCGCTGGAGCGCGGGGATGATCGGCACCAGAAGCTGGAGGATGATCTGGGCCGTGATGTACGGGTAGACGCCCATGGCCAGCACGGAGAAGTTCGAGACCGTTCCGCCGGACAGCAGATCGAGCAGGTTGAAGAGGTTCTGCCCGCTCCCCGCTCCGCCCAGAATCTGTTGAATCGCCGCGCGATCGACGCCCGGGACGGGCACGTGCGCCGCCAGGCGGTAGATCGCCAGCAGGCCCAGCGAGATCAACAGCCGGTTGCGGATATCGGCTGAAACCCACAGGAAGCGCCAGGCAGAACGCTTCATGAATGGCTCCTCTCCGTCGACCTAGGCCGGTTAGGCCTCGAGCACCTCGACCGTGCCGCCGGCAGCCTCGACCTTGGCCCGGGCGCCGCGCGTGACGCGGTGCAAGCGGATCTTCAACGGGACCTTGACCTCGCCCTGCCCCAACAGGACCACCGGACGGCTCTCGTCGCGCACCACCCCCGCCTTGACCAGGCTGGCAGGTGTGATCTCGGACTCGGCCTTGAAGGTCGCCAGGCTGCCTACATTGACCTCGTGCCACTCCACCCGGTTCAGATTGTGAAAGCCGCGCTTGAACGGCAGGCGCCGGTAGAAGGGGAGATCGCCGCCCTGGCGGTAGAGATGGCCACCGGTTCCAGCCCGGGCGCCTTCGCCCTTGGTGCCGCGTCCGGCGGTCTTGCCCTGGCCGGCAGCAATGCCCCGCCCCATTCGCTTGGGGCGGTGATGGGCGCCGGGGCGCGGCTTGAGATCGTGTAGCTTCATGACAACCCTACTCCTCCACCCGCAAGAGGTGGGAAATCCTGGCGATCATCCCTCGCACCACCGGGCCGTCGGCTTGCTCCACCGTCTGGTTGATGTGCCGCAGCCCAAGTGCGCGCACCGTGCGCTTCTGGCGCTCGGAATAGCCGATCGGGCTGCGCACCAGCGTGATGCGCAGGACCTTGTCTGTGCTCTCTGCCTTAGCCATTGCGCTTTCGCTCCCAGAACGGCAGCAGGTGGGAAGGATCCTTGCCTCGTCGGGCAGCCTCTTCATCTACCTTCTTCAACATCTCCAGGCCGCGCATGGTGGCGTTGGCCACGTTCAGGATGTTGGCGCTGCCCAGCGACTTGGTCAGGATATCGCGGACCCCGGCGGCTTCGAGCACCGCTCGGACCGGCCCGCCGGCGATCACGCCTGTGCCGGGCGAGGCCGGCTTGAGGAGCACCTGCGCCCCGCCGTACTTGGCGTTCACCTCGTGCGGAATCGTCTTGCCCACCAGGGGGATGGGGTGCATGTTCTTGCGGGCCTTTTCGTTGGCCTTGCGGATGGCCTCCGGTACGCCGCGCGCCTTGCCTATCCCCAGGCCGACCTTCCCCCGGTTGTCGCCGACTACGACCGTGACCCGGAATGAGAAGCGCCGGCCGCCCTTGACCACCTTGGCCACGCGAGCGATTTCGATCAGGCGCTCGTCCAGCTCATCACGCTCTTCCTTTCGATCTCGGAAATCTCGTCTCACGTTTGCTCTCTCCACTTCTCGGCAGGCTCAACGGGGCTAGAACTCGAGCCCGCCCTTGCGGGCTGCGTCGGCCAGGGCCCGGACCCGGCCGTGATAGCGGTACCCGCCGCGGTCGAAGACCACCTGCACCACGCCGTGGGCCTTGGCCCGTTGGGCGATCAGCTCGCCCACCAGCGCCGCCTGCTCGGTCTTCTTCAGCCCCTTCAGGCGCGGCTTGATCTCGGCATCCAGCGTCGAGGCCGCCGCCAGGGTCTGCCCGCTGCCGTCGTCGATCACCTGAGCGTAGATGCCGGACAGGCTGCGAAAGACGTTCAGGCGTGGCCGTTCCGCCGTGCCGCCGACCTTCTTGCGGACACGCACGTGCCGGTGACTGCGCATTTGCTCGCGTGATTTCTTTGCCATGGCTATGCCACCTTACCCGCCTTGCCGGCCTTGTGTCGAACCCGCTCGCCCTGATAGCGGATGCCTTTGCCCTTGTAGGGCTCAGGCGGGCGGATCTTGCGGATGTCGGCCGCCACCTGGCCGACCAGCTCCTTGTCGTGACCTGCCACCCGGATCGTCCGAGCGCGGGTGTCGACCTCGAAGGCGATCCCGGCTGGCGGGTCGACTCGCACCGAGTGCGAATACCCGACATGCAGCACCAGGACCTTGCCGTCCAACTCGGGCCGGTAGCCGACGCCCTCCACCTGGAGGTTGCGCTCGTATCCCTGGCTTACCCCCAGCACCATGTTGTTCAGCAGCGCCCGGGTCATCCCATGCAGGGCCCGCATCTGCGGCGCGTCCGACGGGCGTTCCACCGTGAGCTGGGCCTCATCCAGGCGAATCGTCATTTCTGACCGGAAGACCCGCTCCAGCTCGCCCCTCGGCCCCATGACGTGGACCCGGGACCCGTCGACCTCAACCCGCACCCCGCTCGGAATGGAGACGGGCATGCGACCTATTCTCGACACAACGACCTCCTGTCAGGGCCGGGGCCGGACAATGACCGCCCCCGTTGCCCGCCTACCATATGGAACAGAGCACTTCCCCGCCCACGCCCAACTGCCGGGCGCGCGTTCCCGTCATCACGCCCTTGGGGGTCGAAAGGATCGCCACCCCCATCCCCGAGCGCACCCAGGGAATCTCGGTCTTCCCGGCATAGACCCTGCGCCCGGGACGGCTCACCCGCGTCAAGCCGGTGATCACCGGCCGTCGTTCGCGGCGCTCGCCGACGTACTTGAGATGGATGCGCAGCATCTGCGTCGGCTTGCCCTCCACCGAGGCCTCCTCGAAGCTCTCGATGAAGCCCTCCTGGTGCAGGATGTGGGCAATGGCCACCTTGATCTTCGAGCTCGGCAGCGAGGCCGTCTGGTGCCCGGCCATTGTGGCATTTCGGATGCGCGTCAGCATGTCTGCAATCGGGTCAGTTACGGTCATGACATTCACTCCAGCGCCCGGCTTACCAGGACGACTTCACCACACCCGGGATCTTGCCCTCGAGGGCCATCTCCCGGAAGCAGATGCGACACAACTGGAAGCGGCGGAGGTAACCTCGCGGGCGCCCACAGATGCGGCAGCGGTTGCGCACCCGACCTGCGTACTTGCGACGGGTTTCCCGGATCGGCATGCACTTCTTCGACATGGATTATGCCTCTCTCCCGAATGGCATCCCGAGCAACTCGATCAGGCGGCGCCCCTGCTCGTCGTTCGGGGCAGTGGTGACGATCGTCACCTCAAAGCCGCGAATCTTGTCGATCTTGTCGTACTCAATCTCGGGGAAGATCAGCTGTTCCCGAACCCCGAGCGTGTAGTTCCCCCGGCCGTCGAAGCTGTCGGGGGACACCCCGCGGAAGTCACGCGTGCGCGGCAGGGCCACGTTCACCAACCGGTCGAGGAACGACCACATCCTCTCCCCGCGCAGCGTGACCTTGACGCCGATCTCCCGGCCCTCGCGCAGCTTAAAGTTGGCAATGCTCTTGCGGGCCTTGGTGACGACCGGCCGTTGGCCGGTGATGGCCACGACGTCCTCGACGGCCGATTCCAGCGCCTTGGCATTCTCGAGCGCCTCTCCCACCCCCACGTTCAGGATCACCTTTTCGATCCCGGGCACCTGCATGACGTTGCTCAGGCCGAACTCCTTCATCAGGGCCGGCGCGATCTCTTTCAGGTAGCGTTCCTTCAGATGATGTCCCATGCCTCGCGTGCTCCCAACCCCACTCAAACGTCCATGATCGCCTGGCATTGCTTGCACACACGCTGCGCTTTGCCAGATTCACGCTGGATCCCGACCCGCGTTGGCTTGTCACACTTCGGGCAGACCAGCATGACCTTGGAGACATGGAGCGGTGCCTCGAACTGGATGATTCCAGGGTTCATCGTGCGCCCGCCGGTCTGAACCTGGCGCTGGTGCTTCTTGCGCAGGTTCACGCCCTGTACGACCACCCGGCTCGCCGAGGGCGCGACGCGGATCACTTCCCCGCGCACGCCCTTGTCGTGGCCGCTGATCACTTCAACGGTGTCGCCCTTCTTGATATTCACTCTTCCCGGCCTCCTGCGGTTGCCGACTTCCTCAAAGCACCTCGGGCGCCAGCGAGATGATCTTGGTAAAGCCCTTCTCGCGCAGCTCGCGAGCTACCGGCCCGAAGATGCGGGTGCCCTTCGGGTTCACCCCGTCGGCATCCAGGATCACCACGGCATTGTCGTCGAAACGGATGTAGGAGCCGTCTTCTCGCCGGTACTCCTTGGCCGTCCGGACAATCACCGCCTTGACAATGTCGCTCTTCTTCACCGCCCCGTGCGGAGTGGCGGCCTTGACCGTCGCCACCACGATGTCGCCCACGTGGCCATAGCGGCGCTTGGAGCCACCCAGGACGCGGATGACCAGAAGCTCGCGGGCGCCGGTGTTGTCGGCGGCGGCGACACGGGTCTCCTGCTGGATCATTCCTCAGCCTCCAACACCGGCGCCGCCTCGACCACCTGGCGGGCCTCGATCTCCGTCTCGCTCGCCTTGGTGAGCACGACCTCGACCGCCCAGCGCTTCTGCTTGGAGATCGGGCGGCTCTCGACGATCTGCACCCGGTCGCCAAGCCGGCAGCCGATCTCGTCGTGCACCAGGAAGCTCTTGCTGGTGCGGACGACCTTGCCGTACAGCGGGTGACGGTAGCTGCGATCTACCCGCACCGTCACCGTCTTCATCATCTTGGTGCCGGTCACCACGCCGGTCAGTCGGCGTCTCCTGTTGCTCATGCCTGTCTCCCTTCAACCTCCGCCGCCAGTTGGCGCTCGTGCAGGATGGTCGCCAGACGGGCGATCTCCCTGCGCGCCAGCTGCAGCTGGGAAGGATCG
>Ga0315293_10004216_pt1 | contig 13728 bp, 13 predicted proteins | sample YL17G13_20_MG_FD_203071 | JGI IMG/M metagenome (GOLD analysis project Ga0315293, IMG submission 203071) | Sediment microbial communities from Yellowstone Lake, YNP, Wyoming, USA - YL17G13_20 | ecosystem: Environmental > Aquatic > Freshwater > Lake > Sediment | place: USA: Wyoming | collected... | reverse complement strand
TCAGCTTTGACCTTTGAGCTTTTATATTCCGCAATCCGCAATCTGAAATCCGCAATGGTCGTAGGCGTTCTCAACACTCTAAAACGATTGGACAAAGCTAATGAGCTGTGATATCCTTAGCTGAAATTGAGGTGAGCGATATGGCAGAAATTACAAAGAAGGATATTTTAGAGGCATTGCAAGAATTCTCTAATAAGACTTTGGACCCGAAATTTGAGAAGATGGGTGACCGGATTGAGGCTGTAGATCACAAAGTCGATCAATTCAAGGAAGAGATCATACACCAGTTTCATGTAATCTCAGAAGATGTCATTTCTCAAGTGAAGCTTGTAGCTGAGGGTGTAATGAATCTTGATGAGAAATTTACCCGGGAGATGACTCAATTTCGGAAAGAAAACGAACAGGCCCACCAGGAAATAAAGGCAATGATTAAATTTTCGTATGCCGAATTGGATAGGCGTATTTCAACCCTTGAGGGTGAGGTCAAGGAATTGAAACACCGTGTAGATCAGATTGAACGAAGATCCATTTCCTAACGATAACCGAATGATTCCTTGTTTGCCTTGTGTATCGAGCTTTGAACCTTTCTATTCCGCATTCCGAAATCCGCATTCTGCAATCTGAAATGTGATGACTCAATGACCGAATGACCATTTTAGTGGCAATGAAAAGTGTCGACCTGATGCCCCACCTCATCCCCAAAAGGGCGAAAAGAAGAGATAAAGAATATTATAATGTTATGGCCCTCTAAGCCGAAAATGAGGCGCTCTTTGCCCTGCTTCAATGTCAATAATCAAGTCTGACCGTGCAGCCTATAAAACTACCAGGCAAGCAGGTGAAAATCCTGTCAGATCAATTCCCATTTTGGATCTGTAGTGATATCCGACATTGGGGTAGGGTGACCTGGCCTGATGAAAGCTCGGAAGTACAAGTCACAAGGAGTGTGGCGAGCAAGCATGAGGGCCGTAGCGAAAGCGAACATGTGGTGGAAGCGTCGTTATTGAAGGATGAGGATGGCAAGCCTGTGGTCAGAAGGCGATGACTATTACCGATAGGGAAGAAAATGGGGCAGGCACCTATTGGGTCCTCCGGCGTAGAGCAGATGGCAATCATGCAATGTCTGGCAGTCAAAGTAGGGAAGGTCTGGGTTGCAGTCAGGATAGCCCTTGAATGACCAAGACTCTCTGTATAACCGAAAGGGAAATCAGAGAGAGTGATCCAGACTGGCGGATGAGGCTGTAATAGCGAGGACGATAAGGACAGCATAACCTTATCAGAGCAAAGGGTCTCTGGGCGTGGGGGTTATCTGGAGGCGGAGGCAGTTCCAATTGGCGAAGGCCTGGAATGGAACAAGTAAGACAGGAAGCCGAACGATAGCCTGAGGGTGTGTATAAGCCAATAGGGAGCAGAGGACATCAGGGCTGGATTTAATCTGTGCTACTAAGGTGAAGGTCACATTCAAATCCATGCTTGTAGCCGTATTGGGGAAAACCCACCGTACGGAATTTTAGAGGGGGCATAGGAAACAGGGACATGGTTTGAGGCTCTTTGGCACCAGCAGACGAAAGGGCTGGAAACGGAAAGTCCTTAACCTAAATTTACTGCGCCTGTGCTCTACTCGACCCAAAGTTCACTCCTATCAAGGATGCGATGACGCAACCATTCGAGACGACGTTCATTCTGTTTGCGGACATGCTGGGCTTTGCTGCTCTCGTCGAGAGGGAGGGTGACGAGCTCAACGAACTTAATCCGATCTTTACCGGCGTTGAACTGTATTCGCCATCCCCTGCGGAAAGCCTGCTTGGATACCGCTTTATCAATTTTCATCGTTGCCTCAACCAGGCTCGCGTGCGCCTCCAGGAGATGGGCGCCGGTACCGCAATTGTATTTTCCGACTCGGCATTTTTCCGAATAGAGACGCTCGATAATGCGATTCACCTCGCGCGCACGCTAATGTTCGAACTCGTCACCAGCGAGACGCCTGTCCGCATGGGTCTTGCCCGCGGCTCGTACCGTATGCTGCGATTCCTCACGGACTCGTCCGCTCATGTGTTCTTTCACATGTCGCAGTTCCTGGGAACCGGTATCGTCCGTGCGTACCAGACCGAACGCTGCGGCGTCCCGGGCCTGAGAATCCTGCTGCATCCAGACCTCGAGCCCTTGCTGGATAAGAAGGCCTTGCGAATCGCTCCTGTGAAGCCCAGCGAGAAGATGCGGCTGAATGTCCAATCTGAAGTCAACTACCTGGACGCAACAGACAATCATTTGGGTCAAGATTTCGAGGATTGCATTCCGTTCGACTGCTTGCGAGGTATGATGGGCGTCACGGATGAACCGCTTCAATACCATTACGTCGAGACATTCAATGCCTGGAACATAATGCGCGCACAGCTCGGGCGCGCTCCGTATCCATGGGAGAAGTTCTTGGATCGTGACGAATACGACTACACGCATCGAATTCGTGAGAGACCTTCGGCAAGTTAATGACGGACGGTCGGCTAACACTGCCTTCAACCAGACGGGGAGTAAACACTTTTTTGGTTTTGGCGTGATTGCCCGCGCTGGTTAAGGCCATCGTTCGGCGTAAAATGTAATGAAAATATCGCACCTCAGAACCGCATGTTATTTATACAATCAGTTTACTGATTATGATTCCAGTTATTTAGAGTTACAAAGAAAATATCCAATCTTGGAACTAAACCAAAAGGAGCAAGTAATTGCTCTTATAAAATGGCTTCGGTCTTGGGGCTGTCGCCAGTTTAAGAAAAATGATGAAGACATATCAATTAACAGTATTATGAAATGGTATGAATTAAACAAATCGAAAATCCCCGGCCCGACCGATTGCCTAATAGATTATGATTTGAGTAAAAATAAAAAGGCAATTATTGACCTTTTTTCTGACCTATCAAATCGGCAGGCAGCAACAAAAGAGCGCGCTGGGCATGAGATTGATGTTCGTATCGGGCCAGTCGGTGCCGCCAAAACGCTCTTTGCTCTGAGACCAAATCTTTTTTCGCCATGGGACACACCTATCTATAATAGATTGAATTTAGAAGGCAATGGTGCTGGTTATGTCAATTATCTTTTTAAGATCCAACATGACTTGAAGGATATTAGAGCTGCTTTAGAAAATACTGTTATCAATTGGAGTGACTTATTTACGTATTTAGAAAAGCAACATAAATCTTATCCAAAATTAATCGATGAATATTATTGGATTACGATAACTCAGGGGTGTGATCCTTCGAAGCTCGAAAAGTTCTTTCAATAATGGAAAGAGCCCAACAAACAATTCAACCCGACTGGCAATAGCCTCGGTAGGTTTTTCAATCGTTGGTTGCGCCAGCGGGTTAAATCCATCGTTAGCCCAGGATAATAAAAATGCCAAAGAGAACAAATATTTTTCAACGATTAGTCAAGCTGCTACATGATAGGCTTGATGAAAATTGGGAAGTCAATGAATCAGAAATGCTTTGTAATAGGCTCACTGGTGAAGATAGAGAAGTCGATATTGTTCTGAGATATAAACTGGGAACTCATAAAATAATTGTTTCAATAGAGTGTACAGATACTAAAAGACCAGCCAGTTCAACTTGGGTAGAAGCAATGGCTAAAAAGCATGAATTCCTACCTACATCAAAGCTTGTTTTATGGTCAGCAAGTGGTTTTTTCAAACCTGCTACGATTACAGCAGAAAAACTTGGTGTAGAAACAGTATCCCAAAACGATGATATAGATGTTGAATGGGCGGCAATCTCAAAAATTTTCAAAGAAGGTTTCTTAAAGGTTGTTCATTCATCGTTTTCCTTCTTTATTGATGTATTTGACACCAATGGCAAAAAGATCAGACTTGAAGGTCCTTATAATTATTTATTCAGAGTAAAGGATAAGGAATCTTTCTTCACAATTTTGCAATTAAGGCAATATATAATGAGCCTTCAGGAAGTAGGAACTGTGCTGCTCAATCATGCTACTAATGATAAAAAAGATTTCTGGATCAAATACGAACCACGATTCGAATGCCAGGTTCAAAAGGAAAATGGAGATTGGGTTGAACCATTTAGGATTGGTTTTGGAATAAAAGCAAATGTTGAGGAAACTAAAGCCGAGACGAGAACCGTAAAATATCAAAATACGGTTTCAACACTTGCAGTTGGGAAGTTACAGAATGGTTCGTTAGAAGTATTCATTGAAGAAAAGCCAGGCCAAAACCCCAAAGTGTCTTCTCAAATTAATAAAGAAATCCAGCTAACCAAGCGTTCCAGCGGAAGCCGCAAACGACGCGGCTCTCGCTGAACTTATCGTTGGACATAAATGACAATAATAATGACCCCATATCATGTTAAGGTTGCGGCAGAGGCCTTTGCGGCAGGTCTGTTCGCACAGGCCGGCTGCGATGTCCTGGTACAATACGGTGCTGATCAGCCCCAATATGACTTGATCGTATCGAGGCGACGAGTGATTAAGAGGGTTTCTGTTAAAGGAAGCCAAGAGGGAAAATGGGGGTTGGCACAATCATACTTGAAGAACGCAAACTACCGGGCTGCAATTGATAGCTGGCTTTCTATCCAGGGAGAAGACATCATTTTCTGCCTGGTCCAATTCAAGGGAATAACACTGGGTGAATGCCCAAGAACCTATCTTGCAACCCCCAAGGAGATTGCTGAAAAGCTCAAAAATGAATGCAAGGGGCGAGGTGCGACAATTCTCTATGAAGACCATGTGTGGACAGATCGTGCCGTGGGCGCGGGAACGCGTGAGAAGCTTCCGGATTCATGGAGGTTCTCAATTGAGCGCTTGGAAGAGCTAATGAAATAAGAATGTCCAATCGGGTAAGGGGCGGTGTTTAACCGTCCCTCCCCACACCACCCATCATGCGGGTCCGCAATGGGCGGTTCGCAGAAATCATCGGGCCTTGGCCGGATAAAGGAAGACTGGGAGGTCAGGCTTGCAATGTTGCAATTTAACGGCTGCTAATGACTTCCTCCTTCTCTCCGCAAAATCCATGTCCGTTTTAAACCCTATCTGTAAGCGCTTCGCTGCTGAACTTAATGAGATATCCGCCAGCCAGGTTATGCTGCGGCGACCAGGAGATAAGCAAAGAAGTCCCGGCCTTCCGGTATGGTCGCTGCGTTTCGGGGGTGAAACGGGTTTGCGCCTTTCGTGTGGGATTCGGTAATCCCAAGACTTAAGGAACAAATAGACCCTCCGTTCCATGGGTAATTCTCCCAGCAATCCCTTTTAGAAAGGTTTTCCCATCCTTCTTTTTTGATTCCTAAATCACCGCCCGATTGGATTGTGGTCTCCCTTCCTCTTCTTTCCAGATGTCTATGAATACTATAGTCTGTAGATTTTTAGTCTACAATGGCAGAACATATGTCCTATTCCCACCTCAAAGGAGAAATAATTATGACCCCCGAAAAGGCATTCGGTAAGGTTCTCAGGGAAATCCGGAATGAACATTCTCTCTCCCAGGAGGAGCTCGGCTTTGAGAGCGGCTACCATCGTACTTATATCAGCCTCCTTGAACGGGGGAAGAAGAGTCCATCTCTGAATACGGTTTTTCAATTGGCTGCCGCTCTGGGAGTCCGACCTTCTGAGATTCTCCGACGGACCGAGGATGGAGTCAGCCAGGTCAGGAGACGAGATGGCGGAGAAAGGAGAAAGACCGGATGAAAATAATTAGAGTTGAGCGCTTGATCGATGCCGGGGGATTTTCTCAGACCGAAACATGGAAGGCAATAGAGAAACATATCAAGCAGGCCATTGAAGCAATAGAATGGCCACCCGGCTCAGGGTCCTTCACACTTTTCGACCAGCCAGGCAAGGCGAGGGGCGAAGGGAGTGGAGTGAAACCAATCAAAGATGCCTGCATGGCTCATTTGAAGTCTTTGGGCTGGACTCGTGAAACACGTGTTGATATTGCTACTCTGAAACAGCCGGGTCCCATGGATGCCACCTATCCAGTTGGGGACCGCCTTTTTTGTGTAGAGTGGGAGACAGGAAACATATCTTCAAGTCATCGTGCCGTTAACAAGATGGCCTTGGGGATTCTTAAGAAGGTCTTGATAGGTGGTGTATTGATTCTGCCTACCAGGGCAATGTACAAATACCTTACAGATCGGGTTGGTAACTTCCCTGAATTAGAGCCCTATTTCCCTCTTTGGCAGGCTCTGAAAACGGAGGAGGGCCTTCTTGAAGTCATTGCTATTGAACATGATGGAGTAAGTCAGACTGTGCCTCGTATTCCAAAAGGCACAGACGGCAGGGCTCTTCAATGATCGGACTACCTCCGTTGTAACATCACAATGAACTCCGTTCTCATGGTGTTCGCCATCCCAGTTATTTGGCGACTAAGTTTCCGGATAAGATGTAAACCATGCGGTTTCCCATGTTCAACTAAAAGCTCATCGATACCCTTCACCTCACCAGGTGATATCCCCAAGATCTTACTTAATTGATTATTATTCGTTCCTACAACAATCGCACATATGCGGCCGGGCCGCAGAACCCGAGCGCACTCGGAAAGTATCTTTTCCATGTCCGTTTCGTATAGCTCAAATTTTTGGCGGAGCGTTCGTCCTCTCAACCCGATCATTTCTTCTCGTAGTTTCTCAATGTCTGTTCCCAAGAAGCCCAGATGAAAGGAGTCATTCTCAAGATAGTCGATAGCAAAACTGTACGGCGGGGAAAAAATGATACCGTCAATACTGGAGTTCTCAATAGGTAGACGTCGGGCATCACCTTCCAGGGCTTTCGATTCAGCGAGTTCTGATTCTGCCCCCGCAAGCACGGTTTGGATTTTTTCGCCCACGAATACGTAGCGTTCGAGGATGGCATGAAATTGATCATAAGGAGACTTTCGATCACTCCGCTCCGAGTATCCAGCGGCATCCAAGTAGGCCAGGAGGAGAAAATTATAAACTTCGAGTATCTCACATCCTTCGGGAAGTTCTCCTCTAATTGGAGACGTTGGTACGTATTTGTCACCTGGGTCCCTTACGGAATGCAGGTCTTCGGAATCTCTTTCAAAACGTTTCTTGCTGCCAGGGTTTGGCTGGCCGGCCAGTCTCACGAAAAAGTCATATACCGATCTACAATTCTTCAGAGCTTCACGCACCGGTGTCAACGGAACCGCCAGAGCATCTAATTTTACCTGAGTCATAAATCGGCAAAAAGGACTTGCGTCAACGCCAATAGATTTGATGCCCATTAGTTTTGCTTCAATGAGAACAGTTCCAGACCCCATCATGGGATCGAGAACCGTTTCGCCGGGTTTTAGACCCATTACATTGATCACCCCTTTAATCATCTGGGGATGGAATTTACCTCGGTACGGGAATAAACCGTGGGTTGCGTAACCGGTCTTAAACTGATTTGTATGGAAGAACGAGCGTAACCTTGAAGATGAATGCTGGGGTAATCGGACGGGTTCGCCGCTGCACATAAGGAAGTGTCTCGTTAATGTATCGCCTACCCGAGCGAAATAAGCTCCGTTTCGAATGATTTCCTCATCAGTAAGAATTTTGCTTTCATAATAGGCTAATTCCAGCTCATAAAGCTCGTTCAACTGAGGTACGAGTTCAAGGTGCCTGGGGAAAAAACTCTCCTTAACTCCACGAGATAAAATGTCAGGAATGTTCTTCACTTCATAGGACACCTCTTGTTCCTTTACGAGCGGAATTGAAACCCGTTTGGAACGCTTTCCCTTCATTTTGGTTAGGCTTCCCATGGCCATTCGTTCTCGCCTTTCTTTTTCCATGTAGTTTAATATCATTAACAAAGCTTTTTTGCAAGGAGATCGCGCGGAGCGAGTGATTTCCAAAGGAAAGAATTTCGCATCAGGGGTGCAAAATGCCGCGAAATCAGCGGAAACGGATAGATCTATTGATAGAAGGGGCTCTATCCAGAGTTACGTGTTCTTAGTCCAACGCCATAGTTCATGACTATGCACGATGATGCCCACGGCCAAGGCACAGCCTGCGTAGGTAGATAAAACGGGAAATAGAAAAAGTTTTTTCTCTGCTGATTCGATATGACAAGAAAGAATGTTCTCTTAATTTCTGATAGCTAATCAATTCTCCACAATCCCTCGATGTTGAGCTTAGGTTTTTTACTAAAAAGAACAACCTCAAGTACGGTCCGCCGAGCCTCCAACGCCCTGCTCACCAGAGATTTTCTGCCTACTTTCCATGCCCACCATCCTGAATACAGCTTCAACAGTTCATCATGCCACATCCCGCTAACAGCTACAAAAGCGTCGCGTCTGGCTGCATCATGACACGCAACTGATAGTCTCTGCTGGTCAGACCATTTAAACAGCCTCTCATTGTATCGCAAGAAGCCATTGCCTTGTCCCAAGGTCGTGTAGGGAGGATCTGCATAAACAACGTCTCCGGCGTTCGCCAGCTCAATGATTTGTTTGAAGTCACTACAGTAAATGTCCGTATGACGCAGGACGTGGGCGCAGGCCTTCAAGTTCTCAAAGTCACATACTGGTCGGCCGGAATTACCAAAAGGAACATTGAATTCACCTCTCTGGTTTACACGGTACATCCCCCCCCAGCATGTTCGAGTTAGATAGATAAGCCGTGCCGCCGCAACGTATCCACCGTGCGGCCTTCGCTTGCGAACACGGTAGTAGCAGCTTTTACTGTTGGACCACATCCGGATTCTATCCACGATGCAATCAACATTGTCCCTGACAGAGCGTACGCAGTGGATAAGTTCAGGATTCATATCGGACAAGATGGCTCTCTTGGGTTGAAGTCGAAAAAATACTGCACCCCCACCGAAGAATGGCTCAAGGTAGGTGCGCTTAAGGTATGGCGCTATGCCATGTACTACGAGTGGGGCGATCCATCTCTTACCTCCGGGCCACTTGAGGAAAGGCTGGACCGGCATAACAACCGTGCCCCCCGAGAGGCTGCGGTTCATGTCTTGCGGCAAGATGGCATGTTGAGATTGAAATCTTTCATTCATCACGCCGACCACAAAAATGGAACCCAACAGGATCAGAAAGAGGTTGCACATCTACCGGCTTGAAATCCTCTTCCTTACGCCGCTTGACGTGGAAACAGGTGATCCCCTTTCTGCCTAGTCGAAGTGGTACTAAAGAGGCGGCGAGTATGAGAGGTTTAGGTCCATCGGGCACGAGTATTACATCGCCGAAATATTGGAACTCCGAAGCAACTGCGGCAATCTTGCTATAGGCAAGCACAAAGTCATGAATGGGAACAGTGAATGTGTAGTTAGCTGCCGATAGCACAATTCTATTGTCATTTTTCACCCGGTCCACGTATTCTGGTTTAGAGGCAGGGTCGGCATAGAAACACACGAGATTCTGAGGATCAATTATGCTCCATATTGCCTGGGATCTAGTACGGTCAAAGCCCAGCCCGAATATATGGGTGCGGTATGCTGCCCCCAGAGACGGCCTGCCCGAGAACACATGGAAATCCTCTACGCCAGCCGTCGGGTACTCTGTTTCGGGATACAGACCAGGCGTGTACCAAAAGTAGGCCTTGTCTTGTCGACGGAGCACTTTTTCGAGCAGCAGAGGCAGACGACAGTACCAAAGGCGTGGCATACACGAATAGTCAACATGTACTTCGACAGGCTCGCCGGCTGATTCAGCCAAGAGCGTCACGACGGCGACGTTGATTCGCTCGAGAAACGCTTCCTGCTGCTCAGAACTCTCGGCAGAGGGTTCAATCCCTCTTTTGCGATAGAATTCGTCATTCCGCGAGCGGCTAAGTGCGGCTGGGAAGTCCTTGAACCCTACTACCATACACGAGGCTTTGTCTGGGAGGGCAAGAACGTCCAGGGTCCTTTCAATCCACCGGGTGTTCCTGGCTTCATAACCCGAAGTTACAATGAACAAGCGCCGCCTTGCGGGGGCATCTGTCGCAGCCTTGAGCCAATCAGATTGTGTGGAGGTTCCAATCCCTCTGAAGACGGGTCTTTCATTCGTGAGTGTCATCGAAAAGTTCCAATTGAATTTGCGCCAATGCGCGTTCGGCACCTTGTCGAGTCGTAGGCACGCCAAGATTCACGAGGCGGTGACGGTTTCGAAGGACAAATGCATCTCCCTTCCGCATAGGAATCCAGTACTCAACCCCGTAGAGGAAGCACAGCCGGAAGTCGGAATGCTCGCCTATACCATGAAGCACGCTGTCCTCGTCAACCCGCATATGAAGAAAGTCAACTGCCAGTTTTAGAGCGCCAAGAACAAGATGATCTTCTATTAGATCTCTTCCAACCCTGAAATTGCATCCACCATTTACCATCGGGTCTTTGTGGACTCTATCCGCGAGCAATTCGCCGATCTGAGCAATGAGTCCTCGCAACACGAGGCCATAGCGCTGAAGGGCCTCGCTTTCCCCGAGAACCGACTTGCTAAAGCGCGTCAATACTCGATGTTGATCCTTCGGATCCAACTCACCTTCTCGTGCTTGTTCTACGAGCGCGTTCATAATTTGGATGAACCGACGTGGATTGCCGTCGGCAATTCGCCTTATCATCTTCGCTCCAGCGAACCAACCAACAACTCTTGCTCCCTTCGAATTCTCTTCGCGCATTCGGCGCATAAAGTAGACCGGGCTATACTTGTTAAGATAGGGCTTCCCCCGCTTCTCCTTGTCTTCCAGCAGGCTCCATAGGTGGTCTCCACGACGTTGCGAGAGCGACTCCTTGATGCCCTCCAGAATCTTCTCTTCGGTCGCTTCCTTAGGCAGTTCGAGGCGGAAATAGTCGATCAAGTCGTCATTCTGCCCCACAACACCAAGGAACTTCTCCAGCGTAAGATCCGAATCAACTATCCCACACCTCGCTAGCCTAACCCGACAAATGTTGTTACATAAGCCCTCAAAATCCGCGGAATCCCAGGGGGCATCGATGATTCGATAGTTGAAGTCATTGCCACCCGGCTCAATCGAGACCCCCTCGACAAGGGTCTCCCGCGTTGAGTGCTTAAAGGGTAAGGTGGCCATCTTGACCACAAGCGGCCGCTTCTCGCTGCGCAGGAAGGTATTGATGCACCTGATAAAAGGCTCGCTCAGGAACTCTGCCTCGTCTATGCATGCGATCCAATTGGTATGCTGTAGATCGAATCCGAGGTCCACCGTGAGACGCGGAAGAATGTTGACAATAGGGGACATCAGTTTCTTTGAGAACTGCCCGATTCCCTCCAGGCCCTCTTTATTTAGTGTGTCCATATTGTTGTAAAGCAAGTCCACATACCACTCGAGATCCCTTATACTGGAAATCTTTTTTGCTTGCTCCTTATCGTGGCACCACATAGGAGCAATGTGGTCTACAATCTGTGCTTCCTTTTGTAGGCGTTTCTTCGGATCCTCCTCTGTATTACTCAAAATATCTGCCACCTGAGTGAGGAGCGATTTGGCAGTTACACAGTTGAATGCGAGTCGAAAGTAAAGGAGTCTTTCCGCTTCAGAAGCTTCCATTCCAGGCAGAGAGGCGATGAACTCAAGGTGGAGGGGGACGTAGAATCCCAGAAAGCTCTTCTTAGCTATGTAATCTCGTGCCTGGGGGTGGTTAAAACGCCGAAGGCACGAATACGTTAACATTTTGAGCAAGATAGTCTTTCCACTACCTCGGGTCCCCAGGAGGATTTCGTGCTGCTCGTTAAAAAGAGACCAGAAAAATGATGTTGGAAAGAACTCGCCTACCACCTTTTCATCACCGTAGGTGCGTGCTTGGGATTCCTGAAAAGGATTCCCGCCCTTGTATCCCTTCAGCTTATAACTCAAGCCGGACATAGCGCTACTTTCTGAGGACTACGTTTTCATTAGGGTAAAGCCCTAGAACTTTCCTCGAAAATTCCTTCATGGCGATCTCCCGTATGAGACTATTCAGCAAGTTCACCGGCAGACACTGCAGCGAGAAAGGCAAGGAGTTGTAAACCGGAAGATCAATGAAGTCAGTGGTATTATTTGCCCCGAGGGACTCCATCATGTCTCGGGCGTGCCTCCTTCTTTCAGCTTCTGTAGCAATGCTACCAAACCGATGGTTTCCGTCGAGCGGGACTTCCGGAGAGTACAATACCGGAGTCCACCCCGTGGAGGTAGTGTACTTGTAGGTCAGGACATTTCCATTTGCCGCACCCTCAGTGTTGCGCGATTCGAGGTTCACAACGTGACATAAGTTGGGTATCTCCCCATGACGGCGCTCAACTACATTCACGGCCAAGCTACCCGCACAAAGGAATGTCACAGGAGCCATCCATACGGTCAACATCATCGTGCAAAGGTAAGGGTGATGCCTGTGCCCATGACATACTATGTCAACTTTGCTCTTCCCAATGAGGTCAAGGAGTTCGGAACCCTCCTGGAGGCACGAGATGTCCTCGGTGGGAGTTGGGAATGAGTACTTCTGGGGATGGTGGTGAAGAAGTAGTATTCGCCAGCGCAAATCATCATCGGGAATTGCTGAAAACGACCTTTCGAGCCATTTGAGTTGCTCCATGCCAAGGATTCCGTGCCGGTATTCCTGGGCGTGCGAACAGTAGTAGCCGGTATTCGCAACGATAAGGACGAAGTCATCACGTTTATAGACAGCACACCCCGGAAGCGGGCCAGCACTGTATGGGTCTGGGTTCCTGACAAAGATCCCGCCAATTTCCGCTGCAACCTTCGTATAGAGAGGGTCTTTCTTTCCTCCGTTCCCTGTGGCCAAAGACGAGACCTTCCAATCAACGTCATGGTTTCCAAAGGTAAAGAAGATGTTGTCGTTTCGGATACCAAGAGCAGAACCCATTTCAAGTACAGTCACCGAACACTGCTCAAGTTCTGACGGACTTCCCGTTGAGGTCAAGTCCCCACTGGCAAGGAGAAGGGATATGTTCTTGCCGGAAAGAGCTTCAATAAGGCTGGTCTTCATCGGTGCGGCTCCCGAAATTAGGTGTTTCGGAGGAGCATCTTTCAGTGCAAAGTCGGCACTGAAGGCAGAGGGACCAAAGTGGATGTCACTAATGAGCAGGAACGTCAGTCGCCGAGGAACCGTCATTCGTCTAGACCCCAAACTCCCACGTCTCTGATAAGAACTCGCGTTAGGGTGAGCTAAAAATACGATAAACAGCGTTGGGTGTCAAGGGAAATGTGTGCAATTGGTGCCAGGCATCGGTAATTAGGTAATATCTTAACAAAGCTTTTTTGCGGGGAGATCGCAAAGGGGGAAGCTGAGGAGGCGCGGGCTAAGGCTGTGGGGCTTGCGATGGTGCAATTTAAGGAACGGCTGCTAATAACTTCCTCATTCTCTCCGCTAAATCCCGGCCTTCCTTGGACCTTATTTGGGAAGAGCCTGATGCCTAATCCCGCAAAACGCGGGAAAGTCCGGTGTCTGAATTGCAGTGGACGAGGTAAACAGGGCTGTAGCGCCTCATCTTGGCTCTCTTTTCTGGAAGAGGGGGAAGATTCGAGTTCGGTGGCTGAACGAGTCTCGAACAGGCATTTAGCGGATGATCTTGCCAGCCCAAAGATCTTCAAGAAATACTTTCCAGGGAAGAATTTCAATCTTGTTTTCAAATAGTCGCGGTTTAGGGTCACAGGTTACCAGAATTCGACGGCGGGTCTTGTATTCATCACCAAAAGCAATAAGTCCCCGGAGATGATGCGGTTGGGCAGATGCTGTTCCTTTGAGTTCAAGAGCAATCTCGTGATCCCCGAGAATAAAATCCACCTCTATTTGGGATGCAGTTCGCCAGTA
>Ga0315293_10004215_pt1 | contig 13730 bp, 14 predicted proteins | sample YL17G13_20_MG_FD_203071 | JGI IMG/M metagenome (GOLD analysis project Ga0315293, IMG submission 203071) | Sediment microbial communities from Yellowstone Lake, YNP, Wyoming, USA - YL17G13_20 | ecosystem: Environmental > Aquatic > Freshwater > Lake > Sediment | place: USA: Wyoming | collected... | reverse complement strand
GCTCGGCATCCGCTGGGACACCGACGGGCGGTCGATCCGCGTGGCGTCCGAGCAGCAGCTGGCCGTCGTGCCTGACCTCGGCGGGAGCATCCCGAAAATCGACGACGCTCCCTGGCCCGGCTTTCCCGCGGACCTCGTCAGCATCATCACCGTGGTCGCGACGCAGGCCGAGGGCACGGTCCTCATCCACGAGAAGATGTTCGAGTCGCGGATGTTCTTCGTCGACAAGCTGATCACGATGGGCGCCCGGATCGTGCTGTGCGACCCCCACCGCGCGGTGGTCACCGGGCCCTCGCGACTGTCGGCCGCGGAGCTCGTCTCCCCCGACGTGCGCGCCGGCATGGCGATGCTCATCGCGGCCTTCTGCGCCCAGGGCAGGAGCACGATACAGAACGTGTACCAGATCGAGAGGGGCTACGAGAACCTGACCCAGAGGCTCCAGGCCCTCGGGGCACGGATCAAGAGATCGGGCTGACCCCAATGCGCATCCCCTTCTTCCACGTCGACGCCTTCGCGAGCGAGCTGTTCAGGGGAAATCCCGCCGGCGTGTGCCTGCTCGGCGAAGCGCTGCCGGACGCCGTGATGCAGGCCATCGCCGCGGAGAACAACCTCCCCGAGACGGCTTTCGTGCTGCGGGGAGAAGGCCGCATCGGGCTGCGCTGGTTCACGCCCACCGTCGAGGTCGACCTCTGCGGGCACGCGACCCTCGCGGCGGCGCACGCGCTGTTCGCTCACGCCGGGCAGCCCGGAGGCCGGGTCGAGTTCCAGTCGCAGAGCGGTCCCCTTGCTGTCGAGCGCGAGGGGGAGCTGCTCGTGCTCGACTTTCCCTCCCGGCCGCCCGTTGCCTGCGAGGCGCCCAAGGCGCTGGTGCGCGGCCTGGGCAGCGCGCCGCTCGAGGTGCTGGGCTCGCGCGACTACCTCTGCGTGTACGAGCGGGCCGAGGATGTCGCCTCCCTGCGGCCCGATATGCCGCTGCTCGCAGGCCTGGACAGGTTCGGCGTCATCGTCACGGCGCCGGGCTCGGGGGACGTGGACTTTGTCTCGCGATTCTTCGCGCCCGGCGACGGCATCCCCGAGGACCCTGTGACGGGCTCCGCGCACTGCACCCTCATTCCGTACTGGGCGAGGCGCCTGGGAAGGACGAGACTCGCCGCGCGCCAGATCTCGGCCCGGGGCGGCGAGCTTTCCTGCTCCCTTGCCGGCGACCGGGTGAGGATCGGGGGCCGGGCCGTCACCTATCTCAGCGGCGAGATCGACCTCTGAGATGCGCGAAACACAGAGCGAAATCCGGAAAATCCGGACGAAAAATCCGGAATTGAAGATTGCTGACCGGTATACCTGACAGCAGTTAAGAATCATGTCCGGTGATGGGGCTGTTGCGAAACCGATCAGATCAACACAATTGGGGATCGATCCCAATAGACAGAATTGCAGCTGATTTTGTCCGTCCGATCGGTATCGAGACCGCCTGTACTGCGGAGAGTGCTCCGCATCCGACTCTGCTCCGCTTTTCCCTCATCAACCGCTTCAGATTGATTGTTGCAGCAGTCAGCAGAATTAGAATGCGGAATCGGTGAAGCCGATGATATCTGCACCGACTCAACAGACAGACATTGGTCACTAGCCTAACAAGGAACCATCTCGTTTCTAGACAAGAGACCTTTCGCTTCCATACCGAACCTATTCTGAAAGCCTTGCCGAAACGGCTGCGCCGGTCGGGAAGGGCCGGCGCAGCATGATTTCATTTTACTAGCAGAGCGATCTTAGCTCCCAAGTATGGGACGATCAGCATGCCTTCCGTGCTAAGCTCCGGAAGAACAAGCCCAAGCACGCCGCCCCCTAAGCGGAAACGCCGTTCCTTACCCAAACCGAGCCAAACCGAAAGATCGGGGATCAGGACCTTCCCGAAATCGAAATTGTTAACCAGGCCAAAGATTCCGAAAAACAATCCGCCGAGTTGGGCATCAATGAACACCGGACCGAGTTGTACCTCGGCCAGCAAGTTCGGCCAGAAAATGCTCTCAAGGATGACAGTGTAAAGACGAATGCCCGGTGCAAGTTTCACCGGCCCGAGGTTGAACTGGTAAGACACGCTGGCCTCGGGGAAGGGAAAAGTGTGGTCTTTTAGAAAATTCCCGATTTCGCTGCTTATCGTCACCTCGCCGCCGGTTATTGTGCCCACGGTCATCGGCACGTCAAACCCAAGGTCGAACCGGACCTGGCTGAATACTGGCGACACAAGCAACAAAATGAATGCCGTACGAATAACGAGATGTTTCATAGGCGCCTCCTTAGCATTCTTTCTCCGATCCAGATGCTATCGCATTGAGTGGGTGTTTTCCACTATCGGAGCCAGGAAAAAGAGAAGCAAGAACTCTACGCACCTGCCCGGCGTGTCGGCCCGCGCAAAGCGCGACGTGAACCAGGCGACAGCCAAGAACAGCGCGTCACCAAGCAGGAAGACTGCCCAGAAGGCGAGGTAGGCCGACAGCACGTCTCCGAGCATCCTGCCCAGCGCCCATGGCCCGGAGTGTATGCTGCTTGCTGGGCGACAGGCAAGCCCTAGGCGCTCCAGGCCCACCCGCCGGGCGAGCAGGCGGATAAGGGATCTGGTCGGTGCTGCCGAATGAGAAGTCGGCGGCGACCCGTCGCGGGACGAGAGCCCGCATGACACAGTAGAACTAGAAGCCCTTCTCCCTTCTGATTTCCTCGTACGCCCCCTGGATCGCTTTGAACTTCTCCTCGGCGACCTTCACGAACTCGGGCCCGAGGTTGGCGACGCGGTCGGGGTGGTTGCCCACGGCGAGGGAGCGGTAGGCCTTCTTGATCTCCTCGGGGCTCGCCTCCCGGCTCACCCCGAGGATGTCGTAGGCCCGGCCGGCTTCGCGAACGAACTCCGCGCGGACCTGCTGGAAGACACCCTGGTCGAGCCCGAGGCCGATCGCGATACTATAGATGAGGTCCTCTTCGACGCGCGTCACGCCCTCGGCGTCCGCGCGCGCGATCTCGAACAACAGACGCAGCAGCAGCACTCTGCCCTCGAACGCCGAGACGGTTGCGTAGTACGCGCACAGCCCCTGCACGTCGATCCTGTCCCTGCCGGCGAACATCTCGTCGATGATCCTCTGGATCAGCTCCTGGTCGGCGGGGGGGAAGGGGAAGCTCTGGCGGAAGAAGCGCTTCATCGCCTCGATGTGCGAGACCTTGACCGCGCCTCCCGCGCCGGCCACGGAGATCGAAAGGCCGATGAGGCAGGTGAGGAAATTGACCTGGGCCTGGGACACGGGATCGGCTGCGCCGGTGAACGTCCCGTCGCTCTCCTCGAATGCGCCCGGCGCCGCCCCGAACCGGTTCAGCATGCGCCTCTCCTCGGTCGCCCTGTCGAACAGGTGCCCGAGGAACCCGCCGAGCAGGGTCCCCAGCGGCCCGGCAACCGAGCCCAGAAGAGCGCCGATCAGCTTGCCGGCGATCGCCATTCTAAGTCGCCTGGCCTGCCGTGAGCGCGAGGGCAACAGCGAGGAGCACCAGGGAGATCGCGGCGCCGACGATGAGCGCGGCGGTGAGGCCGAAGGCGAGCACGACGAAGCCCAGGACGATCCTGTGGGCGTGCACGTACAGCAGGCTGGCGAGGGCCGCCGCGACCGGCACGAGGGGGATGAAGAGGATGGCGAACAGAGGCGGCCTGCCGAGGTAGCGCGCGCGGAACGCCCACCCGAAGGAGAGCGAGAGGAACGCGAGAACGAGGAAGGCGAGAGGCATGAATGCCTTCATGACGATTTCCGTTTCCAGGGATTCACGCTGCATGCCGAAGGAGGCGAGGCGCTCGCGAAGGCGCCACAGCCCGGGGAGGCCCATCCCGGCGGCGCCGCCGCCGTCGATCCTGAGGGCGGCAAGCTCCTCGGTCGTGGGAGTGATGGGGAGCATGTTTCGCTCCGCGGCCGGCCGGCTGCCGGAAAGGTAGCGCGGGCCGTTCTGCCCCGACCGGTCGCCGCGGTCGACGCAGCGCAGGAGGATCGCGCGTCCGCCATCCGCCGTCGCTTCGAGCTTCCCGTACGGAGCGCTGAGATGCCACAGGACTTCGCCTGTCGGCCGGTAGCGGACAGCCTCGATATCGAAGAGGTAGGTTCCCTTGCGGTTCGCCTCGACCATCTTGCCGATGAGCACGGCCTCGGTGAAATCCTTTCCGTTCGCATTGATGAAAAGGATTTCGCGCGTTCCAGGGAGGGAGTCCATGCCTTCGATTTCCTCCCGGAAGAATGCGATGCCCTTCATCGCCTTTGCGCTCTCCGCGAGGTACTCCTGGATGTCCGGGTCCTTCGGGTAGCGGGCGGCGAGTTCGAGGAAGCGATAGTAAGCTGCCACGGGATCGTTCGCGAGCAGGAGGGTGTACGCACCGAGCTTCTCCTGATACAGCTGCCTTGCCTGCCGGTCCTTGAGCGATGCCGCGGCTCCTGTGATCTTCTCCCATGCCTGCGCGGCGAGACCGGGGGCGTCTTTCCTGCGGGGGTCGATCGTTGCCGCGCGGCTCGCGTAGTAGTGGGCCGAGAACCAGTCCTCCCTGTCGAAGTAGTACTTCGCCCTCTCGACCAGGGAGGCGGCATCCACGTTCTGCGGCGGCTCCTCCCGACGCACGGGCTTGGGCGCGGGCGGCTTCCGCGCTGAAGCCTCCGCCTCGGCCTCGAGCTTCTGCGCGGTGACGACCCGGTTTCCCTTGTCGATCTCAAGGTACAGCGCGAGGGCATCGCGCCGGCCGGCCCAATCGCCGTCTCGCCCGGCTTTCTCCGCCCGGCTCAGGAACTCCCGCGCGAGCGAACTCCTGTGCTCCATATCGGAGAGTCTGCGCCGGACACCGGGGGCGACCCCCTCGGCGAGCACCGCGTACGCGACGGCGAGGAGGATGAACGTGACGATCGTCGAGCCGGCGATCCTGCTGAAGGGCTGTGGAGGGGTCCCCGCGGCGCGTGCCATCGCGGATGAGCCCGCGAGGGAGACGGCGACGGCGATGGCCGCCGCGCACAGGGGGATGAGATACTCCACGAACAGGAGGAATCCCTTCTTCAGGGCGAACTCCCAATGGAAGGCGGGCAGCAGCCTGTCGATGGGGAAGCGCACGGCCGCCCAGGCGAAGAACAGCCCATAGCCGATTGCCGCGAACGCGAAGAGGAAGGAAGAGATCCTGCCCAGCAGCGGTCTGTTCACGACTCCTCCACCTGCTTCCACCTGTCCACGGGGATGAACAGGATATCCACGAGCAGCAGGACGATTCCCAGCGCGGCCATGGCCGCGCTGGGAAACATGCGGACCAGGAGCCGGTCGGTCACGACCCGCGCGATGACGGGAGCGAGGCTCACCGACAGCACGTGCCACAGCAGTGCGTAGCCGCGCACGGCGAGCGCCAGGAGGAGGATGTTCAGCAGGGGCCAGCGGCTCGCCCGCAGGAAGACGAAGGAGGCCGTGCAGAGGAACAGCAGCGCGAAACAGGCGGCGAAGAACTCAGGGAGAGAGCCCGCGAGCAGGCGTTCGAAGTCCGCCGTGAGCACGCCGAAGTCCCTCAGGAAGAGGGCCGTGAACCGGTCCGGCTCGAAGATGGCCCCCGGCCGAAGGCCGGGTTTGCCCGCAAGCCTGAGCGGCCGCGCCCCCGGGAACGTGACCGACACTTCATCGTCGGAAAACGCGGCCTTCGCTTCCGGGAACACGGAGAAGCGGGCGCTCTTCTGCGCGGGATCGACGAGGAGAACGCCGTCGAGTGAGTTCCCCTCGACGGACCGAACGCTGAGCAGCACCCTTCCGACTGGCGTGAAGCCGGCCGGGCGGAAGTACTGGACGGCGGCGGCCTGCGGGGGCCGGGATTTCTGGCCGAGGGCGCGCAGCCAGATCATTCCGTTCACGAGGGCGGCGTAGCTCACTGCGAGGCAGATCAGCAGGCCGAGGAAACGCGAGAAGGGCCGGCGGGCCATCCGCATGCCCAGCAGCAAGAGTGACAGCACGACGGAGGGGAGCATGACCTCGAAGCCGGAGCGCGGCAGGCGCGCGAGGGCGTATCCGAACGCGAAGCGATGCGCCCCCGACTCGTACATGCCCCAGGTGAAGAGGAGGTTGAGCGCGGAGAGGATGGCGAGGACGCACAGGAGGATGAAGAGGAAGAGGAAAGGCAACTTCAGGGGCTCTTTCACTTCAGCCGAGGGTATCATGGGAGGAGGCGGTTTGAAAAGGAGGCGGCGCGGAAAAGCGGCGCGGAAGCTCTTGACCATGCGGGTGAATCACCCTAAACTGCCTCGACGCATTTGCCCTCTTTGCGTCCCGCCATCTCACGCTCAGGAGGATGCTGGTCCAATGAAACGAACGCTCAGGCTTGTCGTGCTTGTTGCGGTCCTCGCGCTCCTTCCCCTGTCCGGCGCCTTCGCCCAGGGAACCGGCAGCGGCGAGGTTGACATGATGTGGCTGACATGGGTGGGATCGCTTGCGGCGCTCGCCTTCGCCCTGTACCAGGCCATCTCGGTTCTGAGGAAGGACCAGGGCACCGACGCCATGAAGGAGATCAGCCGGGCGGTCCAGGAAGGCGCCATGGCCTACCTCCGGCAGCAGTACTCGGTGGTCGGGCTCGTGTTCGTCATCCTGTTCATCCTTCTGGGAGTCCTCTCCTTCGGCCTGCACCTGATCTCGAACTTCGTTCCCTTCGCCTTCATCACGGGCGGCTTCTTCTCGGGGCTTTCGGGCTTCATCGGCATGTCCATCGCGACCCGGGCCAACTGCCGCACCGCGGCGGCGGCGAAGAACAGCCTGAACTCGGGGCTCCGCGTCGCCTTCTCGGCGGGGACCGTCATGGGGATGGTGGTCGTCGGCCTCGGGCTGCTGGACCTCTCGATCTGGTGGACGCTTCTGCGCTACGTGTTCCACATGGAGATCGACAAGATCCCGCCCATCATGATCACCTTCGGAATGGGTGCCTCCTCGATGGCGCTTTTCGCCAGGGTTGGCGGCGGCATCTTCACCAAGGCGGCCGATGTGGGCGCCGACCTCGTCGGCAAGGTCGAATCAGGAATTCCCGAGGATGACCCGAGGAACCCCGCGGTCATCGCGGACAATGTCGGCGACAATGTCGGCGACGTGGCGGGCATGGGCGCCGACCTCTACGAATCGTACGTCGGATCGATCGTGGCCACCATGGCCCTGGGGGCCATCGGATCGCTCGCGATCCCGGCCGTCTCGCAGCTGCAGGCCATCCAGGTGCCGGTCTCCATCGCGACGATCGGAGTGCTCTGCTCGATCATCGGGAGCCTCTTCGTCCGCGCCAAGGGCGACGTCTCGCAGAAGGTCCTCCTGCGAGCCCTGCGCACGGGGGTCTACCTCTCGACGGGCCTGATCGCCGTCCTGTCCTTCGTGTTCGTCTGGTTCACGGTCGGACGGAGCTTCATCGGGATTTGGGGCGCGATGATGGCCGGCCTGATCGCGGGCAATATCATCGGGTACTTCACCGAGTACTACACCTCCGACAGCTACAAGCCCACGCAGGCGCTCGCGAACGAGACCCTCACGGGGCCCGCAACGCTGATCATCGGCGGCCTGTCGCTCGGCATGCTCTCCACACTCATCCCCGTTGTCGTCGTCGTGATCGCGACGCTCGCGGCGTTCTTCCTCTCGGGCGGCTCCGCCAACCCCGGCATGGGCCTATACGGCATCGGGCTTTCGGCGGTCGGCATGCTCGCGACCCTCGGCATCACCCTCGCCACCGACGCCTACGGCCCCGTGGCCGACAACGCCGGCGGCATCGCGGAGATGGCGCACCTCGACCCCGACGTCAGGGAGAGGACGGACGCCCTGGATTCGCTGGGCAACACCACCGCCGCGACCGGCAAGGGCTTCGCCATCGCCTCCGCGGCTCTGACCGCTCTCGCGCTGATTGCCGAGTACGCGAACAAGATCATCGAGGGCCTGCAGACCGGCGTTGCGAAGGTGAGCGAAGGCTTCTACACCTTCTACCAGGGCCTTGTCAGCAGGGCGGCCGACGGCACCTTCTCGCTGTCGGTGAACCTGATGGACCCCAAGGTCCTCATTGGCCTTTTCCTCGGCGCGGTGCTCCCGTTCGTCTTCTGCGCCCTCGCCATGAAGGCGGTTGGCAGGGCGGCGGGCGACATGGTGAAGGAGGTCCGCAGGCAGTTCAAGGCGAAGCCGGGCATCCTCGCCGGCACCGACAAGCCCGACTATGCCTCGTGCGTGCAGATCTCCACGAAGGGCGCCCAGAAGGCGATGATCCTTCCCTCGCTGCTCGCCCTGATCGCGCCGATACTCGTCGGCATCATCTTCGGGCCATTCACCGTCATCGCGCTTCTTGCCGGATCGCTTGCCACCGGATTCGTTCTCGCCGTCATGATGGCGAACTCGGGCGGGGCGTGGGACAACGCGAAGAAGTTCATCGAGAAGGGGAATCTCGGCGGCAAGGGCTCGGCGAACCACAAGGCGGCGGTCGTCGGCGACACGGTCGGCGACCCGTTCAAGGACACGGCCGGTCCGGCCCTGAACATCCTCCTGAAGCTGATGTCCATGGTCGCCATCGTGTTCGTTACCACGACCGTGAGCCTCAACGACCTCATCCTCAAGCTGATCGTCAAGTAGAGGGGCCGGTTCTTCAGGGGATCATGTACCCTTCGCCGCGGATGGCGGTGATGAATCGCGGGCCTGCTGCCGGAACCGCGGCGATCACCTTCCTGCGGATCGAGGCCACGTGCATGTCCAGTGCGCGGCTGCCCGCCGCCGCGGGCTTTCCCCACGCCCTGCAGGCAAGGGCATCCCGCGGCACGGGCGAGCCCCTGGCGGCCAGGAGCTTCGTCAGTATTCGCGACTCGCGCGGCGAGAGCGCAAGGAGTCCGGCCGGCGTGCGAAGGTCCTTCCCCTCGAAGCGCACCTCTCCCCACGGAAACGCGAAACTGCCGCTGCTTCGCTCCAGAATGCGAAGCGCGCGCAGGGCGAGCTCCTCGGCCGTCCACGGCTCGCGCAGGTAGTCGGCGCACCCCGCGAGGAAGGCGGATCGCAGCAGGTTTGGGGGGCCGTAGGCGATGACGGGCACGCCCGGATCGAGCGCCAGGCTGCCCATGGCGGCGGCCGGCACCGCGTACAGGTCCGCTTCCCCCGGGGACGGCGGGTCCCCCGACTGCAGAAAATGAAAAGGGCTTCTCGCCAGAGAAGCCCTCATTCGTTCCATCAGCACCTGGTCGGCGGCGACGAACGCGATCGTGCAGCCGCCCGTCTGGGGCGCGGTCGACAGGCGGGGTGCGGTCCCGCCCCGCTCACTTCTTCTCTTCAAGCCTGCCCATCTTCGCCTTGAGGTCCTCGAGCAGCGCGTCGGCGCTCGCGCCGGAGCTCTCCAGCTCCTTGAACTTGTCCTCGAGCTTCTGGTCGGGAGTCACGGAGGCCAGTTCCTTCATGGCGTCGGCCTCGGCCTCGATCTGGTCGACCTTCTGCGCCATGCGGTCGAAGGTGTCGAACGACGAGTTGGCGGAGAGCGAGCCCATGGTCTGCTGGATCTGCTTCTGGGCCTCTGCCCTCTTTGCCCGGGCCACGAGGAGGTTCTTCTTGCGGCTCGCCTCCTCGATCTTGGACTGCAGCTGGCGAAGCGCGTCCTTCAGCTGCTCCACGGCGGAGTGCTGGCTGTCGTACTCCTTCTGGAAGGAGGAGGCGTAGCCGTCGTACTCCTGCTTGCGCACGAGGGCTTCCTTGGCGAGGTCGTCCTTGCTTGCCTTCACGGCGAGCATGGCCTTGCGCTCCCACTCCTCCGCCTGCCCCCTGTTCTCCAGCAGCTGCCGTTCGAGTTTCTTCTCGTCGGCGATGGACATCGCGACCTGCTTCTTCGCCTCGATGAGCTGCTCATTCATGTCCATGACCAGCTGGGTCAGCATCTTCTCGGGGTCTTCCGCCTTGCTGATGAGCGCATTGATATTGGATTTCAGGACTGTCCTGATTCTCTCAAGAATCCCCATGTGCGGGTCCTCCTGTCATTTCTTCGAGCGGTATTTCGAGAGGATGCGGTAGTGCTGGGCGAGGGCCAGGCCGATGGCGTCGACGGAGGCCTGGAACTCCTCGAGATCCAGGGTGTCCGCCTCGAGGGTGTCGACGATGATGATGTTCTTCCCGTCCAGTGCGTAGGCGCCGTGGACCATGTCGGTCGCATTCAGGCGCAGAAGCTCCTCGAGGAACTTCTCTCGGCCGACAGCGGGAGCCTCCATCACGTTGATCCGTAGTATCACGAGGGGGTCCGCGAGGATGACGAGGAGGTTGTCGATGCCCTTCTCCGCGTCCCGCACCACCCAGGAGCCCGCTCCGGCCTCCTGGAACGTGAGGGACAACTTGACGAGGTAGCCTTCGATTTTTTCTCTGCTGATCATCGGGGTCTCCTCAGCCGAGGAACACTTGTCCGGCGTTGTCGATGGCGAGGATGGTCTTGCACTCGGAGCAGCGGAACCGGCCCGACTTGGAGGCCCTCAGTTTCTTGCTGCAGATGGGGCACTTGAATATCTTGGGGAACACCGCCCCCTTGCCCTCCTCGCCCTTCGCGGCGAAGAAGGACACCGCCTCGTCGAGGTTCTCCTTGATGTTGAAGAACTGCGAGAAGCCCAGGAGCTGGAACACCTCGTACACCTTCGGCTGGATCTCGAGCAGAACGAGATCGCCGCCGCGCGGCTTTGCGGCCTTGAGGAAGGCGGTGAAGGACCCGATGCCGGTGCTGGACACGTAGTTGAGGCCGCTGCAGTGGAAGATGAGCTTGATGTAGCCGGCTTCGATCGCCCTGGCGACGCGCTTCTGGAAGTAGTTCGAATTGTACGTGTCGATGTATCCCGTCAGGTAGAGAACCAGGCACCCTTCGGTATCCTCGATCTTCTGGAGGCGTATTCTGAGGCTGTCGTCCTTTTCGTCGTCAAACCCCGGTACGATCTCGTTGTTATTCATGGCGCCCCTTTGCCCTCAAAGATTCCCTTCGACTCGTCGAGTGTTCATGCAACTATACCCCCTCCGCCCGGTCACCGCAAGGGGTCGGGGAATCGGTTTTTCCTTGATATATCCATCTATTCTATTGCGTTCTGCCGTTTTTGTCAAATCATCCTCCTACTTGTTGGGGTCCCACTGCACGGAGAAGCTTCCCAGGTTGTACACGGTAGCGCCCGCGGTGTTCGCGGCCCCCAGCGGGAACCGGAACTGCCCCCTGTAGCGGGCGTTCACAAGCCATTCACCCAGCCGCGATGAGAAGCCGGTCGACACCGTGTAGGCCTGCTTCGACTTGCTGACCTCTTCGGCGAGATCGAAGCGGGAGTCGACGCCCGCATCGAGGCTCGTCCCCCTCGCGAGGGAGAGCGCGGCATCGAGGCCGCCCTTCAGCGCGAGGTAGTCCTTCGACTTGTCGTCGCCGTCGAGCTGGCCGAATGTCGCGTACTTCCCCCCGACAGCGGCTCCGAGCTTCAGCAACCTGCCCAGGCGCACCGTCGCGTCCTGGTCGGCCTGGACGTAGGAGTAGTCGCTGTTCTCCTCCGTGTAGTCCTTCATCGAGTACTTCAGGGACAGGCCGAACGAGGCGGGGGGCGCATCCTCCTTCATTCGCAGCGAAACCGTGTTTCTGACGGAATCCGCAACGAGGGAGCCGTCCTCCTCGTCCTCACTCGCGCCGCCCGCCACCTCGTACTTCGTCGTGAAGACGGGCAGCTTCCAGTCCAGGCCGGTTGCCGCGGCGCACGAGAGGGCGAAGGCAAAGGCGAGGAGAACGCCTTTCTCCATGGTGTATATATCGGCTATTATTTCGATGATATGAGAGAAGAGCGAAACGTCCGCATCGTCCTGGTGCGGCCGCGCGACCCCCGCAATGTGGGGTCCGCCTGCCGGGCCATGAAATGCATGGGAATCACCTCCCTCGGCATCGTGGCGGACGGCATCATCGACCCGACGCAGGCGCGCACCCTCGCGCACTATGCCTCCGACGTGCTGGAAAATGCCCGCGTGTACCCCGACCTGCGCGCAGCGGTCGAGGACGCCGTGCTGATCGCAGGTACGACCCGGCGGCGCGGGAAGAACAGGAAGTATTTCACCCTCTTTCCCGAGCAGCTCGCCGAACGGGTCGCGGCGGTCGGGCGGGGGACCGTGGCGGTGCTCTTCGGCAATGAGGAGACGGGCCTGACGGACGAGGAGCTCGCGCTCTGCCACCTGGCCGTCACGATCCCGGCCTCACCCGAGTTCCCCTCGCTCAACCTCTCGCACGCCGTCCAGGTCGTCTGCTACGAGATCCACCGGGCGCTCACGCGGGGGAAGCTCACCCCCTTCGTCCCCATCCCCGCCCGGGATGTCGACTCCCTGGTGTCCGTGATCACCCGGTCGCTGCAGGCGATCGGGTTCTTCCGCGTCGTCGGGCCTGAGGGCATGGCGGTGTTCTTCCGGGACATCCTCGGCCGGGCCGGCCTCTCGATGAACGAGGCGAAGAGGCTGGGCGTGGTCTTTCGCAAGATCGCCGGCCTCGCGACGAAGAAGGGAATTGACCCATAGGCGAATCCTCCATAGAGTAGGGTGAGAGGAGACTCACTCGATGCGTACGACCGCCCGAATCGGCCTCGCCGCGTTCCTTCTGCTCACGGCCGCCCTCGCCCCTGCTATCACCCGCTCGGAGTTCGACAGGGTGGTCGACTTCTCGGTATCCCTCAAGACCGTCGCGGCCGCCGCGGAGGGCAAGGCTGCCCTCCCCGAGGGAAAGCTCTTCGTCCTGGACGGAACCGTCTCGGATGTGAGCATCCTTGACAAGGAGCAGGGGAGCTTCCGGGCGCGCATCGAGCTCATTACGGGGGAGTGGATCGGGACGGAGGACGTGAAGAGCTACTCCTGCTGGATCGAGTTCTCGGGCCCCGCGTTTTTCAAGTTGTTCCCCGCGCGCGCCCCCAAGGATCCGACGCCGGACATGGTGTTCCTCAACTCCCGGCTGCTCGTCGTCGCCCGGACCATCGGGGTGACCACTTCCCACCAGGGCGAGAAGAGGATGCTGATGGAGGGCCTCTCCACCAGGGCGATCAAGTAAGCCCTGCCCGACAGGGCGTTAGCTTGCCGCGGCGGATATCGACCGGCCTCAATCGAACTGTATGTCGCAGGCTCGGATCCTCGCATCCCCGGCTGACAGGGCGGCGCGCTCCATCACGTTGCGAAGCTCCCTGATGTTGCCCGGCCAGGAGTGAGCGACGAGCCTGTCCCTCGCATCCGGCGCGATGCCCGCGCCGCCCCTGCCGCTCAGCGCGAGGAAGTGCGCGGCGAGAAGGGGAATGTCGTCCCTCCTGTCGCGCAGCGGCGGCACGCGGATCGGCAGGACGGCGAGGCGCCAGTACAGGTCCTCGCGGAAGCTCCCCTCGCGCACCGCGGCCTTCGGGTCCCTGTTCGTCGCCGAGACGATCCGCGCGTCGACCGGGATCGGCCTGCTCCCCCCGACCCGCGTGAGCTCCTTCTCTTCAAGCACGCGCAGGAGACGGGTCTGCGCGCGCGGGGAAAGCTCCCCGACCTCGTCCAGGAACAGCGTGCCGCCGTCCGCCCGCTCGAAGCTGCCCGGCCTCGCCACGGCGTCGGTGAAGGCGCCCTTCTCTGATCCGAAGAGTTCGGTCTCGAGCAGGTCTTCGGGCAGGGCGCCGCAGTTGAGCGCCACGAGCGGGCAGCCCCTCCTGCGGGAGACCCTGTGCAGCGCGCGCGCGACCAGCTCCTTGCCTGTTCCGGTCTCGCCC
>Ga0315293_10004214_pt1 | contig 13735 bp, 6 predicted proteins | sample YL17G13_20_MG_FD_203071 | JGI IMG/M metagenome (GOLD analysis project Ga0315293, IMG submission 203071) | Sediment microbial communities from Yellowstone Lake, YNP, Wyoming, USA - YL17G13_20 | ecosystem: Environmental > Aquatic > Freshwater > Lake > Sediment | place: USA: Wyoming | collected... | reverse complement strand
TTGAAGGCCTCGCCAAACGAAGAAACCGCTTTATCGCCATCCGGGGAATCTGCGCCGTCCTCGCGACGATCCTCGCGGCAATGACCGTAGTAGCGTTTATAGACCTTCTGTTTGTCCTGGCCGATTGGGCCAGAATCGCGCTGAGCCTCACGGGCTACGGCCTGGCGCTTCTGGTGTTGTATGAGACTTCCCTGCGCTGGTTCCTGCGTCCTGCCGACCTCCGGCAGCTCGCGCGAATGTTCGAGGCCGGGCACGATGAGCTCGATGAGAAAGTCCTTTCCGCCGTAGAGCTTGGTCAGTCCCCCACTAAGCAAGTCCACGATTCAGAGCAGTTGCGCGCGCTCTTCCAGAAAAGGGTCGCCTTGCTTGTCAAAAACTACAGGCTCAAGGTCCTGCTCCCGGCCTCTCTCGTGCGGCGCTGGCCCATAATGGCCGTGGCGGTGGTCGTGCTCTGCATAGCTCTTACGACGATACCGGAGCTAAGGTATGCCCAGCTTATGGCGCGGGCCTTCGCCCCAACCGCCAACATCGCAAGGGTCTCAAGCCTCAAGATCAGAATCGTCGAGCCTGCCGATCCTGAGCCAATAGTGCCGCAGGGCGACCCGCTGACAATCGTAGCCGAGCTTTCCCGCCCGTCCGACAGCGAAGTCTTCATAGAGACATTCGCGGACCAGCCCGCCGCGGCGGGCCAGCCCCGCCAGGCCCCGACTATCATACAGGCCGAGCCGCTCGGCAAGCAGCGCTATGCAGCAACAGTCGCCGTCGCCCACGAGAGCCTCACGTATCGCGTCTTCGCAGAAAAGGCCTCAACGCGCCAATATACCGTTCGTTCACAGCGGCGCCCGCACACAACTAAATTCCACAAGACGTACCATTACCCGGCCTACTCTCGTCTCGAAGACAAGCAGATTGCCGAGGCATCCGGCGACATAAAGGCCCTCCAGTCCAGCTCCGTTGACCTTGCTATCGAAGTTGACCAGCCCGTCAGCGACGCGGAGCTGCAGATTCAAATGGGCCAGAAGAAATGGTTCGACAAGCTCACCATCCTGAGCAACGTCGAAGGACAGACCGTCAAGTTGACCGCCATTGAGCCGACGCTGCTGCGTGGAAAGATCGATATCGTCGAGTCCGGCACGTACAGGGTGCACCTCGTCGCAAGGGAAACGAAATTTGAAAACAAGTTCGCCCCGAATTACGAAATAGCCGCCCTTGCCGATCTGGTCCCCGATGTCACGATTGACAAGCCCAAAGAAAGCGTTATCCCCGCCGGGGGCCCAGGGGGCCTGCCCTCGGACGAAATAGTCCGGCTCGAAGGCGCCGCCAGGGATGACCTGGGCCTGCTGGACGTGGAACAGCTTATACGCATCAACAGCGGCCCCTGGGATCGCGTAGCCCTCGCCGCCGAGGCCGGCAAACAATATGTAGTCAAGAAAGACTGGGACCTGCTGCCTCTCGAGCTCAAGCCCGGCGACCAGGTCTCAACGAAACTCGCCGCAACCGACCTCAAAGGCAACAGGGGAGAATCCCTCGTTACCCAAATCACAATCGGCTCGCCCGGATTCTCCGTCAAGCACCTCGAAAACAGGGAAATCAGAAAGCATCTTCAACAGTCCTTGCAGCAGCTTGCGGACGCATCCAAACAGATGAACCAGGATTTCCAGTCCTTCCGCGAGCAGCTCAGGGCCACGCCCCCTCCGCTGGGAGTCCCAAGTGGGACGTGGGGGAGCAACCCAGGCGATACCGCCAGGCTCCACGAAATATCGCTCAGAACACAGGTCTCCGCCCAGCAGGTTGAATCGCTCGCCCAAACCGCATGGAACGCGATGGACGACGCCACGCGCATCGCCGAATCGAGAATAGAAGCGGACGATATGATACTGCTCGGGCGAATGCTCAGCCGTCTCCGCCACGATGCCCTTGCCGAAGCTCAAGGGTATCGCAGAGGCCTCGACAACACCGCGAATCCCCCACAGGAGCAAATCGACCGCGCCGCAGACGCCGCCGGACGCGTCGAAGGCCTCGCTAATCAGCTCCGCTATTCGCACCAGAACATCCTTGCCCATCTACAGGCGCAAAACTCATCCCGGGAAATCCACCGCCTCAGAAACAACTATGACGATATGCTCGAACAGGCCCGCCGCGACACTCAACAGGCCCCCAGGGCCCCTGGCGGGGGCGATGAAGATACCAGGAAGAACGCATGGCGACGCCTCGCACGCCAGCAAAGCGCCGCAGCAAAGGAACAGCAAATCATCGAAGAAATGCTCGACGATCTTTCGCTCTATGCAGAATCCGGACAGGCAAAGCAGGCCGAGCGGGTCCGCGACAAGCTCGCAAACCAGCGGGGCCAAACCGAAGAAATTCTAAAACAGGAAGAACCCGGCAGCAAGCTAACCGAACGCGGCGGCGACGTCCGAAACAACCTCCGCGAAGCCGCCGACTCGCTGAGGAATATCGAACAGACGCTGCGAAACCAGGCCCGCAAAAGCCGCGATGAGCTGACCGGGTCACTGGCGATGTCCGCCGACGAACTGGCCCAGCTCAAGTGGAAAGTCGAAGACCTCGCCAGGAATCAGAACGCCCTGCGGGATTTGCAGAACCGGCCCAACGTGGAGCCTCAACAAATGACTCAACTGCGGCAGCAGACGGCTGCGGCCTCTGACCTGGCCGAGCACCGCTGGCGCTCCGCATCCGGACAGTTTAGCGACCGCGCCGCAATCGAGGACGTTCGCCCAACGCCGGAGTATCAACTCGTGGCTGATACCGCCGACACGACCGCCGCCGTCAACGCCCTCCACACCACCGCCACCGACACCGCGCAAATCGAACAATCGGCAACGGCCCTGGCCCACATAGAAAAGGCCTATCGCGTACTGGAATCCGGCCACGGCTTTATCGAAGCCGGCCGCGCTCTGGATGAAATGACCGCGCAGGAGAGATGGGACTTCGCACAGGCCGACGCCTTCACTCAGCCGCTTAATTATTGGGACGATTGGGAAAAACGCTTCAGAACTCTGCCCAACCAGTTAAAGGCCGCCGAGCTGCCCGGCGAAATCAGAAAAGACCTGCAAAAGGCCATCGACTCCGAACCGTTCAGGGCCGTTGACGCAGAAGCCCAACAAAGAGACAACCCCGACGGCGGACGCAGACCGGTTGCTCAGCAAATGGAGACCCTCGCCCGGGCATTGGCCGACGTGAGCCGACAAATAGGGCCTTATATGGAAGAGGCCCGCAAGGTAATCGCCAAGTACGCCCCCTCGCTCGTCGATCAGTTGCACGCCGTCTCGAAGCTCGCCGAGCAGGCCGAGACTGAAACATCGCAGCTTACCGGAAAAGCCGACGAGCAACCGCTTGACCAAGTTCGCTCGGAATCCGGCCGCCTGCTCAGCCGGCAGCAGCAGCTCAACGACCACATCGAGACAATTCGCGGTTCGCTCCGCCGCGACGCCAACATCCAGGACCTGGGCCGGGACGAAGGACGGCAGCGTGCGCGCGACGCCGACGACGCTATCGCCATGCTGCGCCAGCCGCCTCCGAAGGCCGAGGACCTCCTGCAGGAAGCCGCCCTGAGCGCCGAAAAAGATTCGCAAAAGCGCGCCCTCGAACAGGCCGTTTCACAACAAAACAAGCTCAACGACGCATTAGACCTCATCACGCAGCACTACGAGAACCTCGAAGCAGGCAATCCTGAGCAGACCCGCATAGCCCTGCGACAAGCCGAAGTGGCCCTTGCCACCCTGGCGGAGGATATGGCCCTGGCCCAAAATATGGACAGCCGGTACGATAAGCTCGACGAGATTTCCCGAATGGCGCAGATGTCGCCCGAGGAGCTAAAGGCCCTTCTCGAAGGGCAGCTCCCGCAGAACCCGCCGATGCAGAACGAGCTCGGGCAAATCGTTGACAGCACCATTCAGCAGGCCGCCAATGGCATAAGCGAAATGGCGAAGCGTGAAAAGGGCATCTCGAATCAACTCGACAAAATAGCCGAAAAGCAGGACCGCCAGAACCCACAGCTCGCCCAGGTATCCGACAGACTGAAGGACCTGGCGCAGAAAGCTCGGCAGCTCGCCGACAGAGCAAGGAATCTCGCCGATAACAAAGTCGCCGACGCCGCAAGAAGATCAAGCGACCTCGGCGCGAAGGCTCAGCAGCAGTTCGACAGCGCCAAAGCGTCCCTCAAACAAGGCGATGAGAAGATTCCACGGGATTCTTCGCCCCCGCCCTCCCCCTCCGAGCTGGCCGAGAAGGTTGAGGATTTCGCCGGGAACGTTGACCAGGCCAAAGCGGAGTTAGACAATGCCGCCGGCAAGACCCAATCCGCGGCCAATGACAAGAACACAGATCAGGCCAACCAGGCCGTCCAGATGACCCGCGATGCGGGCCAGGAAGCCCAGAATGTGTCCGGCGAGGCAAGGCAAATCGCCGCCCAGCTCAAGGACCTGGCCCGACAACGAAATGACGCCGACAGGCAGATTGCTCAGATTCCCCCCGAACAGAACCAGTTTGCACAAAGGGCAAAGGACCTCGCCCAGCAGGCCGGACAGCTCGCCAAAGAAGACGTCCCCCAGGCAGCACAAAAAGCTCAGCAGGCCGGAGCCGATGCATCCGGAAACTTCGATAGCGCCGCACAGGCCGCCGGCGATGCCGCCCGGCAAATGCCGACCGACTTCTCCGCCCCCCCCGCCGCCCTTGCTGAAAAAGTGGACGACTTTGCCAAGGCTATGGACCAGGCCCAGGGCGATTTGCAGTCGGCAGTTGGAAAGGTCAACGCCGCCGGCAACGCCAACCCTGACCAGCGCTCCCAAGCCGCCGACCAGACACGCAATGCGCAGAGAAAGGCAGCGGATTTGAAAAAACAGGGCAGCGACCTGGCGCGCGACCTGAGGGAAACGGCGCGGCGCCGCTCCGATCAATTCGAGTACACCGACCGCCGCCAGCAGGAAATAAATCAAATGGCGCCGGAGGTCATCGACGACATCGCCCGCGCCGCCATTCACGCCGAACGGCTCAGCCGACCCGACGCCCAGACGCTTCGCAGCGCGACCCAGGCAATGCAGGCCATATCACAAAACGAGCTGCCCGATGCGCAGCACGCCCTCGACCAGGCTGCGCATGCCCGGCAGGCTCAGCCCCCTGTTGACCGGGCCTACGATGCGCTTGCAGACCAGCTCGACAACCTCGCCGAGCTTCAAGCCGATGCGGCTCAGCCGCAACAGGGCGCCCAGGCCGACGAAACCGCAAAATGGATGGCGCGCACGCTGGACCAGCTCGAAGCCGCGCAGATGGCTCAGGGTAGTCCCCAGCAGGCCCAGCCGTCACCCGCAGCAGCAGCCCGGCAGACGATGAACCAGGCCCTGCTGGCCCAGCAAGTCGCTATGGCGCAGGCCAGGGCACAAAGCCAAAGCCAGGCCCAGGCCGGAAACCGCGCGGCATCGATGTTTTCGAGCGATAGGACCTCGCCCCAAATGCCGCCCGAAACAGGTGAAGCACTCCCCGAGCGCCTTGCACTGAGAAGGGGCGACTGGGGAAAACTCAGAACGCTCTCCGCGACCGACCTTATGGAGGCCGGCAAAGAAACCGTAGCGGAAGATTACCGTGAAATGGTCAATATGTACTTCCTCGTTATTTCCAAAAAGGCCAGGCAGAAGGATTGACTGACCGGCAAATGATCGGTTCAATGGTTCGACAAGCTCACCATCCTGAGCCTGTCGAAGGATTGCCGTCGGCACAACCATTCTCGATGGAGAACTTTGAAATATGAACAGCCGTAAACACCGGACCGAAAGTCACGCGCTGCAAAAGCTCATCTGCTGCTCTCTTGCCCTTGCAATGTCTGCCGCTTCGCCGGTCCGCCCAAGCACCGCCGACAAGAACGCTGAGGACCGCGATTGGGAGAGGGTCAACCAAAGCGCCGCCCGCGCCGTGGAATACCTCCTCAGCCAGCAGCAGCAAAACGGCGCAATCGTGGACAACAACCGTAACCACACCACTATGACCTCCTTCGCAATAATGGCGATGCTCGCCGTCGGGCACAAGCCCGCCGACCAGACCAAGGAAGGCCAGGCCATGCGAAAGGCGCTCGAATACGTCCTTAACCCGGATCGGCAGGATGAAAAAGGTTATTTCGGCGGCAAAGACGGCTCACGAATGTACGGCCACGGCATCATCACCCTCATGCTCGCTGAGGCCCTCGGCATGGGGATCGACGACAAGCAGGACGAAACGATACGCCTGCGGCTTCAAAAAGCCATTGAGCTTATCCTCCGCGCCCAGGCCCTCCAGAAGGACGACAAAAGGCACGAAGGAGGATGGCGCTACAATCCCGATTCAAAGGACAGTGACTTGTCGGTCGTCGCCTGGCAGTTGATAGCCCTGCGCGCCGCGAAGGGCGCCGGCATCGAAGTGCCGAAAGAAGCCATCGACAAGGCCGTTGACTACGTCAAGCGATGCTACCAGCAGGACAACAAGGACAAGACCCAGGGGTACTTCTGCTATCAGCCCGGTGACGGCAATATGCGCTTCGGCTCGGCCGCGGGTGGCTTCCTTACGCTCCAGATCTGCGGTCAATATGATGCGCCGGAAGTCAAAGGCGCCGCCGATTACTTCCTCAACTGCAATATCCCCAGCCTCCAGGATAAGGAGCACTTCTATTACGGTATGTACTACTACGCCCAGGGAATGTTCCAGCGCGGAGGCGAATACGCCGAGCGAGCGCGCAAGGTTGTCCGCGAGCTCCTCTTGGACAGACAAAACAAAGATGGCTCCTGGCCGCTCGGCGTCAGGGACGAAGAGGGCGGCAAAGTCTATGTCACCTCACTCGCAATGCTAAGCATGTCCATCCATTACCACTACCTGCCAATATACCAGAGATAATACCCTGTCAAGATTGAAGCTATCGGTTGTCATTCCTGCGAAAAGCCTGCCCTGAGCGAAGCCGAATGGGCAGGAATCCAGTTATTCTGACCATCTGGATTCCGCATCAAGTGCGGAATGACAACTTACAAATCCGTCCTTGACAGAGTAATAGGCTCCGCCGAGAAAATACAGCGGCCTTGATGCCGAGTATGGGATTGCCACTGCTGAAATTTCACTATTTCTATCGATCCTACCAACAAAAACATATTGGTTCTTGTTCAGGGAGATCAAACAACTCCGCATGGAAATAAGCGCCCTGACCGAAACCAAACAAACCCCCAACAAGCCGCGACCGTAAGGGAGCGGGTAACCCGCCACAATCGCACAATTCACGGATTAACACCGATTTACACTCCTCCCAATCTGAAACTTGCGCCCGCGAACGCGGATATCTGAAATTTGCAATCTGCAATTTGAAACCTCCCTCACCCCCCATCCAAAGCCAGATTCGCCCAACTCCGCCATTTAGCCCCCGGTTTCACCGGGGGTCCTTTTCTCATGCCCCTTAATCACCCCTCTCCCCCGTATCCCCCGAGTAGATCACATGCTCCGCAGGCGTTCACTTCCGGAAAAGCAACGCACCCACCCCTGCAAACCTCAAATTTGCCGCAACGCAAACACGCCCTTGCGTAACTCCTGTTACGAATACTCTTGAAGAGCTTGCTATTCTGCCAAGTATCTTGGATATTGTGAGCGTTCACCTGAATCCCTTCGCACTTATCCACCATGAATGAACAAGGGTACATGCGCAGATCTGTCGAAATATACATCGAAAATCGCGCCGAATCACAAGAGTCATACATCGCTGGGTCTGTCTGTGTGAATTTTGCAAGCCCGGAAACAAGACAACTGTCAAATCCAACCTTAAATTCACGCCCACTCTCAACCGCTAACCGATAGAACTCTCTTATTCGTCCGCTATGTCGAATCAGTAGATGGTGGTTCTTATGATTGCCAACTGGCTTGTAGTTCAGGAACACAAGTGCGTTCACCGACTTCAGGAAACCTGGAGGTTGCTCCAACCATTGAATAGCCGCATCGACGCTCTGACTCGTCAAGACAAAATGAACATTTGCCCGAATGTTATGCTTTTCTAGCAATCTGAGCGCTTCCAGCATTTCACTGTATGGCTCGTAAGCACTGACAGCTACAGCACCGCAATAATCCCTAGAAGCCGCTAAGATTCTACTATTCAAACCTCTTCCGTTCGTCGTATACGACGGGATAACCCCGTACTCCTCTCTGGTCAGGCGTAGTATCTCAACAAAAGCCGGATGCTGATTTGGGTTCCCGCCGCCCAAAGCAATTTGCAGAACATGTATTTTCTCACCTTGAATGAGAATTCTCTCGTAGTCCGCTATACTCATATGCTTGCCGGACCTACTACTATTTCTGTAGCAGATGTTACACTCCCGGTCACACCAGTCCGTGATCGATATGTCCATCAGTTCCGGGCCTGTACGCGCCCAAAATGGTTCAGGAAACCCCTTTTCTTCTACGCGGGCGAAAGAGCCTGTTTTTCTATCGAAGAACGTAAGATAATGTTCTTCCGGGTACTTATGAATGACATACCGTGTGTCTGTTGTCTCTACCATGAGCATTCAGTCGCGTCGAAGTAAATGCTGTCGTTTTCAATCAGTATAGTGTCACAGCAGAAGAAACATCCAAATTTGGGGTCTTCGCTACGGAAAGTTCCGCAGAAGATGTTCTTTTCATCTTTTCTTGCTTTCTGAACTCTGTCCAGACTTTTCTCGTGCAGATGTTCCTTCACAAATTCCTCAAACGTCTTATGTTTACTTGTGTAGTAACTCTCCCTAAAAAAGGCATCCGCAGGCTGCATGTCTCGGACAATTTCGTGGATTAATTCTTGTATGTGCACTGTAAGGGGCGATTCCGTGCCAAAACCCAACAGGTTGAGTAGATCACTCTCCGTGGGACTGTCTTTGGATATGATAATAAAATTAGTCGATGAACTATTTGTCACAAACCCTGTTCTTATCTTCACAACTTCTCTCCTTTGGTTAGAATCTCATTTACCGACTCCACTATTTCATCGGAGAATTCCATCAACTGCGATGTATTATAGTCACCTTGTGAATCCATACATCCGTACACTAATATGTAGTCTTTGGGGAGATTCTTTTTTATGGCATCAAGTTCTTTATCGGTTATCCCGTATCTTTTCACCAAGAACTCCTCAAACGTAGAGTATTCAACCGCGTAAAATCTTTCGTACTCTTCGATGACATTCACCGCATTTCCAAGAAGGCAATCGTATATCCGGTGCATCAATGCTTCCGCCCAACTATTCTCTGCTACGCTGGACGCCTGAATAAACTTCTCTCGCGTTAGATTCTTGTATGAAATGAAATATTCGCTTCCAAAGCAGATTAACATCAAAACACCTTCCCTTATATGGTTCCAAGCTTCTTCTCTATCATTCTAACCTCTTCCGCCGAGAAAACACTGGAATCAGCATTCGCTATCGACATCAGAACGTTGGCAAGTCTTCTCTCGAAGGCATACTCAGCTTTCGATAGTTCCTTCAGTTCACTCAAAGCTTGACTTGCCATATTCTCGATCCCAGGTATTTTCTGGCCCTCTTGCAGCAGGTGCATTAGCTTTTCCCATATGTGAATGCGTATATGCCCGTTGACTATTTCAGTATTGTCCGACAATTGCTGAACAGCTACATCAGGATATTTCGCCGCAAACTCGTCATAAAGGTCAAGTGCCGGAGATATGTATCCCTTACTTGGAACGGCAAACAAGAATATAAGGATTTCAAATAAGTGTGTTTTTCCCTTGCAGTCTAACTTGCCCCTTAGCGTTTTCACCACCGAATCCACCTTCCAGGTAAAATGGTCCTTATGGCGATACTCGTAGGGCATGTAGCTCTGAAATACTGGATCGACAAGTTCACAATATTCCTTCTCCGTCAGTTCTCTCAATATGCTGAAAAGCGTCCAGATGTTCAAGTTTTCATATTCACTCTTGTCATATCGCTGAATCAACTGATAGCAAATCTCGGACGACTTCTCAATTCCGGCAAGAAATTCATCCCTAACACGAGCGACGTCCTCCTTACGCACATATCTGTCTTCGATTGCAAATATCGACTCAAGATAAGTGGACTCGTACCATTCCCTTCCACCTAAGGCTACTTCCAATTCATTGATCCCCCTGTGTCTCGCCATTTGAAATATAAATCTACTGACACCTTCCGCTATTACGCTGGGCAAATACATCTTTCTTGGCCTCCCTCCCACATTTTCTTCTCGAATTTCGATCAGTGAGTCCGTGAACGAGCCAAACTCGTCCCTGTTTTTAGGCCAAACGATCTTTACTAAATAGTCTGCTATCAAATAGTCTCTGAATTCATCAAATGTAAAATTCACGACCTCGATAGCCCCTTCGGACATACTAATCGGTTCCGCCAAGTCCTTTCTCAGAATCACATCCTCACATGCCAATCGTTCTATGGGCCCGAGAACCTCCGGCTCGAGCTGATCTATTGCGACATCTGCATAGGTTTTCTTTTCCACCATAAACTTAACAATTGCCTTGAGAGCATCTGTAAATTGAGCCTGGTACCCGAGCGGTTTTCCGCGCCCTTGTCTCTCCATATTCGCAATGTCCTTGAGTTTCTTCGTTAAATACTGCTCAAACAAATCCACCTTGTAGATATTACTGATATCGCCGAGATGCTTAATTGTCTTCGAATTTGGATTACCATAGGTCTCACAATAGAACCGCAGTAACAGAGGATTCTGCGATAGCAGATACCATGCGTTCCCGTAGATATTCGAATAGGATAGCCCGAAAAACTCAAAATACTTATGCACCAACCTCCTCTTTTCACACTCTCGCATCTCCAAATTCTCGATGGTCACAATGCTCTCCGCAAAGGAAGCCCGCTCAAGATTGTCAAACCTGTATTGAAGGTATTCGCTTCGACAAGTTAAGATGACCCTGACAAAATCATAGCAGAGAAGTTCCGCCACGAATTCCTCTAATTGGGCACGGAATTTCACGATATCCTGCGATTCATTTAACCCGTCTATAATCACAACAAGTGGTTGCCCCTTTTCCTCTGAAAGCCCCTGAACAATCTCGAACTTCTCACTTTGCGAGAGGCTTGTCGCCTCCGGCAGAATCTTTTCGAGAAAATGTTTCAACATATCGTCCAGCACATGGTCGAAATCTCTTGCTGTAAAGAAAACACCCGGCACGCCCCTTTTCCGCAGAACATTTTCCGCAAGATCACAGACGAAATTCGTTTTTCCCTTGCCCGCTCTGGAAGTAATCAAGACTACCTTGGCCTTAATTGCTTCCACATATTCTTGGACTGCTTCAAGACTCCCAGAAGCTGCGTACATAGCACTCCTAACCAAAGGCCAGTATCCCCAGGCCGATTCGAATCTGTCCGGCGGAAGCACAGCCTTTAGGGCGTCGCGGTCCTTCTTTTTCAAGTCATCCAGATACCCCCTTTTTTCCTGCAACAACTTGATCAACTCCTCGCATTTCGACTGCATATCGCCGATCTTAGGAGTAGCTCTCAAATCTTCCGGTAGCTCCACACAGAAAGCTTCAATGCCGGCCATCCCAAAGAATCTGTTCAGGTGCGCAAAATTGAGCTTCTCCATTTCCCATTTAGTCTTCTCCCAAAAAGCTCTTGGGGCAACAAATGCGCGACACCGCTCTTTGGCATCGTAATTCTCCACAAAGACTTCTGGTATGTATTTTGCACACGCTTTCTGTTTCGCAATCTGTTGAGAAAGCAACTGATTAAGGCGGTTTTCCAGCGCTCTAACACCTTCAGAGCCCCTGAAACACTCATCCCTATACGGGCGATCAATGATTGCCCCTCTCGACAACCGCTCGTCCATCCTATCCAGTTTTTCAATCACAGCCGCCCTAAATATTGGCTCATGCTGCACGCACACATCGTACACGGCTTGCGCGAGCCTCTCCAACTCCTTGTTCGCCTCCGATTCTTCTAACCGGAAAAACACCTGTGGTTCATCGATATTGTCCCTGACCCACCTCCAACTCTCCATGAAAACCGCATGCCACGCCTCTTTTGTGGGAAGCTCATTCTTCCGAAGCCTCCCCTGAACAGTGAAGTATTCCGGCCTTTTCTTTTCGGCCGTAGCGGGATCCACCTCCGGGAAAAGTGCTTTTGGATTGACGTACCGATTCTTCGGCAGGGACTTCGCCCATTCTGCTATCGCCTTATCGAGCGACCCACCAAGCTCCGTACCCGACAGCAAGTGCTTCAGTACGCTCTCCCCAACCTTGCTGCACACCCACCCTATGAAACCCCCTGCTACTGGATCAACCACTTCTCGCCCCCCTTTTCAATTATCTCAAGAACCTCGTTCTCCGTCATAATCACTCCTTTGCTTACCCGGTTAGATCGCGCCAGCCCACTTCACCCAACCCGCCGACCCCACCAATTTTACACAACCCCGCTCCCCTGTCAAAAACATTTACCATATTCCATGCTATCCCCTCCTGATCTTCCCTGCCTGTAAGGCCCCTTGATCTTCCCTGCCTGTAAGGCAGTCCAACTTTAGCTCACTTTAGACACCTTAGCTCACTTTAGCTCACTTTAGTTCACTTCTCTTCTCCCCCCATCCACTCATTCTCTCTCCCCCAACAAAATCTGCGTCAATCTGTGAAATCCGCGTAATCCGTGATTCTTTGCTGGCAAACATTCACTTGACATCTAACATCAAATATACTATAATACTCATCAAACTAACATAATAGAATTATATCATTGAAAGACCAGAAAACAAAACATGCCAGACAGAAAAATCAAACCACATCACCACCCACCCAAAAGCTTCTTGAAATCTCCTCTATCTCTGTATTTCTTGCTGCCTTCGTGTCCCCGCAAGGGGCCCGGGGGGCTTAGTGGCCAAGACCCGCGCTCTACAATTGTAGAGACTCCTCTACAAATCAGCCTGTTTTTTGCAAAACAAAGCCAATCTCTCCAACAACAAAACCAACGCAACCTCCTTCGCCGCAAAGGTTTACCAAAGCAACCCACCCCGCCCCCGCTCGAAAAAACAAACCCAATCAAACCCAATCCCCCCGCCCCCTCCTGCGCCGGGAAAGAATCCAGAATCTCGGAGCGAAACGCATATCCCGATTTATCGGGCGAGCATCAAAGATCGAGAATCCAGTATCGAGAATCAAGCATCGAGTATCAAGAATCGAGTATCGAGTATCAAGAATCCAGCTTCATTGCGCAAAACAAAGCCAATTTCAAAATGGGCAATATAAACATAAGTATAGCAAGAACAAAGGCTTATGCCAAAGAACGACGAACAATGAGCAATGAACGTCATTCAAAACAAACCCAATCAAACCCAATTCCCCCGCGCGCAGTCCGCAATCCCGCCACGCCGGGACGACATCCGGCATACCAAATACGACATACGAAATACGCCTGTCCCGAGGGGGAGATACGAACCCAATTCCGCGTTTTACTTCTCCGGCGGAGGCTCGCCAAACATCTTCTCTTCAACAAGCTCCCGCAAAGCTTCGATCAACTCTTCGGCGTCTGCTCCTTCGGCCCGGATCTTCAGCCTGGTCCCGACGGTCGCCGCCAGCATGCTCATCTGCATAATACTCTTGCCGTCCACATTCGTCTCGCCGTTGCTGACCGTGACGTCACAATGGAACCGGTTTGCAATATCAACAAACTGCATCGCCGGACGCATATGCAGCCCGTCCGCGTTCTTTATTTCAACTTCCGTTTCGCAAACCAGTTTGTCCAAAACATTCATCCCCTTTTCGGGTTCTCAAG
>Ga0315293_10004213_pt1 | contig 13735 bp, 10 predicted proteins | sample YL17G13_20_MG_FD_203071 | JGI IMG/M metagenome (GOLD analysis project Ga0315293, IMG submission 203071) | Sediment microbial communities from Yellowstone Lake, YNP, Wyoming, USA - YL17G13_20 | ecosystem: Environmental > Aquatic > Freshwater > Lake > Sediment | place: USA: Wyoming | collected... | reverse complement strand
GACTTCAAGATAGTCGGGCTCGATCATTAACCCAAGCACCAATTGCTCTGGCCCAACCAATACCTGGATTTCGGCAATGTGAAAAAGAGTCGTGGCAATCAAATCGTATTGCTTGTAAAAACTCCGCTCCTTCTTCCGTAGATCTTCAACCAAAAAAGTTTCTGGCATAACACCGGCGCCTTGTTGGATGTTCTTAGCATAATGTTTTAGATCAGCCAGGTTGCATTCGGTAAAAAGAAGTCTGACATCTGGATTTCCCAAGGGGAACAGTCTCGCGCGTGTGTAAGCGGTTGAGGCGAATTCTTCTGGTGATATGCCTATTGACTTCGCTTTGATGAGCGCTTCGTCAATCAAATCCAACAATGTTTCCTGTTGGCCTTCTGGCTTGCGGCGTGTTTCCGTGGCGACGAAAGTCCCACGCCCCTGCTCGGTAACCAGATAACCCCGCCGTTCCAATTCTTGATAAGCCATCCTAACGGTGTTGTAGTTGATATGTAAAGCCTGGGCCATCTCGCGCACCGTTGGCAACTTATTCCCAGACTCCCAGGCGCCGCTCTCAATGTGATACTTCAGCTGTTCCATCAACTGATTGTGTATCGATATGGGTTCAGAGCGGTTGATTTGAATAGTATCCATAAGATATATTGATATAGTTCATTAATTCAATTTATTAGATTGTAACATGTTTTGCGTTTCTGTCAAGAATATTTCTTGACAGAATATTTTTTAACAGTGTATATTTCTTAACAGTGTTTGTCCCAAAGAAGGTGGGTAAAATTTGGAAAAGGCAGTCTTGATCCATTGCACAGGCTTTGGGATTGTGCAAAGCCCACCCCCGCTACCATTAGTCCACTCGCCATTTTAGGCCAGGTCTTTTAACTTCGTACCGTTCTGGCTCTCATTTTCATTTTGCCAATCACTTGTTCGGTGGGGCTCTTCGTCAAGGGCACATCTTGTTGCCAATCAAACACCCAAGTTCTCGCCCAGCCACACTCCGCAGCCGCGGCGCCTCCCCTCATTCGTTCCTCCTTCGTTCCTCAGGAACGAATCGCCTGCTTTGTTTTCCTTTGTGTGACTTTGTCTTCGCGAAGCATACCCGCAGGGTCGCAACCGGAGTGAGCCCTCCCGACCGGTGTCCCGGTCACTCGAGGCCGAGATTAACCGGCTTTCCTATCCATGAGCAATTGCTCCTCCCCCATTTTCCGCCCGCTTGCCCCACGTTTTTGGTGGGGTGAAAATGGGGGAGGCTGGGAGAGGGCAGGAAGTAGAATTCCATAAGCAATTACTCCTCCCCCATTTTCCGTACTTGAAAATGGGGGAGGTTGGGAGGGGGCAGGATTGGTCCTGGTACCGGCAGCTCTCGCGCATGGCGCATGGTTCGCACGCCCGGCCAGCGTATTTCATCTCCGCGCCGATTCCCATGATCATGGTCAGCGATTTGCACGCGATCATGATATAACTCGGCGTAAGACGCACAGCTGCCCCCGCCGCTGCCCCCTAGCGCAAACCGCCGGGCAGTCAAGTCTGTAGGCCACATGGACACAATTGGAATGATCGCTGCTATGCCTCAGGAAAGTGGAGCACTCCTCCGCCGCATCGGGGAGTGGGAACGAACCATGTTTGGCCCGTTCCGTGGTTATCGTTTCCGGCTATTCGACCGGAATTGCCTGTTGGTCCAGTCGGGTATGGGGTTCAGGCGCGCCATGGATGCCACCCGCGCCCTTCTAAAAGCGGCGAGTCCGCAGTTTCTCGTCTCTTTCGGCGTGGCGGGTGCAGTAAAGGATGATCTACAGGTCGGGGATGTGATTGTTGCCAGGGTTACCTGCTTGTTGGAGAAGGGGTTCCCAAGTCAGTTTCTGGGTTTGGCCTCTTTGTCTGATGCAGCCCAGCAGGCGGCCGCTCGAGCGCTGCAGGTGCGCGGCGCGCGTTTGGTTTCTGGGACTGCTATCACCACGCGAGGGTCTCAAGTTGTCCCTCTACAGTTGGAGACGATGGCAAACCCAGTCCTGGAAATGGAGACGGCTGGGATTGCACGCGTTGCCGCAGAACAGGGGATACCGCTCCTGGCTCTGCGCGCGGTGAGCGATGGCCCCCAGGCGCCGATTCCCTTTGACCTCGAGGCAGTGACAGACGAAGATTCTAACTTGCAGATTGGCAAGCTGATCAAGATGGCTCTCCGCCATCCTCGTATTATTCTTCAATCCATACGGCTAAGCCAGAATGTCGAGAGGGCCGCAAAGAACGCGGCGATCGCGTTGATCGCAGCGCTAAGTCTGCCGTCACCTGCCCTATCTTCATGAAACAGACAAAGAATATGTAGTGTCAAGTCGCTTATGAAAATCCAGACATTATCTGATTGTGTTGCAGCATGAGTAAGCCTTTATCCATCATCAACAGCGTGGCCCCCATCCGCATCTGTGACAACGGCGGTTGGACGGATACCTGGTTCGCGGGTCACGGCCAGATTTTCAACATCGGCGTGTACCCTTACGCCGAAGTCCAGATCGCCGTCTATCCCGGTGACAGCCAGGAGAGCCGGATCGTCATCAACGCTGAGAATTATGGCGAGCGTTACGTCGTCGTCCCCGAAAAGCATTGGGACAAGCACCCATTGCTCGAAGCGGCCATCGAGCACATGCGCCTGCCCCCCGACCTGAGCTTCGAGGTGACCATTTACTCGGAAGCGCCCAGCGGGGCTTCCACCGGCACCTCGGCAGCGGTCACCGTGGCGCTGATCGGCGGGCTGGATATGCTCACGCCCGGGCGGATGACCCCCCACGAGGTCGCCAGCGCAGCGCAGAAGATCGAGACCGAGATGCTTGGCCAGCAAAGCGGCATCCAGGATCAGTTGTGTTCGGCTTATGGGGGCATCAATTACATCGAAATGTTCCATTACCCTCACGCTTCTGTATCCCCGATCCAGGTCCCGAACGCGACCTGGTGGGAATTGGAAAGACGCCTGGCGCTGGTCTATCTTGGGAAATCGCACCGCTCATCGGAGGTGCACGAGATGGTGATCCGCTCGCTGGAAGACGCCGGTCCGGATTGCAAGCAGCTCGAGGATTTGCGCAAAACTGCGGCCAGCTCGCGTGACTCGCTCTACGCGGGCGATTTTGCCGCCCTGGGCGCGGCGATGATCGAAAACACCGAGGCTCAGGCTCGCCTGCACCCGGCTATCGTCAGTGCCGACGCAGCCCGCGCCATCGAGATCGCCAAAGCGCACGGTGCGCTCGGTTGGAAGGTGAACGGCGCGGGCGGGGAGGGCGGCTCGCTGACCATCCTGTGCGACGCGGCCGCGCAGGTCAAGCGCGCCATGCTCCGTACCATCGAGCAGGAAAACCCGCGCTTCAAGAACATCCCGATTTATCTCAGCCGCTATGGGCTGCGTGTGTGGAAACAGGAAGTATGAATCGCCTACAGTCGTGTTTCCTCTTATAATAGCGGGGAGTTCTTTTAAAGTTACATTCATCTGACAAGGAGACTCGATGAAACGTCTTCTTTCCGGCAACGAGGCGGTTGCTCACGGCGCGTGGGAAGCGGGGGTGACGGTCGCCTCGGCTTATCCCGGCACGCCCAGCACTGAAATCCTGGAGTACTTTGCCCGCTTCCCTGGCGTATACGCAGAATGGGCGCCCAACGAGAAGGTCGCCCTGGATGTGGCCATCGGCGCGGCCTATGCCGGGCGGCGCGCCCTGGCGTCCATGAAGCACGTCGGGTTGAACGTGGCAGCGGACGCCTTCTTCTATGTAGCCATGACTGGCGCGGAGGCCGGGCTGGTGGTCATCTCGGCGGACGACCCCTCGATGCACTCCTCGCAGAACGAGCAGGACAACCGCCAGTTCGCCAAATTCGCCCGCGTCCCGTGCCTGGAACCGGCCGACAGCCAGGAGGCCAAGGACCTGACCGTGGCCGCCTTCGATCTGAGTGAGCGGTTCGATACGCCCGTCCTGCTGAGACTGACGACGCGCCTGTGCCACACCAGCACCCTGGTCGAGTTGGGCGAGGTAGGGGCGAGTCACTTGTACCCGTTAGGGCATGACTCGCCCCAAAAAACGCCGCGCATCGACACGCAGTGGGCTGCGCCGAAGTTCCCGCGCAACCCGGCCAAGTACGTCATGATCCCAGCCAACGCGCGCAGGCGTCACCCGGTCATCGAGCAGCGCATCCTCGCGCTGGCCGAATTCGCCGAAACTTACGAACACAACCGCATCGAAATGCGCGCTGCCTCATTAGGAATCATCACCGCTGGTGTGGCCTACCAGTATGCCCGCGAGGTCTTTCCGCAAGCCAGCACGCTCAAGATGGGCATGGTCTACCCGCTGCCCAGGCGCATGATCGCTGATTTCGCCGCCCGCGTCGAACGCCTGATCGTGCTCGAAGAACTCGATCCGTTCATCGAGGAGCAGGTGCGGTTGATAGGAATTAAGTTATATCAACCAGAGGATGTGGACAATTATCCGAACACCAAGACGATTTTTCCGCTGATCGGTGAGCTCGATCCGGCTTCGGTCCGCGCTGCCGGAGTCAAGGCCGGACTTTTGCCTGCCCCCCTCTCTCCCCCCATTTCTGGGGTTCGAAATGGGGGAGGCGGGGAGGGGGCATTGCCTGGCCGCCCGCCGGTGCTGTGTGCGGGCTGCCCACACCGCAGCACGCTGTACATCCTGCATAAAATTGGCCTGCCGATCAACGGGGACATCGGCTGTTACACTCTGGGCGTCATCCCGCCTCTCAGCGCCCAGGATACCTGCGGCTGCATGGGCGCCAGCATTGGCACGGCGCACGGCGCGTCCGTGGCCGGCGACAGCGAGCGTCACTTCGCCGTTTTAGGTGATTCGACCTTTTTCCACACCGGCATCCCGGCCCTGCTCAATGTGGCTTACAACAAGAGCAACGTCATCACCATCATCATGGACAACCGCATCACCGGCATGACCGGTCACCAGGAAAACCCCGGCACGGGGCGGACCCTCCAGCAAAAAGAGACGGTGCAGATCGAACTTGAACCGCTGGTGCGCGCCCTGGGCATCCAGCGCGTGGCGACGGTGGACGCCCTGGATGTCGAATCCATCGAGAAGACACTGAAAGCCTGGCTCAAGGAAGAAGGCCCGGCCGTGCTCATCACCCGCCACGCCTGCGCCCTGTTGCCCGAAGAGCGAAAAGAGTGGCTGGCGCTGAAGGTCGTCGAGGAAAAATGCAACGGCTGCACGATCTGCTTCCGCATTGGCTGCCCGGCGATCCTGAAATCGGACAAGATGGATGCCAAATACAACCGTCCGCTGGCCGAGATTGACCCGCAGATGTGCACTGGCTGCGAGATCTGCGCCCAGGTTTGCCCTCGGGATGCGATCCTGTTCCGTGAGCAAATGCGCACCTTGGAACAAGCATGAAAACTTGACCGCGAAGGAGCGACCCATAAAAAACGAGGGCGAGAGAACGCGAAGGTTTAATTTTGTTTTCTTGGCGCTCTTGGCGACCTTCGCGGTTCGAAAATGCTGGTTGAGGAAATCATCATGGCTGAAAAGAAAACCTCTAAAAATATCAACTTCCTGCTGGTGGGAGTGGGCGGACAAGGCACGCTCCTGGCGAGCGACATCCTGGCGGAATTGGGCGTCCGGCTGGGATACGATACGAAAAAGGCCGAGATACACGGCATGTCGCAGCGCGGCGGCAGCGTGACCTCCTACGTGCGCTGGGGCGGGCAGGTCTTCTCCCCCATCATCGTCAAGGGTGAGGTGGATATTTTGGTGGCCTTCGAAAAACTGGAAGCTCTCCGTTACCTCGACCAATTACGGGCCGGCGGCATCGTGCTGGTCAACAACCAGGCCATCGAGCCGATTACCGTCAAGGCCGGGGATGTCAAATATCCGGACGACGCGCTGGTTCGTTCCACGTTAACCGGCGCGGCCGGCGCGGTGCACTGGGTGGACGGTCAAGAGATCGCGGAAAGCCTCGGCAATCCCAAAACGGCCAACGTCGCCATCCTGGGTGCGCTTTCGGCGCTGTTGGATACGCCAGAAGGCGAATGGTTGGAGGCCGTCAAAGCGCACGTGCCGGAGAAGTACATCGCAATCAATAAAAAAGCGTTTTTGGCAGGACGAAAGGCAGTCAAGTAAGCGGGGAACAGCAAGCTTGGGAGACCGAGGAACAGCCAGGCAGTATTGTCATTATGCCGGCGAACCAGCCAGCTTCAATTTCCGCCTGCGAGTGCGATGCTCGCTTTCGTATGCCAGCAAATGAATGTGCCGCATGATGGCGTGCGACACGCTCTGAACATCTTCACGGTTTTCGATATCCCCCGCAAAATTCAGTGGCCGGCCGACTGTAATGCCGTAAGGACCGCGTAGATACCAGTAGCCGGAGGTTTGTTTGCCACTGATCCCGGAGGTGATGCGTACGCTGCGCTCACGCGGCAGGTAGATCCCTACCGGCACCACCGGCACGCCCGTCGCCAACGCCAGGCGGGCCGCGCCGCTGCGCGGGGGGTGAAAACCGCCTCCCTGTGGAGAGAACTGCCCTTCGGGGAAGATCGCCACTGAATGGCCTCGCTCGATGGCGCAGCGTGCTTCACCCAATGAAGCCCTGCCTCCTCCTTCGCCAACCGGAATCTGCTTGAGCTGGCGTAGAAAATGCCCAAACATGGGCACGGCAAAGGCGTTCGCTGTGATCATCACGCTCATCGGTTGAGGTGAGACGAGATGAATGAGAAAGGGATCGGTGGCGCTCGGATGGTTGGCGACGAAGAGTTTTGGTCCCGACGGAAGAGCGTCGTGCCAGTGAATGTCCAGTCGCAGCATCATGCGCGCATAGGCTCGAACTAAAATGCGCCCGAACGTGTAGAGTAGTTTATGTGACAAGGGCGTTTCCTGACTTTATGGAGTATATTCAACAATAACACGCAACCATGTTCTTCGTTGTTCTATCCATTTGGGTGGCAGGAGGTTGGTTTTTCAGAATCCTTATCCCGCCTTCTGCTGCCGGATTGCCTGAGGGCGTCACCGCTGAGTCTCCTCTGGCAGACGGTTCACTCCAGGGCTTGAATGATTACCCAGAACCTTATCAGGCTGGATACGGTGGTCCCTGCCCTGGGACTGACGAGAAGCATCTTTATGTCTTCACGCTTTATGCGCTGGACACTGTCCTCGATCTGCAAGCCGGTGCGACGATGGATGAGGTAAAGGCTGCTATGGAAGGCCACATCCTGGCTCAAGCTGAATTGAAGGGTTATTACCTATATCACTAAACTGCTCTTGCCTCTGGAACAAATCTGTGTTGCGCGCCCTTGAATGGAAAAGGCGCGCAGCTTTTGTTTTTCACGGAGTGATCGCACTGCAGAATCTCTCTAAAATCCCTGGTAGACAAAGGGGGCGGCCGAATCCGCAAAAGAGGCCAGGAACAGGCCTAAGGTCACGAGAGCAAGCAGTGCAGCCTGTACCCAGCGTGGCCATTTTAGGAAGATAAGCTCATCTTTATGACGGTACTGCGCCCAATCCAGTAGGATTGCAGGCACGAGCACCAAGAAGATGCGCGGGTCGGGGATGTTCCACCCGTACACATCACTGACGGGAAGGTGTCCCTTGAAAACCTCACTCATCCACAGAAAATCCGGTTTGAACCAATGGGAAGGGATGATTATTCCAGCAAAATAGCGTTTCGCAGTGATGAGGTCCATGCGAAATGGGAGCCAGGCCAGCACAGCGAGAGAAAACGTGATGAGCGCAGCAACGGCCTGCTGCCATTTGGGACGTTCGTCCATCAGAACCTTGGGCGCCCATAGCGTTGGAATGCGCTCGACGATCAAATACGCGCCATGCAAGCCCCCCCACAACAGCAAACTGAAAGAGAGTCCATGCCACATGCCGCTGACCAGCATGGTGACCAACGGCGGCAGGATGAAGTTTATTATATGATCTGGACGCGGAAACTTTTTTCGCAGGAGGCGCGATAGCGGGAAAAAGATGTAATCCCGCAGCCAGTTCGAGAGGCTGATGTGCCAGCGCTCCCAAAATTCAGCAATGCTTCGAGAAAAATATGGTGTATTGAAGTTGCTGGATAACTCGATCCCTAGAAAGCCGCTGACGCCTCTTGCAATGCTGGTGTAACCGGCAAAATCATTGTAGATGACGAAAGCATACGCCAGTAGCCAGGTCAGCAGCATTTGGGCCGAATAGGTCAGTGGTTGGACGAACGCGGCCGAAGGGATCAGCGCGTTGAGTACATCGGCGATTAGTAGTTTTCGGGTCAGACCGATAACGATCAGCGTGAAGTTGCGGGCAATGGATTCAGCGGAGAGAGGTTGAGGCTGATCTAGCTTGGGAAGAAATACTCTGGCGCGTTCGATCGGCCCGGATAATAGTTTTGGAAAATAGAGAGCGTAAAGGATGAATTTGAGCCATCTCTTTTCCGGCAGCACGATACGATTGTGAATATCTGCCAGATAAGAGATCAATTGAACAGTCGTGAACGAAAGGCCGATGGGCATCAACAGTTGAATTCCCCCGCTGCCCTTCTCCATGCCAATCCGCGCCAGGAATGCGGTGAGTTCCGGGATATAGAAGTCGCTATACTTGAATATCAATAACGTGAACACATCGAAGGCAATGCCAATCCAAAGAATGCGTTTACGCCCCTCTTTGGCTTCGCCAATCCACCCGCCGAGAATGTAGTTGACCGTACCAAGAACGAGCAAAATCCCAACAAATTCCCAGGACCAAGTGATAAGAAATCCCAGGCAAGCCACGAACAGCCAGATATTTCTGAAACGGGCGGAGAGCAGCCTGTAACCCAAGACTACAATAAGCATAAAAGCAGCAAATGACGCAATCGTTATATTCATGGCTGGCTATCCCCGTTCTGCTTGTTGACGAATATCATCCCATCTTGATTCGTCAGCGCGGCGAGCTGCTCGCCCAGGTAAGCGCTCAATATTGGGGCTCCTCGCCAATTTAAATGCGTCAAATTGGAACGTCCCTGCAATGGGATTGTTACTTCGTCAATCGCTGGCAAGAAGATCCCCCCACCGGCTTGCACTGTCTCAGCGATCTTCTCCTGAAATGCTTTATGGACTGTTTCCCCACCCGCATATTCAAAGAATACGGGATGCACTGGCATCTCTACAACCACGATCTGTGATCCATTTTCTCTGGCAAGGTCGAGAATGGCTCGTAAACATTCCAGGCGGGACGGGTCAACCTGGTAAGGCTGGGTGCTGTCGAAATAAGGATTGCCAGCCAGGTTATTGGGATCGGGAGCCACAACCTCTTTCATTACACCATTGTCGGGTTCGTAGCCAGTGAGGAAGGTCGTATGATAAGTTTGCAGGTTGGCCGCAAAAGTGTTAGGAAAATCAGCTCGCATCCAATTTCGATAAGGTAAGAAATGCTGAAGGGCTACAGAGTGGGCGATGATCCACCCTCTGGGATTGAAATATCCCAATTGGTACTGCATCCAGGTATCGGAAAGAAATTTCTCCTCCGTTCGTATCCCGTTCGTCGCATCATAATCCCTCATTTCGGTGACTAAAACCAATAGCGCCGGGTGGTATTCCTCAATAAGAATCTTAGCGTTTACTGAATTCGGGGCAATCGTCAGACCATCCACGCCAAAGTTGAATACCCTCAGCCGCAGGCCAGTCTTTTCATAGTAGGTCTGGGTGATGACATCCGGATCGAAGCCTGTGTTGACCAGCGAATTGCCCAGGATGAGAACATCCACGCCACCATTGTTGGCAACGTATTGCTTCAGGCGGAACCATTTAAGGTCGAGTTGATAGTGCCAACTACCAAAAGACTGATAGGGGAGTAAATTGCCTATGAACCTTGTTCGCGCGATGCCCTCCAAGAGGGCAATAAATAAAACGAGAAACGCAAAGGCTTGGAGGAGAGTGTATCCGAACCCGATTGGATGTTTCTTCGCCGAAGGTTCTATTGCATCACGATTGCTAAGTTTTACAATAGCCATGAAATCGGATGGTGTTCCTCTTGAGCATGCGGGCTTTGGCAGGGTTGTCCCTCCGGGGTATCTCACGAAATCCCGCCGGGAGCAATCCCGTTAACTACGAAGCAAATCACGCAAAACGGTATGCAGGATGCCGCTGTTGCGGAAATATGCCACTTCCACCGGCGTATTCAGCAGCGCTTTGACCCTGAACCTGGCCTCCTTACCATCGACCTTCTTCGCCCTGACAGTGACCAGACTCTGCGGAGCCATGTCATCGTTCAAACCTGCGAGGTCAAAAACATTCTCGCCATTCAAGCCGAGGCGTTCGGCGTTTTGACCAGCCTCGAATTGAAGCGGCAGCACGCCCATGCCTACCAGGTTGGAGCGATGGATGCGCTCGAAGGATTCAGCGATCACAGCCCGCACGCCCAGCAGGAGCGTGCCCTTCGCGGCCCAGTCGCGGCTGGAGCCGGTGCCGTACTCCTTGCCAGCGAGGATGATAACAGGCGCACCTTCGCCCTGGTACTTCATAGCCGCCTCGTAGATGGACATCTCCGCGCCATCCGGGAAGTGGCGCGTGACGCCGCCTTCCAGGCCGGGCACGAGCATGTTCTTCAAACGGACATTGGCAAACGTGCCGCGCGTTAACACCTGATCGTTGCCACGTCGCGAGCCGTAGGAGTTGAAGTCGCGCGCCGCTACGCCGCGCTCGATTAGGTATTTTCCTGCCGGGCTATCGGCGGCGATGTTGCCCGCTGGCGAGATGTGATCGGTGGTGATGGAATCGCCCAGCCAGGCCAAGACGCGCGCCCCCAAGATATCCTTGATTTGTGGCACATCCGGGGTCAATTCCTGGAAGAAGGGTGGATGCTGGATGTAGGTGGAATCCTCATTCCACTGGTAAAGGTCGCTCTCGGCCACCTTGATCTGGTTCCACAGATCGCTGCCGGCAAATACATCCGCGTACTTCTCGCGAAACATTTTCGTGTCGAGGCTCGCAGCTAACGTATCGAGGATTTCTTGAGTTGTTGGCCAGATGTCTTTCAGGTAGACAGGCCGGTCGTCTTTGCCCTTGCCAAGGGGTTCAGAGTTCAGGTCAATGTCTACCGTCCCGGCCAGGGCATAGGCCACGACCAGCGGCGGCGATCCAAGATAATTGGCTTTGACCAGGGGATGCACGCGCCCCTCGAAATTGCGGTTGCCCGAAATGACCGCCGAGGCGACGAGTTTCCCGCTGGTCACGGCTTTCGCGACCTCACCCGGCAGCGGACCGCTGTTGCCGATGCAGGTGGTGCAGCCGTAGCCGACCACGTTGAAACCCAGTTTGGCAAGCGGTTCAAGCAAGTTTGCTTGCTTGAGATATTCCGTGACCACGCGTGAGCCGGGCGCCAGGCTGGTCTTGACGTACGGCTTGACCGTCAATCCCTTCTCGACCGCCTTCTTGGCGACCAATCCTGCCGCGACCATCACCGACGGGTTGCTGGTGTTGGTGCAGGAAGTGATGGCGGCGATGACCACCGCGCCGTGGCCGATCTCGACGGAGCCGCCATTCGTACCGACTTTGACCCTGCGGCTTACCTCCTTGGGGTTGAGTTCGTAGCCGCGTTCTTTGACCGGGGTGGTCAGCGCCTTCTGGAAAACCTTCTTCATCTCGGCCAGGGCCACGCGATCCTGCGGGCGCTTGGGGCCAGCCAGGGATGGCACGACAGACCCCAGGTCCAGTTCTCGCGTGTCGGTAAATTCCGGGTCAGGAGTGCTCCAGTCACGGAATAAGCCCTGGGCGCGGCAATAGGCCTCGACCAGTTCAACTTGTTCGACCGAACGACCGGTCAAGCGCAGATAGCGCAGCGTCTCGGCATCCACCGGGAAGTAGCCGATGGTGGCGCCGTATTCGGGAGCCATGTTGGCGATGGTGGCGCGGTTGGGCAGCGACATGCTATCCAGGCCAGGGCCGAAGAACTCGACGAACTTGTCCACCACGCCTTTCTTGCGCAGCATTTGCGTGATGGTCAGGACGAGGTCAGTGGCCGTGACGCCGTCGCGGAGTTTACCGTGCAGCTTGAACCCGATCACGTCTGGCAGGAGCATGTCCATCGGCTGGCCGAGCATGACCGCTTCGGCCTCGATCCCGCCCACTCCCCAGCCCAACACGCCCAGGCCATTGACCATGGTAGTATGCGAGTCGGTGCCGACCAGGGTGTCGGGAAAGGCAATCAATGCGGAGTCCGAAGTCTCCATACTATGGCCCTCCGGCGTCAGGAGACGCCGGACTCCGACCACATTGGCGAGATATTCCAGGTTGACCTGATGCACGATACCGGTCATGGGCGGGACGACGCGGAAGTTGGAGAAGGCTTTCTGGCCCCACTTGAGGAACTCGTAACGCTCGCGGTTGCGTTGGAACTCGATCTCGGTGTTGCGCTGCAGGGCGTCGGGGGTGGCGAAGAAATCCACCTGCACCGAGTGGTCAATCACCAGGTCAACCGGCACGAGCGGATTGATCTTCTTCGGGTCGCCGCCGAGACGGGCCATCGCGGCGCGCATGGCCGCCAGGTCAACGATGGCTGGCACGCCGGTGAAATCCTGCATCAGCACGCGGGCAGGCAGGAAGGAAATCCCGGGTCGGGACCCCGCCCCCCCCGCTCCCCCCCCATTTCCCCTGGAAATGGGGGGGGAGCGGGGGGTAGGGATCCACGCGGCGATGTTCTTCACATCATTCTGTGTAATTTCTTTGTCGTTGCATTGACGGAGCGCCGCTTCGAGCATAATCCGGATCGAAAACGGCAGCTGCTCGAGGTCTGTGAGATGCAACTCTTCAAGCGCGCCGAGACGATAAAAAACATATTCTTTCTTCCCAACTCTCAGTAACCCACGTGCTCTAAAGAGATCTTCTTGCATGAGAACTCCTTCGGCGGTTTTGCCCTCATCCCTGCACTCCTCTCCCGAAATCGGGAGAGGAGTGCAGGGATGAGGGCAAGAGACACAAAAGTCACCAGAGAGCGCCCTGGTAGCCCTTCGGGCCTGCGTTGTGAAACTAGAGTTTTAATTCTTTTTTGAGTTGAGAAACCAGTATCTCGCGTTCCTGATCCGGCAGGAAAGCAGCTTTCGCGGCGGCCAGGACGCGTTCTTTCAAGGCCTGACGTGTCATACCCAAGTCTTCGCAGACCTGGCGATACTCGTCTCCCAACGTGATCTGCGAGATGTTGGGATCGTCGGTTGCCAGCGTGACGTTCAGGCCGGATTCTATCATCTCCAACAACGGATGCACTTCCAACGAGGGGACGACGCCGCTCTGGTAGTTGCTCGTCACGCAGACCTCGAAGGTGGCTCCGCGCTCGCGGGCCAGGGTCACCACCGCTTCGTCTTCGAGGATGCGGACGCCGTGGCCGATGCGTTCAGCGTTCAGGACCTCGAGCGCGCTGCGCACGCTAGCTGCCCCGGCCCACTCCCCGGCATGGACTGTGATGCGCAAGCCGGCCTGCTGCGCCTCGCGGAAAATGCCGGTGAAAGGCTGGATGGAAAACCCCGCCTCGTTCCCGGCCAGGTCGAGGCCGACCAAGCCCTTCCCGATGCGGTTTGCAGCCAGCCAAGCCACCTGCTCGGCCAATTCTGTGCTCTCGTGCCGGTTGACGCTGGCCAGCAGGCGCACCATGATCCGGAACTCTTTGGCAGCCTGCTGGACGCTCTCGCAGACCCAGTCAATGACTTCATCTAGTGGGAAACGCTCGGCGCGGCTGAGGGCGACCGGCGTGAAGCGCAGTTCCAGGTAGCGGACGTTATCCTTCGCCGCGTCCTCGAT
>Ga0315293_10004211_pt1 | contig 13736 bp, 19 predicted proteins | sample YL17G13_20_MG_FD_203071 | JGI IMG/M metagenome (GOLD analysis project Ga0315293, IMG submission 203071) | Sediment microbial communities from Yellowstone Lake, YNP, Wyoming, USA - YL17G13_20 | ecosystem: Environmental > Aquatic > Freshwater > Lake > Sediment | place: USA: Wyoming | collected... | reverse complement strand
TAAAAGTCACGTTAGCATTAACTGATGAAGAAAAGATTGAAGTGTGGAAAAATAGAGAATCTTATATTGGTAGATGGATAGAGTATAAATACTTAGCTGTTGGTATGAAAGAAGGTGGGCTTCCTCGCCATCCAACCAGCTTGAGATGGAGAATTGACAAGGATAAATAAACTTGACAATCCACTCATTTATGTGGTATACTTAATGGAGAATAGATAATGCTCGATAAATCAATTTTAGATAATTTAGAAAAAATTAAAAAATCCTGTCTTGTTATAGACATCGAGTGTTCAAGTCACTATCCAGACGGACGTGAAGTGAATATTTCGTCTGATTTCGAGAATTATAAAAAGTTTGCAAAAGTTAAATGGGTTGGATGTTACTCTTATCTCCATGATAAAGAGTATTTTTTTACTGTTAATCAATCTCAAGAACTTATGTCGCTTCTTCAAGAACACAACACTTTAATTCATTTTAACGGAGAAGCGTTTGATATTCCCATTTTAACAACCAACGGCTTTCTTGACCTCGATAAGAAGTATCTTCAAATTGATATTATGACGATACTCGGTACGTCTAATTATAAAAATTCTCAAGGATTTGCAAATAAAAACCGAGCCGCTTTAATGGATGTTAAATTAAAAAGCAATTCGTTACGATGTATGGCAGAAGCTTTTAAACTTGATTACTTAAAAGGAAGCATTGAGTATAAAATTTTCGCAAAGAACACATGGTCAATCGAAGAAGAAAAAGAAATTATTAACTATCTTCGTAACGATGTACTGGCTACTAAACAACTTTTTGAACGCTTATGGTCATATTGGATTCCGTTTTCTGAATTACTTGAAATCCGTCATGTCTACGATTTGAGTTGGATACGTTCTTCTATTGCTTCGCTCACATACAAGGCAGCCTGTCGTGTTATTGGCGTGGAGCCGACGTATTCCGAAAAAGTAAGCGAAGCAGAAGATATTGGTGGAAACGTTTTTCTTCCAACGGTAGAAGAAGAAACTGGTGTTTGGTATGTTGATTTTCAAAGTCTTTACCCTCACATTTTTTGTCAATTTAATCTTCCAGCAGAAGTAAATCCAGATAACATTTCAGCTAAAAGAAAAGTATGGCATGGAAATGAAGTATTCCAAGTTAAAGGTTATTATGATATTACAGAACAACACCCTCTTTCAAAGTATATAGCTTCTAAATTAAAAGAGAGAATTGCTTTAAAGGACGTTGATAAAAATCACCCGATGGTATATACATTAAAGATTTTTTTGAATGGACTTTATGGTGTAATGAGGAGTGCAATCTTTGAAAAAGTTCATACACCTAATTGCGGTTCAGATTGCTGTTTTTTAGGTCAGCAGATTCAACAATTAGCGAAAGAAATGCTTGAACAGTTTGGCTTCACAATTATCGCAGGAGATACAGATTCTTTAATGTTAATTACTAAAGACCCTGAAAAGAATAAAAAGGAGTATGTTATAGATTGTTTAAATCAGATTGTAGAAATTATTAAAGATTCAGCTCCTTATCCAGCAGACACGTTCAAGATTGGGATTGAAAATTATTTGGATTACATAATGTTTCCGTTTGAAGATGCAACTATTATTGGTGAAGATGGAAAGAATAAAAAAGAAGGTGGAAGATTAATCTATCAACGAACAGCTAAAAAAAAGAATTACCTTTATTTATTTACAAATTCAAAAGGTAATAAGGAAGTTAAATTAGTTGGGCTTCCAATCAAAAAAGATAATTCAACATTACTAGCTCCAAAAATTTATGAAGAAGTATTGAAGCCAGAAATTATAAAAAATAATAGGGCGAAATTTCCTAAATCGTTTCTTGATAACATCATTAATGAGTATTTAAAGAAGCCAGAAATTTTACAATTGTTATCCCAAGAATACAAAGTAAATGCTGCTTCTTCTTATAAAACAAACTGTATTCAAAAACAAATTTCAGATGCTTATTTTAAAGGCGCAGAAGGAGTTATTAGGCTTGTTAAAAATTCAAAGGTCGGTAAATGTGGTAAAGGAACTCTTTATGCCACTGTGGAAGAAGTTACTAACGCTAAATTGACAAGAGAAGAACTCGACTTGGACAAGGCCGAACAGGAATTAAGTCCTTTTATTCTTTTTGAAGCTGTCAAAGCACCTGTAGAAGCCACAGAACAGCCCAAAACCACCACTTTTAGCTCCGAAATCACTAAAGATGTGGAAACGCCCATTGAACTTAAGAAATCAAGAAGAAAGCCAAAGAAAGTCGATAATAGCATTTGTGTAGAAACAGAATCACATAAAGATAATGATAACTCACAACCATTTAATTTGATAGAATTTAATAAAGAATCTATTATTTTAAAAACACAAATTATTCCAGACGATTTTACAAAAGAATGTAGCGAAGCATTTGATTATACGTTTACAGGTGAATCAGTTTTTGAATTACCAAACTTTTCTTATCCAAAAGAATTCCAAGTTGGAATTATAATTGGAAGTAGTGGTTCTGGTAAATCACAAATAGCTAAAAACTATTTAAATTTTAAAGAAGAAAAAATTGAATGGGATAGAAATAAAGCAATTATTTCTCATTTTAGTACGCCCAAAGAAGCGTTTGAGAAAGTATTTGCTGTAGGTTTATCTTCTATTCCTACTTTATGTAAACCATTTCACGTTTTATCAAATGGGGAACAATTTAGAGCATCAGTAGCAAGACAATTAAAAGATGGAGCTATAATTGATGAATTTACAAGTGTTGTTAATCGAGAAACAGCAATGTCTTTATCTGTAGCATTGAGTAAATATATTAGAAAAAATAATTTAAAGAATGTTGTTTTGATTTCTTGTCATAGAGATATAATTGATTGGTTAGAACCCGATTGGGTTTTTGACACTGATGCCAAACAATTTTCTAAAAACGAATTAGATTGTAAAACAGCAAAAAAGGTGGCTAAAATTGAAATACTCACGACCCACGATTAATATAGAAGTTTATGAAATTTTTAAAGAAGATAAAGAAATGATGTGGAATCTCTTTAAAAAACATCATTATCTTACAGAAAATTTAAATAAAGCAGCTAGATGTTTTATTGCTAAATGGAACAATAAAATAGTTGGATTTGAATCTACTTTAGCATTACCAAACGGACATTTAAAAAACGCTTGGCGAGAACATAGATTGGTTATTTTAAGCGATTTTCAAGGACTTGGAATTGGCAATATATTATCCGAAACTCTTGGAGAAGTATTAAAATTAGGAAATAAACGATTTTTTTCTAAAACAGCAAATAAAAAACTTGGCGAATACAGAAATAACTCATGTCTATGGCGAAAAACATCTCAAAATGGAAAAAACTGTTCTTCTGCTTTATCACAAATAAAAACTGGTAAAGACACAAAACATTTATTAAATGAAAAGTTATTACATCGAAATTGTTATAGCCATGAATATATTGGAAGAAAAACTTGACAACAACCCCTTAAATGTGTTATGCTTTAACTAAGGAGATAAGAAGATGGAAAATGATGGTAAGTTTCTTATTTATGTAGATGAAACCAGGTATTGGTCGCTCAATCTTATTCCTGAAAAGAATGAGTGTGATGAGTTCTGTAATCGCTGTGCTTTGATTGATTCGGCGAATCAGGTTGAAGTTGATGCAGTTATGTTTGACGCAGAATGGTTAGTACCTATCTTCCAAACAAGGTCAATGATTGGTATGAAAGAACTGGCAACTAAACTTAAAGAAATAACAGATAAACATGGAATTGTTGTAAAGCCAAGAGATGAAATGCCTAAAGATAAAAAAGCTCAAGAAGTTAAGCATATTGGAAAGAAGAGGTTCTAAAATGATTTGTAAATGTGAAGATTGGATAAAAAATATTGATAGTCTTAATTCAGGATTTGTATTTATGTCAACACATGGAATGAGTGGTTATACTGGTAAAATTTTTGTTTATTGTCCTTGGTGTGGAAAAGAATTGGAGAAAGAAAATGAAACGTAAAAAGACCGAACAATTAGTTGGTGTAACTCCTTTAGAACTCGATAGTTGCAGAACATATTTTGTTGTTCATAAATCTGCCAAGAAAGATAAAACATCTTTTCAAATAACCAAAGCGTTATTAGATAATCTTATAGAAACACAATTACAAATTGGCAAAAAACCAAAACTCATCATTGATATTCAGACCCCTGGATATGTTTATATTCTAACCTGTGACGTAACCAAAAACAAAGTGAGCTAACAATGACAAAATTTTTAGACTACATTGACCGAAATGCAATTAAAATCGCTCTTACTGCTATTTTAATCTTTGGCGTTTTCCTTGGATGTTTATATGTTTATACCATTAAAGCAGATATATCACGATTAAGAATGAATGTTATAGAATTATTTGGAGAGCAAATGGATAGTCAAGAAGAAGTAAACCAACTCACTTTTCAAGGGTTGCTTCTTATTATTGAGCAGCTAGAAGATGTTGCAAAAACACAACAATACATTATTGACCAAAACAGAGATAAAGTTGAAAAAGAATTGCCTGATAAAAAATCAAGTTCAAAACCTACTTATGAAGCATTAAAAGCTCATACAGTCTATATTGTTGGGTGTTCTGATAAAAAGCTGTCCGATGATAAAAAAATTCAATATATGTTAGGCGAAGAAGAAGGGGTTTGTTGGTCAGGAACAGGATTTGTTGTTAAAGAAACTGATACCGAAACATTTATTGCTACGAATAATCACGTGAGTGGTTTGGAAGAAAAAAACGTAACTCTTTATGTTCAAAACGAACAAACTAAATTAATTGCAACAGTGGTTAAGCATAATCCAACAGTAGATATAGCAGTAATTAAAGTTGAAGGAAAATTAATTGGAAAAAAACCTATTACAAAAATAGCATCTGCGAAGATTCAAGATTCTGTTTATGTTGTCGGAAATCCGTTGTTAAATAAAATGACGTATTCTGAAGGCGTTGTTGCTAATTTTATAGGTAAAGATATGTTAATTCAAGCTCCTTTGATTTTTGGTAATTCAGGTAGTGCGATTTACAATTCAAATGGAGAAGTAATAGGAATCTGTTATGCACTTCAAATGTACCCAGGATTTCTTGGAATTCCAATGGCACAAATAACACATTCACTATGTGTAGATAGTGTTTCGGTTAAAGCGTTTTTAATTGATTTAGGATTATATAATGAATAAAGTTTGTACAATTTGCTATCTTACAAAAGACATTATTCTTTTTGGGCATAACAAATGTTCAACCTTTATGGGCTATGGATAATTTAAAGAAGGGTGCAAGATGAATAAACATCAAGAATTATTTGATTTAGTTATTGAATCGTTTTTAAAAAATGGTTATGAACTTTATTGTAAAAATTCTTTTATAGCCACAGTTCGTAGATGGAAATTAGTTCACAGAACCGAAGATTTAAAAGTAATTGAAACATCAGTAAACATTATTTTAAATGAAGAAGGAAATGACCCACAAATTTTAATACGTTATTCGTATTATGACAAGGAGTAAAATGAAAAAATCAACTTTAATTAATAAAAGTGACGTAATGAAATGTTGGTCATGTGATGGTGAAGGTTCACGCATTATTAATGAGAATCATCCTGTTGTAAGAGAAAAATGTACTGTTTGTAATGGTACAGGAGAATGGGTTGAAACTCATTATATTTTAGTTGATGAAGTAAATAAAATCGCAATTGACAGCGATACTGGTTCTTAGATGCTAAAAACATGTTCTCAATGTCATCAACAAAAAGATATTAAACATTTTTCAAAAGGGAAAGGTTATAAAGATGGAATCCGTTCATCGTGTAAGGAAATAGCATGGAACATAAAATCTTAGTCAATTTATTTGGAATCTTACTCATCGGAACTGGTATCTTGGATGCTGCCAAGTACGCGATTCAAGGACGTAAGATTCAAGTAGCAAGAACAGCCAAGAATTTCTCTCGCCAATTTATGAACTTTGCTTTAGGCAATGATATTATAAAGTTGGTGTATGGTCTTATCATTTGGGATTTTTATATTATCCTTACGAGCATCCTGGCATTAGTGACCATGATTTATATGTGGTACGAAATCTATTTATATTATCCCTACAAGCGTCGAGGTTTAATTAACTTTCGACGACCAAATATTTTAATCTACATAATCAATAGTTTGCTACCAAATTCATTAAGACGAAAACTCTAGGAGGTTTTATGAATAACGAACCAAAAATTCTACTTTTTGATATTGAAAATAGTCCTAACACCGCTTACATTTGGGGATTATGGCAGGAAACTACCAGTTCAGAGATGGTCGAAATGCCTTGGTTCATGCTCTGTTGGGCTGCCAAATGGTTAGGTAAAAAAGAAATTTATTCAAGTGCGTTGATTGATTTCCCAAAAAATTATAAAAAGAATTCTGAAGATGATAAAATGATTCTTCAAACTCTTTGGAAACTTCTTGATGAAGCAGATATTGTAATTGCTCATAATGGAAAGAGTTTTGATGTTAGAAAAGCTAACGCAAGATTTGTAATGAATAAAATGCCTCCACCTTCACCCTATAAAGTTATTGATACTCTTTTAGAAGCCAGGAGATATTTCTTTTTTACTTCAAATAAATTAAATGACCTTGGAAAATATTTAGGCTGTGGTGAGAAAGTTGAAACTGGTGGATTTAAACTTTGGAAACAATGTATGGCTGGCGATTTAAAAGCCTGGGAACGCATGGTTCGATATTGCAAGAACGATGTGGTACTTCTTGAGAAGATTTATTTAAAACTTCGTCCATTTATGACCACGCATCCAAATGTAAATGTGTACATTGATAATAGTAATCCACAGTGTCCAAAATGCCGTTCTACTAATGTTAAAAAAGAAGGATTTGATTATACCAATGTGGCAAAATATCAACGATTCTCTTGTAAAGAATGTTATGGCTGGTTTAGAGGTAGAGAGAATTTAAAGAAGAAGGAAAAATAATGTATCTTTTTAGTTACATCTTAACTTTAGTCGGACTTCTTGGGATGGCAATCTTTCATCCCGAACCACGTTTTCAATTAGCGATTTTTCTTTTGTTAATTGCTAACGGACTTTTTCTGTGGAGATAAAATGATAGATTGGGCAGAAACACTAAAAAAGTATGTTCAATTAATTTACCAATCTCGTCATAAAAATATTGTAAAAGATTTTTGTTATTGGTATCAAAATACCTGCCGTTACCATAAGGATTAAAATGAATGAATTCTATGAAATACTAGATTTACTTTATAAATTTCATAAAAAATATCCAGAAATCTCTTTTGGATGCTTAATGCACAATCTCACTCTTCGAAGTGAGAATTTATTTTATATGCCCAATTATGAAATTATAAAACGTTTACAAGAAGTCCTGAAGGATGATAATGAGTAAATACATAATCTTTTCCGACATTCACTTGCATAATTATTCTGGCGGTGTAGACCCCGAAACCAGAATGTCTAAGCGTCTGCTTATCCAGAAATCTATTCTTCAACAAGTAATTGACCTAGCCATCCAAGAGGATGCTATTTTGCTTTTTGGAGGAGATATTTGCCACGCAGTAGGCAATGTGCCAGTGGAAGTTTTAAATATCATTCATTGGTTCTTTGAAGAATGTAAGAAATTAGATGTTAAATTTTATGCGGTTTTAGGCAACCATGATATGATTTTGAGAAATAACTGCCCTGCTTCTCATAGCATTTTATCGCCATTTCAGAATAGAGAGCAAAGAGATAAAGACCTCGCTTTGTTGAAGCCAACAATTCGATTCGTTGATTATGACCAGATGGATGGAGTTGAGGAAGTAAAGGATTATGATTTAGTTGTTATTCATGCCCAACCAGACTTAACCAACAAACATGATTTTCACATGGAAGGGGTTAATTGGAAGAAGATAGCTAAGAATAATAGGCTGGTTTTCTTCGGTCACGACCACACGCGCAGGGAGCTTTCAAAAAATTGTTATGTTATTGGCAGCCCTATGCAGCTTACAATGAATGATGTAGATGAGCAACGTGGTTGTTATCTTGTTAATTCCGAGGATTGGAAAGTTGATTTTATTAAACTCGATTATCCAGAACTCAAGAAATTAGAAAAGATTGATTCAAAAGAAGAAGTGAAGTTTGAAGAAAGAATTAAGGCCACTTCTTTTCAAGATATTTTAGTTGAATGGATTGATAGGGAACAGAAGCCACAATCTTATTTAGATTTGATTCAGAAAGACATTACTGATAAAGTTCAGGTAGCAAAGACTTTCTTTAATGGAAAGATTCAAAGTATCTATTTAAAAGACTTCCTTTCTATTGATGAAATTAAAGTTGAGTTGAAGAATGGGTTCTGGCTAGTGATGGGTGAGAATGGAACTGGAAAGACTACTATATTTGAAGGAATTCTTTGGACGTTATTCGATGAATCCACCAAGTCACTTGCTAAATCTGAAGTAATTCGGGATAGACCTACCCAACAAAAAGAGGCAATTGGGGAATTATGTTTGGTAGATAACGATAATTTTTATCTTATTCATCGTAGCAGTAAGAATGGATTAGAAATTACTGTTGATGAAAAGAATGTAGTTGCTGGTATGACAAAGGTTCAGGCCCAGGAGTTCCTTGAGAAACAGATACTTGGATTCGATAAGAACACATATTTGGCATCTTGTTACTTTAGTCAGGAACAATTGCTTACTTTGGCACAGCTTGGCGCAGCCGACACAACCAATTTAGTCACCAACCTACTAGGATTCGAAACATACGATTCTCTTTATGCTTTGATGGATTTAAAGAAGAAAGAGGGTACACTACAACTTGAGTTATTAGAACAAAGTAGTGTAAAATTAGATAATGAGATTTGGAAGAATAGCGAACAACAAAAGAACTTGAAGGAACAGATTGAATGTTCACTCAAGACCCAATGTTCACTAAAAGGTGAACAATCGGCTGTTACCATACAAATAGGAGAACTCACTACTTTGTTGGGTAACATTGTTGTTCCAAGTGTAACAACTGAAGAAATAGACGTTTCACTTTCCACGCTAAATGTCCACAAAACTGAAATGTCCACTAAACAACGGACATTACAAGAAAATGGACAATTAAGAACCCAAGATTTAAGAAAACAGCTTTCTATTCTGCAAAAAGATTTAGCTACGATTATTCAAGAACAGAATAAGATTGATAATGAAAATAAATTATTGGGAATTAAAACAACAAATTTATGTAATGATATTGAAAAACATGAAAAAATAATTGCTTCGTTAAAAGAAAACAAATGTTCTTATTGTGGAACAATTTTAAACAAAGAAGATTTAGAAAAACATATTTTAGATGAACAAGATATTATCAAAAATTTAAAATCAAAACTCGAAGTTATGCCTCCCGATGTTGATGAACGATTAAATAAACTTTATGACATGGAAGCACAAAATCAAGAATTAACTGAAAACATAAATAAGCAAATTTTAGAAAGTGATGCGGAGATTAAATCGCTAATCACCTTAAATTTTGCGGAGATTACCAAGATTGAATGTGATATTCAGGAGCTACAAGTTAAAAAAGGTCAGGCTATTAAAGAACAAACCGAAGCTAACGGACGTAAGGCCAGCCTAACAGCACAGATAAAGCAGTTAAATGATAGGAAACTGTCATTAAACGCCCAAATCTCGCAAATTAACATAAATGCGAAACAAGAGCAATTAACCGATTTAACAATTGCTTTTGATTGCTTAGATGCCAAAAAATTAGAATTAAATAATGATAAAGTTGTTTTAGTTGACAAGTTGGCTATCTATGAATTCTGGCATAACACGTTCTCAAATAAAGGGTTAAGAACTTTATTACTAGACCGCTTTGTTAATGAGTTTAACTCAATAGTGAAGAACTATTGTTATGAAGTCAGTGGTGGAGAATTTATTGTTGAATTCACTCCTACGTCAAAGATTCGGTCAGGACTTGAAAGAAATAAACTTGGCCTTCAGGTAATCTATAAAGATAAAACGATTAATTATGCAGCGTTATCTGGCGGTGAAAAGGCGCGGTGCAATCTTCCTCTTTGTCTTGGATTGAACAAATGGATTAGCCAGAAGCATGGATTGAGTAATGGAATTTTTGGTATAATGATTTTTGATGAACTATTCTGTTTCACAGATACTAAATTCCGAGAGAATGTAGCTCAAGTATTATTTGATGAAGGAAAAACAAAATCTATCTTTGTGATTGACCACAGCGACTTGCTTATGTCATACACTAGCGATTTATGGCTATTATCAAAAGAAAATGATATAACAAAACTTCAGGTGGTATAATGTTTGAACCGAAAGCACCAGGTTTTGACGTATTGCAAAAGGAACTTAAAGAACTTGAAACTTTAGGTTCTTCTTTTCTTTCATTGAAAGTATTCCTAGCAAAACATAATCTTTTTGTAACAAAAAACGATATAAAAATGTTACGAACTTTGCTTAAAGATAATCGTAATTGGAAACTTGTGAAAGTTACGGATTATCAGCTTCAAAGACGTGGGAGGAAAAAATGATAATTATATATTTTACTCTTGGAATAATTGAGAATCTAGCAGCGATTTTATACTACAAAACGGCACAGAAAAATTATGACCTGGCTTGCGCTCTGCTGGATTTGGTCAGGGGAATCATCTGGCTCTTTGTTATTTCTGCTCTAATTGATAACTTAAAAGCGAACATCCCTTTAGGTATTGCGTACATCATTGGTTGTAGTGTAGGTGATTATCTTGCTTTAAAGTTGGAATCGAAGATTGAGAAATTAATTTTAAAAGCTCGGCATAAGGGTCGAAGGAAGAAACGATTCTTTCTACAGGCCGAAAAAAAACAATAGGAGAATTAAATGTTTAAAAAAGTCGAAGAGTATTTGAAAAAGAAACAAGAAGCAATTAAAAAAGAGCAGGAATTAAAACGTGCCGAGGCTTATTATCGTTTGATAAAGGCTGGTAACGCCTTCATTCAGTTTGTTCAGGCCGACCTCAAGAAGAACCAAGAGCAGGTAAATCGGCACATGCGCCGTAGGATGCAATCTGAAGTGAATGATAAAGGTATTTTGAGTGAAGAGCTAGTCCAGTATTATGCTCAAAAAATTGATTATGTTCTTGGTAACATTCATAGAATGTTGAATCCACCAAAGGTACAACCACAGAATAAAGATGGTTTACAGGTCAGGACAACACCGCCTCCTGGGGCTAAAGTTGTTGAACTTGGAAAACAAGAGGTTAAAGGTGCTTAATCGTTGCATTATTATGGCATCAGGAGCCAGCATAAGAGATGGGCTTCCACTTGGACTTTCAAATTATCTTGAAAGAGAAGTTGTTTTCTCTTTGAATGATAACATTAAGTTTGTAGATTCTACGGTTGCGGTATTTGGTGATTGGACAGCTTATCGTGACCGTTACGAATTATTTAAAGAGCATCCTTTGGTTATTGGACGATTTGACATGCACATCGGGAGAAGCATTGAAGGTGCAACTCCTTGTCCAAAACATGATTCGCTTATACTACTTCAAGGTAGTGGAAAGTATCATGGGGCTGAAGGATTAAGTAAGGGTCTTTATTCAGCAGTTCTTACAGGTGCGTTCACTTTAAATCTCGCTTGTAGACTTGGATTTAAACAAATCTTTCTTTTAGGATTTGATTGCGGTGCAATAGGAAAGTCAACTCATTGGTACGATAATGTAGAAGGGGCTGGTTCATTTTTAGATTATGAAGGCCAGCCATACACAGGAGTAGGAAAAAATGAACAAGGAAATTATAATACTTCTTTTTATAATAGTTCTGATGATAACTTCAATTTATTGTGGAAACCGTTCCAAGTAGAAGATGTAATGATTTATAACGTGTCACTTGAAAGTCGTATTACTGAATTCCAAAAAATTGGTTATCAAAGTATGTTTAAAATATTAAACAGTATGTATATTAAAATAAATCAAGTAGAAGTTCAAAAAGAAATTAGACAATTTTTGCAACCATACAATAAGGCCTAGAAATGATTGATAAATCTCTTAGGAAAAAAGTTAGAGTAATTTTCTATTATTATAAACGATTACTTAATATTCCAAAGTATTGGTCTATTCGCATAACTATAAATGAAAAAATCACAGAGTATGCGAATGTAGTCTTTGATTATCAAGAAAAAAGATTTACCATTTCAATTAATCCAAAACTTAATCAAGATTTAGAAACATTAAAAGATTCCATCCTTCACGAACTTCTCCACGTTTTATTTACACCTGCTACAACAAGATTAGATTTACTTATTTCAAAATTAGAAGTTGGAGAGAAAGTTAATTTCAAACGCACTAAAAAGACTATGCTCGATTATGAAGAGTATTTAGTTGACCATATTACTAAAGTAATCATTAAACAAGAAGGTGTCCGTTGATTAAGAATGAAATTCTCCTTTCAAGAATGTGCAAACTGATTGCTCAAACATTCGCCGTTCCCTATGAAAAAGTTTGGGAAGATGCCAAACAAATAGGGGTCGAAGCAGTGATTGACCAGTTAGAATCGCAAACATCTATAAAGTATTAAATACCAATGAGTTACAGAAATGTAGCTCATTTGTTCATTTTAAGAGGTCATGTCCTTTGACCTTTTAAAAATTATCGTTGATTTTAGCCCCTATAAACCCCTTGTTTTGTTGATTGTAGAGCCATTATGATAGACCATTTTATAGGCATTTTAATTGGTGTACTCATTTTTTTTATGATACTCTTGACATTACCTGTCTGGATATGCTATACTATTTGTAAAAGGTTGGACTTTACTATTATAAAAGATTTATATTTTATTTGGTGGAAAAAATGAATAAAATCTCCTTAGTCCTCGCCAGCTATAATCCAAACATCTCAATGATAAATCAAGCATTGAAGGATTGTGATTTATTTGATGAGGCGATTTTACACATTAATCATAAAGAATTACCTAAAGGAATTATTGTTCCGAAGAATTGTAAGGTTATTTACAAAGAAGAAAGATGTTCTGTTGAAGAAGCGTTGAATGACGCAATTCAGTTGGCGAAAGGGGAATGGATTTTACCATTTACGGACGATGACCATTTCCATCCCGAAAACCTAAAATTTTTATTTGAGTTTATAAAAAATAATTACGCAGATTATGATGTAGTTCATTATCCTATTTGGGCTGGTAACGAAAAAAGTGGATGGAGAAAATGGGGTGATGAAAGAGAGATTGATTTTAATAAATTATTAGAAGGAAATTATCTTCCATTCTCTTCTGTTTATCGTAAATCGGTTTGGGAAAGTGTTGGTGGTTATAAACACGAAATGCCATTTTCTGATTGGTACTTTTGGTTAGAGGTTGTTAGGCAGAATTATAAGTTTTATTATTTAGATAACCCTATTTATTATCATTTAGAAGGACATAAAACTACATTAGCAACAAAACAGTTAAAGAAACATGGAATGGAACCTATTAAGATAATGTTTAAACAAAGATTGGGGATTATTTAATGCGGATATATACGGCAGGGTGCTTTGACTTATTACACACTGGTCATTTAAACATTCTTGAGAAAGCCAAGAGTTTAGGTGATTATCTTATTGTGGCGGTATCGAATTCTCAATTAATGATAAAGAAAAAGAAGATTGAGATTGTTCCTTTTAAAGATAGGATGCGAATGGTTGCAGCATTACGGTGTGTTGATAAAGTTGTTGAAGAACGCCAGATATTTGATGTTGAC
>Ga0315293_10004210_pt1 | contig 13736 bp, 13 predicted proteins | sample YL17G13_20_MG_FD_203071 | JGI IMG/M metagenome (GOLD analysis project Ga0315293, IMG submission 203071) | Sediment microbial communities from Yellowstone Lake, YNP, Wyoming, USA - YL17G13_20 | ecosystem: Environmental > Aquatic > Freshwater > Lake > Sediment | place: USA: Wyoming | collected... | reverse complement strand
CTGGGGGTTGTTTAATTTTTGCCTCAAGCTCCAGTTCTGCTTCCAAAGCGCTCAGGGCAGGGCTTTGGCTAAACCATTTGTAAAGCTGCTCAAAGAGCACACTAATTTTTTCGTTTCCCCTGATTCCATGTCTCTCACACGCTTCAATAAAGGCCGGGTAGCCAAGCGCGCCCTTAGCCAAAAGCATGGCTTCACTGGCAACAGGCTTTTGCTTGGCAGATTCTTTGGGTTTCTGCCTTTCTTTGCTTCTCTCAGCTTTGGCTTTTTTCAAATTTCTGAGCTTTCTGAAAAGTGCCATATAGAACCAATAATACTAAGTTTAACAGAATTTTAAACCTTTCCGCAACAATAGCTTTTTTTATGGACCCATAGGCTAATGGACAGACCAACTGGCTTCGGCATTTTCCAATGGAGAAACCAGTCTATGGGGGTTCGAGTCCCCCTGGGTCCAATATGAAGCTTGTCAGCGCTTGTTTGGCTGGTTTGAACGTAAGGTATGATGGCAAGAGCAAGGCCAATGAGAAAATAATCCGGCTTGTAAGGGAGGGCAAGGCAATTCCTGTCTGCCCGGAGCAGCTTGCAGGCTTTTCAACCCCGAGGGAGCCAATGGAGATTCGCAATGGCAGGGTTTTTACAAAGTCCGGCAAGGATGTAACTGAACAGATGCAAAAGGGCGCTGAAGAAACCCTTAAAATTGCAAGGCTTGTCAATGCAACTGAAATAATCTTCAAGAGCAAGAGCCCGAGCTGCGGAAAGGGCCTGGTTTATGACGGCAGCTTTTCAGGAAAGCTTGCCAAGGGCAACGGCATTGCAACCGAGCTGCTTGAAAAGAACGGCTTCAGGGTTGTTGCCGAACAAGAAATCTAGTATCCCAAAAATTCCTCTTCGCCCCTTAAGTATGTTGCCAGGAATTGCGCAAATTGCCTGTTTTTTTTGTACAATTCAATCAGGTTTTTTTCTTCAAGGATTGCCGTGCCCTTGTTGATTGCTTTCCTAAGCAACTGCTTTTCAACTTTTTTTTCTTTCCTCAAAAAGTCCCTTGCAAAATCCTCTATCCTTGTGTATTTTCTCGGCACTTCAATCACCCACCTGCCGCCCTCTATTCTGGGCCCTGCAATCACCCTCTTGTGCGCCTGCAGGAATGCCTTGCTGTTCTTTTCGTCAGTTACAAAAGGGCCCTGCTTTGCCTGGCTTTTCTGCAATTGCCTGCTTTCCACTTCAAAGACAATCACCATTTCGCTTTTTTCGTCAGTCCAGGCTTCGCCCCTCAGCACCTTGAAATCATTAAGCTGCAATTGTTTCTCGGTCTTTCTCGCAAATCTTTGTATCTGCCCCCAGACAATATCAGGCAAAGCTTTTTTCGGATAGCCGAGCCTTATTGCAACCAATTCTTTTTTCTGCAGCATTGCCCTGAGCTTTTTCACGTTCCAAATTCTTTCTTTTTTGCCGAAAAAGAATGCCTTGCCAGGCCTGCGCAAAAATGCCCTTGCTGCTGCAACAATCCTGCTGAACTGGTTAAGTGAAAGTGCTGCGGCAACATTCCTGTTCCTGTCGACAGGGTCTATTACAACAAGGGCTGAATCTGGAAAATTTTTTTTTGCCTCTTCTTCGCTTAAATGCCTTTCAATGTCAATCACAGTGCCCTGTTTCCATTCAGCAATCGCATTGATTGCGCCCAAAAAATCGCCGTAATGCACTATCAAAAGCTCGACTACATAGCCAGGCACGCTGCTTGCCTTTATGTCTGCGCCATAAGCCTTTATCCCTTTCAGGAACTGCCTCAACAGCCTGGCTTCGCCCTTTTGCTTTTCACTCAGCTTTTCCTTCAAATAAGTGCAGTGGAACGGGCTCCTGTCAACGCTGCTTTGCTTCAATTCAGCGCTGCTTACCTTGTAGCTTGGCACTATTTCAACCGCAAAGCCGCCTATTTCGCCCCTGACATAGGGATGCTCGGAAAAGGCCTTTTCCCATTTATGGCCCCTGAAAACCTTTTTCCCGATTTTTAGGCCTTCTTTTTCAAATTCTTTCCTTGAAAGCTTTTCAGGAAAAAGCACAAAAATGTCCAAATCATGGTCGCCTTTCAAATGCGTATCCCTTGCATTGCTGCCGCAAAGCATTACATCAATGTGCTTTCCGCTTGTTTTTTTGATTGAATCAATTATTTTTGCGGCGAGAAGCATTTGCGCTTTTTTTTCCGATTTTGTAGGAGTTATTTTCCGCAGCACGCCATGCAAAAATGTTTTTCCAGGCATGAAAAAGTACCCTGAACTAATTCAGTAATACTATTATATATGAATTCGGTTTATTATATTACGTTGCCTTATGCCAAAACTTGAAGAGCACAAGGGAGAATTGCTTGAAAGCAGGCCTGAAAGCAGGATCTTCAGGGGTTTCCCTTACAGCATTTACGAGGTTTTGCAGCCGCCTTTTTCCGAAAAAGAAAAAAGGCTGGCAGACCTTCTTGTAAAGGTAATTGCAAGGTCCGCTTCCCTGACAGCTTTGATAACAGAATTTGGCTCAAAAAACACGCCGCTTGCGGAGCAATTCAGGAACAGCGTTGTGCAATTCATTGACATCAATGGCTTAATCCACAGGCTTCCCGACCCCAAACAAATTGAAATACTGAAAATAAACCTGCTGCCTTTGGTTGAAAAGCTTGAAATAGAGCACAAAAAAGAATTCATCCAGTATGTCCTGGACAACAGCATTGGCTACGGTGAAATAAGCAGCCTGATGGCAAACCCCCAGCTTGAGGAAATAATGGTCAACGGCAAAGACAGGGCTATTTTTGTTTTTCACAGGAAGCTTGGCAACTGCAAAACAAACATTGTGGTGAATGAAAAAAGCGGCATTCCAGAACTTGTGAAAAGGATTTCAACAACTGTTGACAGGCAGTTCAATGAAATGCACCCTTTGCTTGACGCAAGGCTGCCCGACGGCAGCAGGGCAAACGCGACTTTTGACTATGTAAGCCCTTTTGGGCACACTTTGACAATAAGGAAATTCAGCAAGATTCCATTAAGCATAATTGACCTGATTGCAAACGAAACCCTGAACAGCGACTTAGCCTCTTTCCTCTGGACAATGATTGAGGGCCTGAAAGTGCACCAGATGAACACAGTAATAACAGGCGGCACAGGCACCGGCAAAACAACATTTATGAACATTCTTGCGGAATTCATCCCTTTTGACGAAAGGATTGTTTCAATTGAAGACACTGTTGAGCTTGATTTGGGCGCTAGGGAAAACTGGATTCAGCTTGAATCAAGGCCGAAAATAAAGGACATGCTGCCTGTTTCAATGAACGATTTGCTGAGAAACACCTTGAGAATGAGGCCAGACAGGATTGTTGTCGGCGAAGTCAGGAGCGAGGAAGCAAAGACATTGTTTGTTTCAATGGACTTAGGCCATAGGGGGATTTTGGGGACAGTGCACAGCAACAATCCAAGGGAGCTGATGATAAGGCTGAAAAGCGCCCCAATGAATGTTCCAGAGCAGATGCTGCCATTGCTTGACATGGTTATTGTAATGGAAAGGCATTACGACAAAAAAAAGGGCATGATAAGGACAGTAAAGCAGGTTGCGGAAATCGGGAGAATGGAGGAAAAAGTGCTGATAAGCAACATTTTTGATTTGAATGAAAAAACAGGCCAGGTTGAAAGGACAACGGTGCCAAGCGCCCTGATTGAAAACCTTGCAAGGAGCGCAGGCTTGACAAAAAACGAATTAAAAAGGGAAATCCTTGTAAGGAAAAGAATCCTTGACTACATGATTGAAGCAGGCATAAGGAAAACCGAAGACGTTGAAAAAACAATACAGCAATACTATTTCAACCCTGAAACAATAATGAGGAAAATCACCCAAGACCTGCAGTAACTTCAGCCAAGGGAATAGAAAAAACAACTTTGTATTCAGGGCCTGCCTTGTGCAGCAGGCTTTCCATCAATTCAAAGTTTTTCACCATAATTTTTTTTGGCCTGATTTTTTGCCGCATTTCCTCAACCAGCTGCTGTGCTTTCTGCCTTTTTGCGCCCCTGTTCCTTGCAATCGTTACATGGGCATGAAATCTTTCATCACTGACATTGATTGCCTGCTGCAGTTTCCTGCTCAGCAAATTCAATTCCTCATTGCCTTTTCCAATGCCAAGCCACAACACCCTTCCATCAAAATGCCCAACGCAGTTCACTTCTGCCTCAAATGCTTCAAATTCCCGCAATTGCATTGCCTGTTCCTGCAATTTTGCAATCCTTTCACCTGCGATGTGCCCTAAAAAAAGCAAAGTAACGTGCAGGTTTTCAGGCAAAACAATCCTCCACTTGTCCTTTGCAATCATGGGAAAAAAGGTTTCAGCAATCTCTCTTTTGTACTCTGCAGGCAGGTTTACTGCAAAGAACAATCTTTTGGTTTTGTTCATTCCAATTCCTCCCTGAAGACGCTTTCAAGCCTTTTCAGGTGCGCGTAATTCTTTTCAAGCTTTTTGTTTGCCCTCTGCAAAATGTAATGCATGAGCTGTTCGCTTGCAAGGATTTTTTTGCCTTTCTTTACCGGCATTGCAATTGACTGCGTTCCCTGCATTTCAATCAAATATTTTCCGGGCTTTGCCACAATGATGCCTCCCCTTTTCACGCCTGCTTTTTTCATTCCCGCAAGAATCCTGTTTGCGTTTGCCATGCTGTTTGCCCCAATGTGCAAAATAAAAGGGTCAAGCTTGAACCACAATTCGCCCCTGCTTTTTGCTTTTATTCCCTCCCACAATTCCTGTTCTGAAACAGCCATGTGCCATTTCCTGTGAAAAGAGGCCTGCTGCTTGTTTTCGTCTTTTGGCAATTGCAGCAAAATTATCCTGCCTGCGCAGCTGCTGCTGGTAAAAAAATGCCTTGTTTTTGCTATAAAGCCGCACAATGAAAGCATTTGCCCATCTGCCTTTTTTTCAGCGGCAGCCTTTTCAAAGCTGTTTTTGTGCATTTTTTTGACCATTGAAAAGCGGTTTTCAGCAATGATTTTTGCCTTCCTTTTTCCCTTTAAATTCAAAGCAATGTTCTTCATCATAAATAACCTTTTTAATCATTGCAGGGATTGTATATATTTGGTGCATTAATTGTTTAAAAAAGCTCTTGCCTTTTTGTGCGTGCTTCTGCTTGCGCTGCCTTTTTCCTATGCTGCAATCTACATGGTTGAGCCAAAGGACATAAGGCTTTCAGCCAATGAGGAAGCCTTTTTGGGAAAGGCGGCTGTCGGCGAAACAGTAAAGATTGTGATAAAGAAAAAAAACGATTCACAGCTTGAATGGAACCAGTTGAGCGTTAACCAGCTGCTTTTGCCCCAGTACTGGGAAACCGAAACACAGGAAACAGACAAGACACTGATTGCTTTTGTAAAGATTCCGGCCAATGCCACTGTGAGCACACAGAGGCTGCAGCTGGCAGCAAGCAATTCCTCCCTGCCAAGCGCGGGAGAAAGCTTTTTTGCCACTGTTGCTGTCAATGAAAGCCTTTTGAGCGTTTCAATAGAGAAGCTGAACCAGGGAACAATTCTTGGCAGCCCAGCAAGCTTTGATTTGGTATTGAACAATGATTCAATCGCAGAGCACTCGCTTTTGGTTGAAAGCACTTTGCCTGATTACTGGTTCAGGCAGGAAACAATTGTTTTGCTGCCATTGGAAAAGAGAACCGTTGAATTGCCTGTAATGCCTTATTCTTACGGCGAAAAAAACTTTTCTTTTATTGTTTCCTCAATGCACAACAGCAGGCAGTTTGCCTTTGCTGAAAAAATTGGTGTCAAGCCAACCCTGCTTGGCGTATACAGCGCCCCAAGCGCTGGCTTTGCGTTCTTTTCCCCTGCCCTGATTCCATATTACCTCATAAATGCATTGCTTTCCTTGATCGCTTAAGGCAAATTAAACCGGCTTCTGGAAGCCAATTTTAACAGGGTGTTTTTTCTGGATAATGCAAAACCTTATTCCCTTGAATTAATCCAATTGATTGAATCAGGCGGAATTTCTTCAAAAAGGGATTTTCTTAATGCAAAAATCAGCTTATGCAAAAAGCACAGCCTAAAAAGAATGCCTTCAAATGCAACAGTGCTTTCTTTTGCCAGGCAAAAAACAGACAGGCTGCTTTCTTTTTTAAGGGTAAAGCCTACAAGAAGCCTGAGCGGAATTGCTGTTGTTGCAATAATGCCTCCTCCCTCCAAATGCCCTGGAAAGTGCATTTATTGCCCAGGCAGCCTTTTGCCTGGGACAAAGACGCCAAAAAGCTATACAGGAAAAGAGCCTGCCACAATGAGGGCAATTGCGGAAAATTTTTCAGCAGAAAAGCAGGTTAAGAGCAGGCTGAGGCAGCTTGAGGAAGCAGGGCACGGCATCGGCAAAATAGAGTTAGTTGTAATGGGCGGAACCTTTTTGGCAGCGCCACTGCACATGCAGCAAAGGTTCATGCTTTCTGCAATAAACGCAGCAAGCAATTCCAAAGCAAGTGATTTGGAAAAGGCAAAAAAGGCTGCAGAGAAAAGCAAAACAAGGATTACCGGAATAACCTTTGAAACAAGGCCTGATTTTTGCGGGCAAAAAGAGATTGGCAGGATGCTTTCTTTTGGAGGGACAAGGTGCGAGCTTGGCGTGCAAACAATCTATGACAATGTTTACAGCAAAATAAACAGGGGGCACTGCATTGCTGATGTAATCAACGCGACTGCCTTGCTCAAAGACAGCGCTTTCAAGGTTTGCTACCATTACATGCCCGGGCTGCCAAATGTTTCAATGCAGGAGGAAAAAAAGGCGTTCAGGGAAATTTTTTCAAACCCCTCTTTCAAGCCAGACAACCTGAAAATTTATCCCTGCCTTGTGATTGAAGGGACAAGGCTTTTTGAAGAATGGAAAAAAGGCGATTACCAAGAGTTTTCAACAGAAAAAGCTGTAAAGCTGCTTTCCTATGCAAAAAGCATTGCGCCAAGATGGCTCAGGATAATGAGAATACAAAGGGACATTCCAGCGCAATTGATTTCAGCAGGCGTTAAAAAAAGCAATTTGAGGCAGATTGTGCAGGAAGAAATGAAAAACCACGGAAAAAAATGCCACTGCATCAGGTGCAGGGAAGCCGGATTGCAGCGCCTTGCAGAAGAACAGCCTGATTTCACCCAGGCAGAAATGCTGGTGGAAAAATATGATGCAAGCAATGGCAAAGAATTTTTCATTTCTTTGGAAGATGGAAAAAAAGACTGCCTTTTTGGGTTTGCAAGGTTAAGGATTCCGGGAAGCCCCTTCAGGAAAGAAATTTCGCCTGGCACTGCCATTATCAGGGAATTAAGGGTGTTTGGATTGCCTTTGCCATTGCATGAAAGGAAACAGGATTCAATGCAGCACAAGGGGCTTGGCAAGGAGCTGTTGAAAAAAGCCGAAGAAATTGCCCTGGATTCTGGTTCAAAAAAATTGCTTGTAATAAGCGGCCTTGGGGTAAAGCCCTATTATTATTCCCTTGGCTTTAAGCAAGACGGCGTTTTCGCGAGCAAGCAATTGGAATAAGCAGCAGCTTTGCACCCATTGGCTGCAGCAAAGCCAATTTGCAAAGCTTTGCCACAAAACCTGAAAAGAAAGGCAAAGCCCATGGGCAAAACATTTTAATTCTTGCTAAGCCTTATTTTTGCCTGTATGGACCCTGCAAATGAATGGTTTCTTTTTTTGGAGAAAAACCCGCATTTTTTTGAGATTTGCAAAGGCGATTTTTTCATCAGCATTCTTGAGGCAATTGAAAAATCGCCCCAAACCATTGCAGGGCTCAAAAAGCGTTTTCCTGAAATAGATGAAAAGGATTTGGAGGACATAATGGGCCTGCTGCGGGAAATGGAAATAGTGGCTGTTTCAGACAATCCGCTTGGCCTTTTTTTCAGCCTTGGGCAGCAGGGCAAAAAACTGCTCTTTGCCTACAGGAAAACCAAAAAATTTTATTCAACCTGATTCACCCTCACCCTCATATTTATAATATATAATTATATATAATTATTTTAGGGGTTTTTATGGGCAGGGTACTAATTGCTGTTCTTGGAATCGGGAGAGGGACTTGGGGCCATATTGCCAGGTTGATAACGGAAGAAACCTGGGACAGGGTCCTTATTGTGGGTAATGATTGGGGCAAGGAAAATTTTTCCCCTGGAAAAGAGGTTGACTGGATTATTGTAAACAACAGGAGCGGCTTCAATAACATAAAAGACACCATCAAAGAAAAGCTGCCTGAAAAAGAAGAAATCATTGTTTCTTTGATAAGCGGCAGCGGAAAAGAGCACATTGCCCTGCTTGCGGCATTGAGGGAATCGGGCAGGGAATTCAAGCTTGTTGTCCTGACCGGCGAAGGCGTCAAGTATTTTTGATTATGCTAGAATTGCTTTTATTGCTGGTTTCAATTGCCTTGTTCCTGGCCGTTGTTTTTCTGATAAGAAAACTGCTCAGCCTCAAAAGGGGCTTTGAACAGCTTTTGTTTGAAAAAAACAGCCAGTCTGTGAGGTATGGAAAGCTTACTGAGCAATTTGTGCCATTCATTGAAAGCTTTCCCTATGAGCCTGCAAGCTTCCGCTTTATAGGGAATCCGATTGACGGCGTTGTTTTCGGCGAAAATGAAATAGTTTTCTGCGAATTCAAGGCAGGCAACAGTTCCCTTAATGAAAACCAGCGGAGAATAAGGCAGCTTGTTGAAAGCAAAAAAATAAAATGGCTTGAATTCAAGCTTCGATGAAAATCAATAGGCTGGCTAAATTATCCTTCCCATTTTTTTATTGGGGTTTTTTTCAAACTCCTGCAGTGCCTTGCAAAAAAGCTGTTTGCCGCACTCTGTTGGATATTCCCCTGTAAGGCAGGCCATGCAAAGGCCGCCGCTTTCTTCAGGCAAGCCAATTGCTTTTTGCAGGCCCTCAATGTTTTGGTAAGCAAGGCTGTCCAAGCCAAGCGATTTCCCTATTTTTCCAATCACTTCTTCAGAGACATCAATGCCAAGGGTTTGCGCTTCCTCCAATGCCATTTTCTGCGGTGCAGCGAGCTCATGCAGTGTTGACATGTCGGTTCCATAAAAGCAGGGGTATTTTATCGGCGGGCAGCTTATCCTCATGTGGATTTCCTTTGGCTTTCCAAAGCGCCTTACCATTTCAATGAAGGCTTTTCCAGTAGTGCCCCTTACAATGCTGTCGTCAACAAGAATTACTTTTTTTCCCTCGATTGCCGCCTTGTTTATGCTGTATTTTTCCTTTGCTATCTCAAGCCTGTTTTCGCCCTCGATAAATGTCCTGCCGACATACCTGTTCCTCATAAGCCCTTCCATTGCAGGAACTCCTGAGGCGCTGGCAAAGCCGTCTGCAGCTGGCTTTGCGGTGTCTGGCACGGCGACAACAACAAAATCCTTGCCCTTTAGGTCAAGCTGCTCTTTTTTTGCAAGCTGTTGCCCCAGGCGCCACCTTGCCTCGTAAACGCTTGCCTTGTCAATCACCGAGGCAGGGTTTGCAAAATAAACCCACTCAAACATGCAGTGCGCTGTTTTATTGTTTTTTGCATACCTTTTGACCTCAAAATAATCGTTTCCAACCAAAAGCATCTCGCCCGGCTTTACATCCTTTATTTTTTCGGCTTCCTGCTGTGCCAATGCGCAGCTCTCGCTTGCAGCCATGAAAAAATCGTTTTCCCTGCTGTAGCACAATGGCCTTATGCCAATTGGGTCCCTTACAATTGCCATTGCGCCGTCTGCATTCAAATAAGCGATGTTATAAGCGCCGTCAAAAACACCGCTCAGTTCCGAAAAAACTTCGCATAAATCCCTTCTTTCGTTTCCAACCTGTGCCTTTGAAATGAAATGCATTATAAGCTCTGTATCCACATTTCTCGCCAAATGGTAGCTTGCCTCCTGCAGCTGCTTCTTCAATTCAGTGAAATTGGCAATGTGCCCGTTGAATCCAAAGCTGAACCATTTCCAAAGCCTTCCATGGTGCCTTTCAAACGGCTGTGCCCCGCCTTCATCGTCACAACCGCTGGTCGCATACCTCACATGCCCAATGCCCCTGCTTCCGGAAAAATTTTTCAAAATAGCCTGGTTTTTTTCCCTGTGGTGGCTCCTGAAAACCTCGTTTACCATTCCCCTCTCTTTGTGGGTGTCAATTAGCTGCATCCTTTCCTTGTTGAAAGTGGTTATTCCTGCGCTGTTCTGCCCCCTGTGCTGCAGCTGCAAAAGCATCCTGTACAAGTAGTGTGCAGCGCCGCCCAAAGGCGGATTTTCCATTTTTTCAGGCAGGCTGACAGCCGCTATGCCGCATTCTTCCCTTTTTTCTTCCAACAGGCCCACCAATAAAAAAATAAGTTCAATACCCTTAAAAAGCGATTATTTGTTTTCCGGCTTTTTATTGCCTATCGTTTCCTTTAAGAAACCGCTTGCAGGATTCATTGTATTTTGAACCTCAGCAATGCAGCCGCCCCGCCAAGGCTTTCAAGCTGCTTTCCTGCCTCATGTTCAGCGTTAACCAGGTGCACTTCTGCGCCCATCTGCTCTGCCTTTTGCATCAATTGTTCAACAATTTCCCTTTCTTCAAGCAGTTTCTTGTCTGAAACAAGCAATAATTTTGCCGCGCCAATTTCAACTGCTTTTTGCGTTTCCCTTAGCCCGTATTCAGCCAAGCCGCTATTTTTTCCAAGCTCTGCCAGGAGCAATTCAACAAGCCTTGTTTCTTTCACCAATTGCATTTCCTGCACTGCCTTGCTCAGCTCGTTGCCTTTCAACAGCTCCTGCAGCCCTGTTTTGCCAACGCTGTTTGTTGAGAAAAAGAAAAAATTTATTTTTGGGATTTTTCCTTTCTCCTGCAAAAAGCGCTGGAAGTTTTCTTTTGCAAATCCCGGCCCTGCCACAATGGCAATTTCCGGCTTCATTGAAAGGATTTTTTCAAGCAATTCAGAAAAATATTTTGGCGTTGTTTCCTCTGCCTTAAAGCTTTTTCCGGATTTGTGGCTTCTTATTGTGGTTGTTTCCTCCAATTCAAATTCTTTCAGCAGGGCAAAGTTTGCCTGCTCGTCATCCATCACCAAAAGCAGGATTTTTCCCTTTTTTGTCCCTGCTTCCGCCTTTTTGAGCCTGTCAATCTGGTATTGCAGCAGTCTTTGCTTTTTTATTTTCACCTCTTTGCCCAATTCAAGTTCAAGCGACTGCTGTGCCCCAAACTCCATGAATTCAGCCGGCTTTCCCTCAACAATTTTGCCTGATACCCTCAGCTTTCCGGAAAACCTGTGGAATTCAACGCTTTCAACATCAAGCGTGACAAAAAGCACTATCCTTTCAGGCTTTGCGCCCTCGCTTTTTGGCTTGATTTTCCTGTCTGTTGTGCCTGACACAAGGTCGTGCTTTTCAATTATCCTTTCCAAATGCCACAAGTCATCTATTACCTCAGGCACCAATTGCAGAAAATTTTCCTTTTTGTCAATTTTCAGTATCCTCATAATCAAGCACCAACTTAGGCGTAATAGTATTTTCCTGATTTCTTCTGCTCCCTGTCCAAAACGCTGTCAAGCTTGTTTATCCTCGGCCTGCCGTTTTTCTCTCGCCTTAAAGTTATGCCGAGCTTTTCAAGCAGTGCGTTCATGCCCTGCTCCATTGCAACAGGGCTGTTTGCTGTGCCTTCTTTTGCCGGAATGCCGCCAAAAAACATTACCCTGTCGGAAAGGTAATCCAAAAACACCAAATCATGGTCAATGACAAGGGCGGGAATGTTCCTTGATTCGACAAAATTCCTTATTGCCTTTGCAGACAGCAGCCTCTGCTCTATATCCAGGTGCGCAGAGGGCTCATCAAGCAGCAGCATGTCTGCTTCCTGCCCAAGGCAGCCTGCAATTGCAACCCTCTGCAATTCGCCGCCTGAAAGGGTTTCAATGCTTTTTTCAAGCAAATGCCCCAATTCCAATGGCCTCAGGATTTCCGCATTGAAGGAATCCGTTCCAAAATCCCTGCCTTTCTTTTTCAAAAAATCAGCGACGCTTTCATTTCCTTCAGGGTTCAATTGCTGGGGCTTGTAGGAAACCCTGAGATGCAAATCTATTTTTCCTTCATCTGGGAGCATGGCGCCGGCAATTATTTTTGCAAAAGTTGTTTTTCCGGTGGCATTCTCCCCCAAAACGCCGACAACCTCGCCTTTGTTCAATGCGCCCTGCAGCACGTTAAGCCTGAATTTTCCCAGTGTTTTTGAAAAGGCAGGCCATCCTGCAAGAACTGCTTCTTTCTTTGTTTTTCTTGCGGCTTTTACAGGAAACTCTATTTCCCTTTCCCTGAACCTATAATTTTCCTCTTTTGAATAGCCAAGCAAATACTCGTTAATGCCTGCCTTTGTTGCCTTCAGCTGGCTCACTATCCCAAAGCACGCTGGCTTTCCATAAAGCAGGTGCACAAAATCGCTCAAATAATCCAGTATCACCAAATCATGTTCCACAACAAGGACGCTTTTGCCTTTTTCGGCAATTCCCCTGATGAATTTTGCGGCATTTATCCTCTGCCCAATGTCAAGGTAAGATGTAGGCTCGTCAAAAAAAAACAATTCAGCCTGCTTCATTGCCGCTGCTGCAATCGCGACCTTCTGCAATTCGCCGCCTGAAAGGTTCTGCAGGCTGTTTTCAAGCACCGGCTCCAATGAAAGCTGCCCAATAACAGAATCAAAGCTGTTGGTTTCGTCTGCATCATGCAAAAGCTGTGCAACATTCCTGTTTCCCTTCACTGCCTTTGGAAGCAAATCCACCTGCTGGGGCTTTACAGAAACGGAAATTTTTCCCATGGCAATTTTTTCAAAAAGGCTTTGTGCTTCCTTGCCCCTGAAATATTGCACTGCCTTTTCCCAGCTTGGCTTTTCATCCAGGTTTCCAAAATTCGGCACAATTTTTCCGGACAAAATATTCAATGCAGTTGTTTTTCCCAATCCATTTCTCCCTATTAAGCCAACCACATTCCCTTCTTTCGGCAAAGGAAGCCTGTGCAGCCTGAACAAGTTTTTTCCATACAGGTGAATAGGCGAATCAAGCTGCATTGAAAGGTTTACAATGCTGATTGCCCCAAAAGGGCATTTCTTCTGGCAAATAAGGCAGCCAATGCAAAGCAGCTCGCTGATGTTCGGCTTTTCCTCGCCCAAATGCGCAATGCACTTCTTTCCGGCCCTGTTTACAGGGCAAACGCTTTCGCAGAGCCAGTTGCCGCACTTTTTGGGATTGCATTTGTCATAATCAATTACGGCAACCCTCTGCCTGCTGTCAGGCTTCATACAAAAATAAATTAGGTGGGAAAATTAATAAATCCTTTAAGCAAACCGTTTTTTTCAGCATCCAGGGGGGGCGATTTTATCGACCTGGCAGGCGCCGGAATCAAAGTCTTTGACATCAACAAAGCAGGGGTTAAGGCCGCCTCCCTGCGTGAAAACTGTTTTTTTGGAAATCATTCCATTTTTGGCATACTTAATTGACATTCCCGCTGCTTCCTTTGAGCAGGAAAGGTCAAAGGTGATTGCTGTTTCTGCCGCTGTGCCGCCTGCTGTAATATTGCTAACAGTGCAATTCAGGCCTGTTGAAGCCAGAACAGCCGGCAAATATGCCTGTGCCTTGGCTTGAATGGCAGGAATGCTAAAAACGCATCCGTTTCCAAAAACGCCGTCTGCAGCAGCGTCTGCCGAGGCTTTTCCAATCAGCTGGTAGGCATTCTGCCATTCAAATTTCACGTAAGCCATTTCGTTTATGCTGCTTTTGT
>Ga0315293_10004204_pt1 | contig 13748 bp, 7 predicted proteins | sample YL17G13_20_MG_FD_203071 | JGI IMG/M metagenome (GOLD analysis project Ga0315293, IMG submission 203071) | Sediment microbial communities from Yellowstone Lake, YNP, Wyoming, USA - YL17G13_20 | ecosystem: Environmental > Aquatic > Freshwater > Lake > Sediment | place: USA: Wyoming | collected... | reverse complement strand
AAGTCGCGAAAAATGGGTGGCGGAAGTCGTATGAGTGGTATGAGTGTTGCAGTTCAAAGTGGTTCTCCAAATATGTATATAAACCCCGCTACTGATTTAAATCGTCCTGGACTATATTCGGATAATACAACTGCGGGAGGAGCGTACTACTTAAACACGCCACTTGCTGTAGGAGGACAAACAGGCGGTGGACAGGTTTGCACACAACCACCATATCAGTTTTTGCAAAGAGGTGGAGGTGGAGGTAAAAGATTAAGAAAAAATATGAGACATAAGAAAGGTTCGAGACATATGAAAGGTGGTAATGGAAGTTTCTGGAATTTTGCAAAATTTTGGAACCCAGATAATCCAGGACAAGGTGGTAATGTATTATCATTGTCTCCAAGAGGAATTTCACCATCTGGTATAGGTTCTCCAGTATCAACGGCTGGAAATCCACCAATACCACCCATTCAACCATGGCCAGCAGAGAAGTTAATATTTCCCCATGACTATACAAAAGGAGGCTTCCAGTCTGGTGGTGGTAAACGCACAAGAAAAGGTAAAGGAAGAGGATTAAAGGGTGGTGGTATTATAGACGATTTACAGACATTTGGTCGTGATGTTGTATATAGGTTAGGTTCAGCAGTAAACGGTCTTAGTGGATTCGATAACAAAGTATACAATGTTAACCCAAGCCCTACATTCCAATTTCCACGTGGTTTAGGAAATGTAACATCTGGAGCTTCTTCTTACAACTCATTAAATTTGAAAGACATATATAATAAATCATACAGTGACGCATCATTAAAGTAAACTTTATAAATACAAAACAATTTAACGGGGAGTATTAATCGGAATATTAACACAAATATTAACACGAATATTATTATTATTATATTTTGATTATAATAATAAAAAATAACATATCATAACATAATATAATATATATAAATGTTTTCAAACTTTGTTTATAATTTATGTACACCAGCAAAATTATATTTTTTTATTAGTTTGATATTACTAGCAGTATCTTTATATTATGATATAACGCGAAACGAAAAAGATAAAATATGTTTAGGAAATTTAAGTTGTAAAATACAAAGTAAGCCGGCGTTCTATGTGTTAAATATATTTTTTATTTTACTATGGGCGTTTATTCTTAACATATTATGTAGATATGGTTGGTCAAAACTATCGTGGTTCTTATTTTTATTTCCATATATAATTTTAGGTATTGCTTTTTTGACAATTGCTGGACTTGTAATTTTTATAGCAAAAGGTAATAAAAAATAAAAAATAAAAATAAAAAAACATAATAGTTAATAGATAATATATAAGATGTCAAAAATATAGAGTTATATTCAAATTTTATAGTAAAAATATGAATATAAATGTAAAAAGTATAAAAAATACTAATGATATAATATAATAGTATAATAATATAATCTAAGTAAAATGAATTCTGAGTTAGCATGGCAGATAATAGATAAATACTTTGATGATAATCCAAATATTTTAGTTCAGCATCATTTAGAATCTTATAACGATTTCATGACAACTGGAATAAAAAGAATCTTAAAAGAAAAAAATCCAATCGTTCTACAAAAAGAAGAAGATGTATCGAAAAATATTTTCAAACTAAGATGCGAATTATTTATTGGAGGAAAGAGTGGTAACAGACTATACTACGGGAAACCAGTTATATATGATGATGAAAATAATGGTTTAGTAAAAAGGTCGCATTTTATGTATCCAAATGAGGCAAGGTTGAGAAACATGACATATGGAACTACGATTCACTATGATGTAGAGGTGGATTTTATAATGCGAGATGCAGAAGATAATATAAGAGTAGAAACCGCTGTATTGGAAAAAATATTTCTAGGTAGGTTTCCCATTATGCTTCAATCAGAGTTATGTATTTTAAATGGGCTAAATCCTTCGGTAAGATTTAATATGGGTGAGTGTCGGAATGACTATGGTGGATATTTTGTTATCGATGGAAAAGAAAAGTTCATTATTTCACAAGAAAAATTTGCTGATAATATGCTTTATATAAGGGAATATGATGATGAAGGTGAACTTTATAGTCACTCCGCCGATATACGCACAGTATCAGAAGATGCATCAAAACCGGAGCGAACAATGTCGGTGAGACTCGTTGCTCCAGGTGCTCGATACTCGAATGGACAAATCGTAGTTCTAATTCCAAATGTTCGTAAACCTATACCCCTTTTTATAGTAATGAGAGCTTTGGGAGTTTTATCTGATAAAGATATTATAGAATATTGTTTACTAGACTTGGATAAAAATGCAAATATGATAGACTTATTTATTCCATCTATTCATGATGCAAGTAGAATTTTTACACAAGAAGTGGCTCTTAAGTTTATATCCACTTTTACAAAATCAAAAACAGTATCACATGTACACGACATTTTAATTAACTATTTTTTGCCCCAACTAGGAGAACTAAACTACATAAATAAAGCGTATTATTTGGGATATATTGTTTATAAGTTACTACTTGTATATACGAAAGTTGAAAAACCAACTGACCGCGACAACTTCAAGTTTAAACGTGTCGACTCACCAGGTCGTCTGTTATATGACTTATTTAAAGAGTATTATTCGCTACAACAAGCCAGTATTCGTCTTGCAATTGACCGCGAATACTATGGTAACACGTCTAGGTATAATAGTGCGGAATCATTTCCTTCACTTATTCTACTAAATAAAAATGAGATTTTTCAAGACCGCGTTGTAGAGTCAGGATTTAAAAAAGCATTTAAAGGGAATTGGGGTTCAATAGAACATACCAAAAAAATAGGTGTAGTTCAAGACGTAAACCGGCTTTCATATAATTCATTTATTGCGGGGTTTCGTAAAATAAATTTGCCGATGGACTCGTCATCAAAGTCGATTAAACCTCGTTTACTACATAGTTCGCAATGGGGTATTATTGACCCGGTAGACACACCGGATGGTGCAAATTGTGGGTTACATAAAAACATGACATTAATGTGTCATATTACTACCGGATTTTCCGGACAACCTATGATAAAATGGATGCGAGATATAATAGGTATGAAACTATTAGAAGAATGCCCTAGAAAATATTTATTTAGTTCTACAAAGGTATTTATAAATGGGGCATGGGTTGGTGTTTTATCAAATCCGGACCAGGTAAGTATACAAATAAAAACGTATAGAAGATTTGGATTAATTTCGCCCTTTATAAGCGCACATTGGGAAATACAAAACAATGAGATGTATATTTTCACAGATGGTGGTAGGTTATGTCGTCCTTTACTATATTATGATACCATTGACATGCGATATGCATTTGAGAGAAAAGAAATATTAACGGCATTACAGTCAGATAATTTCACTTGGAAAAGTTTGGTTGTTGGTATGAACGAAAAAATAGCAGTTGAATACACTTTAGATTCTCCAACCATATATACACCTATACGGTTATATGGTGTAGAAACAATTTTGGATATTCAACGCGGAAAAATTCCATCTATTATAGAATATGTAGATACAGCCGAAGAAGAGTCGCTCTTAATTACTTTATCTTATAATGCGCGCGACAAACCATATACACATATTGAAATTCACCCATCTATATTATACGGATTCATGGGGAATCAAATCGTTTATCCTGAAAATAACCCTTTACCGCGAAATGCCTTTGCGTGTGGTCAAGCAAAACAAGCTGTTTCTTTATATAGTACAAACTTCTTTTCACGGATTGATAAGATGGGGGTAATGTTAAACTATGGACAAATACCCCTAGTTAAGAGTCGCTACTTAAAACATATAAACAATGAAGAGCATCCATGTGGTGAAAATGTCATTGTAGCAATTATGTGCTACTCTGGGTATAATGTAGAGGACTCTATTTTATTCAATGAAGGGTCGGTAAAACGAGGAATGTTTCGAACAACTTACTTTAATAGTTATGAGACACGCGAGGAATCTAGTAAAGATAAAGGTGTAGTGGTCGATTCGCATATTGCAAATATTGAAAGTGAGACAAATGTGATTGGATTAAAACCAGGATATGAGTATAATCACCTTGACATGTATGGTATGATAAAAGAAAACACCGAGTTAAATGACAAGATTGTATTAATTGGTAAAGTTAAAACGAATCTAGATAACCCTGAGAGACCAATTGATGATTCCGTTTTTCCTAAAAAGGGGCAACTTGGATTTGTAGACAAAACATTTATCACAGAGAGCGAAGAGGGAGCACGACTAGCGAAGGTTCGTATTCGTGAAGAGAGAATGCCTAGTATTGGTGACAAATTTGCTTCCAGAGCCGGACAAAAAGGAACCGTGGGTGTATTAATACGCGAACAAGATATGCCCTTTACAAGTGATGGAATAAGACCAGATATTATTATCAATCCACATGCGATTCCATCTCGTATGACTATTGGACAGTTGGTTGAGACGTTAGTTGGGAAAGCATGTTCTTTATATGGCGCTTTTGGAGACTGTACTGCCTTTTTAAATGTAGGACCAAAGGAAAAACAGTATGGTAAACTATTAGTAAATGAAGGGTTTCATTCGAGTGGTACGCAAATATTATATAATGGAATGACAGGGGAACAGATACAGTCAGATATATATATTGGACCGACGTATTATATGCGTTTAAAACATATGGTAAAAGATAAAATCAACTATCGTGCTAGGGGACCTAGAACTCTTCTTACACGTCAAACTGTGCAGGGTAGGGCGAATGATGGTGGGTTGCGTGTGGGTGAAATGGAACGTGACGGAATAATAGCTCATGGTATTAGTCATTTTCTACAGGAGTCTATGATGATTCGTGGAGACGAGTATTTTATGGCGATATGTAATAAGACGGGAACGATTGCGATTTATAATAGTATGCGTGATTTATTTATAAGTCCTATGGCGGATGGTCCTATAAAGTTCACCGGAAATTTGTTAAGCGATATGAATATTGATAAGATAACTAGATTTGGTAGGTCATTTAGTATTATCCGCATTCCTTATTCATTTAAACTATTGATGCAAGAGTTGATGACGATGAATGTGTCTATGCGAATTATAACAGAAGACAATATAGACCAACTTGACAGTATGTCGTATTCTAAGACGATTAATAAACTTATGTTTGATGATACGCCACAAACAACCGATGTTATTTCTCGTGTAATTGAGTCAAATAAAGAAAGGAGTTCGGTGGGTTATGTAGCAACCAAGGTATCACGAAAAGCTGAGTTAGATAAAAAACAAGAGAATACAAATGCTATTTTATTGGATAACCAAAAGGCGCAAGAAAATATGCTTAAAGATATAGAGAATCTTGGGTGGAGATTAGAAAGTCGTGAATTAGTAGAAGGTTCGGATGGAGAAGGAACACCGAAAAGATATAGATATGTTTTTGCATCTTTGATTTTGGACGAACGTGGTTCTCCTACTGAAATATGGGATGGACCAGCCGGTGGATATGGACAGTTTCCGAATACTCATCCGGTTGGATGGTCAGAAAAAGACCTATTGTATCCATCAGGAGAAAAAATACCGGATGAAATTATGGCGAATGAGTTGGCTAGAAATCAGACACCAAATAACTGGTTAAGCTCATATATAAATATAGTACAAGAGTATGAGAAGGTAATGTATAGAAAACGAATAATGGAAGAAGCAAAACAACGCGCAGAACAAGGTATAGAAGAGGGTTCACCGCAATATCAGTCATTAGGATTTGGAGCAGCGGCATCACCTGTAGGTTCTCCACAATACGCACCTTCATCACCACAATACGCACCTTCATCGCCACAATACGCACCTTCATCGCCACAATACGCACCTTCATCGCCACAATACGCACCTTCATCACCACAATATTCATCTATTAGTAGTCCTATCGGTTCTCCGGTAGCATTAGCCGGACAGGCGACAAATGTTGTATTCCCTACAAATCCGTTACAAGCAGTAATGCCTGCAGGAATAGCACAACAAGTACCACAAGCACAAGGAATGTTATCTGTTGAAAAACAACCATCGAAAGAAGAAAGTACAGAAGGATCGGGAGAAGGTAAAAAAACAGTAATGGTTACTCCTTTTCCTGGTAAACTATAAAATTTGATTTTACATATATTTCGAATTACATGTTTATGAATTTAATAAAACAATAATAAAATTGAATTAAAATTATTGTTTTGTAATATAAATATAAGAAAGAAACAACAGAGGAAAACAATAAAATAATCAAATGTCTTCAGCACAACAACAAAAAACATCGAGTGGATTAATTACCATGATTCACAAGTCAAGGCAAACAGTTCTTGAATTATTAAGAGAACAAAAATATGATACATCTGAATATGATAAATTTGGAGTGAATGAAGTTCATGCAATGTATACAAATAAAGATGTCCCAAAACAGTTGGACATGATTTTGACCACTAAAGAGGGACCATTTAAACAAAAAAGTGTATATGTCAAGTTTCATTTAGGGAAAACATTGCGAGTCGAAAACATACAGGATTATGTAGATGATTTGTTCAACATAGAACAAATTTTGAATAAAAAAACAGATACATTAATAATAATAATAAAACAAGACATGAATCAAACCTTAATGAATATATTAAATGAATTCTGGGATAGACATAAAATATTTATTATACTATTTAGTTTAGAAAGATTACAATTCAATATCCTAGAACATCAATATGTACCCAAACATATTATTTTAACCGATGACGAAAGGAAAGAGATGATTAAACGGTATAATATTTTAGATGTAAAGAACTTACCCGATATTTCTCGATTTGACCCTGTTGCACAAGCAATTGGTATGCGCCCAGGAGACGTTTGTCGTATCGAACGACCAAGCAAAACTTCGGTTATTTCAAATTATTACAGGTACTGTACACAAACAATGTTATAAGACATGACTATACTGGACTATAATGGACTAGACTAGACTAGACTAGACTAGACTATACTAGACTATACTAGAGTGTATTTTATTTATAAATATTTTTAATTGTATACAACTTTACGATTATGTGTTTATGTGTTTACGATTTTTCAGATTTGTTTTTATAAAATAATATTTTATTATGATATTATAGATATCATATATTATAGATATGTCAGAAATAATAAAATATTATTCAAATTCTCTTAATAATTTAAATAAGCAATATGATGAATACACAAAAAATTATGTAGAGGAGTTTGTAGAGTTTAAAATACCAGTATTTAGTTGTAGTTTAACAAGAAATGAATTAAATTCTGTTGACTGTGTTAATAACTATTCAAGAAATAGCGCATTTGTTGGTACAAAAGATAAAATAGACTCTTTGAATACTGAATATTTAAATATAACAAAGCAGTTAAAAGCATTATTTATAGAACAGTCAAAATATGTAGACAGTTTTCAAAAAAAAATAGATGAATTAAACGATGAAAATAAAGAATTATTAAGTAAGGCAACGAATATAAAAGATACAAGTGCTACATCCAAACCATTTTTTCATAATGAAAGATTATTATATTACCGTTCTTTGATTTACATAGTATCGATTGTTATTGGTATTATTTTTGTTCTGTATATGTTACAGGCTACACCGTTTATTGAAATTGCATCAAGTGTCGCTACAAATACTAAGAACCTTGCAGAAAATGCAGCAAAGGGAGCAAAAGGATTGGTAGAAAATGCTACTACTCAAAATCCCGACGGAACCGAATCAAATAATATGCTTCGAAATATTATTATATTTGTACTAATAAGCGCTGTTATAGTTTCTGTATTTTATTTTATAATTTATGCATTAAGAAAAGTAAACCCACCTATAGAAAAAACAAATACTGAAAAAGAAATAAAGAGGATTGCTGATACATGCTTAAAAGATAAGAGCGACTCGTGGTTTAATACACAACTAGAAAAACTTAAAACATTCTTAACAAATAAAAAACAAATAAATTAATATCTTGGTGAATTTTATAAACAATATTAGTAATATTTGGTAATATTACTAATATTAGTAATATCGATAATATAGACATTATAAAAAATACATTTTCTATTTATATGTTATAAATAATTATTTTACTATGGAACTATCAAACATGTTTAGCGATTTAGCACATATTTCTAATAATGGATACAGAGAACAATTATATACGGATCCTGGTATTTTACAAGGTATAGAATTTCTACAAAATGAAAATAAAGTAAAGAAACAAGTAGAGCAAAATTTGAATTTAAACTTAATATCGGATTCACATGGAACAGGAAGTACAACCGTTCATTCAGCAGGACTATTAAGTAATAAGGGAACAATAGAAGGGATGGGAGAACTAGAAGAAATGATGCAAGAAGAACAAGTAGAAGGGTTTAAAGAAACAATGGAAGGACCAACTACAAAATATTATAATGACCTCAAGGCACAGTATAAAATTGTTTTGGACCAGTTTAACTTTATTGTTAATGCTGCTAAAACAACGCCAGGAAAAGGTATAATACCACTACCTCTGCCCGCTCCTCCTGCAGTTGAAACCCCCGATCAGTTAGCTAAAAGAATAGCTGCAGATAAACAAGCAAGAGAAGATTTAAAAAATAACTTAGACACACTTTCGTCACAGATGGCGAATATATCAGCGCAATTGATGTCAAATGTAAAAGATAATACTGGTTCAGATTTCTCATCATACAATAAAATGCAAAAAGATATAGATAATGTTCAGAAGCGAATCATTGAGATAGATGAAATAATGCAAAAGAATAAATTAAAAACCATATATGATGTAGATACATCCCTTGCTAAAGAAGAAGAGACGGCATTACTTACAAAACAGAGATATTATGTTTATATAATATGGTTTATTATACTGGCTATTATTTTATATATAACACTATCTAATGTATTTAACCCCGAGTCATCATTTAGTGTTTTATTAATAAGTCTTATTTTACTGATATGCATATTTCTATTTTTCATGTATAGTAACTGGAATACTGAATGGTACGACTTGAAAATTAAACTTAAAAACTTAGACTTTGGTCTTCCTGATATTCCAGCAATAGATTTTAACCCATTAGTGTCTATAAAGTATACATCATAAATTTTAACTGACATAATATGATATAATAGGATATAATAGGATATAATAGGATATAATAATTTAAATCATATGTATTACTAGATGTATTACTAGATGTATTACTAGATGTATTATTAGATGTATTATTATAAGTATTAACAATATTTATTATATCTATTTGTTATAATAAATATTTTTATCTGAGTATAATTATATTTAAGAAAATAAAAATATAATTATAAATAAAAATAAATGTATAATAGCAAAAGTATAAATGATGGATTACAATTTATAAATCAGTCAAATACACGAACTACCAAAACATGTAATAAATTAAAAAATAATAAATATAAAAATAAAAATAATAAAAATTTTGTACTAGATAACGATGCTGAACTGATTGAAAACTTTGCAGTAGATGACTTTGTAGTAGATGACGCCGCTTTAAAGGCAAAAAACACAAATGAAACAAATACAATGAATACTAATATTGTTGGGTATAATAGTTCTATAAATGAATTAAATAATATTCAAAACAGTATTACTAAACAGGCAAAAATATTTTTAGACATTAACAAAAAAAGTGACGACAGTTCATTAAGAAACAAAGATGTACAAATTACGGATGGTAAGTTTGGTCGAGTAAATAATGCGGGTTTATTTAAACTATATCCATCGGGTGCTACCAAGTGTGGTATTCCGGTTGTACCCAAGTCTGTTGGTTTTGATTTATCAGGTAAGTCTGCTGCAGAGTATTCAGTATTGGAAGATGCCGCAGGGAATCTCGCATTATATGGTACCGATATGGTACAAGGACCTAATGGAACATATCCATGCAGTGACTATTCCGGAACAAATATATATGTATCAAAGCCCATAAGTTTTAATTATGATACGAATATGGTATATGTTGGTGTGTATAATCAAGATGCGGCTAATGCTGCGACAGTTGCCGGTCAACTAGTAGCACAAAATGATTTGAGTAACTCTACTGTTAAACAATGTGTTACGAGAGCAATGGATAAAGGAATGTCTTTTGCCTCTCTTTCAAATTATAATTCTACTAGCAAAACTGGGCAATGTTTTGTTGGAAACTATTTGCTTAACGGGGGGTCGTCTAATGCGTATAGAACTATTCAAAGGGCAACTATTTTTTCTAATATTAACACATCGCATGATGCATTTACTTTTGCTGCTGATGGTGGAATGTATTCAGGAACATCCGGAGCAGGCGGTAATCCTTTTGTGACCCCATTAGTAAGAGCCGAAGGTACAACAAAAGTTCCTATAGCTATATTAAGTCCAAAATATGGAGGAACGATTAATGACCTTACGGCTAGTTATGCTTATGAAACCGGGTGGGGATATTGGGATGATATAGTACGGTTTAATTATTCTCCTGTTGGAACGCCCGGTGCAAACTTAGATACTGCTAGACAATATAGCTACTACTATCCAGTTATGAGAACTTATAGTTACCAATATGATGGTAGAACATATTCATATCAACAACAAGATTGGGAAATACGTACTTATACAGCAACTGTTTCATGGCAGGGTAGTGGGGAGTTATTTATTAGATATAAGTGTGGTAAAAAGGATATGACGCCTACAGCAAGGCGAATAAATTTGGGAGAAGGATTTAGTATAGGATGTTGGGAATTATATGAACAATATCCGTCATTTTCTTTGAATTTATCTGATGATGGTACTATTACAATTGTAAATAATAAAACACCAAATGACATATTGTATACAAGCACGAATCAAATATCAAATCAACCTGAAACACAAATGATATCAATAGCCGGTGCAAACAAGACAATGATGCCCTGGGCGGATAGACCTGATTGGGTATCGGGCAGTATTAATGGTGGTGGTTTACTAACTTCGTATTCAATGGGCGCAAAAACACTAACAAATGGTCAATATATTTCGTCGCCATCGGGGAAATGTCGGTTAATTTTTTATAAATCGGGTGGTAGTGCTGGAACATTAGTATTGGAATATTCGGTTTATAATGTTTCGCAAACACAAGGTGCAGCCTCATCACAAGGTCTTGATAAAGATAATAACTTAATTGGAAACTCTAATAATTATTCTCAGTATTATTTAACCAAAGTAGATGACCCAAATATAAAAGGTAAAATTGCTTATATTGATATAAATAATGGGTTACATGAATATTCTCGTGAAATGATAGAATTCGATAATGACTATATTCAAGCGAAGGGTTTCACGCCTTATTCTATAACGGGAACTATTCTTCCAAATACAACAGAAGCGTTGTGTAAAACTTCGTGTAACAATGATCCGGCATGTGCTGGGTATACTTATAATGACTCGGTGTGTAAAAGGTATAGAGATACAGAGATATATCCAAAAGGGGATAGAATTTTAGATGATAGTAAAACTACTTATATTAGAAAGAAAAAGATAAGTGCTACAAACACTACTGATTTTTCTTGTAATAAGTTTGTAAATGATGTAGATAGTAGTGTGTATTCTTCTTATCCGAAAACAGACCCAAATCCGATGACATCAACACAAAAGTGTGCACTTGGTTTAATATTAGAGCCACGAATGGGTGTATTACAAACAAAAAATAGTGCTGCAGTTGCGAAAGGAAATGAAATAAAGGGATATATAAATGGTATTTATACAAACCAGAATAGCTTAAAAGATACAATTAATACAAAGTCTAAAGATATAGAGAAAGGAATATCTGGTCAAGAAGAGGTTAAAAAACAAATAGATAAATATGAAGATTCGAATATTACAAATACTGCAACTGTTTCTGATACGGAGATGCTTCTTGTTAGCGACAACTATAAGTACGTATTATGGAGTATAGTAACAGTTATAGCAGGTATTGCGGCAATCAAATCATTTAGAAGTGCATCATAGTAAATGTTGGGTATTGGGTATTGGGTATTGGATTTTTAATATGTATGTAAAAAATAAATTCGAAGTCAAATAACAAATAATATTAATAAAAATATATAACTAATATTATTTAATTATTTTATTGTAGTATTGTATATTGTATATAGATGTCACTTCCACCAGTAGATCCATTGGTTACATATCAAGATGATTTTACACGAAATTTAAATGAACAGTTTGATATTATTGCTAACTTACAAAATATACAAAAAAAGTTATTTGCCGATTTAGAAAAATTGGCTGGTTCGCCAGATATAGCACTACCTTCAATTCAAAGTCAAATTACTGATAAATTCGACCAAATCGATAACTTAACAAAATTGCGAAGTAATATTTTCGAAACAATTAAGGCAAACTATGGTATTACGCAATCTGATTATAATATTCAGCGAAAATCGTATGCTCAGCAACTTGTTGCGCTAAATATTATTGAAAATGACTTGAACAATACATCTAGCCAGTTAAGGAAATCAATATCAATTCGTGATAATGCCGAAAGAATGGTCGGTGTTAATAATTATTACACCCGAAGGTATGAGGCACATGCCGATATTATGAAAAATATTATCTTTTACTGCGGTATTATAATTCTTGCAATATTTTTAATGAGAATGGGGATAATAACTGATGAAATAACAAGTTTGATTATTATAGTTGCTCTTTGCATTGGTATTATAGTTGTAGGCAAAAAGGTATATGATTTATCGAGACGCAATAACATTGACTATGACAAGTATAATTTTCCTTTTGACATATCAGAAGTACCGGATAACACTAGAAATATTATAAGTAAAGAAACCGATAGAACTTTCGGACAGTCAGCACTATTGGATGTATGTAAGGATATTAAAAAGGAAACATTTGTAGCGTTTCAACTTAAAAATCCTAACTGTAAGATAAAAAACAGCGATGATGGAATGTCGCCTATTCCCTCAACTGATACGGTATATGACTGTAACTCGTCATATAGTACACTGTAATAGAATAAACTAAACTAAACTAAATCAAAAATAGTATTTTAATTTGTAAAATAAGTAAAATACTATTTATATAATAATATAACAATAATATAACAATAATATAACAATAATATAAAAATATAATAATGCCGGATGGTCCTTCTAAAGAAGAAGCTAAAAAAATACAGAATGAGGTTAATAAAACAACTGATGAAAATGCAGGTGACCTGAAAGGAGCAATGGGTGGTGGATGTTCTCCTGAACTAACAAAACAGGCAACAGGAACAATGGTTGCTGTTGTAAATGTAGTTGATAAAGTCAATAAAGTTTTATCGTCATCAGGTGTCGGTGGATTATTTAGTGATGATAGTTTAAAAAAAATATACGAAAACACGAAAAAAACAAATGATAATGCTTTACTAAATGAATATATCGCTGAAAAAAACTATATGATAAATAAATATGGAAGTGGTCCTGATAATTTATCAAAAGGATCCACAGAATATAGTGATTTATTATCTAAACGATACCGCGCACAAGGGGAGAAAGATTTAGAAGATTTAAACAACAAGTATATTGAGGTAAATAATTTAATAATGGACTTAATACAAGTTACACAGCAACAGAACATTGCTGTTGAAAATATGAAAAAAGTAATGGAAGATTTAGACGAAAAAAATAAAGAGTTATTAAATATAATAAATGGAGGTAAAAGCGACTTATATACCTATAACCGTAAATCAATGTATGAAAGCA
>Ga0315293_10004203_pt1 | contig 13748 bp, 14 predicted proteins | sample YL17G13_20_MG_FD_203071 | JGI IMG/M metagenome (GOLD analysis project Ga0315293, IMG submission 203071) | Sediment microbial communities from Yellowstone Lake, YNP, Wyoming, USA - YL17G13_20 | ecosystem: Environmental > Aquatic > Freshwater > Lake > Sediment | place: USA: Wyoming | collected... | reverse complement strand
GGAGTGCCGTGCGGAGCGCCCCATGTTCTGAGCATATCTCAGAAAGAATTTTTCGATTCTCTCTGCCGTGAGCCTTATCAGGCCTTCTGGCGTGGCTTCTGGGCCCAGCCATTGAAGGAACTGAGTGGTCGAATGGCTACGGAGTTCAAGCGTTCCCTCTGAGGCGTGCTGATAATGGCGCATCCACTGGAGATAGGCGTCTAAAAGGGGCTGATAGATCTCTGGGCGCCGCGACGAATCCAAATACCCCGACTCTCGAAGATAATGGAGGAAACGATTTACCGAGTAGCCCACTCGACGGAGGTGCTGTCCAATCGCTCGTCGGTTCGGGCACTGTAGAGGGTAAGCCTTGAAAAAGCCCTCGACTTCTCTTAAGCTGACGCCCTGGTGGGGTCGACCCCTTGGGCCGCCCAAATGCTCGTTAAGGTGGGATACGCTAAAGAGGTGCTTACGAATGGCCCCTCGACTGAAGCCATGCTCAAGCAGCCAATTGCAGAACCCCTCTAGAAGTTTCCCTAAGGGGTCACTGCGTAGCCTCCTCAGTGTTCTCGGACACTCAAACACCTGTTCCAGTACCATGACAACCTCCTTTCTCCGCCTCATTGGTAGAGGCAGTCAGAACTTGTCATAGCATGGAATTATGTGGAGTAATATTGGCAGAAATCAGCGAATTAGGGCAAAATAGTGGGGGAATTCACAACGGATGGCAGATCAACTTCACATAATCCGGAGCTTCACATAACACTTCCACCTTCTCATCGAAACGCCGGACGGCAACCTTTCCATCGGCATGCGGCAGTTAAACGGTATCTATACCCAGACATTCAACAAAAGGCACCGGAGGACCGGTCATCTCTTGAAAAAATTTTCAAGGAGAGTATATTCAACGACAGAGCTAAACGGGATCGAAGGATCCGCGAGGCAGTGGAGAAGTTTGGTTATACTCAGCGGGCCGTGGCCGACCATCTGGGATTGCACTTTACATATGTGAGCAGAATTCTGAACGAGCGATAGAGTGAGTCTAACATTATAGACCTGACCCTATTATTTGGTATGATTTGAAGTGCCCGGTTGACTTTCTCCTCCAATCCTTGGAGGACTAACGTAGTGGACCCTTCAGCACCTCCCAATCCTCCAGCAGCCACAGGAACAGCCTCTGCTCCAGAAAGGATATCGATGGCTTCGATCTCGGTTATGACCTTTCCTGGCACTGGAATCAATCCTACCGGAATGCCCATGGCCACATCTGTCCTCTCCCGGCTGGCAGCTTTCGCTGCCTTGGATATTGGAGTGGGGATGAGCTTCTCTAAGCCGATCGGAAGTAAGATTGTAAATCTTTTTCTCTTAGAGGTGGCGATGACATTTAGTAAGCATTATTTCAGCAATTTCGAAATCGATCTCTATAACAGCACTCGGTGCAGGGCCTATCCCTCCCCTGTCGAGGGGGAGGGATCATTAGGTGAATTCCTCCCAATAATTTCCCTCTCCCTTGGTGGGAGAGGGTCAGGATGAGGGGGCTATTTTCATTTTTTGCAGGTATCGAGTCCGTCATGACCGATTACGTATAAATGGAAAATCGAGGAGAAACCAGGGCAGGAGAATTTGTGGTTGGGGTAAAGGTGAGAAACTTTGCTCCCCCTCGATATCCTCCAATCGCCTAATAGCGATCATTGCGGCTTCAGGTCGTACTTCTTCACCACCTTTTGGATGAGTTGATCCAGTCTATCCATACCTTTTAATGAATCTTCAGGACCTTCCCAAGCTCCTGTAGCTCCCAGATGGTCCGCAGCTTCTTTGAAAGCCTGTTCTGAAAAGCCCTTTTTGAAGGTCTCGGCAAGAAAGTTAATAATAGCATCGGGGGTCCCTGCAGGAGCAGCTATCCAATGGATGGCAGACAAAACCACATCATATCCTAATTCTTTGAATGTTGGTATATCGGGGAATCGGGGATCTCTCTGCTCCTGGCTCACACCCAAAACATTTACTTTACCTGCCCTATAGAGATGGGCCCATTCTGATGCCGGACCGAATTCAATGTCTACATGCCCACCCAGAAGAGCTGGAATAGCCTCCGCTGCCCCTGGGAAGGGTACTTTAAGGAACTTCACTCCTGCCTCTTCCTCAAAAATAGCCCGTGCGAAATCCTGAGCTGTCCATAATCCCCCAATTCCAACTTTGATTGTCTCTGGCCTCTCCTTAGCCTTCTTGACTATCTCCTTAAGGGGAATATCGAAAAGCCCCCCCTTCTTGACAAATAAGCCCTCTGCAGAATAATCGATCTGACAAATTACTCTATAACTTTTTCTATAATGGAAAGTCACCCCTTTCAAAAGATATTGGTGGCCGATTGTAGAATTGGAAATGATACCGATCGTGTATCCATCGGGTTTTGCCGCAGCCAGAGCTGTAAATCCCCGCGCTGCCGGAGGTTTGTTAATCACCACAATGGGTTTACCTACATACTTCTCTCCAAACTTGGCCGCCAGCCGGGCGAAATTGTCCGTATTGCTCCCCGGAGCATATCCGGCGATAAATTCAATCTCTCTCGTGGGATAATCCAGACTCAATCCAACCATTGGAATGAAGAAAACCCCAAATGCCACCAACAAAATAACGAATAATATTTTGATACGCATGCATTTATCCTCCTCATAAAGGTTATTTTCTAACTAATTCCTTTGCCCTATTGTCTTCAAATCTTTTCCGCTGTTGTTTAAAGCTTCGGAAAGAACCAAGATAGAAGCGAAGATCATCCAGTCAATTATTGGGGCTTTAAATCATACTTTTTAATGACCCTTAAATAGAGTTGTTCTATTCTCTCCATGGTTTTCAAGGAGTCTTCAGGACTTGCCCAGGCGGCTGTGGCCCCTAAATTGTCCGCTGTCTCTTTAAAACCCTGTTCTGCAAAGGCCTTCTTAAAAGCCTCGGCCAAAAAATTAATAATAGCATCTGGAGTCCCTGCAGGGGCGGCTACCCAATGATAGGAAGGTAAAGCCACATCATAACCAAATTCCTTAAAGGTGGGGATATTTGGAAATCTCGGATCTCGCTCCTCTGTACTTACGGCTAACACACTGAATTTCCCTGCTTTATAAAGAGCCGTCCACTCTGCGGCTGGACCAATGAAAAAATCAATATGTCCACCTAAGACCTGTGGAATGACTTCAGCAGCCCCAGGGAAGGGAACCATCACAAACTTTACACCCGCTTCTTCCTCAAAAATAGCCCTTGCGAAATCCTGGGCAGTCCACGTTCCTCCAATCCCTACTTTAATTGTTTCCGGTTTTTCCTTGGCCTTTTTGACCAACTCTTTCAGAGGCACATCATATGGTCCGCCTTTCACCACCGCCACCCCTTGGGCCGAATAATCAATTTGTGCAACCAGTCGAAAATTTTTTTTGTAATGAAAAGTGATCCCTTTTAAAAGATAAGGGTGGGCAATGGCTGATTGGGAGATAAGTCCAATGGTATATCCATCTGGCTTCGCATTAGCCAGAGCAATAAAACCTCTAGACCCTCCTCCACCCGGTTTGTTCACCACGACGATGGGTTTTCCAACATACTTCTCTCCATATTTGGCAGATAACCGAGCAAAATTGTCCGTATTGCTTCCCGGCGCAAAGGCTGCAATAAATTCAATCTCCCGTGTCGGATAGTCCGCCGCCCATCCCTCGATCGGAGCGAAGCAGGCCCCCGCCATCACCAAGAACGTTACGAATGCCATTTTAGGTCTCATCAGTAATCCCTCCTTTTTTGAAATGATTTATTTTAACCCTGCCGATTCGCCTTAATCCCTCTCCCCCAACTTCACAATTTTTTCCCGTGTCGACGCCCGCGGGATCATAGGAAGAGCAAGAAGCAGAATGGCCACTCCGAGAAGTACCGCTGAAATGGGTCTCGTGAAGAAAATAGAAAAATCACCCTTGGACATGGTCAAGGATTGCCTCAAGGCCTTCTCCATCATCGGACCAAGAACCACTGCCAGGATGAGGGGCGCCGCCTCGAAATGTAATTTCCTGACCAGGTAGCCAAAGACCCCAAACAGGATCATCAAATAAATGTCAAAGACATTGTTGTTAATGGTGTACACCCCAATCAAACAGAAAAGAAGGATAAACGGGAAAAGGATAGGATAAGGGACCTTCAGAAACTTCACCCACATGGGGATGAGGGGTAGGTTCAGAACCAGAAGCATCAGGTTCCCGATGTACATGCTCGTGATGAATCCCCAGAAGAGATCCGGATGTTGAGTCATGAGCAGAGGCCCAGGGGTGATGCCATGGATCATCAGTGCCCCCAGGAGCAAGGCCATGACGACGTTGGAGGGGATGCCGAGGGTAATCATCGGGATAAAGGCTCCCTGCGCGGCGGCGTTGTTGGCTGACTCAGGGGCGGCCACTCCTTCAATGACCCCTGTCCCGAACTTCTCCGGGTGTTTCGAGAGGCGCTTCTCAACCGCATAGCTTGCAAAGGAGGAGATGATGGCTCCCCCGCCGGGAAGGATGCCCAGGAAAAAACCAATCCCCGTTCCACGGATGATGGCACCGATGCTTCTCTTCCAATCCTCGAGGTTAGGAAACAATCCCTTCAGCTTTGCCTCAAAGACGCTGATCTTGATGGTTTGTTCAATGTTCGATAGGATCTCCGCAATCCCGAACATCCCCATGGCAATTTGCACCAGGCCAATCCCTTCCATAAGATCTGGCCTTCCAAAAGTGAAGCGCTGCACTCCAGTGATGGGATCAATGCCAACCGTTCCGATGAAGAGGCCAAAGACAGCCATCATCAAAGCCTTGAGCATGGAGCCGTGGGCCAGGAAGGTGAGGACCGTCAGCCCCAGACACATGAGGGCAAAGTACTCGGGAGGGCCGAAGGAGAGCGCGGCATCCACAAGGGGGGGCGCGACGAAGGAGAGCGCCAGGACGCCGATTGTTCCGGCAATGAATGAGCCGAAGGCAGAAATCCCAAGGGCCGCGCCAGCCCTTCCCTGACGGGCCATCTGGTATCCATCCAGGCACGTCACCACCGAGGCCGCCTCGCCGGGGATGTTGACCAGGATGGACGTCGTCGAGCCCCCATACTGGGCGCCATAGTAAATCCCTGCCAGCATGATGACGGCCCCGGTTGGAGGAATTCCGAACGTCACAGGGAGAAGCATGGCCATGGCCGCCGTTGGACCGAGCCCGGGAAGTACCCCTACCAGGGTTCCTGCCATGGCCCCGAGGAAACAGAAAAGCAAATTGATCGGTTGGGAAGCGACGCCGAATCCGTAAAGGATATGTTGCAAGGTTTCCATGTTTACACTCCTAAGAATCCTTTGGGAAGACGGAGTTTCATCCAGACCTCAAAGATGAGATAAGACCCAACCGATCCCACCAGGGCCCACCCAATGACCCTCTTCCAGGGCTGAGGGTCCACGAAACGGATAAGAAATGCCATGAAAAGGAAAGTGATGAAGAGGAACCCAATGTAATCCATCAAGAAACCATAGAGGACGAGAGCAATGAGAGTAAGAAGAACCTTCCCCCATCGAATCTTTTCAGTCAGAAGTTCCCGAAGCATTCTCACCCCTTTGGTCTGCAAGGTGGCTTTTATAATGAGACAAATCGACAAGGCTCCCAAAATAATGCCAAGCCACAGAGGTAAAAACCCTGGCCCAGGATTATGAACATTGCCGTACGGGAAGTGTGAAGAACCCCAGCATATGAGTCCTGAGATGATCAAAAAAACAACCCCATTCCATTGGTCAACTTTTTTCATTAATTCCTTCCATCCCTTTTCAGGGGGATGATTATTTCTTTTATACTATATGTGTTAAAAAATTTTGTCAAGTGTAATTCTGTTGATGTAATTCTGTTGAGAAAAATTCTGTTTTGGAATCCGTTAAAAAAGGGGGGAGAAATAAAAAAAAGAAAAAATTCTTCTTCTGGTATTAATTTACAACTTATTGATATTACTTGCAAAATTATATTTTTTATGGGGGGGGGCAAAAAAGTTGCAAAAAGATTTAAAAGGTGATACAGATAGATCATTATATTGTTATATTCATAAAACATTTTGGGGATGGCTATGGATATCGCGTGGGATCTTTCTGAACACATCTTCCGGACAAGCTTTGAAGACCTCAGCATGGAGACCATCCATACGACCAAACGGTTCATCCTGGATACCCTCGGAGTGGCCATCGCAGGCTCTTCGGCAGCAGGCGTCAAGGAAGTGATCGATCAGCTGGACCAATGGGGAGGGAGCCCTCAGAGTACGATCTTTGGTTTGGGGAAGAAAGTTCCCGATATAAACGCCGTCTTTGCTAATAGCGTTATGATTCATGCGAGGGATTTTGATGATACCCATGATGGGGCAGTGGTCCATGCCAATGTAACGGTTTTACCAACCGTCATGGCCCTTTCTGAGGAAATCGGGGGAATAAACGGAGCATCCTTTCTCACGGCCGTGGCATTGGGAAATGACCTGACCTGTCGATTGGGATTGGCCATTGGCAAGGCACCCGGATTCAGTGAAAGGGAGATCGGATGGGTGAGGACCGCTGTGTGTGGAATATTTGGCGCGACCGCCTCTGCCTGTAAAATCCTCGGAATGGAGAAGGAGAAAATTGTCGATGCTTTTGGAATCGCTTTAAGCCAAATTGGAGGGACACGGCAGGTGGTCACAGATTCTGCTCTTTCCAAAAGGATGCAGCCCGCATTTATGGCGAGAGCAGCCATTCTCTCTGCCCATTTAGCGCGAAGAGGAATTCGAGGGTGTCGAGATGTTTTTGAGGGAAGTTATGGATACTTCAATCTCTACTGGAGTGGGGCCTACAGTAAACAAGAGTTAATCGAAGACATAGGGAAACGATTCGAGGGAGACAATCTCAGTTTTAAACCCTATCCTTGTTGTCGCTATACTCATGGCCCCATCGATGCGACCCTGAAGTGCATAAAAAAGAATCATTTGACTTCGGAGATGATCGGAGAAATCACGGTCCATTTGGTTAAGCACAATTTTTTTAATTTAGTCAGCCGACCCTTTGCCTTAAGGGGAAACCCAAGCGTTGATGCCCAATTCAGCATTCCCTATACCGTGGCCTCGGCGATTCTGGACGGGTATGTATTTCTGGATTCCTTTGAACCTCAAAAGGTCAGAGAAAGAGCTCATCATCCTCTCATTAAAAAAGTTGCGGTATTAAAAGAAGATCCGATCAAGGATCCTGAGTCCCTTGGACCAGTTAAGGTTGAGATAAAGATAAAATCGGGAAAAGTCTTTTCTGAGACCATAGAGGAGTTTAAGGGCCATCCGAAAAATACGATGGATGAGGATGAGTGTCGAGAGAAATTTATTAGGTGTTCGGGATATTCTTCTAAACCTTATTCAAAAGAGAACCTTCAAAGGATCATAGAATCAGTCCTTCGATTAGAAAAACTAAAAAATACAAATGATCTGATGGCCCTTCTGTAATTGATCCTCATGGAATAAAAAGAGGGGAGATGTAGATGATTTCGAATAAATTTGCTAAGTTTACACAAGAGCTTCGTTTTGAAGACTTACCCGATGAGGTAATCCTCAGGCTAAAAAGGTCATTTTAGATCTAATTGGAGTCTCCTTAGCTGGTTACAAGCTAATGGAGTTTCCTAAAATGGTCATCAGTTATATAGAAAGCATTAGAGGCACCCCAGAGGCAACAATCATTCAGACTAAAAGGAAATTTCCTGCAATAAATGCTGCATTTGCTAATGCCTCATGTGGCCATGCCTTGGGCATGGATAACGGGCATCGACCCTAAAAAAGATATAGGAATACGAAGAAACAAAAACCTCCCTTTGGAATTCATAGGTTTGGTGATATATAGATATCACCCACAAGGTGAAAACCAAAAGAAGGTCACGATTATGATACAGCAAACCATATTTCCTTTCAAGATAGAAACAACGAAAGAGAGATTGACAGCTCACGGGGGACTGGCGTTGATGGCCGAGTTCAATCATGGGATGAGATTGAGAGAGCTTACGGATCGGTATCTTCCAGCCCCTGGGAGCAATCGGGGGTTTGATCCCTCAGTGATGGTGGATAGCGTGGTGTTAATGTTGCAAGGGGGAGGAAGAAGTTTAGAAGACCTCAGGGAATTAAAAAATGAGGAAGGATTAATGAAGCTGATTGGGCGTGATGAGATACCAGAGCCCGATACGGTGGGGGATCCTGGGACAGGACAGCTTGGCTTAGAAGGGTTAGGGAGGTAGAGATAAGATAAACGCAAGGATTTTGGGGAGGGATGGGGTTACAGAATATACCTTAGATGCTCATGCGGCGGAGATTATAGGGGAGAAGGCAGATGCCTTGTTTACCTATAATGGGAATAAAGGCTATATGCCGATGCTTGGATTTTTATATGAGGTATCCGTTTGCCTCTATGGTGAGAAGGTGTGAAAAAATCCCTCAAGAAAAACTTGAACAAGGAAGTAGGTGTGGTATAGTGCTGACAGGCAAATTCGAGACTGGGGGATAGCGATGGAGTTGAATTTAAGAGAGGAAGCGAAGAAGCCAAGACCACGGCTGAAGCTGATTAACCGGCAACAACTGGTGATGCGACCGATGGACGTGGAGCAGTTAGTGTCGGAAGACCATGAGGTACGTGCGATCTGGGAATTCGTGGGGCGTCTGGAACTGAGCCGATATTATGAGGATATTGGAGTGGTGGAAGGAGAAGCAGGACGTCCAGCCCTAGATCCTCGGTTAATGATTAGCCTATGGGTTTATGCGTATAGTAAAGGGGTAAGTTCAGCGCGAGAGATTTCTCGATTGTGTGAATATGATCCGGCCTACCAATGGTTGACGGGGATGGAGCTGATTAATTATCATACGTTGTCCGATTTTCGGGTGAAACATAAAGAGGCTTTGGACGAGCTGTTTACAGAGATATTGGGATTATTGAGTGTAGAAGGTTTGATCAGCTTAGAGCGGGTGATGCATGATGGGATGAAGATCAAAGCCTGTGCGAGTGCTGATACTTTTCGACGGGAGGGACGGATTCGAGCGCATTTAGATTTGGCACGTGAGCAGGTGGAGCAGATGGGAGATCCACGGGTATCGGAGGAGGTGAGTCCACGAGTGGCGAAGGCGAGGTAGCGTGCGGTGCGGGAGAAGAAGGAGTGATTGGAGTTGGCATTGAGGGAGCTGGAAAAGATTCGAGCCGCGAAGTCGAGCAAGGCAGAGAAGCAAGAGGCTCGTGTGAGTATGACCGATCCAGAGGCTCTGGTGATGAAGCAATCCGATGGAGGGTATGCTCCGAGCTACACAATGTGCAGGTCTCAACGGATGCGAAGGAGAAGGTGATCGTGGCGGTAGGGGTGAGTCAGTCAGGGACTGACTATGGGGAGCTGGTGGGAGCCGAGGCGAGGGTGGAAGAGAATTTGTGGAAGAGAATTTAGGGTGTGGTCCTGGTCAGATGGTGGTTGATGGGGGGTTTGTCAGTAGGGAAAATATCTTGGCCATGAACGAGAAGGAGGTGGATTTAATTGGAGCGATGGGGGTGGGTGTGGCGCAGTCAGCGGGGCAGATGAAACGACGTGGCGTAGACCCGAGCTTTTATCCGGAGGCATTTCATTATGATGAGGGCAGTGATACCTATCGTTGTCCGGGAGGGAAAATTCTACGACCCGATGGGCAAGAGAAGCGACTGGGCCGGACGAACTACAGGTATCGGGCCTGCGCTATGGATTGTCAGGTATGTTCGTTCAGGGAGAAGTGTTGTCCACAAAATGGGGCGAAAGGTCGGACGATTGTGCGAGGGGTGGATGCTCCGGTAGTTGCGGCCCATATCAAGAAGATGGAGACGGAAGAGGCCCAACAGATTTACAGACAACGAGGGGTAGTGGCTGAATTCCCTAATGCCTGGATCAAAGATAAGATCGGGCTTCGCCAATTTCGGTTGAGGGGTTTGATAAAGGTTGGGATGGAAGTGTTCTGGGCATGCCTGACTTATAATATTAAACAGTGGATTCGTTTGTGCTGGATGCCGCAATGGGCATAGTTTGGGCTGAGAGCAAAAAAGGAAAGCAGAAGAGCGTGATGAAGGGACAAAGGGCCTCGAAAATTCGGTTAAGAGGGACTTATCTCATCTATGCTTTACGGAGGGCAATATGCCTTCCTAATGATTAGCGAACTCTCACTGACTAGTTTCAACTTTGTCTGAGATGCTACGGTTGTAAAATCCAATTTTTTCACACCTTCTGAGGAATAACATGGGTCAGACATTTGTTGAAAAGGTCTTCTCTAAGAAATTGGGAAGAGCGGTGAGAGTGGGCGAAATCGTTGAGGTCATTCCAGATGTGGCCATGTCCCATGACAACACGGCTCCCATCTCTCTGACGTTCAAAGAGATCGGCGTGGACCGAGTCTACAAACCGGATATCCACGTGATCATCTTGGATCACGCCACACCGGCCCCCACCGAACAGTACGCCCTCAACCACAAGATGGTACGCGAGTTTGTTAAGAAATATGGGATTCCCCATTTCTATGATATCCATGCGGGAATATGCCATCAAGTGATGGCAGAGGAGGGGTTTGTTCTCCCAGGCCGGATCATCGTCGCCAGTGACTCGCATACTACTACCTACGGGGCGTTTGGAACCTTCGGCGCAGGGATCGGTCGGAGTGAGATGGCAGTGATTCTTGCGACCGGAAAGATTTGGTTCCGAATCCCTGAGAGTATGAAGATTACGCTCAAGGGTCAGTTGCCCAAAGGGATTGTTTCGAAAGACATCATCCTCCACATCATCGGGAAACTGGGTGCAGATGGAGCCTCTTACAAGTCCGTGGAATTCCATGGTGAGGCGATTGGAGCCCTCTCCGTAGATGCCCGGATGACCATCGCCAACATGAGTATTGAGATGGGCGCCAAGAACTGCTTCATGGAACCCGATGACAAGCTTTTGGAATGGTTGAAGCCGAGAGCGCGGGTTCCCTTTGAGGTGGTTAAAGCAGATCCCGATGCGACGTATGAGACCGAGTTGGTTTTCGATGTGAGCCGACTGGAGCCCCAGGTCGCATGCCCTCCAGATGTTGATCACGTGAAGCCGGTCTCAGAAGTTGCGGGCATCAAAATCGATCAGGCTTTTCTTGGGAGCTGTGTCAACGGTCGACTGGAAGACATGGCCATCGCTGCCGAGTTGATCAGGGGGAAGAAGGTACACCCCGGCGTTAGATGCCTGGTCTTTCCCGCATCCATGAACATCTATCGGCAAGCCCTGGCCCGGGGCTACTTGCAAACACTGGTGGACGCAGGAGCTATTATCATGAACCCTGGATGTGGGCCATGTTTGGGAGCCCATGAGGGTATTTTAGCTCCTGGAGAGGTCTGCATCAGCTCCTCGAACCGTAATTTTCGGGGTCGCATGGGAAGCCGGGATTCGGAGATCTATCTCGGAAGTCCTGCGACCGTAGCAGCATCTGCCGTGGCCGGAGAAATCGTCGATTTCAGAAAATGATAGTCGAAGGAGGAAGAGAGGAGACCGATGGGTATTGAAGGTAGAGTATGGAAATACGGTGACAATGTCAACACCGATGTCATCTTTCCCGGAAAATATACCTATACCATTCACGATCCCCATGAGATGGCAAAGCATGCTATGGAGGACCTTGATCCTGATTTTGCCAAGAATATTCGAGAAAATGACATCGTTGTTGCCGGGAGAAATTTCGGCTGCGGAAGTTCCCGAGAACAGGCAGCAACCTGTCTGAAGTTTGCCAAGGTGGGGGCTGTGGTTGCCAAATCATTTGCTCGAATCTTCTTCCGCAACGCTATCAATATGGGGCTTGCATTGGTTCAGTGTCCAGAAGCGGTCGACAGAATCGAAAATGGAGAAGCTGTGAAGATCGATTTCGAAAAAGGGGAGTTGACATGCAAGGTAGGAGTCTTCCGTTTTCCACCCCTTCCTGAGTTCGTCTTGGGAATTATTCAGGACGGTGGTTTGATCCTGCACACCAAAAAGAAGCTCGCCAAGCTCACGGAGGCTCAATCAAAGACAGGGTAATGGAGAAGATCGATGGCGAAGTATCGGATTGCCGTGCTACCAGGTGATGGTATTGGAAAAGAAGTGACGGAAGCAGCGATGCTCGTTTTGGAAAAGCTGGGCTTGGATGCAGATTATCGATGGGGAGATATCGGTTGGGAATTCTGGTGCCGAGAAGGGAACCCCCTGCCAGAGCGCACGATCCAGCTCCTGAAAGAGACGGATGTATGCCTTTTTGGGGCGATTACATCAAAAACCGCTGATGAAGCCGCTCAGGAACTTCTACCTGCTTTGCAGGGAAAGGGCTTAAAGTACAGCAGCCCCATCGTCCGACTCAGGCAGATGTTCGATCTCTATATCAATCTCCGTCCGTGTAAAGCCTTCCCTGGGAATCCGCTAAACTATCGTGAAGGGATAGACCTGGTCATCTTCAGAGAAAACACCGAAGGGCTCTATGCAGGCGTGGAGTTCTACCCGCTTCCTTCAGAAGTGAGGAAGGCATTGGAGACAAATCACCCAGCTATGAAGCGCTTCTCATCAGAGAAGGATGAGGATATTGCCGTCTCACTCCGTCTGATGACCAAAAAGGGTTGCCATCGGATATTAGAAAGGGCATTTAAGTACGCCAGGCAGTTTGGCCGGAAACGAGTGACGCTGGTGGAGAAGGCAAACGTGCTGCGAGAGACGGGAGGGCTGATGATCCGGGAGGCACAGTCCCTGTCCCGGGACCATCCCGAGGTCACCTTCGACGTGGCAAACGTGGATGCCTTGGCCATGTGGCTCGTGAAGAGCCCGGAGCAGTATGATGTCTTGGTGGCTGAGAACCTATTCGGGGATATTATTTCGGATTTGGCTGCCCAATTGGTGGGAGGGCTCGGATTCTCGGCAAGTGGAAATATCGGAGACCAATATGCGATCTTCGAACCCACCCATGGCTCAGCCCCCAAGTATGCGGGATTGGGAAAAGCCAACCCCTTAGCCATGATCAACGCCGCGGTTATGATGTTGGAATGGCTGGGAGAGATAGATCGGGCTCGGGTTCTTGAAAGAGGTGTGAAGCAGGTGATTGCCGAAGGAAAAGTGAGAACTTATGATATGGGTGGGACGGCGACCACCTTTGAGATGGCAAGAGCAGTTGCTGAGAAGATTCCCTGACCTGACCGCTTAGCGACAACGTCTTCTCGAAATTAAGCGAAACCCTCATGATAAAGCATTCGTTTCGTCTGGATTTTGTATAGTTATAGATAAGTTGCTTGTAGGGCTGCCCCGTTTTTATAAGAGGCGGCACAGCGTATCCCGTTGAGATGCAAGGCTCCGCAAGAAAGGGTGGAGGCTTTGAGGGGCGAACGGATGGGGCAGTGTTTTCTTTGGATTTAGAAGATGTGATTTTGGATCTTCGGAGGTAATCTAATTTTTGGATGAGTTTTATCAGTGATATCACGTATGGGAAAGCAACTGACGGAAAATTTTGCTGAATTTATTTTTAAGGTTCGCTTTGATGAATTACCAAAAGAAGTAGTTCATCAGACGAAAAGATGTATGCTCGATTTTTTAGGCGTCACTCTGGCAGGGAGTAAAACAGGGTTAGCCCCACTTGTCACAAAAATTATTTATGATTCAGAAAGTAAGAGGGAGGCAACGATTATTGGAGATGGGAGGAAGGTATCCGCTTTAAATGCCGCCTTTGTGAACGGAGTAAGAGGCCACACTTTAGATATGGATGATGGTCATAGATATGCC